>Ga0315288_10007478_pt1 | contig 13843 bp, 20 predicted proteins | sample YL17G11_20_MG_FD_203454 | JGI IMG/M metagenome (GOLD analysis project Ga0315288, IMG submission 203454) | Sediment microbial communities from Yellowstone Lake, YNP, Wyoming, USA - YL17G11_20 | ecosystem: Environmental > Aquatic > Freshwater > Lake > Sediment | place: USA: Wyoming | collected...
AGGGCGGGTTTGTTGTTCCTAAGAAGAGAGGAGATCTCGGTCTTCCTGGCGGATTCACGTTAAAGGAGAAAGATCAGCAGACCTTAAAGAAGATAGTGACTTCTGTCGTGAAGTCTGTTTTCTATTTCTTGCTTTGGACTGTAAGGCAGGTGGGATCTATAATGATAGCCGGTGTGAGCGGGACGGTGGATGGTATAAAGGGTGCCGCAGAGCAGGAATCTAGGTATGATACAAAATATGATTCTAAGGATAAGAGGGTAGTGACTAATAAGAAAAGAAACGAGAGGCCGATCTGGGATATACCAACCAGAGAGGAAGAAGCGGCTGATCGTGAAATGAGGTATCGCTATGGACGAAGATGAATTCATGAAGACTAAGGTAAAGGTTGCGTGTGTTCTTAGGATGAGTTTTGATGATGTCACTCCCTTTAAGAAAGATCTCGCGGAATTGGTGAAGAAATTTAATGCAGATATAATTTATCATACGGTTTCTCCGTATAAATTGGTGATAAAAGAGGAAAAGCCAGAATAGAAAGCTTTATATACTTAGACTCCCTATATATTATTCGAGGAAGGCATCGTATCATCCGTGTAAGACGATGTCGCAACCGATGCTATGGGCCTGATTGCCTTGGCTGCCATTGAGGCTGGTGTTAGATCCGCTAAAGAAGTGCCTCCTTTGGCTTGGGCGATGTAATTATTTTAAGTAGAACGAATGCCTTCCTCAATTATAACAAATGAAAGATGAAGAAGATGTTGTTGATTGAACATTTAGCCATAGTTTTTGTTTTGATAACTATTGCTTATATTATAGTGCTTTTGACTGCTCTTGCTGCTCAGCTTCTTGACGTTGATCACACATGCGGTAATTGTACTATTTCTGAGAGGGCGGATTTGCTTCTTAATTGTGGCAAGGCTAGTAATTTGGATAATTTTTCAGGCAAGTGCTATACGTTGCATAGGGGGGTTTTTCATAATGTAAATCTACTCTATTTGGAGGCAGCTATTACATTGGTAATGGTTGGGCTTGTTATTGGGCATTGTATTCATCTTATGGCTGATGGATATGATATAGTGGGATTAGTATGGATCAGAAATATTATAATGAGATTTATTTAGTTGGGATATTTCTGTTTGCTAGTCTTCAGCTGACGGATCTATTCGTGACATATTATCACGTTAATTTTGTTGATATATTTGCAGAGGGTAATCCTTTTATGGCTGGGATTGTTGACAATCCTATGTTGTTTTCTGGGGTAAAGTTATTCTGTATAGGCTTCAGTGTTGCCTTCGCTGAGATGTTTAGAAGGAAGCAGATGGGGCTTACTGCTTTGGTTCTAATGTGGCTTCTGGCGGGGTTTTCTGCGTGTATTATATGGGTTAACATAACTACTGTGGTTTTGTAATTTTGATTTTTAAGCATGGAATACCTATTATTATATAGAAATAATTGAGTGTATTTGGTATTAGTGTGCATTTTAAATCTGATAGGCAGAGAAGGGCTATTTTCGCTAGTTTGGGGAATAAATTCTCTTTTTCTAGTTCTGGGGTTTCTACCGGTTCTGGTATAGCTGATGCTATTGTTGGTGCGTGTCCAGATGATGTTAATGAATGTCCTCCTGGGGGTTTTGCTTCTAATGCTATAGTTAATTTGTGGCCTAACGAGGGTGAGGGCAATTTTAATCGTGGTGATGTTGGTAAGGGTATAGTTGGTTTGTGGCCGGACGGAAAGGAGTCTACTTCTAGTAGGAGTGTCGGTGATGGTATAGTTGGGTTGTGGCCGGGTGGCAAGAAAGATGTTGGAGATCTTTATACTTTATATTATCCGATAGATACTTTTTCTGAACAGGAGGTTTTTTCTGCTAGGGAGGAATTTGATTATCCTATGGCATGGGTGATGACTAAAGAAGGTAATAATTACAAAATGGTTTTAGATCCGATTTTGGTAAAGAAATATTATGGAGGTGTATAACTTGAAAGACAAACAATGCAAAAAACTTAATGAGAATGTTACGGTTGCGGGCGCGTACAAAAATTTAGCTAAGATCATGGGTGGAAAGGTAAACTAGTTATCTAAAATGACATTCAAGTCCGATGCTCAAAGGAGGGCGGCATTTAGCAATATGAATAAATTTGCTGCTAAACCCATAGATGTGCAGGGTTATACAGGTTCTGTTTTAGTTGCGGATACTGGGGGTAAGGATACACCTTTTGTTGTTGACGAGTATGGGCATCTTCATCCTGTTAGAGATACTGCTATTTTAGCTGGTGAGGATTATAAGCGTGGTATTTTAGAGAAGCTTGCTAAGGAGAAGGGTGGTCTTGATTATCAGCATATAAATCTTGGTGAAGAAGAAAACAAAGAGCTTGTTGGTGATATTGCTATGGCTGAGAGAATGCTAGGCAGACCGGTTTATTCAAAGAAGAATAAATTCGCTACAAGAAATGATAATCTTTGGCATATGGTTATGGACACTAGGGATAAGCGTGTAAAGGCTACGTCTCTGGATATAGAAAGATATGCGGCAATGTTTGATTTTATTCCAGAATTTCAGAATCAGGTGATTAGGGATCTGAGGGTTTATCCGATGTACGATGCAATAGGCATGTGGTTGGATTCTGCTGAGTATGTAGATGATTCTACTTATGCGGCTATTGAGGGAGCTGCCAGATTATATTTGAGCGAGGTTGGTAAATGAGATTTTCAAGCGATAGACAAAGGAAGGCTGTTTTTGCAAGTATGAATAAATTTTCGGATGCGCCGGATGTTACGTATGCTCCAACTACTATAGGTGGTGGAGTTGATGGTTCTGTTTTTGCTAGGGAACCGTTTGAGACGGAAAGAAAGCATAAGCTTATGCCAGACGATTTGAAATCTAAGATTCCAAAATTATATTCACAAGAAAATGAGAAAGATCCTATAGTATATGCTAAGTATTTCACACCAAGAAGTAATTGGACTTGGTATGCCACAGAATTCGATGGTACTGATAGGTTCTTTGGGCTTGTCGTAGGGTTTGAGCCAGAGCTTGGTTATTTCTCATTGGATGAGATGGCTAATGTTGTCGGTGCTGATGGTATGCCAGAAGTAGAGAGGGATATGTATTTCTCACCTAAGAAATTAAGCGAGGTAAAAAAGAGTGAAGGGATTTAGTTCGGATTCTCAAAGAAGGGCTATGTTTGCCAATATGAATAGGTTTTCGAAGGGCAGAATTCCGAATATAGGCGAGACTATTTATGTTCATGGGGATGATTCTGTTGGAATGCCAAGTTGGGAGGGTAAAGTAGTTGCTACTCATAAGAATTCGGTGGATGTTAAATATGCTACCAAGTATGGCGAGGATGTTGCTGAGCTTGGATTAGAAGAGTTTGATGATGAAGAAGATATGAAGGGGAAGCAGGAATTTGAGGGTAAGTTGTATGCAGATTGGCTTAACGAACAATCAACAAAAAAATTACAGGAGTTGTGGGCTGATGTTGCTATGTCTGGCAGAGAAGACAAAATCTTGAGGGGGGTTTTGGCTGACAGGAGGACTAAAGGTTAAAATGATGTTTAAATCTGATAAACAAAGAAAAGCTATTTTTGCGCAGATGAATTCATCATCTTCGATGATGGGGTTGCGTAGCGTAGCTACGGTAAATAGATTTAGTTATCCTTCACCTAGTGTTCTGTCTGTTCCGCCGAAGTATGTTTATGATGGTGGTTATGTTAATCAATTTTCTAATGATCCTGAATTGGGAGATGGGTCTGTCAAGAATGCGAAGAGAAGTGAGCGTCATTTCTATCCGGATCCTGGCATTTATGATGACGAAAAGCATCATATAGAGGTTTTGAGAAGGGGTGGTATATCTTATGTTACTGCTCCAGATTCTCCAGAAGAGTTCAAAAAATACGAAGATGAGATGAGAAGAAAGCTCGATAAGAAGAAATTTGCCGCAGATGAAAAGAAGCTTAAGCAGGCTAATTTGAGTGGAGAGCTTTTGGATAGTGAGGTTTTTGATATGGCTTTGGAAAGATTGCGTATTGCACCGGAAGAGGTGGCATGGGATTGCCAAGGTGATATTAGAAGAGATGTAAGGAATGAGATGTATAAGATTAAAAAAGAGGCAGGAGTTCCAAAGCAGGCAGTGCTTAGTTCTACTGTTGATGGAGGGGTAGAGATTAGATTGCCTTCTAAGGGTGAGGATTCAAGTGGTGCTCAAGTTTGTTTTGGTAATTCATATAAGCCAGGAAGAATGGTTAAAAAAACTGATTTTGCTAGAAAATCACCAGAAGATCTTCGTATGCTTAACAAGGAGCGTATGGCATTGATGGGGGAGATTAATAATACAAATGATCTTGCTAGGGAAAGGCGTAGTGAGATAGTTAAGCGTCTTGATCAGATTAATGATGTATTAGAGGGGGGCAATTAGATGAGATTCATGAGAGATGATCAGAGGAAGGCAATGTTTGCTTCTATGATGGGAGGCAATAGGTTTTCTTCAAAGAGCGAATTGATGGCTATTTCCAGAGATCTGATGCAAGAGCCGGAAGTATCTCAGTTGTTGGCTAAGCCTAAAGAAAAGAAAGGATTGGAATTGCCAGAGGGTACACAATCCGTTTATCTTATCAATGATTATGGTAGCAGTCATAAGACCAAGAGAGCTGCGACTGCCGCTTCAGAGGCTGTAAATTTTGGCGAAGGTTATAAGTCAGAAGTGGTTCCAATATTCGAGGGGGATGAATTAAAGGGTCATGCTGTCATAGCTTGGGAGAGCAGGAAGGGCGCTGCTAGGAATTATCTTCCTTCTTCTGATTTAGAGACTTTGAAAGAATCTCCTATGGTAAATGAAGAGCCTATAAAAGAACTTGCTGTTTCACAACCTCCGATAAAAGAGAAATGGAAAGAAATGGAAGCATCTTTATTGACTCAGGGTTGGAGTCCGGAGAATGCTTTGGCGATTGCTGAGGGCGAAAAATTGGTAGAGGGGCAGAATGAATATTATACAAAGCTTCTAGCTGCGTTTGAAGCTTCCGGTGAGGAGGATTTTGATAGGTTCAAGAATAAATATGATTCTACTTATTCCGGAAAGAAATTCTCTAGGAAGTCAAAGACAAAAAAAGCCAAGAAGGATTATGATGGTATCTATGAGAGGGGGGATGATGAGTATGTGTGTTCATATTGCGGGGATTCTTTCAGTAATGAGACTGTAGCTGCTATTCATGCTGCTAGGTGCGATAAGAATTCATTTAATGATTCTGAGACCGAGTTTCAGGCTGATGAGGCCGGTTTCGATTTATGGTAGTAGGTGGTTTTCGGTATGAGATTTACGTCAGATATCCAGAGAAGAGCCGTATTTGCAAGGCTAAATTGTGGTAGCAATAGATTTTCTGAGTTGCCGGACTGGGCTAAGAAATTCACGGAGCCTTCTACAATTTCTGTTGTTCAAACTAAGATTTCTAATGAGCCTATTTCTATCAAGGGGTTTGCTGCTCAGCCTTACGATGCTAGACGTTTTATGATAACTACTTTTATAAAGGAGCATCCTGAGATAAAGTCTAATCCACAGGTTGCTGTTGATAATATAACTCTGATTAATGTTTTAATGGATTATGCTGAGGAGAATGGTATTGAATCTTTGGGTGATATTGATTGGGATGATATAAGATCTGGCGGGACATATAACGAGTTAAGGGGAAGTATGGGTCTTGCTAGGAAAAAGAAGTTCGAGCAGATGAGATTATCTCTAGATCAGAAAAGTAGAGAAGAAAGAATTGCTGATATAGATCGTGTTATTTCTATTGGTGGTTTGACTGATGTTCAAAAAGATATGTTTACTAGTTTACGCAAGAATTATGTTGATAGTAAATTGTCTAAGCATCCTAAAAGTATAGGTTCTGTATGGGAAGGAGATGATTATGTTCATGGTCCTAGGATCAGACAACCTGAGGATTTTTCATTTATCAAGACCGTTGAGCCTGAGGAGAAATACTACCATTTTGAAGGTTCATCAAAAATACCGAAAACGTTGCCAAGAGGATCAAAGTTGGTCATTGGTAAGCTACGTGAATCTGGGGGTTGGGCGCTTCAGTCTACTCTGATTCCCAAATCTAGTGGGTTAGGAAAAAATTTATTAAGGAGGTGATTACATGGCAAAAAAACTTTCAAAAGATCTGACTAAGAGACTAGACAAGGTTGCTAGGCAAATAGGAGATGGTAAGTACACGATAGGTGGAAAGTGAAAAAGAAGAGCTATAGTTACAAAAATGTCTATAGGAAAGCAGATAAAGAAATAGAGAGGGCTTTTGATAAAGTCGTAAAGACTCCAACCGATAGGGGGGCTTATATATTCAGTCCAAGACCTAGAGTTCGTGGAAAAATAAAATTATTTTAGTTTATAAAATGAAATCTAATGACAAGGTTGCAAATGCGATGACGAGAATCATTGACGTGACGTTTGGTTCGTTTAGAGCTGGAGACAATGTTGGAAGAAAGCTTATTAAAAGGAAGTAAGGTGAATTATGCCAACACAGAAAGAAATAAAAAAGATGGCAAAAGAGCGTGGTGTGAGCATCGAAGAGATGTCTCAGAGAGTATTCGGTAAGATGCGTTCCATGGGATGGCGTCCAAAGGTTCAAGGGGGCCCGACGAAAGCCTGGGCAAAGCATAAAAGATAACAAGTATATTGTTATAAAAGATATAAGGAGGTGATTGAAGATGGGTAAACCAGTTAAGACAAAAAAACCAAAGAAGAAAACAAAGAAAGTCGTAAAGAATAATTAGATTTTTTCTTCATGGTTACGGTTTAATTTCAAATAAAATAATTCAATTTTTTTAATTTTATGAGATTTAGATCCGATGCTCAAAGGAAGGCTTGTTTTGCAAGCATGAATGACTTCGCTAGGCGTAGAGGTAAATCTAACCTAGAGATGTTCACCGATGAGCAGGGTCGTTTGAGGGTCTCATCAGATACTACTGCTGATACTTCTTTCTTGCTTTCTACTGATATGGAGCCAGCAGATACAAAGAAGTTTATTGAGGAGCTTGATGAGGAGGCTCTTGCTGGGTTAAAAAGGGTGGCTATCGTAAGACCAACGGTGATGCAGGCATATGATGCTAGTCCGGGTTATTATACTGATGAGGATGAGAAGGTGCCATTTGGCAGATTAGATACTCCTAAAATCGTTGCTACAGCCGAGAGGCGTGGTCGTGGAGGGGCAAATTTTGTTCCTGGGGTGGCGAAGGATATAGGTAGGGCGGCTTTTCAGAACATGTATAAGACTTCCAATTTGCCGGATGAGGGGGGTTTTGCTATTTCTAGTGATCTTCCACAGGATTTATTGGAAGAAGAGTATCTAATGCAGGTCTACAGCGACTATAACCCCTCTAAAGAGGTGCTGGAGAGGATGGAACCGTTTAGGCAGGATCTAGAGGACGAAGTATGGCGTGTTAGGGCATTACAGCATTTGGGGCATCCTTCAACTATGGAGGCTCGTGCATGGAGGATGGGAAAACAGCCTAAAGTGGACGTAGAGACGTTTGTGGACGTTCCGAAAAGGAAATATGAGAAGAGCGGGGCTTATACAAAAGAGGCTAAAGAAAGGGATATAAGCAGTTTAGAGTCTACAGAAGAACCTTTAGAGGAGTTTGATGCTACTAAATATCTTGATGCTGTAGTAAGTGGGAAAGATATAGGAGGCAATCTTCCTAGTTCGATGGATGAGTTATATAGGACTAGGGGTAAGACTGTAGCTGATAAACTTATTGATCTTCAAAAGAAGCATACTCCAGAAAGAAGAAAAATATTGGATACTTCGGGAGATGCTATAGCAGAGGAAATGTATGAGCCGACAAAGGCTAAACAAGTAAGAGACGAATCATGGGTGATGGATAGTGATGTTGGTTATAAAACTATGGCAGATCTTGTACTATCAGGTAGAGCAGAGGTTGTATCTAGGTTAGATAGTGGTTATCTAGACGGGTTGTTAGATTACACGACTGGTCATTTTAATCCTGGGTATGCTGTTGTTAGAGAGCGTGTTATTGCAGAGAAAGAGAGGCGTAGTGGAAGTGATTTTAGTAGGAAAAAAGGATTGTCGGGGCATTTAATGATAGATATGTCGGATGCTGAGTATAATAAGCTTATTGATCTTCGTAGTAGGGCGTTCGATAAAAGTTTAGATTCTGAGATTAGAAATATTGCAAAGAATGAATTGAGTGAGTATTCAAAGCGTTTCGATGATAGAGATTATGAGATTATAGAGGATTAATTATGAGATTTAGATCTGATGCTCAAAGAAAGGCAGTTTTCGCTACTATGAATGGAGGGGAAACTACTTGGCTTGTTTTTGGAGATAGTATTGCATTGGGGGATTATGATAGCAAGGGTGGTTGGGTAAACAGACTTAGGGAAAAGGTTTATCCAGATCATCTTTACAATTTAAGTATTTCTGGGGATGATATTAAGGGTGTTTCTAATAGAATAAGAGATGAGTCTAAGAGGCGTATTGGTGACTCTGATAAGACAAAGTTAATAATTGCTGTTGGTATAAATGATTCTAAGAATGGAGTGTCTTCTATAGAAAAGGAATTTGAGGATTTGTTAGATAGTGCTGAAAAAATAGCTGATAAAGATGATATAGCTGTTGTTGGATTGACTCCAGTGGATGATGATAAAGCACACTTATATGATGATAGATTTAACAATTCAGTGGTGAAGAATGTTGATGACAAGTTAAAAGCTATATGTGATGATAGGGATATCTCATTTATAGATGTTTATGATAAGATTCGTAGTAAAAATCTAGATGATGGTTTGCATCCAAATACTTCTGGGCATAATAAGATATTTGATGCTGTTGAGAGTGAATTATGAGATTTAAATCAGATGACCAGCGTAAGGCAATGTTTGCCAAGAAGAAATTCTATCATGGTAGTGCTGGCTTTAGGGGGCGTGTGATAGGAGCGGATGGGTTAGTTCCGCCTTCTCAGATAGATATGCCTACTTCAAAAGATGAAATGAGGGGTCCTGAATTTGATGATTATGTGTTTTTGACTACTAATAAGGATCTTGCTAAGACACACGCTGAAAGAAGGGCTAGGCATTGGGAGGATACAGAATATGGTCCTATAGTTTATGAGGTTGAACTTGAAGAAGAACAAGTTGTTCCAGATACTTTCGATACTGTAAGATATCCAGAGAGTTTCAAATATAAGGGGATTATTCCGTCCGAAAAGCTTAAGAGGGTAAAGAAATTTTCAAAGACTGTGAAGTGTGTTAAGTGCGGGAAGACATTAGATTCTATTGATGTTTTTCCTGGCAACAGGTGTATTGGGTGTTACGAGAAGGATTTTGATAATGATGAGTCAGAAGATAAAAAGATACAAAATTTTAAATCATCTTGGGAAGGAGGGGTGATTAGATGAATTTTAAATCAGATTCACAACGTAAGGCGGTGATGTCTAAATTTTCCTTATATAATAGAAAAGGATTTATACGTTCAACTGATTATCCAGGGGTTGATGTGGAGTTGATCGGAGCTGGAAGCAGATATTTGAGAAATTTATCAGATATTCCAGAGCAGCATCTTTCTGGTATTAGATCTATAGAGGTTTTTCCCGATTTAGATTATAATGATTATGAAGGTGTATATGTAGAAGAGAATTTTAGAAAAAATGCAATGAATGATACAGTAAAACATAAAAAACCAATGACTGCTAGTTTATTACAGTTTGTAGATTCTGATAAGACTGAGCCATATATAGAGGTTAATAAAACCATTAAAGATGATGTTTATCCAATTGTTCATGAGGTTGGGCATCATATTGAACGTAATTCTGGTTTAAGTACTAAGAATCCTATTGTATCTAGTAGTACTATTAGAGAAATGAGAGCTGATAATTATGCATCGTCACTTCTAAAAGATGACGAATTTGACGAATCTATGTCATTTGCTACTGCTTTACAAGAATTAAAGAATCCTTCTATTGGAAAGCAGATGAAAGATTCTGGAGTGAAATTCTCATTTTGGGAGCGCAAGAATAAAGGGTGGTATCCAGCTGATTCTAAATTGCCAGATGAGTTTCCTACTATAGTCAGAAATGTGGCATTTGGAGTTTTGGGTAAGGATCCAACTTATATAACTCCAGATGATGATGCGCAGTTAACTAAATTGACTGGTAATGTTTGTTCTGAATTGGATAAGGTCTGGAAACCAGAGTGGGGCACGAGACCTAGTGGGCATTATCTGAGGGCTGACGTCAAGGATGCTTGGGAGGATTTGGATTGAAATTCTGTTCTGATGCCCAGAGGAAAGCTGTTATGAGCAATTTCTCTAGGGATAAAAATGTGAGTCGTGGGGGTAGATTTGAGCAGAAAATACGTTCTAGGCTTGATAATTCTAATTCTATAGTTACTGTACGTTCATCTGGTTCACGTAGTCTTTGGGATGTTGTTTCTATAACTCCAGACAAGGTGCGTCTTATCCAGGCGAAATCCAGCGGATATTTGACTCCAAAGGAGCGCGAGGATATGTTAAGTGATATAAAACGTATGCCTGATAATGTTCAGGCTGAGTTTGAATATTATACATCTCCGCGTGTCAGGACTAATCGTACTATAAAGAAGGCGGGGGAGACTGATTGGGATAAGGTAGAGGAAAGGCTTGAATATTTTAGCAAGGTGAGGGGATATAGAAAGGCTGATCATGATGAACAAAATAGATTCGCTCTTTATGTAGAAGATCTTGGAATAGATAAAGATGGGGACGAGCATTTGCGTTTAAAATCTGATGAGTATCCAGAAGTTGATGTTGTATTTTGGCCGACTGGAATGAGTTCGGATAAGGCATTAGAATATGCTAGTGTAGTTCCTGATGAGGATCTATTGGGTCTGAAGAGAATGGATATTTATACTGCATCTAAGTTTAGAAAGGATTATCCAGGAAGAACAGAAACTAGTTTTTATATTCCTGAATTAAACACAAAGAAATTCGAGACTCCTGCGGCTGTTATAAATACAAAGGGTGGAAAAAAGCAGGCGATACATGATGTTTTGCATGAGATAGGACATCATGTTGATACTGAGCATACAAAGGATTTTTTAAGGAAAAAAGATAGATTTTTAGCTAATCTTATATTGGATATGCCTGCTGAGTCTTATGTTAAGGAGGTAAGTCCTGGACATGTTATGGGCAGGACTACTGATTGGTCTGATGAACGTATTGAATATGAGAAGGAATTAGCTAGACAAAAAGGTGTTACATTCGATGAAGCGATGAGATATGCTGGAGTGAGCGATGAGATTTAATTCAGATGATCAACGTAGGGCTGTCTTCGCTAAGATAGGCGGATATCATGGATCGCAGTTTGGCCCCAAGGATAAGTTAGAATCTGGTTTTCATATAGGAACCAAGAAAGCTGCAGAGGAAAGATTGATTGCTTATAATGTTGGTAACAGTCCGAAGAAGGTTGAGAGTTATAAAATTGAGCAATATGAGGGAGAATATTCAAAACCGTATCTTAAGGATGATAGGATGCTTACAGAATATGATCCTGACGATAATACTTCATTGTTTAGGATAAACAATCTGGAGTCTGAGAAGAATGCTCTGCTTAAGGAAGGCTATGATTACGTTCCGTATATAAATGCTGTAGAGGATAAAGGCAATATAAGCTATATGATTTTGGATCCATCTAAGTTAAAAAGGGTGGAATTTTCAGAGATATCTCCAGAGCTTCATGGTACATTCATGAATCCGTGGGATGAGGATACTGCTACGTTGGAGGAGCGTCCTGTAAAGGAGCTTAGATATATGAGGGGTATTTATGGTGTTCATAAGGGTCATAAGTATATAGATACAGACAGTAAGGAGTTTAGGGATTTCAAAGCTCATAAGAGAGGGGAACTCGGTGATGATGTTTTTTATATGACACCAGATGAAGATATTTTCAATGAATATGTAAAGTCAAAAAGCAATGAGATGTCCAGCTATGAGGATCTTACAGTATTGCCTCCAAAGATAAGATATAATGAGAAGAAAGGATACGGATATTATGCAGAGATTCCATTTAGACACAAACCTAGGCAGTTGAAAGAAGAGATAGACAAGATAATGCAGCCGTTTAATGTTGGAAGTATGAGTGGGAATTTTAGGGTTGAGCCAGAAGAAGATACCCAAGAGGGATGGCAGAAGGCTTCTAATAAATATGTTGATACGATGGCTGAAGAGATAAAGCAGAAGAAAGGTACTGTTCCTGTAGTTGGTATTACGCATAGGGATATTAAAAAGGGAACAATAGGGGAAGGAAGGCATAGGATATTGGCTGCCGAGAGGGCTGGTCTAGAAACAGTTCCTGTTGCCATTGAAGTTGGTGGTGAAGAATGAGATTTAAATCTGATGCTCAAAGGAGGGCGTGTTTTGCTAATTTGTTTAGCAGGGATAATATATTATCTAATATGACATTATTTTCTGATAAGTCAAATAGTGTAGATATTGTTCCATTGAAAGAATATGATTTGGCTCCTGTTCGTGGTGGGGATGGAAGAGCTGTTGTTGCTCTAGATTGGTTAAATGGTAATATTGATACTGATCTATATATAAGAAAGAAGCGCACGGAGTTCAATAAGTTTCATTATTTTACTCCAACTGACATTGGAGATGATGCTATAAGGGAATTGGTTGATGAATTCAGGAATCCAGATAATTATTTTGATGCAGAACATATTGATCCAAGGCTTTCTGGAAAATTTAGATTTACTGATGCAAGTAAGCGTACTGGTTTTAGTCCGGAGACTATACGTCATTATTTTTATGATGCCCACGAGGAAGTGCGTCCTATTCAATTAGAGAGAACTAAGAAGTATAAAGAAAAATGGGGCGATGTTAGGATAAGACCTTCTAAGGAAGAACGTCTGGAATATAAACATTCTTTACACGAGTTTAAGAAAAATTACAGGCCAGATTTGTATGAATTAGAACAAAAGAAGATAGCTGATTATAATCGTAGATATCTTGAAGCAATGAAAGAGGATGATGTTTCTGATAATTCATCTTTGAATGAGGTTGAAGATGAGATTTAAGTCCGATTTACAAAGGCGTGCAGTTTTCGCCAATATGAATAGATTTTCTTCTAGTGAGGATAGGAGATTTGATTTCAAACTAGCTAACATAATAAAGTTCAAGTCTAAGCCCAAAGAAGAGGTAGTTATTGAGGTAAAGGATACTAAAGATTGGGATGCCAAGGCAAAGAAGCTAGTTGATGAATTTGATGAGAATAAGTTCTCAGATAGGGAATATGAATATGATTATAAAAATGTAGCTTTAAAGAAGTATGGCAAGGAAATACAGGATGTTCCTGTCATAAAGAGTGGGCGTGATAGGAATGTCTATCTGTTAAACGAGGATAATGTTCTTAAGGTTGCGAAGAGTCCTGAGGGATTGATGCAGAATACATGCGAGGGGGATTGTTATTTTAATATGGTTCCTGATGTCAGCGAGAAGGGTTCTGATTATGCAGTTGTTGAGAGGGCTGACAGGGATGATCCTAGGACTAGGAAGTTTTTAAAACCTATACAAGGGTATCATCAAACGCAAGTAGAATTACATCCGTCAAATCTTCAGAATGATCTTATGAAGATCGACGAGGAATATGGAACCGATGTTTATAATATTTTAAATTATGATGTTGCTTGGAATGATTTCACTGCTCCTAGGAATTGGGGGTGGAAGGAAGATATGCCCAAGTTAACTGATGCGGGGGCGTTGTCTACTCATGCTATAAAGAAGTTGGAGAAGGGGGATCCTACAAGGACGGAGTGGCGTATGATTCTAGATGAGAGGCGCAAGACTAGGAAGGAATTGG
>Ga0315288_10007479_pt1 | contig 13841 bp, 11 predicted proteins | sample YL17G11_20_MG_FD_203454 | JGI IMG/M metagenome (GOLD analysis project Ga0315288, IMG submission 203454) | Sediment microbial communities from Yellowstone Lake, YNP, Wyoming, USA - YL17G11_20 | ecosystem: Environmental > Aquatic > Freshwater > Lake > Sediment | place: USA: Wyoming | collected...
TGGTGGATCGCCGAAGGCGACCGTCTCGGCGGCAGCTTCGTTCTTTAGCTACCTGCGGCGGGCCGCCGCAGGTAAACCTAGATTTTGCGGTCACACCCTCCCCCAATCTACTGCCACAACCATCCGCATGGTTGTGGTATAATATTAATTCACTAATTTAGGAGAGCAATCCCATGTCGAATAAAGAGAATTCCAATCTGCCGGAGAAAAAGGGCACCTGGCTTACCTACCGTCCCGATATTAAAGTCTTGGACTGCACCATTCGGGATGGTGGACTAGTCAATGACTCCAACTTTGAAGATGACTTCGTCCGCGCCATCTATCAGGCTTGTATTGCCGCGGGCGTGGATTATATGGAGTTGGGCTACAAAGGCTCCAAAAATATCTATTCATCCAAGCAATTCGGCGCCTGGAAATTCTGCACGGAAGACGATATTTGCCGCATTGTGGGAGACAACAAGACCGATTTGAAACTCTCCGCCATGGCCGACGCCGAGCGCACCGATTATCACGAGGATATTCTGCCGAAAGAACAGAGCGTGCTCGATATGATTCGCGTCGCCACCTACATTCATCAGATCCCCACGGCGCTGGATATGATCAAGGCGATTCATGATAAGGGCTATGAGACCACCCTCAATCTGATGTCCATTTCCGTCGTGCCGGAACATGAATTGGACGAGGCCCTGGAAATCCTGGCAAATTCGGAGGTTGATGTTATCTATGTGGTTGACAGCTTCGGGACGCTCTATTCGGAGGATATTCAATTATTAACCCGCAAGTTCCTCAAATACGCCTATGCCGCCGGCAAGAAGGTGGGTATCCATACCCATAACAATCAGCAATTGGCCTTCGCCAATACCATCGAGGCGCTGATTCTGGGCGCAAGTTATCTCGATGCGGCCGTCGCCGGCCTGGGCCGCGGCGCGGGCAATTGCCCCACTGAATTGCTCCTGGGATTTCTCAAAAATCCCAAGTTCCACATTCGCCCGCTGCTGAAAGTCATCCAGGACCATATCGTCCCTCTGCGCAAAAAAATCTCCTGGGGATTCGACATTCCCTATATGCTCACCGGCCAGCTTAACCTCCATCCCCGCTCCGCCATCTCTTTCCTGGACGGGAAAAATTGCACCGATTACGTTGGCTTCTATGATTCGCTGGTGGAGGAGGAATAAAACTACTTACACCTTGAACCGCAGAGCGCGCGGGGTTCGCAGAGGAGGTAAGGTAATTTCCTTACAAATACCAATGCAATTTTCCTTAGTGCATGACGGCGTGGAGAAAACTCCATCTGCCAATTATGAAATGTTTATTTTATCCTCTGCGTTGCTCTGCGTTCTCCGCGGTTAGAAGTTTGAGGTATCTTTGGGAGATTGGCTCTACGCGCCCGGCTTCTCCGCTTTCTTCAAATGCGTCAGCCTCGGCAGGCCCGTCTTTTCAAACACGGCTTGCACTTCTTCGGAAGTGAGGTATTGGGCGAATTCCTCCGCGCGCTTGGAATCAATAGATTCCTTCAGCACCCCGATCTTGCATAATATCGGCGGATGACTTTCAATCGGAATGTCCGCAATTACCCTAACGGCGGCCTTATCCGCCTTTTCCGGCGCGGATTCCAAAGGACAGGTCTTATAGGCGAGAGCAACGTCAACTTTTTTCATACACGCGAAGGTAACCACATCCAGCGCATGCTCCGGACTGATCGCCTTGTCCTTTACCTTGTCCCAAAGCTTGTAATATTCCAGCGACTTTTTGGCATAATATCCGACGGAATTCCCAATCGGCTCGCCTATGGCAATGGAACGCACGGCCGGCTTTGTCAAATCGTCCAGGGTCTTTACCTTTGCCGGATTTGATTTCGGGACAATAATCGCCAAAGTGTATGTGCCGATATCGGTAACCTTAGCCGAATCAATGATGCCTGCTTTGCATACCGTATTCATCTCGACCTCGCCGGGAGCCACCAGAAGGTCGGGCCTGTCGCCATTCTTTATGATCTTTGTTACCAGCACCACGGCATTGTCGAACAAAGCTTCCACCGGCATGCCCGGACGATTCTTGTTGAACATCTTTATGGCATTATCGAAAGGCTCTCTCATCCCGCAGGGGATATAGACAATTATCTTTTGATCTTTCGCCCCCGCAGATTTGCCGTTATTGGCGACTTCCGTCTTGCCCGTCTTTGCGCATCCCGCCAGCCAAACCATCGCTACTCCCAGCAATCCAAACAGCACTACTATAGCGGCAGCCTGTATACTTTCCCGAGTTCCCGATTTCACTTCCTTGCCTCCTGTTTCCACTCAGACATTAATATGAATATTATCCAAAAATAATGAATATTTCGTGAACAGATGGGGACTAACAGTGACAGTTCAGAATTTATGAGAAAGAATATCAAGAATTATCCAGGCTATGTGGAGTGCGGTGGTCATCGGTTTCGGCGCGAGAGCGCTGAAACCGTGCCACCGCTTTCAGGGGTGCATAAGTTCAAAGAAAAAGCGGCGGTGGCTAAGTCCGCCAGAGGCGGACCGCCATGGCGGCCTCCTGCCTAGCCACAAAATCCTCCTCACTTCGTTCAGATGATTTGTGACCGCCGCACTCCATAAAATTGCTCTTTTCTGGGGACACTTAAAATGGCCGTTTCTCATCATCTGTGAACTGTTACGACTAACAGTGGTCGGTGGCCGGTTGTCAGTTGCCTGTTATTAATTCCTGCCACTTAGCCCGAATAATTCTGCCCTCATGATTGCTGTTCTTCGTGTCTTTGTGCCTTCTTCCTTGCAGTTCCTCCCTCTGGTTTTGCCTTTTTACTTTTGCCTTTTGCCTTACCTTGTCATCCTTGCCGTTCCTCCCTCTTCCTATCGCGCCAAATTTGCGCTAACATAATGTCAGCCAACTGCATTTCTTTGCAGTTGGTTTTCCGCATCGCTCGAAATCGAGGAAGCAGATGAACATTATCGCCTGTATGAAATGGGTGCCCGACACCCATGATGTCAAAGTAGATCCGGTTACCAATGCCCTCATCCGGGAAGGGGTGAAACATATCATCAATCCCTTCGATGAAAATGCCATTGAAGCCGGCCTGCAACTTAAAGAGAAACTTGGCGGCAGCCTGACGGTAATTTGCATGGGGCCTAAGCAAGCGGAAGAGGGCTTGCGCCAGGCGATTGCCATGGGCGCAGATGACGCCATCCTTATCACCGGCGCGGCCTTTCGCGGCTCCGATACCCTGGCCACCTCGAACGCCCTCGCCGGCGCGGTCAGGAAGATCGGCAGCTATGACCTTATTCTTTGCGGCAAGCAGGCGATTGACGGCGATACCGCGCAGGTTCCCGCCGGGCTGGCGGAAAGACTGGGGGTTCCGCAAGTTACCCTCGCGATATCCGTCGAAGCCGCGGAGACTCCCGACCGAATTAAAGTAAAACGGGTAACCGATGATGCCTATGAATTGCTGGAGGTTCGCCTGCCGGCCGTCCTCAGCGTCGTCAAGCAGATCAACGACCCCCGCCATCCCTCCATGAAAGGCGTCCTGAAGGCAAAGAAGTTCGAGATCAAGGTGTGGGACGCGCCCGACCTTAACCTCGACCCAGCTACCATCGGGTTCGACGGCTCGCCCACCTGGGTCAGCCGCACCTTTATCCCTTCCCGCCATTCCCGCGGGCAAATGCTGGCCGGCTCGACCCCGGAAATAACAGACCAGCTATCGAAAATTATCACCGATCTAAATATCGCAGTGCAATAAATGCAAACATATAACATCTTAAACCGCAGAGGACGCAGAGAGCACAGAGATAATAGGAATTTTTCTCTGCGTTCTCCGCGCTCTCCGCGGCTTGCCCGCCATAGCTTTAGCGACGGCGGGTTACTGTGTTAATCTTTTTTAAGGTTGAAATAATATGTCATTAACCATCGTTGAATCAAAATGCACCGGCTGCGGGCTATGCGTCCGCGCCTGCCCTTATGGCGGGATTGAAGTCATGGACAAAATTGCCCACTTCACCGACCTCTGCAATCTCTGCGGCGCGTGTGTCGTTACCTGCAAATTCGACGCCCTCCTGGCCGAAGCGAAACCCTTCAAGGAAGTTGATTTATCGCAGTGGTCCGGCGTTTGGGTAATCGCCGAGCACGCCGAAGGTCATCTGCGCCCGGGCACCATTGAATTACTCGGCGAGGGCCGCAAGCTGGCCGATAAGATTCAGGCAAAATTGGAGAGCGTGATATTGGGAGACGGCGTCTCCGCGCTGGCGCAGGAAATTGTGGATTACGGCGCGGATAATGTCTTTCTCGTGGAAAGTCCCGTGCTGGCCCATTATCGCACCGGCCCTTATACGGATGTCATTGTCGGCTTAATCAATCAGCACAAGCCGGAAATCGTCCTCTATTCCGCCACCAGCCAGGGGCGCGATCTGGCGCCCCGCGTTGCCGCCCGCATCGGCGCCGGCCTCACTGCCGATTGCACCGGCCTGGATATCGCCGGCAGCGATTTAGTCGCCGAGGAATCCACCGACAGCCGCCTTGCGGGCATTACGCCGGAACAGGCCGACCGCCTGCTCATGCAGACCCGGCCCGCCTTTGGCGGCAATCTCATGGCCACTATTTTGTGCCCCCACGCGCGCCCGCAAATGTCCACCGTGCGGCCGGGCGTGATGAAAAAAGCCGTCAAGGTTGATGCGCCAAGCGGCACTATCACTCCGGTAACTGTCAATCTGGACGAGCGCGCCGTGGCAACAAAGATACTTGAGGTAATTCGGCAGGAGGGTGATGATGCCGTGAGCCTGCAGGATGCGCAAATCATCGTCTCCGGCGGCCGCGGGTTGGGTAAGCCGGAGAATTTCAAACTCATCCGCGATTTGGCCGAGGTTCTCGGCGCAGCCGTGGGCGCCTCCCGCGCCACCGTTGACGCGGGCTGGATCCCCGCCTATCACCAGGTTGGGCAAACCGGCAAAACCGTCCAGCCCAAACTCTACATCGCCTGCGGCATCTCCGGCGCCGTCCAGCACCTCGCCGGCATGGCCGCCTCCGAAATCATCATCGCCATCAACAAAGACCCCAATGCCCCCATCTTCGACATCGCCACCTACGGCATCGTCGGCGATTTGAATGAAATCCTGCCCGCGCTGACGGAGAAGATCAGGCAAATCAAAAGCGCATAGAAAATTTACCGCGAAGTCGCAGAGGTCGCGAAGAAGTAGAATGAACTGTTTTTATCTGCGTTTATCTGTGCCTATCTGCGGCTAATAAATCTGTTTGTGGTTCATGCGCCGAAGGCGCTAAGCATTATTGCTACTTTGCGTCCTTTGCGTCATTGCGGTGCAAATTACCCGCTGGCCGATGCAAGGAATATCCTCCTCAACACCGGCACGGCCGCCTGTAGCGCCCTTGACCGATGGCTGATCTTATTCTTCTCTTCCATCGGCAGTTCCGCCATAGTGCAATCCATGCCTTCGGGAATAAAGACTGGGTCATAGCCAAAGCCGTATGAGCCGGAGGGAGCAAAGGCGATTTTGCCCTGGCAAATACCGGCCACTACCACCGTTTCTTTGCCAGGGACGGCGATGGCTATACAGCAGCGGAAGCGCGCCTGCCGCTTGCCTTCGGGAATATCCGACATTAACGCCAGCAATTTCTGGTAGCGCTCTTTATCGTCGGCATAATCCCCTGCAAACCTTTTCGAGCGCACCCCCGGCTCTCCACCCAAGGCGGCAACCTCCAGCCCGGAATCATCCGCCATCGCAATCAATCCCGTCTGCGCGGCAATTGCTTCCGCCTTCATGCTCGCGTTTTCCTCAAAAGTTGCGCCCGTCTCTTCGGCCAGCTTCAAATGCGGAAAATCCAGCAAAGAAGATACCTGGACCTCCAGGCGCGAAGCTTCAAGCAGGGCAATGATCTCCTCCACCTTATGCGGATTTTCCGTTGCAAGAACAATTTTGGGACGGGAATGAGCTGCCATAGTAAGTGATAATTTAGCAAATTATAGCCTGACTGTCATGTTGAACGCCTCACCTGGCAGCAGGCCATTTTCATTATCAGGAAAAATGGGCGCCAATTCGTGGCACGGGCATCTTGTCCGCCACGGCGGATCCGCCTAAGGCATGACCCGTGCATAGCAAGCTACATGGGCTGGAAGCCCATGGCACGCTTTGCCAAGTAAAATTATAAAGACCGCAGATGTTTGAGTAATCCTGTTTCTTACAGCCCCATCCCTTGCAGTGCAATCGTCTCCAAATCTTCTAATGAACAGCAAAGCCTTGAGATGATAATTCCCAAGCTATTATAAACGGTCATTCTGAGCTTCGCGAAGAATCTCTTCGGGACTTGCCCCCATCCCTTGCCCTCACTTTGTAAGTTTGCTAGACTCTGTAAAATCATTCAGGAGTTACCCTCGTGCTAGAACAAGCTGAAAAGATCATAAAAGATGCGCAGGAACGAATTGCCGCGGCCGGCAATCTGCAGGCACTGGAGGCAATTCGGGTAGAATTTTTAGGACGACAGGGAAAGATTACCGGGCTGCTGCGCGGGCTGGGCAAATTACCCGCCGAGGAACGCCCCGCGGCCGGAGAGGCCGCCAACCGCGCCCGCACCGCCATCGAAGCCGCCCTCTCTTCTCGCAAGGAACAACTGCAGGCCGTGGGCGAAAAGGCTCAAGCGGAAGATATTTTCGATGTTACCATCCCCGGCCGCCGCCCCATGATCGGCCACCAGCATCCGCTGACCCAGGTGCGGGAGGAAATCTGCAATATCTTTATCGGCCTTGGCTTCGAGGTTGTGGAAGGCCCGGAAGTCGAGACCCTCTATTATGGCTTCGAGGCGCTAAATTATCCGCCCGACCATCCCGCCATTGATGAGACCGATACTTACTATGTTACCGATAATGTGCTCTTGCGCAGCCAGACTTCCTCCGTGCAAGTCCGAGAGATGGAGAAACGCGCCCCCGCTCCGTCAAGGCTGGTCGTGCCCGGCCGCGTTTATCGCCGGGAAAATGTAACCATGACCCATTCCGATACCTTCTATCAACTTGAAGGCTTGCTGGTGGACAAGGGCATCAATCTCGGCCATTTGAAGGGCATCCTGGAGTCCTTTGCCATTCAATACTATGGGCCGCAAACCCGGGTAAGAATCCGGCCCGACTTCTTCCCCTTTGTCGAACCCGGCGGCGATTTCTCCATTGATTGCAGCTTCTGCAAAGGCCAGGGCTGCAAATTCTGCAAAGATTCCGGCTGGGTGGAACTCGGCGGCTGCGGCATGGTGCATCCCAACGTCCTGCGCGCCGGCGGCTACGACCCCGAGGAAGTTACCGGCTTCGCCTTCGGCGTCGGCATTGACCGCCTCACCCAGCGCCGCTTCAGCATAGACCACATCCGCCTGTTGTATGAGAACGACATGCGGTTTCTGGCCCAGTTCTAGCTCGACTGCTTCAAATAAGGCCACAGATTTGTGCGGATAAACGCAGATAATAAGAGCTTCTAATAAAATGTGAGATAAATTGTGGCACGGCCGTCTCGGCCGTGAGAGGTAGTAACAAAACGAGGGAAGCCTTCCGGCTTCCCTCTTATCCTTTTTGCTATTCAGTTGCTTCCCAATTCCTACCGATTCCGCAGGAACGTCGGCACTTCCAAATCCGGCTCTGATGCGGGATGAAGCGTCAGGCTGGGCCGGTTGGAGGTGGGCTGCGCGGCGCTGGCGGCGCGGGGGCCGAAGCCGGTGGCAATCACGGTAATTTTCACGGAATCCATCGGCTCATCGGCCAGCACCACTCCGAAGAGCACATTGGTGTCGAGCGAATCGGAAGCCGAAGAGATAATCTGCGCGGCCTCGTTGACTTCCGCCAGGGAGAGGTCGGAGCCGCCGCTGATATTAAAGAGGATGCGGGTGGCGCCCTCGATGGAGGTTTCCAGCAGCGGGCTGGAAATGGCGCTTTGCGCCGCTTCCGAGGCGCGGTTTTCGCCGCTTCCCATGCCGATACCCATCAGGGCCGTGCCGGAATCCTGCATCACCGTCTTCACATCCGCAAAGTCCAGGTTTATCTTGCCCGGCACGGTAATCAGGTCGGAAATTCCCTGCACTCCTTCTCGCAGCACTTCGTCCGCCATTTTGAAGGCATCTACCAATGAGACCTTCTTCTGCACTACCCCCAGCAAGCGGTCATTGGGGATGGTAATCAAAGTATCCACATTGCTTTTCAGATTGGCGATGCCTTCTTCGGCGACGGCCATGCGCTTGCCGCGCTCGAAGGCGAACGGCTTGGTGACCACGGCCACGGTAAGCGCGCCCAACTCCCGGCTGACTTCCGCAATGACCGGCGAGCCGCCCGTGCCGGTGCCGCCGCCCATGCCGGAAGTAATGAAGACCATATCCGCGCCTTCCAGCGCTTCCTTGATCTCCTCGCGGCTCTCCTCGGCCGCTCTGGAGCCGACGATCGGATCGCCGCCCGATCCAAGCCCGCCTGTCACGCCTGCTCCTATCTGCAATTTGCGTGGGGCGCCGCATAGGGCGAGCGATTGAGCATCGGTATTGGCGGCAATGAATTCCACTCCTTCAAGACCGGCTTCGATCATCCGATCCACCGCATTGCAGCCGCCGCCGCCGATTCCAATGACTTTGATTGAGGCAACCGGCATATTACTGGCCATCTTCTGTCTCCTTGGACTGAGTGTTGGTTCCTTAACTTGCACGTTTACTTCGGCCGGCGCTTGAGTTTGCGCCTGCTCTTGCACTGCTTCCTTATTCTTCCGCCGATTTTTTCGGCGCGCGCGCGATATCATCTGGCCGCTATCGAGTTCTTCCTTGTTTGCGAAGGCCTCGGCAGGCTTGTTTTCCGACTCCATTCAAACACTCCAAATGCGGTCAAAAGGCCGCTTCACTGGCTTCCAACAGCCTCCCAGGACCCGGGGGCATATTGGAAGAAATTATACGTTTACAAACCATTCTTGTCAAGCTAACTTAGGTAGAGTATAATCTCTTTGTTAATAGAGTCTTCTGCGGCAAGGCCCAATACTCCTTTTTCGGCCGGCAGACAGGAGCGTTCGCCATGATAGATATGGCCAATCTGATAAAAGATGCCTTGGAGATGGAGGCGTCCGACATTCACTTGCTTCACGGCCATCCGCCGACTCTGCGCCGCCATGGCCGCCTCGTCTTTATGGATAATTATACCACCCTCACCCCGGAGGATATGGTGATTCTCATGCGCGCCATGACGCCGGAGCGCTGCCAGATGGAACTGGAAGAGGTCCAAACTGCCGACTTTGCCTTTTCCTTTGAAGACAAATGCCGCTTCCGCGTGGCCGTCTGCTACCAGCGCGGCGCGCTCGCCATAAACATGCGCGTGCTCCCCTATAAATTCTATTCCTTCGAGGAGATCGGCATTCCCCAATCTCTTATCGAATTGCTTGAGGCGCCCAAGGGGATTATCCTCGTTACCGGTCCGACCGGTTCCGGCAAGACGACAACTTTGGCAACTCTTATTCAGTGGATAAATGCAAATCGGGAATGTCATATCGTAACCATTGAAGATCCGATTGAGTTTTATTACGAACCCAATAAATCTATCTTTACCCAGCGCGAAGTAAGAGTTGATGTGCCCTCCTTCGCAGAAGGCACCATTCGAGCGATGCGTATGGATCCCGATGTCATGCTGGTGGGAGAAATGCGCGACCTGGCCACCATCTCCGCCGCGGTTACCGCCGCGGAGACCGGCCATTTGGTCTTCTCCACCCTGCATACCACCGGCGCGGATAGAACCGTAGAGCGCATTGTAGGCATCTTCCCCATGGAGCAGCAGGACCAGATTCGCATCCAATTATCCGGCACTCTGGTGGCGGTGCTCTCTCAAGTGCTCTTGCCCCGCAAGGATGGCAAGGGAAGAATCGCCGCCATGGAAATCATGGTGGCGACTAATGCCATTCGTCATCTCATTCGCGACCGGAAAGAGCATTCCATTCTCTCCACTATTCAGACAGGACATGCGCTTGGCATGCAAACCATGGATGATTCGCTCGTCGCGCTCTTCCGTCGCGGGATGATAGCTAAAGAAGAAGCCCTGCGTTATGCGCAGGCAAAAACCGAGGTGTCCCAACGAATTGGACAGGTTGAATCAGGCCCTCTGCCGGGCGATGATGTGGGGGCAAATCAGCCGGCCTCTTCAAATGTTTAACTTGTAATGCCGGTCGTCGGTGAAGGCAAATTTGATTGCGCGGGCAATCCTAAATCGCCTCACCTGCAATAATTTCACTTGTAGTGAAAAGGAAATATTTTTGGGATTTTGGGAGGTAGTTGTCGTGGATGTTGTTCTTTGGGAGTATCGCGTCGTAAATCAAACAGACAGTCATTTGGAGAATCAAGCGAAACTTAATCGTTTGGGACAGGAAGGTTGGGAGTTGGTGGCCGTATCGCCCTTGGGCAATGCCGGAGTGCTGGCGGCTTATTTAAAGCGCCTGCGAAACTCCAACGGCAATGGTACGGCCGATAATTAGGGCGCAGTTTTAAGGCAATTTTCGCAATTTATTTGCAGCAACAGCTTAGGAGCTTATATGAGCAGGGAGTGCCATTGGCGGCGCGCGGCAATTACGGGCTTGTGCCTCCTCTTGTTTCCTGCCGTCTCCAGCGCCGCCATTCAAGCCGCGGAAAATTTGCCTCCGCTGCTTAAGTCCCTGCCTCAAGCGTTGGGCAAGCTTTCCTATTATCACCCCCAAAAGAAGGAAGGCCGCTTCTCCATTGCCCGCCGTAATGGCATCTCCCTGCGTTCCCTGTCGCTGGCAAACCCGCGCGGCGATCAATCAGGGGAATTATTATTGCCAAAGCTCTTTTTCCCGCCGCCCGGCGAACCGAATTCCCTGCTCTTGAATCTTGCCGAGCGCATGCTCTATCTCTATGATGAAAAGGGCCAGCCCTGCGCCGCCTATCCCGCCGCCATCGGACGCGTGGGTTGGGAGACGCCGACCGGCAGCTTTAAAATCCATCAAAAACGCAAGAACCCCACCTGGTTTCCCCCTTCCTGGGCAAAACTCGAAAAGCCCGTGCCTCCAGGCCCGGAAAATCCGCTGGGCGACCGCTGGATGGGGCTGTCGGTCCCGGGTTATGGCCTTCACGCCACCAACAGCCCGGCCTCCGTCGGCCGCGCCGCCTCCCACGGCTGTATTCGTCTGTATCCCGAACATGCTCACGATATTTATTCGCGAGTGTCAAAGGGAACCCGGGTAAAGATCATCTACGAAACTATTTTGCTCGGCTATTCCCCCGCCAATCATGCGATCTATCTCGCGGTGCAGCCGGATATCTATCGGAAAGGAACCAATACTCCGGCGCGCGCCAAGGCGATGCTTCGCCAAGCCGGCCTTGATGGGTTCGTGGATGAAACAGAGTTGCTCCATTTGCTGAAGTCGCCGCGGGGCGTTCCCATCGCGCTCCTGGGCTCCGAATTCAGCCTGCAAGTGAACGGCCTGAGTGTGGCCACGCCGCTTGGCCCAACTATGCGCGGGCGCGACTTCCTCGTTCCTGCCGCGCCCCTGGCGGCCGCCTTAGGCGCAGGCCTCAGCGTTGAACCATTATCCAACAGCTTTAGAATGCAGCGCGAAAAAAAATGGTTCGCTTTCTCTCCCAATAATGCGACCGCACAGGGAAATGGAAGTATTCTGCGTCTTGCGGCCCCGCCCTTTCAGCTTGTCGGATGCAAAACCCCTGCCGCTGCCATGCCCATGGTTCCAGTGAAAGCCGCCGGCGAAGCCCTGGGCGCCTCCGTCTGGGTTGATCGCCGCAATCGCGTTATCCATATCACCGATAAAGACTACTTCGCCCGGCAGCAAGCCTTCCCAAACAGGCTGTCCTACGGTCAATGCCATTCGCCCTGCGACTATCCCACAATAAATCTCATCCCCTTCATGCAATAATCCCACCCCTTCGACTCTGGACTTTTTGCTTTTTACTTTTCCTCCCCTCCCGTTCTTCGTGCCTTCGTGTCTTTGTGCCTTTGTGGTTTAAGATTTTGAGGTGGAAGTTCTCCTAATCCCTGCCGTTCCGGTTTTACCTTTTTACTGTTGCCTTTTGCCTTTACTTTTTACCCTTTACCTTTGCCCTTCGCCTTTGAAAATGCGTGTCCACGCATTTTCAAAAGGCGAGCGCAAGATCCCCTTCTCACAAATAATTGCCGTAACCAGTTCCGCCGGAGTTACATCGAAGGCCGGATTGAAAACTTCAACATCAGGCGCGGCAATTTGCCGGCCTTCCAGTTCTGATACCTCACTGGCCTCGCGCTCTTCTATGATTATCTCCTCACCGCACGCAAGCGAAGTATCCACCGTGGAAAGCGGCGCGGCAACATAAAAGGGAATATTATGCCTCTTTGCCAGAGTCGCCACTTGAAAAGTCCCGATTTTATTGACCACATCCCCATTCCGGGCGATTCGGTCCGCCCCCACTACCACCGCATCCACCATGCCTTTTCGCATACAATAACCTGCGGCATTATCGGCAATCACCGTAACCTTTATGCCGTCCCGCTTCAGTTCCCACGCCGTCAGCCGACTCCCCTGCAGCAGCGGCCGCGTCTCATCGGCCAGCACCGCGATGGTCTTCCCCTGGCTGACCGCGGAACGGATTACCCCCAAGGCCGTTCCCCAACCTGCCGTGGCCAGCGCGCCCGCATTACAGTGCGTCAGCACGGTCGCAGGATTCGGCAAAAGCTCCGCGCCAAAATCACCGATGGCCTTGCAAGCCTGGTAATCCTCCAATTGTATTGCGAGCGCCTCCCTTTCCAGCAACTCCGGCAAATCGGCCTTATCGCCGGCAGTTTCGGCGCAGCGGTTCATTCTCTCCAGCGCCCAGAAAAGATTGCGCGCGGTCGGGCGAGTTGCGGCAAGCAGCCGGGTCGCCTTTTCCAATCCCTCGCGAATATCGGCATTTCCCTGCGCCGCCCGTGCCGTCAGCGCTATGCCAAAGGCCGCCGCCACGCCGATCGCCGGCGCACCCCGCACCTGCATGGTCTTGATCGCCTCCGCCACCACCTCCGGAGAACGCGCCTCAATATATATCTCTGCCTGCGGCAGCCGCCGCTGGTCAAGGATGAACAGCGCCTCGCCGCTCCAACGAAGCGCAAGAAATTCATCTAATTGATTTTCAAATTTCGTGCTTGACACTCTCGATTATCCTTTTTGCTGTTCGACTTTCTCCATAATAGTGTAGAATAAGTATAGCAAATTTAATCACTCATAGCTTTGCGCTTGGACTATAAAGAACCATCTGAAATTTGGACTTATGTTCCGCTCAACGTTGAACGTTCAACGCTCAACGAAAATATACCTTACGCTGACAATTACATGCGACTAGAAGAACTTACCTATAACCTCCCTCCCGACCTGATTGCCCAGGAGCCTGCGCGGCCCCGCGATGCCTGCCGCCTCCTGGTGCTCCATCGCGCCACCGGCAAAATAGAGCACCGCCAATTTCCCGATTTGCTGGAATATCTCTCTCCCCTTGATGTCGTCATTTTGAATAATACCCGCGTCATTCCCGCGCGGCTTTTTGCTGTAGTTGCCGGCAAAGAAACTGAGCAGAAAGTGGAAGTTCTCCTGCTGCGGCAGGAAAGCGAAGCTGTCTGGGAAGCGCTGGTAAAGCCCGGCAAAAAAGCCAAGCCGGGCGTCCAACTGAATTTCGGGATGGGAGTCCGCGGCGAGGTGCTGGGTATGACGCCCACCGGCAGCCGCCGCCTCCAATTCGCCTTGGTAGATACATCCTCTTCGGTTGGGGGCGGGGTTGCTACTCTGCGAAGTAGCGATGCTTCTTCGCTACGAAGCACGAGTCGTGAACCCCGCCGGCGGGCTTTACAAAGCCCGCCCCCACTATACGATGCG
>Ga0315288_10007480_pt1 | contig 13840 bp, 12 predicted proteins | sample YL17G11_20_MG_FD_203454 | JGI IMG/M metagenome (GOLD analysis project Ga0315288, IMG submission 203454) | Sediment microbial communities from Yellowstone Lake, YNP, Wyoming, USA - YL17G11_20 | ecosystem: Environmental > Aquatic > Freshwater > Lake > Sediment | place: USA: Wyoming | collected...
CGACTGACTTTGCGGCTGACGTGACGGCGTAGTGTCCTTTCCGTATCTCCGTGATGAGGCCCTTCTTAACCATTTTCACAACGGTCGCTTTCAAGATTGGAAGCGATGCGCCTTCATACTCCATGTCCGAAGCGATCCGGTCCATGTCTGCGCCGGAAACTCCTCTCTCCAAAAGTTTCATGTATAACATTCGTGAGGAGCGCTGAACCTTCCTGTCGAACTCCCTTAAAGTTTCAACTTCAGTTTTCAACAGTTCTGGTTCGGCCTTGGCCGGCCTCGCCTCCTCCTCCAGCATCTTCAGCTCCAGCGGCGTTAACGGGTCTGAAGCGGGCTTCGAACGTTTCCTGATGACGGTTTGGAGCTTCAAGTTCAAGTTCTGAGCTATTGTCCTCATCTTCTCCGTTCGTCTTTGACTGGCGTACAGGTAGATCATGTCAAGGCTTTCATTCGCTGCTAAGATAGTAACGTCTCCAGGCGCTTTTCTCCCGGTTCTTCCACGCCTCTGAATGTACCTTATCTCGCTTGGGACGGGCTCATAGAATATCACGCGATCAACCGCCGGGATGTCTAACCCTTCCTCTGCGATTGAGGTGGCCACCAACACGTTCAATTCGCCGTCTTCAAGCATTCTTATTCTTTCAGCCTGCTCGTCCTGAGTTAAACCTTTATCCAACGTTTTTGAGGCTTGGCCCACAAACCTGTCAGCCTTCACGCCCGGAATAGTGTTCAATTCTTTAACCAGGTGGCTTGCCGTATCCCTATACTGTGTGAAGATGAGCATCCTCGAAGACGGTTTCTTCGAGACCTGCTCCTTCACGATTTGTTTCAGCAATTGGGCCTTCGGATGCTCAGTGGAGATGCTTTCCCCCGAGGCTCTAAGCTTCCTGTACTCTGGGTCGCTTACGAGTATGGCGTAACTGCGCTTCTCCGTTTTTTCCAGCTCAACCTTTTCGAGGAAAGCCTTCAATGTGTGAAGCCCCTGCGTCTCCAGAAGCTCACGCATATGAAACAGCGTTAACGCCAGCGACTGGTTTATGATGGCGTTTAGGATTTGGCCTCTCTCTTCTTCTATGCTCTCTTCAAGCATGAACCTGAGCTCGTTTCCAGCCTCTATCAGGCTCCTCTTCGTAACGTATTCCACCTTGCGCTTGATCAAGCCCTTGTAACAAAGCCAGCTCACTCTGCTGTCCAGCATAGACCTGATCTGAGATCTCATTTCCAGATATTCTCTCGGCAGGTTTACCCTCTTCCATTCCAGCTCTATCGGCTGAATGTAGGGTTTAACGTCAGGGTCCTCGTCGCTTCTGTACTCGACCCGTTCAACGTACAGGTTTCTGCACACCGCTAAGACCCTGTCCAGGTCTGATCCGGGTGAAGCCGTCATTCCGAGGATGATCGGGTACCTTGCTTGAGAAACATAAAACTGCGCGATATCCGTGTACGCGTACTTTTTGACTGCTCTATGGCATTCGTCAAACACGAGTAAACCGTAGTTCTCAAGCGAGACCTTATGGTCACGCAAGTCGTTTCTGACAACTTGAGGGGTTGAGAAAACAACCCTAGCCTCGCCCTCCCACACAATCTTTCTAATTTCCGGATGTGTCATGCCAGTCAAAAGCGCGACATCTCTCTCCCGAAGCTTCAGCATCCTCAAGAAGCTGTTTCTGTGCTGCAACACCAGAGGCCTTGTAGGAGCCATGACCAGAACCTTAACGTTCCTATGGTTGAGCAGCAAGTTGGCTGCGACCATAGCCGAGATAACGGTCTTGCCTAACGCAGTTGGCAGGATAACCAGCGTGTTTCTCTCAGAGGCTACGTCAGCTATGCTCGTCTGGTAGAGCCGCAACTCTACAGTATTAGGCCAGATCAGAGGATGCTCAAAGTGTTTCGGGCCATGTGCCCCAGGCATAAGTGCTACAGTTCTATGACTCCTGCTTCCTTCCCGCGCTTTGCACCATCAACTTTAGGATTCAGCGAGTCAATCATGCCCAACAGCTTGGGCAGCTTCTCATCACCGAACAATTCCTTGAACTCCTCAAGCTCGCCTGTCGATCTCAAGATGAGCCCGCGCCTCTTCTTCGGGGTTCCGGTCTCATCCACCGGGTTGAGCTCGACTACCAGACGGGCTGGAGAGCTCCTGTAGGGTGGAAGCTTCACAACGTAGACGCTTGGAACACTCGTCCTTAGCCTTGACCAGTCTTTTCCAGCCTTAAGAAAATCTGCAAGTTTCTCCTCAGACAAAGAACATCACCATGTATGTAAACCGTTCAAAACAAAGAGTATCAACCTGAAAAGTTAAGCTTTTCTGTCATCCATCATGGCCTCTCCTTCCAGCAAACTTGATTAGTGTCTCCAATAAACTCTGGAGCCGGAGGGTAACCTGTGAATTTTGTCAGAGTCTATCCGTTTGGCTTTTTGAAGGCCCTGAAGCGCGCTAGGCCGTTGCTAAATTCGGACAAAAATAGATTTTATTGAATCGGGGTTTCTTCTTGTCATGTGTCTCGATGTTTTGACGGAAGGATAACTGTCAAATAAAATCTGTTAAAGTCTGAATTTAGCAACAAGCTGGCGCGCTGCCTTGTCCCGAAATTGGTCTTAAGCGGTTATGATTCTTATTTTCTGGTTTGGTGACAGCTTTGAGCTGTAAACATGTTTTCGGTCCTCTTGCGTGCCTTAGCGTTCCAAACAGGCTAGCTGCAGCCTCAAATGTTCAGGGGAAAACCCTATTTTCTTCAGGATTTGTTGGAACCCTCTGATTTGCCATCTTTCAACTCGGTCAAGATTTGCTCACCAAACAAGCCCAAATCAGACGCCAATAGACGAAAGAAGACTTAAGACCATTTTTAACCATTTTAGGGACAAGCCAGCGCGCGTTAGACGTGCTTCTTGACCGGTAGAAGAAGTGGGAGTCGCGGGAGACGCAGGCGTTGCAGACTCCATACAACTGCGACGGTGTTCCGTTGAATGTTACAGAATGAATTCAAGTGGTCTTACATTTCGGCAACATCAACGTAGATTTTCCTTTCTCCAAAATGTGGAAACCTCTCTTGTTTGAGAGGCTTGGTTAAAACATGCAGCTTCATTCTAGTTTGAAATCTGAACTGCCTAAGGACCGTAGCCAGTGGGCATGACGGGTCTATCGTCACATGAATGAAGTTGATCTTGTTCTCGAGAGCAATGTTAACTGTTTTCTTCAGCAATTCCGTCATGCTTTCAGGTCTCTTGTAAGCTGCAGTTGCCAAGTTGTAGCTCAGAAGTGGCTCACCAGGCTTGGGGATGTAGGGCATTCTCGTGAATAGGCCAATCAGTCTTATCAGACTTGTCTGGGCTTTCAGCCTCCAGTTCAGTTTCTCCACGATGTATTTCCTGACTTTGTCGTACTCCCAGACTCCCAAACAGGCTTCAAGCTCACCATTGTCTTCAAAAACAAGGATGTTGTGAAAGTCAAAGTGTGGTATCCTCCCGAGATACTCCACAAAGTCCTTGGGTTGGAAAGGAGCAAAGAAGTCGTAGCCACGGTACATCTCGTTGATCAAAGCGGTCACATTGTCAACGTCAGCTTCTTCCATACATCTTATGTTTCCGTCGGCAGCAATTGTCTGCCTCTTGTACGGCATCAAAGAAATCGTCATGCAGTCTTTCACTTTCTCGAATCCCATCTTGGAAAACAAGTTTATCGAGGGAATGTTGTCCTCGATTATGTCCAGATGCAGTAGGTCGACGCCATTATCCAGTGCAGTGTGCTCGATGTGTCCTTGCAGTTTTTCTGCAATTCCTTTTCTTCTGTGAAGAGGGTCAACGACGAAACCGTATTCGTAGGCAGTCTTGATCTGTGTGCCTTCAACATAGGTATCGTTGACCGCAAAGGCCGCAGAACCAATTATGACGTCATTCTCGACGGCCACAAAAACGTGCCAGTCTTTGAATGGTCTGGAGCGAGCAAAATAGTCTGGTGAACTGTCGACACCTAGAACTAGGCTGGTGCCCCCAGGACATTTCTTTTGAAGTTCATTAAGAGCGTCGTTGTCGCGCTCAGCGGCCTCTCTGATCAAAGTCATGATCTACCCTGCCTCTGACTCCTACCACGTAAGAGAGAGAGAGAGAGAGAGAGAGAGAGAGAGAAAGAGAGAGAGAGAGAGCATATTTAGGCTTGATGTTTCCACGCGTTTTGGTAAGCAAAAAAAGTGGGGTTGTGCTGGCGCGCGCTAGACAGTTTACAGATATTCGGCTCGATCAAAACAATGGTTTGTTAGATTTTTCTAACGTGTTGTTTTTCGTTGAACGTTGGCTGACTTGTTGATCCCAATTCCGAAGCAATAATTGAGGATTCAGAGAAGCTTGATATTGAATCCAGATTCCTTGGCGCTATCGCTTTGTAAGCAGTCCTGTTTCTGACTGGTCTTGACATTTTAGTCTCAGTTAAGTTGCATTCCTCGGGTGCCATGAATTAACATACTCCCTGTCTCTCTTATCTCTTACTACTTTTCACTCTGTTTCCCATCCATCCTTGATGGTCGCAAGATTTCCTACATAAAGACCGTTAGGCTGCCGCGTTCCAATTACTTGGGTCTCTACGACAAGAACATCTGTCAAGTACTTGCTTTCTATGTACGCCCCTTTCATCCTTGGCAGGTTTAGGGTCTGAGGCTTATTCGCTTCAATATTCGGATACGCTGCAATGAAATCCTGAAGAAACTTGAAACTCTTGTCAAGCAGCATCTCTTTCTCGTACTCAAGGTATAGTGCCCACATCAATTCCTCGACTTTCTTAGACGGAAACTCCACGTTTAATCCTAGTTCACCTTTCGCTTCCTTCCGGTTTATTGGATGACCGTGATAGTAGGATTTTGAAGTTAGCCTTTCGACAATCTCCTCAATTTTGTGTGCATCAATTTTAGGATCCATATGTGACTGCAACAACTTTGACGCTAATTGTCTAGATTGAGAACGTGACCTCTTTACATTGCCCAAGGCTAAAGGATGTACTTTTTCAGCAAGCTGATTGAAAGCTTGTACGAGTTCATCTTCATGTCTTATCCCGACTTCATCTTTCAGCAACTCTATGTATGCTGTCACATCCTCAACGCTTATTCCAAGCTGGCGTTTGGTGTCTGGATCCTTTGGGTTGTAATCATTTCCCACCATTGGGTCTGTGGGACCAAGAGCTCCCATAGGATGCATCACTATTTTGTCAGCTCCTAATGCGGTCAGAGTTGCCGCAGAAAAGGCATGGTTTGGAACAAGAACATTGAACACGCTGCAGTGTTCTCTGATTAAGCCCTAACTTTCCAGTTTATTGGTAATATGTTTTTGTGTGTGTCGCATTTTTGGGCTTATTTTGGTTAACCGGGTTTGGATTTAGCGATAATGTTATATATTTGATATTACCCATATTGGTAATATGGAATACCCTGATTGGGTCGTAAAATATAAAACAAAAGGAACAGCCATCGAAAAGAGGCGTGACAAGTACTACTTAACTAAAATAAGAAGCCAGTGGGACCCAAAAAAAGGCAGAGCCAAGAAAATCACGGAAAAATACTTGGGCGCCATCACCCCGCAAGGCTTGATACCGCCTAAACACGAAAGAATCCTGCAGAGCATCACCACAGGAAACATCACCGTAAAAGAATACGGCGCCACACAATACATCCTTGACAACAACAAATCACTCACAGATCTGCTAAAACATCATTACCCCGGTTCATGGGAACAAATATTGTCACTTGCCATCTTTAGGCTCATATACAACACGACCCTGAAAAACGCGGAATTCTACTATCTGACCTCTTATCTGTCAGAAACAGTGCCGCAAGTGGACTTGTCAAACAGAAGCATTGGGGAATTCATTAGAACACTGGGGGTAGACAAGGGTCGCATGGAAGGCTTCCTTCACGAATTCGTAACCGGCACAGAATACTTGGCCGTAGACCTAACCCATGTGTTCTCGCTTTCAGAAAACGTGATCTCCGCTACGATAGGCCATAACGGCGCAAACGATTTCTCTCCGCAGATAAACTTGTTCTACCTCTTCTCTCTTGACAAAATGATGCCCGCGTACTTCCGCATAATAGTAGGCTCCATAAACAGCGCCAAATCGCTTCGGCTCTCGATTAAGGAAAGCGGTGCAAAAAACGTGGTTGTTATCGGAGACAAAGGGTTCTACTCAAAAGCCAACGTGAAAGACTTAGAAACCGACCATTTGCATTACATTTTTCCCCTGAAAAGGGATAGTTCTCTGATAAGTTATGACCGAATAAGAAAAGGTGATAAAAGAGAGTTTGGGGGGTACTTTAAGTTTGAAAAAAGAGTCGTCTGGCATTATGATTGCATGTTTGCCGGCGATGAAGTGCAGGAGGGTGAAAAGAGGCGCCTGGTTGTTTTTGTTGATGATAAATTGAAGACTGAGGAACAGAAAGACGCGTTAAGCAGGATAGATGAGGTTAAGGATGAGAACGTGAAAAGGGTGAAGTTGAACATGTTTTATGAAAATCAGTATAGGATGGGCACTATCGCGGTTGTAACCGATCTTAACAAGTCGGATGAGGATTTGTATGGTTTACTGAAGGCAAGAGTGGACATAGAACAGATGTATGACACATTCAAGAACACGTTGAACGCTGATCGGAGTTACATGCGGGATGATTATCAGATGGAAGGGTGGATGTTCATCAATTTTGTATCGATGTTACTGTATTATAGGATTTACAATCAGTTGGTCGAACGAAAGCTTCTTGGGCAGTATTCTCCCAGAGACGTTTTGGTGCATCTGTCGAGGATTCATAAAATCAGGTTAGGCGATAAATGGGTCACTTCAGAAGTGCCGAAAAAGACGAACCACATAATTGAGAAACTAGGCGAACATATTACCAAGAATTTACGGAGTTAGGGTTTAATACAAAATGCTCTAGCTCCTTCTTTCCGTATTTGTCCAAGTTCCTCTTCACTAGGTCTTTCTTTCTCAAATTCTTCATTTGTCTTCAGAAGTCCTTCTTTGATTAAGAATCGTTTGTATTTCCCGACCATCTCAGGACTCACATCATGGTTATGGACTTCTTTTAATATGTGAGAAATCTGCATTGCAGAAAGCCGTTTAGTCCTATCCACGATTTGACCATATTGATTTCTCATAATGCCAGTTAGGGAAAGATACCTTCTAATCCATTCTCTAGCCATAGGGTCTATTTTTCTAAATGGGTCATGGTTCTCTTTATATTCAATCTCTTTAGTCTTTTCTTCCCTCTCTACTTTGTCTAACTCTTTAGCTCTCTGAATCTTTTTCCAAACTTCAGATTGACCAAAAACTCTTTCAGCATTCTCTTGATACCATGCTTCATACTTCTTTTGAGTATCATTCTTATCAATCATTGAATCTATCCCTTTCCATTATTTCTAGGTCTTGAAGAGTACCCTTCAATCTCCTTTTTCTAGTTAAACTTCTATAGAGACTGAGTTCTTCCTCAGACATCATTTCAGTGGGAATCTTTTCTAAGTCCTCTAGTTTAGGCTCTACTATCTCTTCAAACCTTCCAAACCTACTGAGAAAATCTATTAACTCCTTTCTCTCTTCCTCTGAAAGTTTAGCATTCTCCTCTTTTCCATTCTTTTCCATAAACTGTTTGCCAAGTTCCTTGAATCTAAAAAAAGGGAGAGAGTACACATGGGTTGACATTCCTACTTTCCTGTAAATGAATACAGGTTCTAGTTCCTCACATTTCCTCATTGTTTCAACCTTCTAGGATAAATGGAAGGAATCCTCTTTCGTGTATGACTACTTGGAGTGAAGAACTAGCTATGAATCCTCTCCAAGCTTTGAACTGTAAGAGGAACAGTCTGTCATATTTCACGGAAAATTCCTTCCTATTTCTTCTTTGTTCTCTTACTCTCGAAGAATTGCTTCAAGGCTTCTTCCTTTGTGAGTTCCTTCTTTGATTCTTCCTTTTGCTCAGGTTCTTCAGTAACATCAATATTATCTGGGTCATTCAAAGGATTCTCAACATATTCAGATTCTTGGTCTTCTCTTTCTCTCTGAGCTTCAATGATTCTCTTGGCATCCTTGCTCAAAGATTCTAGATGTTCTTTCTCTTCATTCAGTTTGTTAAGTTCCTCTTGTTTTTCTTGGAGTTTATTCACAAGTTCTTGTTCAGTTAATCTTCTTTTTTCTGTCATTTTCATATCACCTTATTATCTTGATAAAAAAGAAAAAGGGAAAGGGAGTTTAGTTCTTCTAAACATATCCTTCACTCTTACAAGTCAGCAGACTTGGAGCTTAGATTGGTTATGATGGAACCAGCAAATTCATTGATGGTGTCTCCGCCTACTCTCTGGAAGAAATAGAACTCATAGCTGTCACTTGATGGTTCTTCCCTTCTCTTGATGTGCATTCTACCTTTCTTCAATAGCATCCAGAATCTCTTTGTATCAAGTTCTAGAGCTATTCCTTCAGGCATCCTAGTTGTAACAACTATTCTGAGACCAGCTACTTGTCCTATCTCATTGCTTACTACTGGAGCTTGAGCACCAGTTCCTTGATAAGCAGAGACAAATCTATCATCCTTGATAATGTCTCCATAGCTTCTAGGATTCACCACAATGACCTTAGGAACTTCATACTTGTCTCTTGACAAATAGAATGCAGAAGTAAGGTCTTCATAGCTCAATGTCGCGTCAGTCCCAGCATCTCTTATGAGAGTATGTCCTGATGCTCTGTATGTTATCTTTAGATTCTTACCAGTCAGAGATTCTAGAATCTCTACTTTCCCATCAAACTCATCTTGAGCTTCTAGTGTGACAGGAACAGCAGGAACAGAATCATCAGTTGCAGAGATAACTCTTGTAAGTGGCTTGTGAGCAAGTGTATAGATTCCATGTGCACCTAGACCAGCAATAGTCTCTGAGTATTCAGTCTCTCTCAGCAGTCCTTGGAATATGAACTCATCAAGCTTCTGAGCAAAACCCTTTCCTACAGATTCCAAACCAAGGTTGATTAGTTCAACATGGCAATCATCTACGGCATCTTGAGAAAGAGCAAAACCTTCTCCCCATCTTTTTGATAGAGAGATAGTTTTTTTGTCCAATAGCACTTTACTGGGAGTTACTGTATTTCCTTCAGCTACATCAGTAGGTACTAGTGGACTTTGTTCCTTAGGTACAGTAACGGAGTCAGTAGCTTCTCCTTCAAGGTCTTTGACTCTAACAAGTCCTATTCCTTCAGAAGATTCAACTGCTATCTGTTCTATAGCACTAAATATCTTGGTCTCAAAGTCTGTTATGTCAGATGGTAGTGTCATAGCCAATCTTTCATTTGTCTTAGCTAACTCTTCTAATGTCTTCATTCTTATTTTCACCTTTATTTTCTATTTAGAACCCAAACAAGAATTGAGAGCTTACTTGCGACAAGCCTCTCACTTCAAAGAGCAAAAAGCTGTACTATCTGTCTCCTTTTCTGGATTACTAATAGAACAAAGGCTGATATAACTTTTAAGTCTTTTGGTGAGGTTTATTTATCAAAAGGAGTCATTTTAAGGTGATGTCAGTGGAATCTGTGAAAAGAATGTTTAGGGGAAAGAAGATAGTGCAAACTCTGAAAGAACCAGAACAACCATTAGAGCATTGAAAACCACAAACTTCATGCGAGCCAGATTTGAAGTGAACCCCAGAAAAGATTGCGAGGTCTTTCCTCACCTAACGAAGTTTTCGCTTGTTGCTCATATTCCGCTTTCAGTCGTGCTAGAGCCTTTTGTACTGCATGGGGGCGTTTGACAGCATTTCCATTAAGTCATCTGGGTGATGATTCCTTCCGAACTTCCTTAAATCCTTTGGAGTAACTTTGTAGGATAGATGAACACTTTCCGCATAGTTATGTATGTTAGCTTCAAATGTTCTTGCAGCAATGTCTAGAAGTCGTCTATCGCCTTTCAAAATGTTCTCTTTTATGAGGGGTTCAGCAAGCTTTATTGTCTCTTCATCAATGCTGTTGATAATATTCCCATCAATATTGAATTGATATTTCCCTTCAGATGTTTGAATAAACGATATTGTTTCTAAAGATTGTATAGGAATAAGAGTCTGCAATAACAATAGCCTTATCAGAATTTTGCCTCTTAATGGAGCACTCTTGTACAACTCAACAACGTCCTTGATGGGCATGGACTTGGCATTTTTGTCAGCCTCCCTAAACTTCTTAACACATTTTTTCTTTTCATTATTGGCATAGTTAGCTAAGTCTTCCCGATTATCATGTTTAAGATAGGCGACTAAAAATCCTAAGTAATGAGCAGCCGTCCTTGAGTTCACTGGTTTCGCTCTATTGAAAAGATTATTAACATAACCTGTTATGTCTTTGATTTCAATATTAGAATTAGGGTTTTCTCGAGATAAGCAATAATTTTCCCAATCCAAAAGAGATGTTACTGCCAAGTCAAATAGGTCTTCTTTCCTATGGGCATAAGTAATTTGTATATAATCCTTGATTCTACTTGTCTTGATTTCCGATAGCCTTAGCTCTCTTCTTAGTTCTTCCTTTTTCTTTTCATATTTTGGTTTTTCCAATTCATAGGGGTCTTTATCTGAAAGAATAGCATCGTTTTTTTCCCTACGTTTCTTCACTGTCTCTTCATGGTCAAGCATAATATGGTCTATAGCTATGTTCCCAGCAAGTTTTGGACCTATTTTCTCAGCAAAATATTCCTTAACAAACTCTATTGTTTCAGTGTCATGCCGAAATTGTCTATGTGAACCTGCAAATTTTCTGCAAGGGTCATCCATCCAAGAATGGACCTCTCGTCCTTCAACTCCATAGAGTCTCAACGAATGTTTGCAGTGCTCTTCAAGATTAGGCATTTTTCCTTCAGCTCTTCTTTTCTATGCCATGCAGATTTAAGGTTAGTCGTATGCTTCTCCAAGGCTTAAGAATTCTTGGGTAAGCTTTTTAGAGGAAATCAGCGTTAACCTTTTGTTGTGCTAAGAGAAATCAAAAAGGCAGTTCTGAAACTCAAAAGCAAACAAATCACGAACAAGATGCGTATCTATTTCGGTTATGGATATCTCATTGCTTACGTCTGGATTGGTTTTGCAATCTTTGCTCTAATAGAGAATGATATGAGTGTCGTTCTTTGGTCATTCGTGCCTGTCATGCTCTCAGTATTCTTCTATTCAAAAACAACAAAATCAAGAAAATCTTTGTCCAGCATTAAGAACACTGAGATTCAGCCAGATTTAGAAGCATTGTTGAAATACTCGAATCAATTAGAAAAGAGTTGCAAAGATTTCTTCTGCAAAGTCAAAGTCGTAATGCTGGTATTGGATTTTGAAAAAGACGCTAAGACGAAAACAGAAGGACAAATAATGCTAATATGTATGTTTTCTTACCTTTTTGGAATAACTGTATTCGTAAGAAATCTCCCAGCGAATAATGATATCTATAAAGCACTTGGGATGTTTCTGACAACATTTGGAATTGTAGCCTTCTTTGGTTTGTTCATGTTATACTTCAAGTTCATCAAAAGAGCGTCAGAATTCTTTGTGCGTCATCACATTTCTGTTTTTGCCAAGAAGAACCGCAATCATGCACAGAATATACTTGCATTGCTAGATGCTTATCAAAATCTTGAGGTTCATCTCAATCAAGAAGCGGTAAAACAAGTGTCAGCAGAATTATCCAAATCTGATGAGCATCTAGCTGAAATAGAAAACTCGCTGAAAGGTCAAAGAAGGTCAATTACTCTTTCAGTGGCTTCGCTTTTAGGCTACGTAGCATCTGTCATAACATTCTTATACAATATCTACCCACAGTTTCAAAACGGCAGTTTTCAAACACTCTCAATCTACGGCGTTATAATTACATATGCAGTTTTTGGTTCACTATTCGTTTTCTATTTCATACCACTATTGAGAATGCGAAACTTGCTTGCTGGGTTCAAGGTCTTTAAAAATGAAGAAAAGATAACAGAGGATATTCGAAACATGATGAGTTCGTCACTGGGTGAAGAACTTAGCGAAGTTGCCTCGGAGAGCCTTCATGTTGCCAAATAGTTTTTCTGTTCTGCACTTTCGAAATATTCCTTTTTAAATAGAAAACAGTTGGCTCCCTAGACCTCAAGATGAACCAAAGCAGTCAAGAGGTATATAGACAACTCCATAAGTCATAAGTGAAATAGACTCCAGTTACGATATTCAACCGACAACTGTGGGTTGAGCTTGATGGGAATTCTCGATTTGACCTCTCCCCAGTTACATGACCCCCAGACTCCGTGGTTAACCATGTGTGTTTCACAGTGTGACTTGTAGCAGCAGCAAGCCAAGAGAGAAGCAAGTTCCTCAGAACGAACCAAAAAGATAGAGAGAACATAGAGCATAGAGGGAAAAGACGAATTCACCACGCTTAGAAGAGGATACAGAGACCGAACCTCAAAGACCGAACAAACTAACAAAGTCATGATACTGCCATAATGGAAGTGTCAAACCGACCACTGAAAGAGTGTCATGACCACACTCCTCAACTCCAAGCAGATATCAACAGAGAGATAAGAAAAGAGGCACTATACTAAGTGCGTAGGTTTTTCATGTAGGAGAACTGAATGAGCTCAAAGTTCTTACAAGACTCAGAACCACATACATAGTGTCAAACACCTATTGACTTTGATTTTGCAGAAAAGTTATAGCTGAACCGAAAGAACTAATTAGAATTGTGATGGAGAAAACAGAAAAAGGAAGAGCACCAACCAAAATTGTTTACCTCGACCAAAAATGTTGGATTGATATCGCAAAATTGTATTATGGTCAACCAACAAAAGAAGAAAAAGAACTAGTAGGGAAAATCTTTCAATCCTCTGAGAAAGGTCAACTGATATTTCCTCTGTCTATATCGCATTTCGAAGAGACAATGAAAATCGCAAATAGCAGACGTAAGAGCCAACTAGCTTTCTTGATGGCAAAACTATCGCAAGGTTATGCATTACAGCCATATGTCGAGAAAGTCATTGAAGCTGAGATTCAGAATATAGTGTTTAGGAAAGTGGCTTTACCTACCGTGAACATAAGGGATTTTGTTTTGAAAAAAGGGGTTTCCCACTTAGTCGGAGCAAAGCCCGAATTAGTGTTTAAGAAAGGCTTTGCAAGTCCTGAGGTTATCCAAGAGATTGAGAAGAAACTCTTGGATAAATTGGAAGAACCCAAAACAATCGAGTTATTACTAAAACAGAGTCTTCCCAAGTCATTAATTCTAGGGTTAGAGGAGCCAGTCAAGGAGATGGAGAAAATTCGACAGGAACTACGCGAAATAAAGGACAACAATCTGAGAAAAAGAGTGTTTTTGGCAAGAAATATCCTCGCTGTCGTTGTGCCAGAACTAGCAAAGATATCGATTGAATACAATCTTCCTAAACATTTCTTCATTGGAGAAAAGCCGACTCTGAGAGACGTAGATAAATTCCTTGACAGTATCCCGACCGCTCTATGTTTTTTCACGCTAATCTTTCAACGTGACCAGCAATTTCAACGACCTATACCAAAGAACGACTTTAATGACATATGGTTCTTAACTCTAGCTATACCATATTGCGATATTGTCGTCACGGAGAGAATGTGGACTTCCATAGCTAGACAAGCCAAATTGGATAAGATATGTAATACTGTAATCTTGCCATCACTTAGTGAGCTCGGAAAATACGCATAGTTATTTTGCTCTATCAGTCCTTTTATGCCAGTTTTTCACTGTTAACGCTTTTATATAATTGGTCGACTGAGTGATGGGAAGGGCATTGAGCGCCCAAAATCACTATCAAAAGCATTTTCATAACCAACGGTAATTGGGAACTTTTCAAAACTGAAAATCCCAATT
>Ga0315288_10007481_pt1 | contig 13839 bp, 9 predicted proteins | sample YL17G11_20_MG_FD_203454 | JGI IMG/M metagenome (GOLD analysis project Ga0315288, IMG submission 203454) | Sediment microbial communities from Yellowstone Lake, YNP, Wyoming, USA - YL17G11_20 | ecosystem: Environmental > Aquatic > Freshwater > Lake > Sediment | place: USA: Wyoming | collected...
GTCGCGGAGATCGTCGTCGCCCCGAAATCCAGATGATTCGTCAACAGCACGATCTGCTCCCCCTTCTCCTTGTCCAAGACCACGATCCTTCGTAACCGACGCGAACAATGTTGGCGAGCCTTGACGCCTGTGAGACGGATGATCTCGTCCTTGAGGATATTCCGATTCTCGGGCGCCCGAAGCTTTTTGACCACGCGGTAGGTGGCCTTGTCCTTCAGCGGCGTAACGAAATACACGCCCTCCTCCGTCCACTCGCCAAAAAGCTGATAATCCACCAACCCTCGGTCAAGGGACGAGCCTTCGGCTCGCCACTCGCCCGTGGCTTGTATCAACGGGCGAGTACGGCGGAAGTGGACCCCCCGGGCAAGCCCGGGGCCCCGGCCGCCGTCGAAAACCACGATCGTCCCAGGGGAAAAACGAAGCTTTTTGAAGACGTTCACCTCGTGAACCTTCCCCTCGGTGATATGGGTATATTGGGGAAGATACCCTTCATGATCCAAAAGCAGATGAAGTTTCACCGCCCCCTTGGTCCGGCGAAACTTCGCCCAGTCAAAAAGACTCGCACAGAGCTCGATCACCGTCGCGTCAAAACTCATCAACTTGTTCTTGAACCGAAACTTGGTCTTCCCGATAAACTCCCCCCGGCATCGGCTCAATAACTCATAAAAGACCTTCTGGAACAATTCCCATGATCGGTGTTCATTGGCATAGGCCAAGGTCGAGCGCTTCGGGCTTTGGGAGATCCCTAAATGCTTCAGTTTCCCAAAACAACTGGCCAAGCCATTACAAATCTCCCGCAAAGAATGGGCTTGGCCCAGTTGGCAGAAGAGCATCGCGACATAATGGCCCCAACTGGAAAAACCCTTGGCCGCAAACTCGGCGCCGGTCTGCCGGACGAGTCGTTTAAAGTCCAGCCGCGGAAAAACAGATAGCAATTGGCTGAAAAGGCTGCTTTATTTATTCATGTTCGTGCTCCGACCTCCTGGGTATCAATTTCCACCCATTGCATTTTACCCCCGGTCGGAGCTTTTCTAGAATTTATTTTGGACAAGAGTGATCATGCCTCATCCCGATAGGAAAGACGCCGCGACCCGAACCACCCCCGTTTCTATTGACAGCCCGCAACCCGGGCGATATAGTTTCGAGGAACACCGGACATGACGCCCCCCTCCGACGCATCCGCCGCTCATTCATCGGCCAACGCCCGCATGGGCTTCATCTGGTTCATCTGTCTCGTCGCCGCGCTGGGCGGGCTGCTCTTCGGCTACGACTGGGTCGTCATCGGCGGAGCCAAGCCGTTCTACGAGAAGTTCTTCGCCCTGACCGATCCCGCGAAACAGGGTTGGGCGATGAGCTGCGCCCTGATCGGTTGCCTGATCGGCGCCCTGATCTCGGGCGCGCTCAGCGACAAGTTCGGGCGCAAGCGCCTGCTTCTGCTCTCGGCGATCATGTTCGTCGTTTCCTCGGTCGGAACCGCACTGGCCGGCGGCCTCTCGACGTTCGTCGCCTGGCGGATCGCGGGCGGCACGGCGATCGGCATGGCCTCGAACCTCTCCCCGATGTACATTGCCGAGGTCGCCCCCGCCAAGGTCCGCGGCAAGCTGGTCTCCCTCAATCAGCTCACCATCGTCATCGGCATCCTTCTGGCCCAGCTCGACAACTGGCTCATCGCCGACAAGGTCCCGCCCGAGGCCACGCCTGCTCAGATCCTGGCCTCATGGAACGGACAGACCGGCTGGCGCTGGATGTTCGGCGTGACGGCTATCCCCGCGGCGCTGTTCTTCATCGGGATGCTGGCCGTACCGGAGAGCCCGCGCTGGCTGGCCAAGAAAGGCCGGCGCGAACGGGCGCGCGGCGTGCTGGCGAAGCTCGGCGGCGAGGCCTACGCCGAGCGGGCCTTGACCGAGATCGAAACCACGCTCGGGGAGGAAGTTCGGGCGACCGGCTGGCGCGATCTCCTCCGCCCGGGTTTGAGGAAGGTCCTCCTCCTCGGTATCGGCCTGGCGGTCTTCCAACAATGGTGCGGCATCAACGTCATCTTCAACTATGCCGAAGAAGTGTTCGCCGCCGCGGGCTATAAGATCTCGGCCATCCTGTTCAACATCGTCCTCACCGGTGTCGTCAACCTCGTCTTCACCTTCGTCGCCATCGCCACGATCGACCGGGCGGGCCGCCGGAAGCTGATGCTGATCGGGGCAGCCGGCCTAGCCGTCATTTACACGATCCTGGGCGCGGGCTTCCAGGCGCAGAGCCACGGCCCTCACATGCTGCTGCTGGTCGTGGCGGCCATCGGCTGCTATGGGATGTCGCTCGCGCCGGTCACCTGGGTCGTCATCTCGGAGATCTTCCCCAACCGCAACCGCGGAGCGGCCATGTCCGTCGCCACCGCTTCGCTGTGGATCGCCTGCTTTATTCTGACTTACACCTTCCCCCTGCTCAACACGGGGCTCGGCGCGGCGGGCACGTTCTGGATCTACGCCGCGATCTGCGTCGCGGGATTCCTCTTCATCAAATGGCGTTTACCGGAGACGAAGGGCAAGACGCTCGAGGAGATCGAACGGCAATTAACCTGAAGAAGGACGTACGACTATTGTGAACGCCTTAAAGGGACTTAAATTGTCATTGCGAGCCTCTTGGCGTGGCAATCCGACAAAGTCGGATCACCACGTCGCTTCGCTCCTCGTGATGACAAGAGTCGGATCGCCACGTCGCTGCGCTCCTCGCGATGAAATACTTACTATCGCGTTCTCAATATTTCTCGAATTCGGTATAGATCCCCGTTCTTAGGAGTGTGAACACACGATGAAAAACTCAAACGCAAAATACACCCTCGGCCTCGATTTCGGAACGAATTCGGTCCGGGCGCTCCTCGTCGATATCCGGAACGGCTGCGAGCTGGCGACGGCCATACACGCTTATGAGTCGGGCCGGGAGGGGATCCTGCTTGATTCCAAAAATCCCAACCTCGCCCGGCAAAATCCTGCCGATTATCTCAAAGGTATCGAGGCCGCGGTCCGGCAAACCTTGGCCAAGGCAAAAAAGGCGGAAAGGGCTTTTGATCCCTCCCAGGTCATCGGCATCGGTGTCGATACGACGGGCTCGACGCCGATCCCTGTCGACAAGGCCGGGACGCCTCTCGCGTTCCATAAGGAATTCAAGAAGAACCTCAACGCCCAGGCCTGGCTGTGGAAGGACCACACCGGATTCGCCGAGGCGGCGGAGATCACAGCCCTCGCCGTCCGGGAGTATCCCGAATATCTGGCCAAGTGCGGAGGGACGTATTCCTCGGAGTGGTTCTTCAGCAAGATCTTTCACGCCCTGCGGGTCGATCCCAAGGTCTTCGAGGCCGCCGCGAGCTGGGTCGAATGCTGCGATTACATCGCCGCCGTCCTCGTCGGCGAAACGCGGCCCGACAAGATCAAGCGGGGGAGGTGCGCCGCGGGGCACAAAGCCATGTTCAACGCTGACTGGGGCGGCCTTCCGGCGAAAGTTTTCCTGTCCAAGCTCGACCCCAAGCTCGGTGCGCTTCGCGATCGCCTTTACGACCAGACCTTCACCTCCGACGCGCCCGCGGGAAAGCTGGCTCCGGCCTGGGCTAAAAAGCTCGGACTGCCGGCCGGCATTCCTGTTGCGGTCGGCGCCTTCGACGCCCATCTCGGCGCGGTCGGCTCGGGCGTCTTCCCCGGCAAGTTCGTCAAGATCGTCGGTACGAGCACCTGCGACATCTGCGTCTGGCCTAGCGACCGGCCCCTCGCCGATGTCCCCGGCCTGTGCGGCATCGTCGACGGTTCGGTTCTCCCCGGCTATTTCGGTCTCGAGGCCGGACAGTCCGCGGTCGGCGACATCTTCAATTGGTTCGTCGAATACGTCCAACCGGGCGGTCCGGTCCAGGGTTCGCACTCTTCTTTGACCCGGAGAGCGGCCAAGCTCAGACCCGGCCAAGCAGGGCTCCTCGCCCTGGATTGGAACAACGGCAACCGGACGATCCTGGTCGACCAGCGGCTGACCGGCCTGCTCCTCGGCCAGACGCTGCACACGAGGCCGGAGGACATCTACCGCGCTCTGATCGAGGCCACGGCCTTCGGCGCCCTGACCATCATCCGCCGTTTCGAGGAGTACGGTATCCGGATCGACGAGGTCATCAACTGCGGCGGCATCGCCGAAAAGAACCCGCTGGTCATGCAGATCTACGCCGACGTCATCGGCAAGGAGATGAAGATCGCCCGCTCGGCCCAGACCTGTGCCCTCGGCTCGGCCATTGCCGGGGCTGTGGCGGCGGGGCGGGAGGCCGGCGGATACGGCACTTTCGCCGAAGCCCAAGCCGCCATGTGCGGGATCAAGCCCAGGACCTTCAAGCCCGATCCCGGGAATCACAAGGTCTATTTGGAGCTCTATAAGCTGTACCGCCAGCTCCATGACGCGTTCGGAACCAGAGACTGGTCCGGATCGATGTATAATGTGATGAAGGACCTCCTAGCGATCCGCGACCGCCAGCTGGCGTGAAGAAAAAGATGGAATTCAGGAGAGGACCGAAGCGAAGATCCGACTCTTGTCATCACGAGGAGCGAAACGACGTGGTGATCCGACTTTATCGGATTTGCTACGCTCCCTTCTGTCTCTCGAAATGGCTGTAAGAGGGTAACATGTTGAACGACCTCAAGGAACAAGTCTTCCAGGCTAATCTGGACCTCGTCAAACACGGCCTGATCATCCTGACCTTCGGTAACGTCAGCGGATTCGACCGGGCCAAAGGGATCCTGGCCATCAAGCCGAGCGGCGTGTCCTACGACAAGATGCGGGCCGCGGACATGGTCCTGGTCGATCTCGACGGAAGAACCGTCGAAAGAAAATGGAACCCGTCCTCCGACACCCCGACCCACATCGCCCTCTACAAGGCCTTCCCGGGCATCGGCGGGATCGCCCACGCCCACAGCGAATTCGCCACGGCCTTCGCCCAGGCGGCCAAGGAGATCCCCTGCCTCGGGACGACGCACGCCGACCATTTCAACGGCCCTGTTCCCGTCACTCGCTTCATGAGCGACAAGGAAGTGAAGGCCGGATACGAGGCGGGCACGGGGGCGATCATCGTCGAACGGTTCGCCCGCCTCGAGCCGCTCGAGATGCCGGCCGTGCTCGTCGCCGGGCACGGGCCGTTCTGCTGGGGCCGAACGCCCGCCGAGGCGGTCCGGAACAACCTGGCCCTGGAGAAAGCGGCCAAGATGGCGATCATGACCCGCCTGGCGAATTCGAAAGCCAAAGACCTTCCGACCCATATCCTGCGGAAGCATTTTCTCCGCAAGCATGGACCGCTGGCCTATTACGGACAGGCGGAATCCCCCAACGCCAAAACAAGGAGCCCCAAGAAATGAAGAACATCCCGAAGGTGAAACTCGGGATCGTGGCCGTCAGCCGCGATTGTTTTCCGATCGAGCTGTCCCGGAAGCGGCGGACGAACGTGGTCAAGGCCTGCCGGGTAAAAAAGATCCCCATCGCCGAGATCGCAACCATCGTCGAGAACGAGAAGGACGCGCTCAAGGCCCTGGCCGAATTGGCCGAGCGCAGAGTCAACGCCCTGGTCCTCTACCTCGGGAACTTCGGTCCCGAGGGGCCGGCGACCATCCTCGCCCGGAAGTTCGACGGCCCGGTCATGGTCGCCGCGGCCGCCGAAGAGACGGGCAAGGACCTTGTCGGCGGCCGGGGCGACGCTTACTGTGGCCTTTTGAACACGTCCTATAACACCGGCCTGCGCAAGCTTCGCCCTTACATCCCGGAATATCCCGTCGGCCTGCCCGAGGAAGTCGCAGACATGATCGCCGGATTCATTCCCGTGGCCCGCGTCCTTCTCGGTCTGAAGAAACTCAAGATCTTCGCCTTCGGACCGCGGCCCCAGGACTTCCTCGCCTGCAACGCGCCGATCAAACCGCTTTACGATATCGGCGTCGAGATCATGGAAAACAGCGAGCTCGACCTCTATGACATCTTTCTCAAGGCCAAGGGCGATCGGGCGATCAAGGCCGTCGTCCGGGACATGGCCAGGGAGCTCGGGGCGGGCAACGCCTATCCCGACCTTCTGGAAAAGCTCGCCCAATACGAAGTGGCCCTGACGAAATTCATGGCCGATCATCTCGGCGCATCCGAATACGGCGTCTTCGCCAACAAGTGCTGGCCGTCCTACGAGCCTTTTTTCGGATTCGTCCCCTGTTATGTCAATTCGCGGCTGGCGACGCGCGGCATCCCGGTCTCGTGCGAAGTGGACATCTACGGCGCGCTGAGCGAATACATGGCCACCTGCGCGACGGAGCTCCCGGCGACACTCCTCGACATCAACAACACCGTGCCCTACGATATGGTCAAGGCCGCCAAAAAAGCCGTCGTCGATTACAAGCCCAGCGACCTGTTCATGGGATTCCACTGCGGAAACACGTCCTCGGCCTGCCTCATCGGCGGAGGGCTCAAATACCAGCTCATCATGCACCGCCTGATGGAGCCCGGCAAAAAGCCCGACATCACCCGCGGGACGCTCGAAGGCCGGATCAAGGTCGGCGACATCACCATCTTCCGTCTGCAGTCAACGGCGGACACGCTTCTGCGCTCTTACATGGCCCAGGGAGAGGTGCTCGACATCGACCCGAAGTCCTTCGGCGGGATCGGCGTCTTCGCCATTAAGGAGATGGGACGGTTCTACCGCCACGTCCTCATCGAGAAGCGGTTCCCCCACCACACGGCGGTCGCCTTCGCCCATGCCGGGAAGGCGTTATTCGCCGCCGTCCGGATGCTCGGCGTGGAAGACATCGGATTCAACCGCCCGGCGGGGATGCCGTACGCGACGGAGAATCCGTTCGGATGAAACCCGGGCAGAAGATGTCAAGCAGCATCTTTAGAACGGCCCTGTTCACGATAACCAGAGGGATAAACTAGGAGGTACGCATGCGCTTCAAGATTTCGCCTATGCGCCGGACGGCTTCAGGACTCCCGGCGGCGGTCGCCGTCGCGTCCGCGGCCCTCGTCCTCATATCGAGCCCGATTTTCGCCGCTCGGTCCGGGCGGACGGAGCCGCGGGAACGAGCCCAAGCTCAGGCCCAGGCGCCGCCCCAGGCGCAAGTCAAGCGGCCTCCGCTGACTCCCGAGCAGGAGGAACTGGCCAAGCTCCGCCAGCAGATCCGCGACCTCCAGACAAAATATTTCGAAATGCGGGCGAAGCTCCCGGACGCCCGGGCCAAAACGGACATGGAGAACAAAAAGAAGGATGACGACCTCATCGCCCAGCTGTGTCAAGGCGCGGTCGATTTCAAGAAAATAACCTATGCCAGCAGCGCGGAGGGACTTCAGATCGCCGCGTATCTGTTTCAGCCCCTCGCTCCTCGAGGGCCGAAAGGGCACCCGGCCCTTATCTGGGTTCACGGCGGCGTTCACAGCAGCTTCTCCTCCTCGTCCATTCCCTTCGTCCGGCAGGCCGTCGAGCGGGGCTATATTGTGATCGCCCCCGATTACCGGGGCAGCACGGGCTACGGCGCCGCGTTTTACGAGGCCATCGACTACGGCGGATACGAGATCGACGACGTGATGAGCGCCGTTGAGTACTTGAAGGCCGCCGTTTCGGCCGTGGATATGGACCGGATCGGCGTCCTCGGCTGGAGCCATGGCGGATTCATCGCCCTCCATTCTCTGATCCGCGACCAAGGCGCGATCCTGAAATGCGGTTACGCCGGAGTGCCCGTGACGAATCTCGTCTTTCGGCTGTCGTACAAAGGGCCGGATTACGTCGCGGATTTCGCCACGGAGAAACGGATCGGCGGCCAAGTTCACGAAAAGCAGGCTTTCTACATCGAGCGCTCGCCCGTCTATCACCTGGACAAGATCAAGGTCCCGGTCATGGTCCATGTCGCGACGAACGACCAGGACGTCAATTTCGTCGAGGACCAGTTCATGATCTACGCCCTGCAGTACCACATCCCGAAATTGGCCGAGACGAAGATCTACGTCGATCCGCCCGGCGGGCATTCGTTCGACCGGCTGATCAACAAGGAGAAGACCGCCCCCCAGAATACGCCTCCCCAGCGCGATTCGTGGAACAGGATCTGGACATTCCTTGAAACGAACCTCAAGCCCTACCTCGGCGTGGTCTTTTAATATAAAGAAGAGTCCGCATCGGCCATGAAAAGACGCCTCCTCATCCTCGGCCTCTTCGCCGTCCTCACTCTGTTGATGACCTATCCTCAGGTCCTCCATCTGAGCCGAGGATTGAAAGATCTGGGCGATCCCCTCTTGAATTCCTGGATCCTATCCTGGAATATCCACAAGATCGTCCGTCTCGATTTCGGGCATTTTTTCGACACGAATATTTTTTACCCCCATCAGCAGACGCTGGCTTATTCCGAGTATCTTCTTCCCCAGTCGCTGGCGGTTCTTCCCGTTTGGCTCGTTTTCAAAAATCCTGTCCTGGCCCACAATCTGGCCTTCCTTTTGGCCTTCCTCACCTCGGGCCTGGGCATGTATGCCCTGGCCCGGTATTTGGTCCGAAACGATTACGCGGCCGTCATCGCCGGGATTATTTTCGCTTTTTCCCCGTTCATGTTCGCCCATCTGGCCCAAATTCAAGTGGCCACGGCCGGCGGCCTTCCGCTCGCCCTGCTCTATCTTCACAAATTTTTCGAAACCGGGCGCCGGCGGGATATTCTCCTTTTCACCTTGTTCTATGTCGTCCAATTCCTGGCCAACGGATATTACGGCATCTATCTCAGCCTTTTTTCCGGACTATTGATTCTCGTCTGGACGATCCAAAAAAAAAGCTATCGGGACCGACGGTTCTGGGCGAACCTGGCCCTCTTTGTCCTGATCGCCCTTGTCTGTCTCGGTCCTTTTTTCAGTCATTATCTGCACGCCCGTAACGACATGGGTTTTTCCCGCGAGATGGGGGCTTCGACGTCCCTCGGGAGTTTCCTGGCGACCGTTCCGTTCAACCGCTTATACGGCAAGATCACGGCTCCTTTGTTCCGCCGTGAAGGAGTCCTTTTCCCAGGGTTGATCGTGGTCGTCCTGGCCGCCCTCGGCCTCCTCTTGAGTTTTCGCCGAAAAAAAAGAAAGGGGGACGTCCCGCCGGATGTGCCGTGGATTTACGCGGCCATATTAGTCCTCGCCTTCCTCTTCACCCTCGGACCCCCGGGGCCCTATATGCTGCTCTATAAATATGTCCCCGGCTTCAACGGCCTGAGGGCCCTCTCGCGCATTCATATTTTCGTCATGCTGTCCCTTTCGATCCTGGCCGCGATCGGCGTCCGGAGGCTTTTTTCCGTCGGAGGGGGACTCCGAAAAAACATCGCCAAGGCCGTCGTCGTTCTGCTTATTCTCCTCGAATATGCCTCCTTCCCTGTCCCTCTCCAATCGGTCCCTGTCGGCAAAGAAATCCCCGAAGTCTATCCATGGCTGGCCCGCCAGCCGGACGATATCGTCTTGATCGAACTCCCGTTGCCGGAAGAAGAAAAATACGTCGGATTCACGGAGGGCTTGAGAGTTTATCATTCGGCCTATCATTGGAAAAAGATGGTGAACGGCTACAGCGGATATTTCCCGCCCATCTATTATGAATTGTGCCGTCGCTGGAGAGATCTGCCTATTCGCGAGAATATCAAAGACCTGCGAATACTCGGAGTCAACACCATCCTTCTCCACACCTCGGAAATCGACGGGGAAGACATCGAGCGGATCATGGCCGAGTGGAAAGCGGTGGGGGACGAAGTCCAGACCGTCGCCATCTTCGGAAAAGACCAAGTCCTAAAGGTCAAGCCTGGAACGCCCCTTCCTTCCGGAACGGTTCAGGGAACCCCGGCCAAGCCTCTGATCCGGGAGGGATGGACCGCCGATTCCAGCGTCAACCGAGATTTGGCCGCGCTCGCCCTCGATGGCTCTCTGGCCACGCGTTGGGAGAGCGGCCCCCAGAAAAGCGGCGTCTCGTTCACACTGGATCTGGGTAAGCGGCAGCCCGTTCAAGGGATCTCGCTCAAGCTCGGAAAAAGCCATTTCGACTATCCTCGAGGCTATATCGTGGAGATCTCTCCGGATGGAGTCCGATGGGAACAGACCGCCGCGCAGGAAAAAACGGTGATCCCCATTCTCGCCTATATGAAGCCCAAAGATCTATCGGTGGATGTCTTTTTCGACCGGAAGGACGCCCGCTACATCCGCATCACGGATACGGGGGAAGACCCCCTTTACTACTGGTCAATCCACGAGATCGAGGTCTATCAGTAGTTCCTCACGCCCGGGGCTCGATCGCCGACGGCCGTAACCCCTTTCGTTAAATCCCGGACCCAACCGATCGGCCGGCTGACCTTCTCCGCTTCAGCTCAAGGCTTTTTTCAGCGAAGCGCCGCTTTCAGCGTGGCGCCGATGTCGGCCGGGCTGACGGCCACGTGGACCCCCCCCGCCCGCAGCGCGTCCATCTTTTCCTGGGCCGTCCCCTTCCCTCCGGCGATGATGGCGCCGGCGTGGCCCATCCGCCGCCCCGGCGGGGCGGTCTGGCCGGCGATGAACCCGACGACTGACTTGGGGAATTCCTTCCTGATGTAGGCGGCGGCCTCGTCCTCGGCCGTCCCGCCGATCTCGCCGATGAGGATCACGGCCTCCGTGCCGGGATCGTCCTTGAACAGCTTCAAGAGCTCGATGTATTTCAGCCCGACGATCGGATCCCCGCCGATCCCGACGGCCGTCGATTGGCCGTAACCTTGCTTCGACACCTGCTGGACGGCTTCATAGGTCAGGGTGCCGGAACGGGAGATGATGCCGATCGTTCCCGGCTTATGAATGTGGCCCGGCATGATCCCGATCTTGCATTTTCCGGGCGAGATGATCCCGGGCGTGTTCGGACCGATGAGCGCCACGGGCTTGTCGCGCAGGAACGTCTTGGCCCTGATCATGTCGAAAGTGGGGATGCCCTCGGTGATGCAGACGACCAGGGTCACACCGGCATCGGCCGATTCCATGATGGCGTCGGCCGCGGCGAACGGCGGGACGAAAATGGCCGCTGCGTTGGCCCCCTCGGCCTTGACCGCGTCGGACACGGTGTTATAAACGGGGACACCGAGGTGTTTGGTTCCGCCCTTGCCCGGCGTCATCCCGGCCACAACCTTCGTCCCGTACTCCAGCATCCGCTGGGCATGGAACGTCCCTTCGCTTCCCGTGATCCCGAGGACCACGACTCTGGTTCTTTCGTCAATAAGGATGCTCATCGTCGTTTCCTCCGGCGCTACCTGACGAGCGCCACCACTTTTTCCGCGGCGTCCTTCATCCCGTCGGCCGATTGAAAGGCCAACCCCGATTCCGCCAGGATCTTCTTGCCCAGCTCGACGTTGGTCCCTTCGAGGCGGATGACGACCGGTATCTTCGTCCCCAGCTCCTTGGCCGCCTTGACCACGCCGGCGGCGATCATGTCGCAGCGGACGATCCCGCCGAAGATGTTGATCAGCGCGGCCTTGACGTCCTTGTCGGCGACCAGGATCTTGAAGGCGTTGGTCACGGCCTCTTCCGTGACGCCGCCGCCGACATCGAGGAAGTTGGCCGGCATGCCGCCGGCGTACTTGACGATGTCCATGGTGGCCATGGCCAAGCCCGCGCCGTTGACCATACAGCCGACGGTCCCCTCGAGCTTGATGTAGTTCAAGTTATATTTGGCCGCTTCTACTTCGAGAGGGGACTCCTCGTCCAGGTCCCGCATGGCCAGGATGTCGGGATGGCGGAGAAGGGCGTTGTCATCGAAGTTCATCTTGGCGTCCAGGGCCAGGACATCGCCCTGTTTGGTGATCAGGAGAGGATTGATCTCGGCCATCGAGGCGTCCGTCCCTTCGAAGGCTTTATATAAAGCGGTGATGAATTTCACCGCCTGCTTGAACGTTTCACCCGCCAGCCCGAGCTTAAAGGCCAACTTGCGGCCCTGGAAGCCGGCGAATCCAGCGCCGGGATGGATGTACTCCTTGAAGATAAGGTCGGGCGTCTCGGCGGCGACCTTTTCAATCTCCACGCCCCCCTCCGTCGAGGCCATGACGACAGCGGCTTCTCGGGCTCGATCGATGACGATTCCGATATACAACTCCCGGGCGATGTCGAGGGCCTCCTCGATGAGGACCCGTTTGACGACCTTGCCTTCCGGTCCCGTCTGATGGGTGATGAGGGTCATGCCGATCATGTCCTTGGCCAGCCGCTCGGCCTCGGCCGGCGTCGCGGCCAGCTTGACCCCGCCGCCCTTGCCCCGGCCGCCGGCGTGGATCTGGGCCTTGACCACGACGCGGGGGCCGATCTTTTCGGCGATCGCGCGAGCTTCGGCCGGCATCGTCGCGACGTCTCCGCGCGGGATCCGTACCCCGTAGCGGGTCAGAATGCTCTTCGCCTGAAATTCATGAATTTTCATGTCGTTCTCCCACGATCGATTAGGAATAAATTGGGATATGTCATCGCGAGGAGCGAAGCGACGCGGCATCCTCTAAAAAAGATTCTTATCATGGAGATTGCCACGCTCCCTTCGGTCGCTCGCAATGACAAATTAATGAAATTGCCTGCGTTCTTGTTGAAAATCCGTTGATGGACGCGATCCGCCGCAACGGATGTTCTAATTTAACAAAGGCTTTTCAGGTTGTCAATCGACACTTCCAGATCTGAAGCTGCCGATAAGACCGGCCATCGCGAGGAGCAATTTTATCAGCGCGGAGGGACGATCGACGTCGAGAGCGAGGTTGGCAGAGGATCGGTTTTTACGGTAAAATTGCCGTTGGAAGAAACGGCTCCGGACCGAAAGCGAACGAAGGACAAACCATGACCGAACAAGCCCCCAAGAAAATCCTCGTGGTCGACGATGAGATCAACGTCTGCAAGAGCATCCGCCGGGCTCTGATGTGCGACGAGTACGAGATCGACATGGTCACGGGCGGCGAAGAAGCCCTGAAGAAAGAGGCCGAGAAGCGGTATGACGTGATTCTGGTCGACCTGATGATGCCGGGGCTGAGCGGGATCGACCTCCTCAGGTCCCTCAAGGGCCAGAGAAGCCGGGCCCAGATCATCATGATGACCGGCTACCCCTCCACGAAGACCTCGCTCCACAGCATGCAGCTCGGAGCGTTCGATTATCTGCCGAAGCCGTTCATTCCCTCCGAGATCCGGAATGTGGTCATCCGGGCTCTGGAAGCCGGATGCGCCGAAGAATAGGATGCCCTCGGCGCGCAAGTCCCGCGATGTCGGAAAGCGAGCCCCCTGGGGGCCATAACTGGAGCGTCTTTAACGTTCCTCGTTATCCGATTTATCCGACTTTTTAATGATCCGCTTCTTGACCTGTTCCTCGTCCTTTTGTTGCCGTTCCGTAAGCGCCTGGCGTTCCTGGTCGTGGCTCTTTTTCAGATCCTCAACGGCCACATCCCGTTCCTTCTGGATCTTGCTCTTCTCGGCGGGGTTCCTGACACCGTTTTCCCGCACAGCGAACTTGTTCCGCATCTGGCGAAGATCTTCGAGATGGCTGCGCTCCAGGAGCTTGGTTTCCTGCTCCTGCTTCTTCCGGATGACGGAGGTGTCCTCATCCTGCGGCGTTCTCGGATCCCAAATCTTGGCCTGATCCAGATCTTTCCGGGCTTCATCCCTGCTGACGAAGCGCTTCGGAGAACTCCCCTCGGATTCCTTGATGTTCGGCTTGTGAATTATCACCCGATTTGACTCTTCGCGGACCGGTCCCGGACGGCGGTCTTCTGTGATCGCCTGCCGGGAGATCCGCTGGCGCGTCGCCCGGCGAACGGTGTCGACATCGATCCCTTCGTTGAACACCCGGTTGTTGCGGACAACGATGTTCTGATGGATTTGGGTATA
>Ga0315288_10007482_pt1 | contig 13839 bp, 12 predicted proteins | sample YL17G11_20_MG_FD_203454 | JGI IMG/M metagenome (GOLD analysis project Ga0315288, IMG submission 203454) | Sediment microbial communities from Yellowstone Lake, YNP, Wyoming, USA - YL17G11_20 | ecosystem: Environmental > Aquatic > Freshwater > Lake > Sediment | place: USA: Wyoming | collected...
GCCGGCTCGACCTCGTCCGGCTCGACGTTGCCGAGGAAAGCGAAATCCCAGACGCCCCGCAGGTCCACCATGGGGCGCACATCGTGAGCGCGGAATCTGCGCAGCACAGGCACTACCTCCAACGCGCTTCAGTATGCATGGCGGCTTCAAGCTGCCCCCAGCGTACGGTTTCCCGAATCACTTAGAGGCGTGATCGCCCATTCCCTCCTGTGCCGGGGCGCGCGGGAGCGAACTTGCTATGGATAGACATGTGGAAAGCAAGGGCGGCCAGCTTCTCGCGCGATGCTAGAAGCGGGGATCACATCAGCCGCCAGCGCTCGACCGCCCGCAGGCCGGCGAGCTTGAGGTGCCCTGCCAAGGGTCGAACGGGACGCAACCCATGCGCTGGCATTGGGTTGGTTGACTAAGTCCCAGTCGCATGCTAGCATACGCAAGCCCTGCTATGGGCTAGCGATGGTGGGGAGGAGTCCTCCTTATGACTGAGCACATGCAGGCTCCCGCTGGTAGAGTAGCCGTGTTCGTAGACTACCGGAACCTCTGGCACAATCTCCAGAGCTACTTTGCGTCACCGCCGTCACCGCAGGGAGTCCTTAAAGCCATCCTCGAAGAGGCGAAGAGTCGCGGCACCGTGGTCGTCGCAAAGGCATACGCAGACTGGACTTCGGACCGGGCTGGCGCGAACGCCGCCCAAGCTGAGGGCTTCGATCCGAATTTGGTTCTAAGGAAGCACAGCGGCGCCGACCGTTCAGATGCGACCATGATGCTTGACGCCTACGACATGACCCAGCGGCCGGACGTCACCATTTGCGTCCTAGTCACGGGCGACGCTGATTTCCGAGCAGTCATACGCCGGTTGAAGGAGGGAGGAAAGCAGGTCGTAGTGTGCGCCATCGCCCAGTCTGCCAGCCGTGACCTGATCTCGGAAGCCAATCCTTTCGTTACAGTAGAGAGCCTGCTCGACCTACGTCCCGCTACCCCCGACGAGCAAGAGCTGCGACAGTTTATGCCCTTCATCCGAACCATGGTATCCCTTGAAGGGAAGTTGCCGTTTGTGGGCCTCACTTACCTTCGCGACACCGTACTTCGACCAGGCCTTCTCACGGATGATAGCATACAGGGCCGACATAACTTCGTCAACGATCTCATTGCCCGGAGTATCCTCGAAACGCATCTGGTGGAGAACCCCAGAAAGGCTGAGTTCCCCACAACAGCTGTGAAACTCAACAGAGAGCATGCACTGGTGCAGAGAGCGCTGGAGTTACTGTCCTCCCCCAACCAGCAGCCGTAACCAAGCACCAGCAGGGAAGGTCGCGGTGCCAGCAGGCTGCCGACAGGGTGCTGAAAAGGTACTAAAGGGGCATTGACAAAGACCCGAAATAGGGTATAATGCCCGTGCTCGGCTAAACACCGAGTACTGTAACTAGGCTAATCTAGAGTGCAAGGCCGCCTTCCTGAGGCGGCCTTGCGCATTTCCTCCCTGCACGCTGGATCCCCGGTTCACGCAAGCCACCTCCCTACCGCCCGAAGGCCCACAAGCTCTACGCGCTTCTCACAGAGCCGCAGGGTGGACCCACAATCAGAGTAGCCGCTTGAAGAGCTTGAGGATGCCCTGCTTCCAGACGGCGCGGTGGGTAATGCCGGTGGCCTCGGCCTCGACTTCCGCTCTATGGTCGAGGTACCACTGGTAGGATCGGATCAGGGCTTGCGCGTTGGAGTGGCGGGGCTGCCAGCCGAGGGCCTGCTCGATTCGTTCACTGGAGACGTAGGAGTCCTTGTCAGCGGTGCCATACACCCACTTGTAGAGCGGAGACAGCTTAAGCAATTCGAAGAGACGCAGCAGTGCCTTGACGATTCCGGCCGGTGTGGGCATAACCCGCGCGCCGGTGCCGGCGTATTCGCACAGCGCGCCGACGTCCTCTTTCACCGTGCCGAAATCTTTCGCGCCGACGTTGAAGGCCTGATTCGCCTTCTCCTCGGGACCGATGCAGGTGAGCCAGATGGCCTCGACGAGATCGTCCACCTCCAGGAGCTGGTAACGGTTGTCGCCGGAGCCGATGACGGGGATCTTCTTCCCGCTCTGCACCCAGTCATAGAGGATGGCGAAGACGCCGAGGCGGCCGGTGCCGATGAAGGTCTTGGGACGGATAATGGGGATGCACAGACCCTTGCCGCGGTACTCCTCGCAGACCCTCTCCGCTGCGATCTTGCTCTCGCCATAGGGGCCGACGCCGATGAGGGGATCGTCTTCCTCGATCGGGTGCTTTTTCGGGACCCCATAGACTGCCGTAGAGGAGACAAAAACGACCCGGCTGACGCAGTTCTGAAGGGCCGCTTCGAGCACATTGCGCGTCCCGTCTACGTTGACGGAGAAGATGTCTTCGCGCTTCCAGAGGGGAAGCGCGGCGGCCGCGTGGATGACCAGATCGCACCGGCAGTCGGCGATGGCGCTCGCCACGGCGTCTTCGTCGCGGACATTGAGCTCGATGAGCTGCGCGCCGGCTGGATACTCGGCAGCGTTGAAGTGAGCGATGTCGGCGAGCACGAGCTTGCCGGCTCGACTGGCGAGGGCGTGCGCGAGGTGATAGCCGAGGAAGCCGGCGCCGCCCGTGATGAAGGCGTTGGGTTTTCGCCCAGAGTTGGTTTGGGCCATGTCAGTGGCACAGATGTTAGCCGATTGCGCCTTGCCTGGCAATCAGAGGCTGAGACGGCAGCGAGGAGGCGCCGAGGAGGAGAGCGTTGGCAGGGCGAAACAGAAGGGCATGATACCTATCTGGCTTGACACCGATATCGGCTCTGACGTGGACGATGCGGTGGCGCTGCTGTGCGCGCTGCGCCATCCCGAGATTCGTCTGGTTGGCATCTCCACCGTGCTGCATCGGGTGGAGATCAACACGTGGCTTGCACAGGAGATGGTCTCGCGCGCCGGGGCTGGCGGGATCCCCGTGCTGCCGGGAGCTGTTGCTCCACTTGGCGCCGAGTACGAGCGGAAGGGCGACTGGATGCCGTCCCATGGGCGGCTGGCGCCCAGCGACCTGCCTCGACTCTCGCCCGAGCAGGACGCCGACCACGTCGCAACGGTGGCAGAGGCGATGATGGCGATGGCGGAGCCCTTCCATCTCTTGACCATCGGCCCACTGACCAACATCGGGCATCTGCTAGAGAGCCACCCCGAGGTGACTGCCAAGTGGTCGGCGGTAACCTGCATGGGTGGCTGGATCGAGAGCGAGCCGGAGTACAACGTGCATTGCGACGTAACCGCCGCGCAGATGGTCCTTCAGCGTCTTAACCCCCGGATGGTTGGCTTGGAGGCATCGAGCTACACGCTGACGCGGGAGGAGGCCGAGGCGGCCCTTGATCCGAGCGACCCGGCGTCTGCTTTCCTGCTCGACTGCTACCGGGAGTACCGCAGCCACGCTGACTGGCTGCCGGAACCGGACCAGGCGCCGCTGACGCTGTTCGACGCGATCACCTTGCTCTCGCTAGTGCGCCCGCAAGCCTTCGACTTCCAGGAAGTACGCGCGCTGGTGGAGAGCGATGGGCGGATGCGGCTGACCGACGACGGCGCGCCGGTGACCTACGCCATGTCGTGCGAATGGGATGCAGTCAAACCCCTGATCACGGACCTGCTGTGAAAAGGACAGGCAGCCTAGCGCCTTCCTGCGGCGCCGGCTGCTTCACATACCTATCGAGGAGCCCTCTGACGGCCGGGTCCTCGGCATAAGATGCATCTATGGGCACGAGCCTGGCCGTCGCCTGCTTGAGGCGCCACTCCGGATCCTTTTCGAACTCAAGCTCGAACACCCCAAGTACGACCCCGAGCTCGCCGGCCTGCGCCATGGGAACGTCCCTGCCGCTTGGGCCCTTCACGATCAGCGGCTCTGACAGGAAGGTGTGTGAGTGCCCGCCGACGATGGCGTCAATGCCGTCAACCTGGCGCGCCAACTCGGAGCCGGTCCCTGTGCCGATATGCGTGACCGCGATCAGAACATCGCAGTACCTGCGGGCAATCGCCACCCACTGCTTGGCCGTCGCAATCGGGTCGCCCACCGTCCACCCCCTGAGAAAGGCGTAATCCGGCGTGACCGCGGTAGTGAGGCCAAGGAAGCCGACCCGCACCGGGCCGAAGCTTCGCACCACGAACGGATGGATGCCCTCGACGAAGGCCCGGGAGTCACAGCCCGGGGGCGGGCCACTGCCGAGTGTCAGGTTGGCCGCCAACCAGGGAAACCGGCTCCGGCGCATCAGCGACAGCATCATCTCCTCCGAGACCGGATCGCCCCAGATGGGTTTGAGCTCGTTGTTGCCAACCACCAGCATGTCGTAGCCGATAAGGTTCATCGCCTCGATCTCCGGCTCGCCATACCATCGCCTGTGCCAGGGGCCGCGGGTGAAGACATCGCCCGTGTCAACGACTACGACGTTGTCCGACCTCGCGCGCGACTGCCGGATTGCGGTGGCAAGCCTAGCGAGGCCGCCGAGCTCGCGCTCCGGCCCTTGGAAAGGCGAATCATCGTTACTGTAAAGGTGCGGCTCCATCATCCCGTGCAGGTCGTTGGTGTGGAGGATAGTGAGGCGGAAGGTCTCACCGGCATAGCAGGGCGCGACCAGGAGTACGAGCAAGAAGAACAGCGCCAATCGCTGCAAGGCTTGCCGCATGGGATCTGCCCCTTCAGAGAGACCGACAGAGTCTTGGCAGGAGGCAACCCGCCGGAGGCGGACAAGGCTCCTGCCCAACAGGTCCTCGCTACAGGTACAGGTCGGCTAGACGGCGACTTCTTCTGTCCAGCGCGGTCAGGTCCTCTATCAGGTAGCGGTTCCCGTCGGCGTCGCGGATGACGAGACGGTTGCGGCCCACATACCAGACGGACTCCGAGCGCGAGACCATCTCGAAGCTGTTCCAGCCGCGGTCGGTTTCGACGTCCCAGCGGGCGATGCCCAGGCCCTGCTTCTCCTCGACGCGGTCGATGCGCAGGATGCGCGGCATGAAGTAGACCTGGTCCGCTTGCTCCAGCAGCAGCTCGCGCGACTCGCGGTCGAGCCGCCGGGGCTCCATGAGAATCCCGATCTCCTTGCCTTCGGAGTCGAGCAGGTAGACGTAGCGGTTCGGCCGCGAGATGGGGAACGCCGGCACGACGCGCACGCCGGTGCGCACCTCCCCGTCGAGCACACGGAGCTCGAGCTGGCCCTGCTCGTTGAGGCGCAGGCGAGTCTGCGCCGGGTCGAGGACCTGAACTGACTCCGTCCTGGCGCCTTCGTTCGATTGCCGCTCGGTCTCCGCCATCACTTTAACCCTCAGCTAGAGCCGCGTTTGCGCTGACGCGGCTCTGCGAGGTGACCAGGCTCGCGTACTTGCCGCCCTTCGCCATCAGCTCCTCGTGGGTGCCGATCTCCAGGATGCGGCCCTCCTCCAGCACGACGATGCGGTCAGCGTGCCGCAGCGTCGAAAGGCGGTGGGCGATGGCGAAGGTCGTGCGGCCGGACACGAGCCGCTCGATGGCGTCCTGGATCAGCATCTCGGTCTCGGTGTCCACCGAGGAGGTGGCCTCGTCGAAGATGAGCAGCTTCGGGTTGTGCAGGATGGCCCGGGCGATGGAGATGCGCTGGCGCTCGCCGCCGGAAAGGCGCACCCCCCGCTCCCCGACCTGGCTGTCGTAGCGGTCGGACTGAGCCATGATGAAGTCATGCGCATTCGCCGCTTTGGCGGCGGCGATGATCTCCAGCTCCGAGGCCTCCGCACGGCCGTAGGCGATGTTGTGGGCGATGCTGCCGTGGAAGAGGAAAGGCTCCTGCAGGACCATCCCGATCTGGCTGCGCCAGCTTCGAAGGTCGTACTCCCGCAGGTCGCGCCCGTCCACGTAGATGACGCCGCGATCAGGGTCGTAGAAACGGCAGACGAGGTTCACGATGGTCGTCTTGCCTACGCCGGTCTTGCCCACAAGGCCGATCATCTCGCCTGGCTTGATGTCGAGGTCGAGCTCGAGGAGGACCGGCTCCCCGTCCTCGTAGCTGAAGGAGACTCCGTCGAATCTGACGGCGCCCTTTACGTTGGTGGCGAGGTAGGTCTCGCGCGAGCGGTCCACCTCGGGCTGCGTGTCGAGCACCTCGAACACTCGCTCGGCGGCGGTGGCGGCGAACTGGAAGCGCTCGTACATGTTGCTTATCTGACCGATAGGTCCGTAGAGCTGCCACAGGTAGGCGGTGAAGGCGATGATGGTACCCAGATCCACGCTCCGCTGGAAAAACAGCTTGCCGCCGTAGGACCAGACCAGCAGCGAGCCGAGAGAGGTTATGAGGGCAATTGCCGCCATGAAGCCGGAGCGGAGCCGGGCGGCCTGGATGCTGGTCTGGGTGTAACCTTCATTGCGATCATCGAAGCGCTCGATCTCGCGGTCTTCCTGGGCGAAGGCCTTGACCACGCGCACGCCTGGGATGGCGTCGGCCAGGACCGCGTGGATGCTGCCCATGCGGCGGCGCGCGCTCCGGTAGTAGCGGCGCACCTGCGACCGGATGAGCGTTGTCGTTAGGACGATGAGCGGGATCGGCAGCAGCGTCATCGCAGTGAGCGCCGGCTGCATCCGCAACATGATCCACAAGATGATGATGACCGTGAAGACCTGAACCACGATCTCCTGCAGGTAGTCGGCCACGAAGTCCTGGATATGCCCTGTGTCGTGGGTGAGGCGAGACATGAGCTGCCCAGTCTGCCTTCGCTCGTAGAACCCCACGGCCAACTGGTGAAGATGGCGATAGGTCATGGAGCGCACGTCGGCCACTACCCGCTGGCCCAGCCAGGCCAGCAGATAGGCGCGGTAGTAGCTCAAGATCGAGCGCGCGATGAAGAGGACGGCCAAGAGCCACACCAGCGGCCCCAGTCGGAAGTACATCTGCCCGATGAAGACGTCGTTGACAAGATCTTTTGTGATGAGCGGCGGCAGAAGCTGAACCCACGTGGCGAAGCCGGCCAGGACGAGGCCCACAATAGCCCAACCCAGATAGGGTCGGACGAAGCCAATCATGCGCCAGGCGAGCTGCGTCCGGTTGAGGCACTGAGGGCAGACGCCCTCGCGGTCCAGCACGCGGCCGCAGATGGCGCAGCGGGCGGCGCCCCGCTCGCCCACATCCCCCACCACCTCGACGGCAGGCCTCCCGATGGCGGCGCGCCGCTCTGTGGCCAGTTGGGCGAATTCCCGAGCGGATCGCTCCACATCTCGAGCCAGGGAGCGGGTGAACCGGGCAAGCGCCTGCGGCGCACCGTCGGAGACGATCTCCAGGCGGCCGTTGCCGACGAACTCGCGCAGACGCAGGCTCTCGACCTCCTCCAGGGGCACGTGGGCCTGCTGCCGAAGCCCGCCAGCGTCCCAGCGCACCGATATCAGTGAGCGATCGGTCGCTATTATCCAGGCGTCACCGAAGTGGCCGGGGCCGTGCAGGTCGGCGTGCTGGACCACCCGGATTTCCTCTCCGGGAGCGTGGTCCGCCAGCCAGCTCTCGACCTGCCACGGGAGGCCGTTGGGCGAGAGCGCTGCTTCCTCCGTCTTGGGCACGACCGGCAGACGCATCCTCATACCACCTATTGAGTTAGTGCCACATACGGCCCGGATATCCTGCACGGTTATCATACCCCTTGCGACCCTATCTGCAGCTCACCTGCGCCAGCGGCGGCCGGCGGTCTGGATGGGGTTTGGCCGTAACAAGAGGCGGGTTGACAAGACACGGCGGGGCGATGATAATGCAACATGGTGCCCGAGGGCACAAGCCCGCCGAAGGCGGGCAAGCCAGAACGTGCTGAGAGGAGTATGACCGATGGGATGCTGTGGATCCAAGAAGTCGGCCGAGAAGAAGGAAACCGAGAAGAAGCAGACCTGCGAGACAGAGAAGAAGGAAACCAAGAAGTCCTCCTGCAAGTAGGACAGTTCGGCTTCAACACCAGGTTTTGGGCAGGAGACCGCAGTGGTCTCCTGTCTTCTTTTGTCTCGGCCAGGCCGGCGAGAAGCCGCAGTGCAAACCCGTGTTGCAGGGTTGCGGGACGTAACGGAGGCTCAGCCCTCCGCCTCCCGACCCATCGGCCGGACAACCTCCTGCGCGCGACCCGGCTGTCGTCGCAGACGCACATGCACAGCGCGAGCAAGACACACGGGCGCGCCGGGCGGAGGTAGCTTCTACCGAAGGGAGGCGCGCGATGTACTACGTTCTAGTTATTCACAATGTGAGCGACTACAGGAAGTGGCGGCCGGTCTTCGACGCGCACGAGGAGTCGCGCGTGCAGGCCGGGTTGACGAACCCGCGGGTCTTGCGCAACACGGAGCATCCGGAGGAGCTGATCGTCTCTCTCCAGGCCGAGAATGTCAGGCTGGCGCGCGAGTTCTTCTCCTCCGAGGATCTGAAGAACGCGCTGCAGGCCGGCGGCGTGTCCTCATCGCCCCGCCTCTACTTCCTCGAGGAGGTCTAGTGCGCGGCACCATGGACTGTGAGGTCCACGGCGATGAGGCGGGGGTGCTGCCGAGCCCGCTCTTCCGAAGAAGGCCCTCGAAAATGTGGGGCGTGGCCTAGCTCTGGCGTGTCCCGTAATCTCCAACAGGCGAGAGTTACGTGGCTACGAAACGCCAGCAGGTTCCCGCCCGAGCCGGCAGAAGCTGGAGCGAGGCGCGAAACCATCGCCTCCGGAGGACCTTCATGAACCCGTTCCTGTACCGCAACACGCGGACGCGCGAGATATCGTTCCCGCTGGGCGGCCTCGGCACTGGCTGCATCGGGCTGGCCGGCAATGGCCGGCTCCTCGACTGGGAGATCTTCAACCGGCCGAACAAGGGTGGAACCAACGGCTTCTCGCACTTCGCCGTCAAGGCGGAGGCTGGTGGCAGGGTGCTCGACGCGCGCATCCTCAGCGGCGACCTCGGTCCGCCTTATACCGGATCCTTCGGCGAGAGGGGGACCTTCGGATCGGGTCCCAGGCGCGAATACCTGTCCGGCCTCCCCCACTTCCGCGAGGTCGAGTTCCTCGGCGAGTTCCCGATTGCCACTCTCAGCTTCATGGATCGCAGCTTCCCCGGGCGGGTGAGGATGATCGCCTTCAACCCGTTCATCCCGCTTAATGACAAAGACTCCGGGATACCCGGGGCCTTCTTCGAGATCGCGGTGACGAACACCACGCGGCGGCACATCACTTACACCATCTGCGGGACGCTCGGCAATCCCCTGCCTGCGAGCAACGTGAACCGCGTGCGGCGCGCGGGCGCGCTCACCTCACTCCACCTCACCTCGAACGGCCCCAACAAGGACGATACCGCCTATGGCGACCTGGCGCTTGCCACCGATGCCCCGCAGGTCAGCTGGCAGGAGTACTGGTTCCGCAGCCGCCCGCTGTGGTTCAGCGACCTGGAGGTGTTCTGGGAGGATTTCACCGGGGTCGGCAAGCTGAAGAACAGGCGCTGCGCGGCGGAGCGGGCCGGGGAGGGCACCAACGGCAGCCTCGCGGCCCACCTGGGATTGGCGCCGGGTAAGACCGGTCGGGTCAGGTTCGTCATATCCTGGAGCTTCCCGAACTGCGAGAACTACTGGGAGGCCGACGCACGCAAGCGCGCGGCCGAGGCCGGCGTTCCGCCGACCTGGCGCAACTACTATGCCACTCAATTCAAAGACGCGAACGCGAGCGCGGCGTATGCCCTGAGGAACTGGGACCGGCTCTATCGGGAGACGACCGTGTTCAAGGAGGCCCTCTTCGCGTCCAGTCTGCCGCCGGCTGCGTTGGAGGCGGTCAGCACGAACCTCTCGATCCTGAAGACCCCGACCGTGTTGCGGCTCGAGGACGGCACGTTTTACGGCTGGGAGGGTTGTGACACGAACTCCGGGTGCTGTGAGGGCACGTGCACGCATGTCTGGAACTACTCGCAGGCACTGCCGTTCCTGTTCCCGAAGCTCGAGCGCTCCGTGCGCGAGGCCGACTTCCGCTACAACCAGCGGCCGGACGGCGGGATGGCCTTCCGCCTGCTGCTTCCGCCGGGCTCGGGGCGCTCGGGCTTCCGGCCCTGCGCGGACGGCCAGTTCGGTGGGATCCTGAAGACCTACCGCGATTGGAAGATCTCAGGTGACAGCAACTGGCTGCGGTCGCTGTGGCCCGCAGTCAAGAAGTCGCTTGAGTTCGCCTGGTCGCCGGAGAACGAGGACCGATGGGACCCCGAGAAGACGGGGGTGCTACACGGCCGCCAGCACCACACGCTCGACATGGAGCTGTTTGGCCCGAACGCCTGGCTGACGGGCTTCTACCTGGCCGCGCTCAAGGCGGGGGCCGAGATGGCCGAGCACCTCGGCGAGAGCGGCGACGCAGTTGAGTACCGCGACCTGTTCGAGCGGGGCCGGCGGTGGGTGGACGAGCATCTCTTCAACGGCGAGTACTACGTCCAGCTTCTCGATCTCTCCGACAAGTCCGTAACGGACAGCTTCGGCGCGAGCGAGACCTACTGGGACGCGGAGCACCGGGAGATCAAGCACCAGATCGGCGAGGGCTGCGCGGTTGATCAGGTGTTGGCCCAGTGGCATGCGAACCTGTACGGCCTCGGCAGCATCTTCGACCCGCGACATACGAAGCGCGCGCTGAGGGCGATCTTCCAGCACAACTTCGTCCGGCCGATGCGAGACTTCCCGAACCCGTGCCGCGTGTACTGCCTCAACGACGAAGCCGGGCTGATAATCTGCGCCTGGCCCGAGGGACGTCGCAGGCCCCGCGTGCCGGTTCCCTATGCGACCGAGACCATGAACGGCTTCGAGTACGCGGCCGCCGCGCAGATGATCCAGGCCGGCATGGTGAAGCAAGGGATGAAGATCGTGGCCGCCGTCCGCGATCGGTATGATGGCGAGAAGCGCAACCCCTGGAACGAGTTCGAATGCGGAAGCAACTATGCCCGGTCCATGGCCAGCTACTCGCTGCTGCTGGCTCTCTCCGGGTTCACCTACTCCGCGCCCGAGGCCGCGATCGGCTTCGCGCCGCGGCTCTCCGAAAACGACTTCCGCACATTCTTCTGCGTGGGCAGCGGCTGGGGGACATACCGTCAGAAGCTGACTCCACGGGCAGCCGACATCTCCCTGCTGATCGCGTCAGGCGGCTTGACGATCAGGGAGCTTCATGCGGCGCTTCCCCTCAGCGATGAGACGCCGCTGGTCGCCTCCGTGGGAAGGCAGAGAATCCTCGCGCGGCTGAGAAGAACGCGCGCCGGCGCGGTGATCGCGTTCGATGGACCGGTGGCGCTGTCTGCCGGCGAGACACTCAAGGTGAGCTTGCGCAAACGCTTGTCGAAGAGGGCGACAGGGCGCAAGCGGGCCGGGGCGAAGCCGGCCCGTTGAGCGGGAGACAGCCGAAGCCGACCCGGACGCCCGCACAAGAGGAGGAACGCACATGGAGAGAGAGCAGATCATCGGCGCCGCGAAGGAGTTGGTCCGCGCCAACCGGTCGTTCGTGCTGGCGACCGTAGACCAGAGCGACGTGCCGCGGATTCGGTGGATGGGGGCGGCCTATATGGAGGAGCCGTTCACGCTCTACCTGGCGACGGCCGCCGCCTCCCGCAAGATGGGTCAGATCAAGTCGAACCCGAAATCACAACTCATGTTCCAGAACGAGGACTTCTCCCAGGTCGCCACCCTCACCGGCGACAGCTCGGTCGTGACCGACACGGCGACCAAGCAGCGTGTGTGGGACAACATGCCGGGGGCTCACAGCTACTTCTCCGGCCCGGACGACCCCGTCTTCGGCGTGGTCAAGTTCGAGTGCCGCCGCGTGGAGGTGACCGGGCTCGTGGAGGGGATAGTCCCGGTAAGTGCAGAGCTATGAGCGGGTTGCCGACCCGGCCTCCGCCGCGATGGAAAAGAGCTCCGGCTTGCGCCGGAGCTCTTCGTGTCAACGACTCAGTGCAGACCGCTTACTGAGGTCGCACTCGGACGGCACGCGGGCCTTTGTCGCCCTGGCCGATCTCGAGCTCAACGCTTTGCCCCTCGCGAAGGCTGCGGAAGCCCTGGCCCTCGATCACCGAGTGATGTACGAAGACATCGCCCTCGGCCGTCTCGATGAAGCCATAGCCCTTAGCGTCGTTGAACCACTTGACTTTTCCGCTGATCATCAGCCGTTCTCCTTTCCGAAAGCGTCGCGAAGTCGGAGAGCGGCCGACATAACTGATGCGCAGCTCACCCCGAGATCCTACGGCTTTCGTATGTTGCGCCTATGTTAGCGCGAGGTCATACTAACCGACCAACGCTTACTTGTCAAGCGTAATCTGAGCCGCCCTAACGCCTCCCTGCGCCCGGCAGGACCCCCCAGCGCCTTGCCGAAGGCCTGTTGTGACGGAGGCACTACAAGTGTTCTTCTTCCTTCCACTTGGGACGACCCGGCCACGCTGGCGAAGGCCGAACGCAACCTACCTGCTGATCGTGGCCAATGTCTTCGTCCTCTGGCTCCAGCTTCTCTACCCCGACGCGATGCCGGAGGGCTATGTGCCCGGCCACCCCCGGCTCCTTGCCTGGTTCGCCTCCATGTTCATGCACAGCGGGGCCGTACATCTGGCCGGCAACATGCTCTTCCTCTGGCTCTTCGCCTCGCTCACCGAGGACGTCTTCGGGCCCCGGATGCTGCTCGGTGTCTACCTCGCCGCCAACCTCGGGGCGACGCTGCTAAACACCTTCATGGGGGTGCTGTTCGCACCGGCCGGATTGGGCGTCGCGGTGCTAGGGGCGTCCGGCGCAATAGCCGGGATCATGGGGCTGTCGTCAGTATGCTTCTGGCGCACCAAGGTGCGCATCTGGTACCTGTTGTGGCTGTACCTTTACGTCAAGACGGAGGTGGTCGAGATCGCGGCGCCGGTGTTCCTCGGGCTGTGGGTGGCCTGGGAGGTGGTGCAGGGTGTGTTCTGGACGGCGCTGGAGCATTTCCAAATGGGGGCGGGCGGAGTGGCTCACTGGGCGCATGTTGGCGGTTTCGCCGTGGGAGTGGGGGCGGCGCTGGCCTTCAACCTCCGCCAGCGACTGGTGCGCAGCGACATGACTGAGGAGCGCCGGCCGCCGGAGACCTCTTATGAGGCCTATGCCTACGCGGCCGAGCTGGTGCAGGTTACGCGGACCTCACCCGAGGATGCCGAGGCCTGGTACGCGCTGGCGCGGGCCAATGAGCTCAGCCACAAACCGCACAAGGCGGGGCCGGCCTACGCCCGCGCGCTGGAGCTGTTTGTCCGACAGCGGAAAGAGGACCAGGCCGTGCGCGCCTACCGCGGCATGAAGGAGTTCGCGGACGTCTCTGCCATCCCGGCCGAGTTGCGTTTCCCGCTTGCCTGTGCCCTGGACGAGCGGGGGCTGAAGGAGGATGCCTTCCGGCTGTTCTGGGAGTCGGCCCAGGAAGGCCAGAGCACACACGGGGAAACGGCCCTGGTGCGAGCCGGTGAGATCGCACGGAGTCTTCCGGGAATGCAGCAGCAGGCCCGCGACTGCTATGAGAGACTGCTGGCGCAATACCCGTATGGCCCCTGGCGAAGCCTTGCACGTGACCGGCTGGAGCAGTTGGCCAAAGCAGGGGTATCCCACGGGCCGCTTGGCAATACTTCGCCTCCGGTCCACCCGGGGGACCAGGAGCTGCGCTACCTAGGCGGGTCGGCGGAGCAGTCGGAGAGCTGAAAGAATCGGTCGTTCGCCCTGCAATACTCACGCACTATCTCACTTAGACGGAGGAGCATGGTGAGCAGAAAGAGATTCGCTTTGGTCGGTGCCGGCCTGTTCGGGGAGATGCATGCGAAGGTCTACAGCAATCATGCGGGAGTGGAACTGGCGGCCGTCTGCGACCTGGATGAGCCGCGGGCGCGCCAGGTG
>Ga0315288_10007483_pt1 | contig 13838 bp, 13 predicted proteins | sample YL17G11_20_MG_FD_203454 | JGI IMG/M metagenome (GOLD analysis project Ga0315288, IMG submission 203454) | Sediment microbial communities from Yellowstone Lake, YNP, Wyoming, USA - YL17G11_20 | ecosystem: Environmental > Aquatic > Freshwater > Lake > Sediment | place: USA: Wyoming | collected...
CACTTTCACACAATCACAAGGAGTATTACAAACACCCTCAGAAGTGGTAAAAACATTAAAGTATAAACTTGCTCCCCAAGTTGGCATTGAGCCTAAAGGACATTCATTGACATTGTTTTTTAGGAAAGTTACAATTGCAATCCCACCAACCCCATCAGTCGTTACATTCCATTGGTCAAAGGCATCGTGCCAAATAGTAAACGTATCTAAACCAATGGTAAATTCCCAAGTATTAAAACCGTTAAAAGTTCCATTTGTTTCAACCGTAATTGTAGTTTCAGGTTGGTCAATATACTGATAGGTTATTTTTAAACACTCGCACATCTTAGTAATTTAAAGCAATATATCCATTTATTTTTGCCAAAATACTATCATACAATTGCTGTGTAACAACATCAGCAACAACTACAATTTCAGCACGTTCTTTGGCAGTTATCCACCATCCATTATTAATTGCAATAGCAACATCCCAATATCGCTTCTCGATCTCTTTATTTACCGATCTAGGTAGCTTTAAAGCCTGAGAATTTAAACGAAGTTCTGACATCATTTGAATTATAGCCTTTTTACCATCCTCTTGTTTTTTGTAATAAAGTTGGATCTCATCTGTTAAAAGATCAATCGGATTGTGAGCCGAAATTAAAGCGTTTAAACTCGAATCATTTAAGATAGTATTTCCGTATAATTTCAGTTCGTTTTCTACGATTTGAAGTCCAACAAAAGACTCAATAAAATTTGAACTTAAAATCTCTTTATGAAGTTTACTCGTATTGATTTGATCCTCAATAACAATTACTGTTTTTAATTCTTCCATTACGATAATTTTAATGCAGTTATTACTCGATTTCTAATAGTTCCGGTCCCTGACGTAGTTTTTGCCAACATGGAAATCGTTTGCAAACCAACAAAAGTAACGATCTTTTGAGTAGAAAATGCCTGATATTCACCTGATAATTTGATCCTAGATTCTCTACCGGTTGCTGGTTCGTAAACTCCTGCAACACCAATTCCAACAAATATTGAAGTATTATTTGTGTTATGAGTTACCTCACCATCGATTGAAATTAACCAAGTTCCTGCAGGTAAAATTATATTCTGAATTGCAGTATAAACCAAAGTTGTTACGGCTGATCCAATTGCAGTTTCAACAAAAACTTGCCCATTTGCAATTGGTGGGGTTAGAATTGGCGACCAAGAACCATCTGCACGAAGGAAATTAACTGTTCCACCACCACTTGCAGGAACCAAACCTTTTAACAAATCAGTAAAAATGTTTAGCATCGAAGTTAATTGAGTAGGAGTAAGGTCTTCAGGAGAGCCTGTTCCTGCCGTTATCCTGCCTTTAATGGTACTCGTTGGTACATTTATAAGTTTTGCATTAGAAACTACGTTATTTGCTATGGTTAAGGCAACAGACCCGATAACTTCACCTGTATGGGTTTTGTTAAATTCATTAGTTGCTCCTTCAGTTATATCGTCAGTAGTGTTTATTGCTAAATCAAATAAACCAAGTCGAATTCCTGCTTTAATTGTTGAACCTAGAATCTTTTTCGTTTCAAAACTACTTCCGTTCCAAAAGTCAATATCGTAAAAGTCTTCATCTTGAAATACTAGACTTTCATTTGGGTACTGATTAATTTCCATAATTTATTGTGCTAAAGTTTTATTATCACCATTAGTTGTCGTTTTCTGAATACCATCGGGTGCAGTTGTTTTATACAAAACAATGGCATCAGATTGCAAACAACCTTTTATCTTAGTTGTAAATTTACAACCATTTTCTAAATTAATTAAGTCAGGATTAAAATAACATTCCATTCGAGCAACATTTGGTGCAGGAAACGTTATTGGCATTAACAATCCTGTCAATGGCTTTAAAGGATTTGTCAAGTCATTATCATAAGGAACAACTGTACTTAAAATCCTTCTAGGAATAGATTCTGTTGGCTCAACTGTTATCATTCCCCAAACTTCTGCCTGATCCCAATATCCAAAATTCAAAGTATGCGTTGCTACTACTCGCATCAACTGTCCTTCAGTAACAATTCCAACATTCAAATTTGATGAGTCAATATACAACTCAATTACTTGGTCAATATTTTCTTCTGAATCATAAGGCTTAATTGTTATATCTTTTGTGTAGTTATGTGAAAGACCATTTTCAAGTAAACTTAATTCCATCTGAACTTTCCAATCTCCTAGAGTTTCATCGTACTGTTGCCAATTTCTGTTTTGATTAGGATAAAAGTCAACATTCGCATTGGTCTGAGTTAACCAATATTGCCAATTAAATATGAACGGAAAATAAATACCAACTGCATACTGACTTGGTGTGTCGTAAATAGGAAGCAAATATAATTTCGCTTCTCTTTTCAATGACGTAGTTGGTAAATTTGGATTCACAACCATTGTCTGATTTAGCAAGTATCTACCATCATTTGAAATCAACACACCTGTAAAATTAAACGCTATTTGTAACAAAGTGAAATCATTCTGAGTGGATGTATTAAACGCTTCAATCTTTGCCGTAAACGAATCAATTATAGCAAATTTATCTAACATAAAATATCCAAAATATCCTGTATCGTCTTCAGTATTGAATTCAATTTCGTCAGATGTAGTAATCAATTCTGTGATGTTTTCTGAATGGTCAAAATAGGCTGTTTCCCCCTCGATAATCAATGGAGCACCAACAGGCGCACTGCAAGTTAATTGGTCGGCAAACGCTAGTAAATTGACGTTCCCACATTTAACCCAAACATAGAACAATCTATCTCCATCTTCACGATTACTCATAAATGAATTCATTGCACCATTCGGAGTAAATGTCAATTCAATAGTTGTTTGAAGTCCTAAAACAGAAACATTATCAATTGTAATTGTCCATCCTGCTCCTGAACCATTTTGCCCTGAAATTAATAACGGAATACCAATGCTTGAAGATGGTAAAAATAACCCTAAATCTTTTTGAGATAATAACTGATTTTTGTAGTACGTTTCATCCAAAGGAATATAAGACGCACCAATTCCAACGTCAGCAATCGGACCTTCAACAATAATTGTATGTGACGAAGGAGCGCAATAGTCTATTTCTTGAATTCCTTGCACTAATACAGAATTAATCGGAAACGTATTGTACCCTTGATTAAACCATCCTGTGTTTGCCGTTTCATTCAGTACTTTAGTGTATAGATTTGAGGTTTCAAGTGGCTCTCTTGACCACTTCAATTTTAAATACGGCTTTAAACATTCAGAAGTATTAAACCAACTCTGTTCGTAAACACCTGAATTTGAAAAGTCCAAAGACAATCTAAATGCTACTTCGTTTGTTGCAGGATTTGGAAGCCTAGTCAATGACGAAGATATTAAATACTGCCCTGACTGATTTCCTGTAATTGTTCCTAACTGAACACCGGCTATTGCTATTGAATTTGTATCACTATAATTTACTCTTGACACTTCTCCATCAATCAAACTGAACTCAGAACCAGAAACACTGTTTTTAACGTGATTCAAAAGAACCTCCATATCGCCTCTACCACATTGTGATGGAACTTGAATTGAAATAAATTCATTATTTGCTGGAATAGGCCAAAAGGGAATTGTTCCTAAATCAATAACTTGTGCATCAACATAGTTAATCGTTGTACTCCACGAATTTATTATCGTACCTCCAAATGAATAAATGTAACAAACTACTGTATCTCCTACTCTAAACCCTTCATCAATCCAAGAAAGTGAAGAACTTGTAATCGTATTCAATGACGCATCAAGTATCAAAGAATTGGCTAATGATGAAATCCTAATACTTGACCAGATTGTAACGACCATGTTGAACCTATCTCCAGCATTATTTTTATACGCTGGTAAAGGTCCGTTTCCGAAATTATCAAAGAATTCAACGTTCTGGATTAATACTGGCATATCTTTTAGTTAATTCGTTTAATTTTGTAATATCTCCAGATTTAATTGCTTTTTTAATTTCATTCATATCTGCCTGTGCGAAGCTTATTTGTGGTTTAACATCTTCGGGGATATTTGCCAAAGTTGCATCAAAAGTTTTTAACAACGTTTCAAGCTGTCCTTTAATACCATCAATCATATTTTGAGCTTCTAAAATGTCCATTTTTTAATTAATTTTAATCGTTTCAACGTGTCCATCAGCGTAATCAAACGGCTCTTTGTAACTTATTAAAGCATAAGATTTTTCGTCTAACCATTCAATTCTTAATATTTCAACTATGTTTCCATTAACATCTGCAAAGTTATTCGTCTGTAAATCTACAAAATCTTGTTCAGAAATTCTTGTTCTAATTGAATTTCTTACTTTATAATCATTTAATTGAATTTGGTTTATGTAATGGTATTTATTCCAAAGAACTGTCGCGCTTAAAAAATCAATATAATTTGCTGGTTGTTTCCCTCCGATTAAATATAACATTTTTGTCTGTGAATAAAACTGTGAACTGATTTGTAACACCCCAACTCTATTTTCTATAATTGAAGCAAAATTTGTTCCACCCCCGAAAACCCCAGTAACTTCATCCACTACTTCAAAAAACACTTTTACAAACTTTTCTATCCAATTTAAACCTTTTTTTCTTCCACCCAACGCAAAGGGTACATTTATATCATTAAGTCCTTTAATCGTTACTAAATCGGTATTAATAGGACTTAAAGGCTCCGTACTATATTCGGCATCTGTTGGGTCGTAAAAATCAAGCGTATGAGTGTCTGAATAATCTACTTGATAGTGAATATAATATCGTTTCCAAGCTTCTTCTAGGTTTAATGTATATTCATCCATTCGTTCCCCCTGTAATGCCAAAGCTGGAATAATGGAGTTCGGAGTGATATTCTGCCAGTAATTTCTTATTTCTAACTGAACAACTCCATTCACAACTTTAGTTTTTGCGTTAAATTGGGTTTCAATTGCTGTTATCAAGCTTCCTAAAGTTGGGGTTGAATCGTTTGCTGTTGGATAACCTTTGGTGAAACTGAAATTTAAGTCGTTTGCAACATAGTCAAAAATAGATTTTTTCTCTTTTAAAATTGGAACAGGCAAAATTGACAACCCCGAAATGGAATCAAGCAAGGTTGACTGAAAAGAATAACCCAAATATTGACAACCTTTTGAAATTAATTCTTTCACTTTTGCACCCTTATAATATCTAATTTTTGGAAAAATTAAATCAAATAATTGTTGAGCTAATTTGATAACGGCAACCAAAACTAATGCAGTATAAATGATTTGAGCAATAACTGTAACAACTAATGAAATTATTGAACCCAAAGGAGGTAAAGGAGGAACTGTTGCATTTGGAGTTACGGCTTGAATTAAATTACCAGTTGCAGTTGCTAAATCACTAACTGCTTGTATCAATTCCTTTGTCATTACATAAAGAGAAATCGCGATTGGTATTGCAATTTCAACAGCATTATCTTTTATGATTAAATATGGAACGTCAATAAGGGTTAAAACAACCCCTTTATTCCTCATTAATTCAAAAGTTAAACCATCAGCATTCTCAAAAAACTGGTCTTTTCCTTTTCTGCGTTTGATTTTTACTTCTATTTCGTGGCTTCTAAAAATGGCATTTTCCAAGAAATCAATGTAATATTCCAAAGTTATTCCCCCGTTCATTGTTACGGTGTAAGGTAGTCCTTCAAATGGTCCTTGTGCCTGTAAATGGTTGTCAATAATTATTTTTGCTTCTCTTGGTAAAATAATTGTGTCAACGTTTAATGCAAGTTCATTCGGTCTATCTGTAAAGTCGGATATAACCCCTATCTCTGGGAGGTTTCTCGGTGCAATTTCAGTCCCATTTAAAAAATGTCTCATTTCACCCTGAATTTATTATAAATAATTGAATTCCCTATTTTTTGGCTGTGGACAATATCCATCGCACCCTGTACAATACGACCAACTTCAATATTACTTTCTGGCTTGTCGGCTATAACCCTTCCAATTTCATCAAGCTTTTTAAGAACTTCTATTGAATTCCACCCTGTTTGAATTTGCACGGCTCCTTCACCCTTTTGCACTAACTTCCCGTTATTGTATTCCATAGCAATTTTGGCTATTTGATTTGTGGTTAAATCACCAGTCATTCTTGATAAAGTTGGGTTTAATATTTTTTCCGAGCCGTCAACCCTTACAATATGTCCATCCCTCCCCGAAAGTTGAGGTTTTCCAAGAGCATCACCAACGGTTGTTTCTGTACCCTCGTAAAATGTAGGAATACTTTGAATAAACTGGCTTAAAAGCGTAATGTCAGTTATTGTTTTTGCAAGTGGGTTTTTTTCATCCTTTTCAACGTTTGAAGTATAAGCCGAATAAACACTTTCAGCAAGTTTTATTCTTTGTTGCTTTCTTGCTTCGGCTTCTTTTTTACGATTAGCTTCAACTATCAATTTTTGCTGTTCTGCCAGACTTTCTTTTGCTGTTATGTTTCCATTGATTGCAAGTTGTTGTAAAATGTCACTTTGTTTTTCCGCCATTGCAATTTCTTTATCGTATTGTGCAATTTTATCATTTGAACGCTTAATAAAATAGTCTGCTGTCAATTTGATAAACTCCCTTTGATTTTCAAACGATTTTTTTACGACTTCTTCTGTTTTATTTGTCTTTTCAGCATAATCTTCTTGAGCCGTTTCCAAATCTTTTAAAGTTGTTTTTGTTTTATTTGCTGTTTGCTCCTCCAGTTTTCCAAGTTCATAATCTCTTTTTGCTTTTGCATTTATAACCTCTTGTTCTGTTGTGGCATTATCCATGCTTTCCAAAAATTGTCTTTCAATTATAGCTTTTTGAAGTTTGTATTCTTCATCAATAAGTTGTTTAATTAAATCAACGCTATATTGACCAGACTGGCTTATTGAATCCATTTGGCTTTGAATAGCCGAATCAATGTTTGCATTTGCTTCAAACAGTGCAATTTCATCTGTTAAATCTTGCGTTTCTTGCATCAAAGTATTCATTCGCTCCAATTGGTCGTTTGCATCCTTCATTTTCTTTGTTTGCTTATCCAATACTGGTATTTTTGCATTTATTTTGCCAGAATTATCTTCATGATTACTTGAATTTTCTTTAATTTTTATATTTGATTCGTCAAGTAAATCTGTAAACTCTTTTTCAGCTTTATTTAAACCGACAATTTCCTCAGTTAAACGTGTTGAATCTTCTGCTAATTTCTTTAAAAAAGGAACGACAGCGACAGCTCTCCAAGCTTCGTCACCAACTAATCCCCTTGCTTTTGCTTCTTCTTTTAAAAGTTTTATTTGTTGTGGAGAATATGTAGCATAAGTGCCATATTTATCAATGTCAGAAGCTAATTTTTTAATAGTTTCAAATTCCTTTGTCTTTTCGGCAAGGTCTTCTTTACGAATTTTTTGAGCATATTTTAACCGGTTTAATCCTGTTGATTCAATTTCCTTTTCCCTTCTTAATTTTTCCTCATCTAATTTTTTTGAATCTCCTCCAATACGTTTTTTATCTCTGATTTCAATATCTAAAAGCCTTTTTTGTTCTGTAACCCATTCTTGAGTTCTTTTTGTTACTGCTGAAATATTTTTTTCAGCTTTTACATGTGCCTGAGCCAATAATTCTTGTTGCTCTCGTGCGTCCCTTGCTCCAGAAGCAATATCATATAAAGCCGTAGCAACTTCAATTAAAACTCCAATGATAACCATCCACGGAACAGCCGACATCGCTTTTCCAGCTTTTCCAACTGCTTCTCCAGATTGCTTTGCTCCTTCTGCAAGTTTCTTTGTTCCTGAAAAAGTATCTTTTAATCCTGAAATAGTATCTTTTAACCCTCCATTGAAAAGGAAATTTTTTGCTTGAACAGCCAATAAAACTGTTTTATATGCTCCCCACGCAAGAACGGCTTTTCCTAAATATTCAACGATTGTACTTAAATTATGTGCAATAAAACTCAATCCTTCAACTAGGATTTTACTAGACCCTTCACCAGATGAAAGACTTAATACTAGTGCATTCCAACTTTCTTTCAATTCATTAAAGGCAAAGGATAAAGTTTTCGTTCGGTCCTGTGCTTGTTTGGAGGCTGTTCCCTGTTTATCCATTCCAGCCGTTAATTCTGCAATACGTTCTGTATTTTGAATTAACGTTGTTGCTGAAACCGTGTTTTCTAAACCGAAAACTTTAACCATTGAAGCGTTGTCCTTTAAAAGTGGTTTAAGTAGTTTTAAACGCTCTGAAAATGGCTTTGATTTGTCTTTTAAATCATCAAAAGAAACTCCCAAAGCTTTTAATCGTTCTTGTGCTTCTTTTGGTAAAGCATCTGGAGCCGAAATTTTCAACATCACATTTCTTAAAGCCGTTCCAGCTTCTGCACCTTTTAACCCTTTTTCAGCTAGTGTTTCAATTAATCCAACACTTTCTTCAATAGGTACATTTGCATTTTTTGCAATTGCTCCAAATTTTAATAACGCTTCCGTAACCTGTGGAATTTCTGCTGAACCTAATAAAGCACCGTTTGCAAGTGCATCAATAAATTGACCAGCCTTTTCCGCTGGTGCGCCAAATTGATTCATAGCATCCGTTAAGGCTGTTGCTGATTCTGGCAATGTCATTCCAGAAGCTTGTGAAAGTGTTATTGCTGACTTTGTAACAGCATCAAGAGCCTTCGCATTTTTTAATAATTCAGGCTTTGCAGAACCAATTAATTTATAAGCTTCAATAACAGCACTCGCGCCACCTTGAACGCCTTTGCCCATTTCAATAGCTTGTTGCTTATAAAATTCAAGGTCTTTTCCTCCAGCACCAGTAATCGAAACAAGGTCTGCGATTTTTTGGTCAAATTCAACAATAGTTTTTCCAGCACTGGTAACAACCGTTCCAATTCCAAAAGCTAAACCAAGTTGACCAAGTCCATTTCTTAATTTATTAACGGCACCCGAATAATCACCAACTTTTCGGAAATTATCACCAACTGTTTTATCTAATTTCTTTAATTGAACGTCACCTTGTTGAGCCGATTGAGTTACTTTTTTATAAGTGTTTGCTAATTCTCTGTATTCTTTGGTATTTCGTTTGCCAGATTGCTCCAAATGAAGTAATTCAGCACCTAATTTCTTGCTTTCGTTTTTTAATTCCCTAGTTTTTAACTCTAGTTGCTTATAAGCATTCGCTTCATTTGTAATTGCTTTTGTTTGGCGTTCAATTTCTTTAGTTGCTTTTGCATCTGCTGTGGCTTGTTGTTGGCTTGTTTTAAGCTTCTGTTGAGTTGATTTCTCTATCTCTGCATCGGCTTTGGCTTTTAATGCTTTTAAACGGCTTAATTCTTGTTCAATTTTGATTGAGTCCTTTTGAATTGCGTTAACCTTTGTAACCGATTTTCCAAATTCATCAATACTTTTTGAATTATCAAACTTTGCGCCTGTAATTCCCTTTTTTAAAACAGTAGCCGTTTCACGAAATTCATTATTAATCTTCTCAATTGAAGTAATTGTTTTTTCGGCTGAATCTCTTATGTATTTAAAGATGTCAATTTCCGCAATGTCTGAACTCGTTATTTTTTTTGCCATTATTTCTATTTGTTTGCCCTTGAAAATTCGTCCAATAAAACAAAGTATTCAAAAGCCGTTATTTCTTTAATTCTTATTCGTTCTCCCATCCATTTTCCAATGTGGACCAAGGCTTGTTCAATACTCATTCCATTTCCAGAATTTGCCAACATACTTTTCAATCTTGCTTCCTCAATTTCAATTAATGTTAACTTAAACCGTTCATGTGTTAAGATAAAATCAATTTGTAAAAGAGCTTTTTTCTTCATTAAATTCAAATGCTTTAAATGAATTTCTGTTAATCCTCGCTCTAGTATGTAATTATTATAAATTCTTAACCAGCGTTCAATATCTTTTTTTCCGTATGTACTGCAAACTCGCTTGTTTACATAGTTAAATTGACCGTCTAAACACTTAATCCAACTTTCCAAAGGAATATCCTTAACCGATTTCCAATGACCTGCTAATAAATGCGATGTACTTCTTTTTAATTTGTTCACGAAGCTTATCCATGTTTTCTGTAGTGAGTCCAACAATACCATCCCCATATTTAAAAAATAAATTATCCGTTCCCTTAATTGGGTCCGCGTCAATAATAAAACTATCTGAAAGTACTGTTATAAACATACTTTTGTAAAAATCTCCTGTATCTTCCAAAGTGTAAGGAGTACCAGCAATTTTCAACGGGTTAATACTTTCTGTAAATTCTGAATATAACCCTAATAAATCCCCATCCTCGTCAATTCCTTGTTGTAATTGGTCTTTTTGAATCCAATCTAATATAAACCTCTTTAATTCATTATCAAACGCTTCATACCACGCCATTTGCCCTGAAATAACCATTGCTTTTCGTAGTTTGTCGCCTAATAAAGTTTGCATTAAATCAACCATATTGCAAATGTATTCTTTTTCTTTATTAATGTATAAAAAAAGGGTGCAAATTGCTTCACACCCTTTCACCATTTTTAGGTTACGTTTTATTCAACGTTTTTCGCTTTTTTTCCGTTTGCTTTCTTCCAAGCCATTTTCACGATTAAAGCGCTAATATGACTGAATTTTTCTACGGCTTCCTTTTCTGTTATTGATTTCAACGTCTCCGTATGAATACCAATTTTTCCGATTTGGATATACATTTCAAACCTAAATTATACAACTACCTCTGTTCCGTTTCCAATGAAACCAGTTTTGTTCAAAGTGAACGTTAAACTGTCTGAAACTGATTGAGAAGCATAAGTAATTGTGTATGTTCCATCTGGTCCTTCAATAGCCGATAATACGATAACAGGTGCCGGAGTAGTATTATTAAAAATTGAAAAATCTGGAGCTGTTCCACCGATAAACTTTAACTTGTTAATTGCCGTTCCATAATCAAAATCTAATTCAATAACGGCAACAGTTTGACCACAAGAAACAAAGTCAAAATTCACATCAATTAAGCCTGTTAAAGAATTAAAATCAATTCCAGCTTCTGTTGGTGTAATCATATAAAGTGTTGAATCGTCAAATAAACGAGCGAAATCAAAAGCCACCATAATTTTTGAAGTTGTTGAATCAGTTGCAACCATCCAACGAGGGTCAAAGCTTGGATTATCAACTGGAACAGGATATAAAACGTCCCCCTCTTGACTGCCTACTAAATCACCATTTACATCAACGATATAAACCCCAAAATCAACGCAACGATTACCTTTTAATTTTCCAAGTAAAGTCGTGCTTGAATCTTCTGCCCAAAGTTCCCCAGCGAAAGAACGAACTCCTTCACGTAAAAACACTTTACGTCCAGAATTACTTTCTTCGAATTGTGAATCAGCTTTTGGCATTTCAACATTCTCAAATTTTGGTAACGGGAACCAACGTTTTGAAGCATCTGCTTCGTTTACTAAATCAGACCAAACAGGCAAAGGAATAGTTAAATTTATTCCGTTTCTTGTTCCATCGTTTGCGTATAACGGCACCATGATAAGTGTCGAAGTTACGCTTTGAATTGGAATACAATTTGGTTGCCCTGTGTTTCCTAATCCATTTGTGCAATTACATCCTACTGACATATTTTCTCTTTTTTTTAATTTAACAAATACAATTCATCCCTTTGTAAATCGGTAGGGTTAACCTTAAATCAACAGACGTTAAATTCGCATCAATTATATTATTGATAAAACCTTTTTCGCTTTCTGTTCCCAGCTTGTCAAGCACTTTTTGTCTGTAATCGGTTACGGTTTTAAAAATTGGGTTTTGCACAATCACTTTTTTAAATTCTTCAACCATATTTAATAATGATTGCACCCTAAAATTGTGAATGTCCTTTATTTTCCAACTTGTGACCAATCGATTATCAGAAAAAATAAGTCTTAATTCTGCTTCTCTTTCAATGGAACTTTCTCTACCGAAAGGAACTTCGTTTGCTGGTAATATTAACCAAATGAAAGGTATTTTGTCCTTTTCTATTTTAGTTAACAAACCCCATTCGGAGTTAACCTCTAAAGGCGTTCCATATAAAAAAATTGGAGCCTTTAAATAAACCTCTGTTCCTAAAAAATCAGTATCAACCGTGATTGTGTTTAAAACATAATCAACAGCTATAATTTTATAAGAAACATTGTTTTCATCCTTAACAAAACTCCCAACTCTCGCCCATTTTGGATTACAAACAGTAATCAACACCGTTACAATCGACTTTATTTCCAATTTAAGGGACATTTTATCGATTATTTCTCGTTTAACTATGTTTACTATATCTTCCATTAAAAGAACGGGATTAAAACGTGTTTTTTAATACCGTGAAATTCTGGATAAATAACCGATTCTTTTTTAATGTATGCTTGAATTGCTTCGTAACTTGTTAAAGCTTCCGAATATCTTCCGTGCAAATTTGCCATCGCAAAAGTCGAATTTAAACTGTTTTCCCCAGCGTTTTTCTGTGCTCCATCAACTGTTTGTTGAGTGTAAGCATCACGAGAATACTCAAAATAAATAAAACCAATTAACATATCAACCAAACCTTTTGATTCCCATATTTTACCTTCACAGGCATCCTCTTGAAAAACAAGAGGTGCTGTGAGAATGGTATAAATAGGATTAACCGAGCCGTCCCAGAGAGTGTATAAGTCCAAACCAAACAATTCACGCAATAAAGAAACTTCTAAACGGTCAATATAAAATTGAAGTTTAATTTCTGTTTCTTCTGTGATTGAAAGTTCATACTTTCCAACAAAATCTTGAACGGTTAAGATTGAAGCCATTTAGTTTTATTTTTTAGTTGTTTTCCTGTTCTGCTTGTGCTGTTTTTATCAATGCGATTATTCCAGCTTTTTTTGTTCCCTCTGGCACTTCAATTCCAAGTTTTTCAGCAATTGGTTCAAGGTCAATTATTCTTAATTTTGATAAATCAACCTCTTTCGCTTTGCTTTTTTCCTCGCAATCTGGGCATCCATTTGGAGCCTGTGAGCATTTACAAAGTTCTGCAATCCCGTTCGCTAAATACCATTCAGCCGTTCTTACTTCGTCCCTGTTTCTTGCTTCGAAAATCTCTCCCTTTTTACGGGGAGAGTAATCTCTTGTGAATTTAATTTTCATCTTTTAAAAGATTATGGTTTTGTGATTGCTGTTAACGCTGTTGCAATATCTGAACACTTCATGAACGCATCACGATTGATTAAACGTACATGGAATTGAAGTCTTTCAACTGCAACCATTGTCACCAATTCATGTTCAATGTTATCCTTATTCTCAAATGAAGCCACTACTGTCGTTTTCTTTCTGTCAAGAATTTTTCCTTTTGTAGAATCTAAAACGTACATCGTATTCTGTGCCACAATTGGAGAAGTTACAATTCTCATATCCCCAACTCTGTCAGTTACTCCAAACGCAAAATTCGGGAACAAATACATTCCATTCAAATCTTTAGCCAGTAAGTAGGTAACCATATCAGTATAATTCATTATGATAGTGTCTGCATTCCATTTGTTTTGCTGTCCAAAAGTGTAGATTTGTGCTTTCATACAAATTGCCAAATCTCCCAAGGTTGGAACTGGGATTGCTAAACTGAAATCTGCAAGAACATTCGATGGGTTAAATTCACTTGAAATAAAGTCTATTGAAAGCATATCTGTTGCCGTTGCCGAAGCACCTAATAACAATTCATATTCAGCTTTTAAAGCAATAGATTCGTTTATTAAAGTGTTTATTTCGCCCTCAACAAATGCGTAATCATCCATCATATCGATACAAATATCAACGATATCACGAAGTTTTGCTAATTCAACAGTTCTTTTCGCCCAAGTTACTTTGGTTGTATGCGTAGAAGTTGCACA
>Ga0315288_10007486_pt1 | contig 13835 bp, 12 predicted proteins | sample YL17G11_20_MG_FD_203454 | JGI IMG/M metagenome (GOLD analysis project Ga0315288, IMG submission 203454) | Sediment microbial communities from Yellowstone Lake, YNP, Wyoming, USA - YL17G11_20 | ecosystem: Environmental > Aquatic > Freshwater > Lake > Sediment | place: USA: Wyoming | collected...
GGTACCTGTCCACCCTGTCCTGACCATCACGCCTGACACGCCGCTGCCGCCCACCTCTGCCATGACCTGGCTGCCCATGTTCGTTGTCACGCACTCGCAGAGGACGGTGTGGGTGATGTCGTCGACGACTGCCATGTGGTTGCCGCCGCCTATGCTGTTGTACCTTACGGTGATGCTGCTGCAATCCCCGCCTGGGCAGTGGCTCTCTGACATGCCCACCAGGGCTATGTCGAAGCTCCAGGTGAACATCACGTTGATGTCGAAGTGCCAGTTGCTGCAGGTGCACCCTGACTGACTGCTGCTGCTTGGGGTGGACTGGCTCTGTGAGCTCACCGAGCTTGGGCTCTGGGAGCTGCTGCTCTCGCTTGTCAGGCTGACAGTGCTCTCGCTCTGGCTGCTCCAGCTGACCGTAGACTCAGACGGTGTAGAGGCAGACGACCTCTGGGCAGTTGACGGGCTGGATGCACTCTGGCTGCTGGGACTCATTGTCGATGCCGACGATGTCGAGCTGCTGCTGGATGTCATGCCCATGGTGCTGGTGCTTGCAGACGACACGGACGACGGGGTGCTCCTGCTGCTCCTGCTGGAGCTGCTCAGGGTGCTGGGTGTCGAGCTGCTGTTGGAGCTGGCTGTGCTGCTGGACGACGCCGAGGACACGCTGCTTGGAGTGCTGCTGCTCACCGAGCTGACAGAGCTCACAGAACTCATGCTGCTCTCGCTCTGGCTACTGGGACTCATGGTGCTGGCAGAAGACTCTGAGGACGAGCTGGATGTGCCCAGCCTGGTGCTGGAGGAGCTGGACAGGCTCTGGCTGCTGTGGGACTGGCTCGACCTGGACGACCTGCTCATCGAGGACTGGGATGTGCTCGAGTCAGAGCTGCTCGACGAGGATGTCCCAAGCTGGCTGCTCTGGCTCGAGGGCGAGCCTGGGCTCTGGCTGGACTTGCTCTGGCTGCTCCAGCTCACGGTGGACTGGGACGACTTGCTCTGGCTGCTCGTAGAGGACGAACTGTTTGCAGAGCTCAGGCTGCTCAGGCTGCTTCCGGAGTAGCTGGAGCTGGACGAGCTCGACCACGGATCCATGTCGTCCTTGCAGCAGCTTGCCACCTGAACCCTGAACTCGAACTCGATGATGCCCTGCCTGTAGAAGTTCTCTGCCTTGGGCCCAGAGATGATGTTGGGGACAGCAGTCTGGTGGATGCCCACGATGTGCAGGTTGCACAGGCTCTGCCCGAAGTCAATCCCGTTACAGACATGCCCACGGTGGAACAGGCTCCTGAGCTGGCCACGGATGGAATCAATGGTGGTGTCGTCCACGTTGTTGTTGAACACCGAGAACTGCACCCTGACCTGCTCCATCTCGGGTGTGTCCTTGAACATCAGGGTGTTGGCCGTGCTGACTGGCACCATGGTGATGAAGGGATAGACAGCCTCGTCCGGGGCGAAGTAGGCGTAGCAGTCCGTCATACCCTTGATGTGGCCTATCACCTCAAGGTAGCAGAGCTCAAGGACTTTGTTGGCTATCAGCATGTCATCACGTCCTGTCAAATACTATGGAGAACCTGACCGTGTAATCGTAGATGGTGGCAGGGACGAAGACAGCCTGCAGCATCTCGCCCTCAGCAATGCTGTGGTCTCCTGTGGTATCGGGCATGGCATAGATGTCTCCTCCAACATCTCCAGCCAGTGCCCAGTAGTTGCACCCTGCATCGTAGTCGACAACCCAAGACTTGACTGTTCCTGCAGGGAACATTGTCCTGTATCCGTGGACGCCTGAACCTGTGGTGTCGGCAGCGACTTTGTCCATGCTTACGGGAACCCACGAGTTGTAGGTCTTCACCAGCTGAGGATAACCGACAGACGGATAGAACGACAACCCTGATGTTGTGGGCGTGAAGTCCATCGAGACCCAGGCCCTGCTGCTGACTGTACTGTTACCAGTGACAGCTATCCAGATATACGACGCCCCGTTGCTGAACGAGAAAGTCCCAGTAGACGTACCTGTCTTGTTGGCCCCGGATATTGTGACTGTGGGCTTTGTCCCTGACAGGTCGCTGCCCACCGTGAAGGTGTAGTTCTTGCCTACGCCCGGGGCATTCTCCAGCACGACAGTAAGGTTCCTGTAGGTGCCTGCGATAGGAACCCTGATCTTGGCATCTGCAGTTGAGCTTCCCATACTCGACCCGACACCGAGGGTGATGAAGAACCCGTCAGCGATGTTGGTCGCGCCTGAGCCTCCAGGCATCCACTGGTAGTTGGCAGTCTCAGGCTGCCAGTCTGCAATCCACTGGACGTGTGTCGGTGCTGGGTCGGATGCAGGCACACCCTTCACCGTTACCACATCGTACTGGGCGAACTCGACCTCTCCTGTCCATGTAGCTGTAGTCCCTGAACCAGAGATGGCCACGCTGGCTGCTGTGTCGACACCGTTCTTCACGACAGTGAATGTCCAGCTGTTCCCTGAACCTGGGGCATCGTCAAGCCTGACCTTCCACCTGGAGAGCCTGGCATTGCTGCTGACAGCCTGGCCACGGTCTGTGCTCGTCCCGACTGCACCAGACCCGCCGTTGAGAGGCAGGTATAATGTGACATCATTACTCAGAGGCAAGCCCACATTGCCGCCCAGCACAGCCTGCTTCTTGCTGCCGAAGGATGAGCTGCTGGCAGAGGACGCTGTCGACTTGCTGCTCGCAGAACTTGCCGTGCTGGCTGAAGAATGGCTCTGCGTGCTGGCAGAACTTGCCGTGCTTACCGAAGAGGGTGTAGAAGCCGAGCTCACGCTTGACGGGGACTGGCTGGACAGGGACTGTGTGCTTGTGCTGCTGGACGAGCCCGAGCTCAAGGTGCTGGCCGAGCTCACAGACGACTTGCTGCTTGCAGACGAGGCAGTGCTGGCAGAGCTGAAGGACAGGCTGCTCTCAGATGACGAGCTCTCGCTGCTCTTCGACGAGCTGCTGCTGTGGGTGCTGGCAGAGGATACCGACAGCGTCTGTGAGCTAGGCGTGCTCTGGCTCGACGGTGTTGATACGCTCGACGCACTGGACGAGCTCTCCTGCCAGATGCACGGGGTGGCCTGGGTATACCAGGTCGGGTAGCAGGCTGTGCTGGGGTTATTGTGCGGCACCACCCTGACAGACAGATACTGGCCGTCAGAGACATGGACATCAGCCGTCACTGAACCGTTGCTGGCCGCGTCTGCCACTGCAACAGAAAGGGCTGACGGCACCCCGTCAACCATGACGGTGAAGGTGTAGTCAGTCCCAGCACCTGGAGCATTGTAGGTGTCCACGTAGAACTTGTTCAGCGTCATGCAGGTGCTGCGTTGCTCGAAGTTATTGATGGCGGTGCTGGCATACTGGGCCCCGGCATGAATCGGGAAGTATAGGGTGTTCGTGGCAGAAAGACTGGTGCCACCGAACGAGCAGACAGTCAGGCCCACCTGTCCTGCAGTGGCAGGGACGAAATCGAAGCCTATGGCTATGCCGGTAGTGGCGCCTCCTGCTGTCCCTGAGTTGGATATGCTGATGGTGTCACCGGCTGTCACAGCAAGGGTGGATCCTGTATCCTGGCCTACCGTATCAGTCCCTCCTATGGCTACAGAGAATCCCTCAGGACTCCCGTTCCTGACTGTTGCCAGAGTCTTTGTCTTTCCAACGCCTGGTGCATACTGGAGTGCAGCCCTCATGTTGTACAGGGTACCGCTACAAGGAACCATGATGTGGGAATCGCCGGCATTGCTCCACACCCAGTTGCCTGCACACGCTATCAGATAGCCTCCGTCAGCGCCAACGCTACCGCTGGTGCCTCCACCCCACCACTGGCGTCCATTTGTCTGGGGCTGCCAGTAGCTCGTCCATGTTGCTGCGGTTGCTGCTGGTGTTCCACCCGAGACAGAGCACTCGACAGCAACCACATCACCTGCAGCCAGGTTGAACACACCGCCCCACGAGCCTGTGGTTGCTGATCCCGTGATGGTGACGGAAGGCATCCCTGTGGCAATCCCGTTCTTGTAGATCTTGAAGATCCTGCTGGTGCTGCCGCCCGGGGCCGTCTCCAGCCTGACACGCCAGTCATACAGCTTGCCGTTGGATGCTATGACCTGGCTGGAGCTCCAGATGCCGGCATAGGCCCCGCCTGCAACGCACCCGTTGAGTGTGCCGTACTCTGTCGTATTACCAAGGGTGTGATAGGCAAACCCGCCCAGGATAGGCTGCCTCTTGTTCCCTGCAAGGCTGCTGCTGGTACTGATGGAGCTGACGCTGGACTGGCTCTGGCTGCTCTGGGTGCTTGCCGAAGATGCCGTACTGGCCGAGGACAGGGTTGACACGCTGCTTGGGCTCTGGGTACTTGCCGATGAAGGCGTACTGGTAGACGAAGGAGAGCTTGCCGACGACGGAGAGCTGACTGATGTCGTGGACTTGCTTGATTCCGTGCTCTGGCTGCTGGGTGTACTGGCAGACGAGGGTGTGCTCTGGCTACTGACGGATGTCGTTGACTTGCTGCTGGGTGTACTCTGGCTGCTCGGGGTACTGGCAGACGATGCAGAGGACATGGTGGTGGAGCTGCTGCTGCTGTTATGGCTGCTGCTGCTCGACGAACTGGATGAGGAGATGCCACGGCTGCTGGATGAGCTGCTGGAGCTGGAGGACGAGGAGGATATCCCACGGCTGCTCGTTGAGCTGGAGGACGAGGAGCTTCTGCTGGATGCAGAACTGGGCGTACTGGCAGACGAGGGTGTGCTTGCCGACGACACCGAACTCTTGCTGGACGAACTCTTCGAGGACGGTGTGCTGGCCGACGAGGCCGTAGACACAGACGACTTGGACGACCTGCTGGACAGGGACTGGCTGGACGCTGTCGAGCTGCTCTCGCTGCTGGCCGTGCTCCTTGAGCTTACAGAACTCTTGGATGAGCTGGACTTCGAGCTCACGCTGCTGACAGACGACTTGCTGCTGCTGATGCTGCTGACAGAGCTGGGACTCTGGCTGGACAGGGTCGAAAGGGTGGAACGGCTGCTGTGAGAGCTGGTGCTCTCGGAGGGCGAGCTCCAGGAGCTCCAGGATGAGCTGGAGGACGAGTGTGAGCTGCTGCTCTTGCTAGACGAGGACTTCGAGGACACGCTCGAATGAGAGCTGCTGGTGCTGGACGAACTCGTCGAGGCACTGCTGCTGGACACGTCAGCGATGTACTCAGGTGCCTCTATGGTGAGTAGGAACACCTCAAGGTGATGGAAGATGTCATCCGCATTGTCCAAGTAGGTCACCTGGAACCAGCGGTTGCCCACCTTGACGAGCTCGGTGGTGTCCATGTCCCTGAGCTCTGTGATGAGCAGGTGGTCGGCTATGATGGAACGCTTGCCGTAGGTGAACTGCTCGTTGGCGGTCAGCTTGGTCAGGTAGCACGGGATGTTCGTGACCAGGCTGACGGCGTTCCTCTTGATTCCACCCGTTGACGTCCTACCGGTGATGTGGTTGGTGTACAGGTTGAACCGAGAAAAGTATGTGTAGTCAATGCCCATTCACCCTCATGCCCCGTGAGCCATCAGCACTGAAGCCTCTTGTACGGCTGGAGCATCGGGGCGTACTTCTCGTTTATCAGACTCCACACCCTGGCATCATCACTGAACGACTCGCTGTAGTTCTGCACGGATATGCTCTTCGTCAGGCCGGCATTGGGCATCTTGCTGATGTTCAGCATGTCCCTGATGACGGATGCAGCCACCTGCTTCAGTGCGGGTGGAACGGTAGCCTGGGTGTATCCTGCCTGCCAGACAATGTTCAGGGCCACCTCGAACCAGTAGTCCAGGGCGTTGAACTGGACAATGACGTTCTGCGGGATGATGAGAGTCCTCGATGTCTCGTCATCAATCCTGTAGAGGACATTCTGCCTGTAGGCAGCATACCACGTCTTGCCTGTGCCTGCCCTCAGGTTCAGGGTGTTGACGGACGACCAGGCATAGCTGGGATCCGTCACGATGGTGACGGTCAAGACTCCAGGGTAGGCTCCCTCGACTGCAGCCTTGAGCTGGCCCAGGTTGGTGTAGGTGCTGAACAGGAAGTCCGTTGACGTCAGGGCGAACCCGTCAGTCACGGTGAGCTTGCTCTCAAGGACAGGGTCAATCCCCGGGTCTGCCTGCTGGATGTTGAAGCTGTACTTGTCCTGGGCATCCGTCACGGTGATGGCTGCAACGGGTGTGCCCAGGAACAGGATGTTCGTCACCGGCCACTGGGGCAGCAGGATGGCCCTGTCGTAGGCGAACCACTGGTTGTACTGCCACCTCATGAACCTGCGGTCGCAGTACCGCTCTATCTGATCCTGCACGGACAGAGTCCATGCAGGTATCAGTGAGTCATACCTTGAATCCAGGTTCGCCAGCGACTTCACTTCCGCCGTACTCAGGAGCAGCTGGCCATTTGGGTAGTTTGCCATGGATGGCCTTCCTCCCGCTTACCGGTGGTTGCTGGAGCTTGAGCTCTGTCCTGTGCTTGTCTTCGAGCTCTTCGAGGACGAGCTGATGTCAGACGCCGAGCTCTGTGACTGGGAGCTGCCCGACCAGCTGGAGTAGGAGCTCACCGACTTGGGAGAGCTTGCCGACTCGTCCGTCGAGGTGCTGGATGAGCTGCTGGAGCCTGACTCTGCAGGAGTGCTGTCCGACACGGACATGTCCGTCGAGCTGGAGCTGGACTCGCTGATGGGGTTGCCTGTCGGCACGATGAACGTCGCCACCGTACTCCCATCCTCAAGCTCATACCTCTGCCCGAAACTGTCGCCTGCCAGCCTGATGACCCAGCGGATCCAGGTCTCGTCCGTTGAGAACTTGAACTGGATGGACGTGTCCTTGACGGCATCGCCCATGGATACCACGGCGAACTGGCTGAAGTCACCCAGGACAAGGTCGCCAGGGGTCTTCATCTGCTCCATCACGTTGACCGGAAAACCGTACAGGTACCACCTGCCGTTGTCGATGACGAGCTCTTTCCTGTTCATGAAGGTCACGGCATTGCTCATCATGTCCGCCCAGTTCTCCTGGGACATGTACCACTCAGCCTTCGCCCTGTTGGCCGGGGCAAGGGCATTGACGAACGATGACAGGGTTGCCTCGTTGATGGGGTCTGCCTCAGGCAGGGCAATAACGCCCGTCCCGCCATGGGGGCCCATGATGCCTGTCATCGAGGTTGCAGGGTCACCGTACAGGATGGCCCTGTCCACGACCCAGCTGATCCTCTGTGCCACAAAACCGTCAATCCAGTCCTGGAGCAGCTGGCTGTCAGCCAGGAGCTCATCCGTCACTGGCAGCATCACGCACAGCTTCCTGAGCTGCACATAGGCCTGTCCCATCCTGGGATAGTCGTTGGTCTTGGTGCCTGCCTCACCTATCCAGTAGGCCATCTTGCCCGTCATGGCGTCTTCCCTGAGGGTCTCTGCCAGCCTGGGGATGCGGGCACCGAACTGGGATGTCCTGAGAGGGATTGCCTTCGACCAGAGCATGGACTTCTGCTGTGCGGACATCAGGAGAGGGCCCACGATGGGACGGGAGACCAGGTAGCCTCCCTCTGTGTTGGTGCCCTCACTCATGCCCGCAGGTACCTTGGTGACAAGCCTCTCGTCACGGATACCGTGCTTGGCGTGCCTGTGTGCTGTCTGGATAAACTCGGCGAAATTCTTGAATTCAGTCATGTCACTGCTCCGGTTGGTGGCCTACTCAACACGCTTGCCGCACCAGGGTAGCCTTCCCTGACGGGCGTACACTGTCACTGTCCAGATGATATGCCGTCACGTAGTTCAGGGAGTCCCATCACGTCCTGCCTCGGTACACAGTAGGCATCAGGCAGCCTGCACCAGTAGTCATCGTCAGGCCTGACAGCCATAGCCAGGGCATACCCTGCACCCCGTGCCATCCGCCTGAGGTTGTGGGTGTGTCCACCGTACGGCCAGGACATGTAGTTGACGGGGATCCCCAGCCTGTCCTCCAATACCTTCTTGGCTGCCACAACCTCAACCAGGGCATCCTCCTGGTTCTGCCTGCTGATGACCACATGGTGCATCCCGTGTGCCCCGATGGTGACAAGAGGATGGCCCTTGAGCACCTCCAGGTCGTTCCACCCGAGCATCAGCTCACCCTCAATCTCAGGACGGCAGCAGGTAAGGTGGTCAAGCTCAATCTGCCTGTCGTCAAAGCTCCAGTTCTTTATCCCTGACCTGGCCTCCTCATACTCTGACGGTGGGACGCTGACGGACAGGATGACCTCGTAGGGCAGGTTGCCGTCAAGGAAGTCAGGCGTGACGAAGATGCAGGCTGGCACCCTGTACCTCTCCAGCAAGGGCAGGGCCTCATCCCTGAAGCTGCTCCACCCGTCATCGAACGTCAGGACTGAGACATGCCTGCCGAAGTTCTCCATGCCTGCATCCCCACGACTGATGTACCTGTCAAGCTGCTCCATGTCCCACCACTCATTGCCACGACGCCTCTCCAGGATGGCCTCCAGGGCATCCGTCCTGAGCGACTGGCCTATCGGGCCAGGGTACGGCAGTACCTGCTGTGCCACGTTGTGCACGGCAAGGATCTCAATCCCTGGCTTGCCATAGGGTGCAGGGACAGGCTCTCGGGTGGAACAGGGTGTGGCGGCACTGATGATCTCCTGGTGCCTGGCCCACTTGTACCTGAGTCCCTTGCAGGGATGGCATACAGGGTAGGCAGGCTCTATGGGCGGGCCCAGGTTGAACAGGTCGTACGGGATGAGCTCTGCACCCGTGTCCCTTGCTGCCTGGCTGAAGGCAATGTCGAACAGTGGGGCTGTAGGCCCTGTAGGCATCCTGATCCTGTCAACCACACTCCACGTCATGGCGTTGCACCCGCCACGGATGTAGTCAAGGCTGCCGTCAGGCATGAAGGTGCCATTGCCTATCACGGCGTGCCTGCCCGTAAGCCTGTCGTTCAGGATGTCCAGGAGCTTCGGGACGTCCGTGATGACTGAATCACAGCACGTCCTGATGAGCACATCCCAGTCCCTGTTGTGCCTGAGAACCTCGTAGGCCAGTGCAGCCTTCTCGTTGTCCGCATTGTGGGTACAGGGTATGAAGGTGGCATCAGGGTAGAGAGGCCTGAGCTCGTTGAGGTAGCCTGTCTCAGTACCTGAGCAGACGAAGATGACCGGGTAGAGCCTGGAGATGGCCTGGAGGGCAGTGTTCGCAACGGGGTAGTGACGGACGCAATGATCCAGCTGGGTCATGAATACAGGCCTGAGTCTCATTCAACGTCTCCCTTGTTTACCCACCAGCTCTTGCATTTCCTGTTGGAAAACTCCTCGTTGGTTGGATTGACAGGAATCCCTTTTGCATAAAAGAACTCGTCAACCGCCTTTACCACTCCGGCCTTGCCACAAGAAGGGTGGGCGTCTGTCAACATGTCCTTGACAATACCACTTAACATCATGTCGTCATAGTCGTGCCCTGCAAGGATGCCTCCTGCCTGCACCTTGGGAAACCATGCCCTCAGGTCAGCCATGACATCCTCATACCTGTGCAGGGCGTCAATGTAGACGAAGCCAAGGGAGCCGTCCCTGAACTTCTCTGCTGCATCGACGGATTTCATTACGACAACCGTGGATCTTGACCCATATGCTGAGAGCCTCCTCTGAGCCTTGTCTCTCAAGGCTGGCATGATATTGCCGTCCATGTCCAGCCACGGGTCAATGCTCCAGAGATGTAGGATGCCAGGATTGTCCAGGATGATGCTAGAGTAGTCTCCCTTCAGCACACCTACTTCTGCACCTGTTGTGAGGCCAAGGGAAACAAACAACCCTGGCAGGTCATTGCGGTGAAGTATTGTCATGCAGGTGTCTCCTCACTACAGATGATATGCGAAAGGAGGCCCTGGGCCACGTGGGTAAGGGTAGTGCCACGGACGTAAGCGAAAAGAAGGCAGGGCCTTCTCTGACCCTGCCTTCTTCCGTTGTCTTGACCGTGTCCGTTAGGACGTCGCGGACGCTGCCGCATAGTCCTTGCCGTCGCCCGCCGTGTACTTGGCGAAGACGGGTGCCCCGGCTGTCCTCATGACGAACCTGAGTGCCACCTGGTCGGTGTCGAAGTAGAACTCCTTCGAGATGTCAATCGCAAGGCCGCCCTTCTCGATGACCACCAGCTCCTTGGGGTTCATGAACAGCATGTCCTTCGCCGTGTTGTGGGCGACCATACCGTCAACCAGGTTGACAGGGTAGCCCTGCAGCGTCCTGTTGCCACCAGCCTCGAAGGCGATAGGCACCAGCACGTTGGCCACGCCAGGCCCCATGGTGGCCATGATGTAGGCCCACATGTCACCCGACACGAACCACTCGGCACCGTTCCTCACCTGGGGTGCAACGCCGTTGATGACGTTGTTGACCATGGTGACAGAGGGTGTTGCCCCGTGGGCGATGTTGGTCGCCAGGAAGGCCGCACCTGACGCATCCAGGATACCGATGTGGCCTGTGCCACCGGCAGTACCGTAGAGCAGGTCATTGTCCAGACGCCATGCGAACTGGCCCTTGAGCTGGCTGAACACGTAACTCTCGAGAGTCACCTTGTCCTGGAGCAGCTCCTGGGTGATGGGCACCAGGGCAATCAGCTTGACCAGTGAGCAGTTGTGCTGGCCGAAGGTAAACTTCGTGGGTGTCTTGACGCCACCCTCAGCGAGCCTGTAGAGCCTCGGCTGTGTGGTTGTCGTCTGGCCTGTGATGTTCAGGTACGGGAGCTTCATCCCGTTGTAGTTCGGGCCCACCTGGATCTTCTTGACCTTGGGGTAGACCTTCCCGCCCTCGAACAGCCTGCCCAGGATCTCGCCGTAGATCTCGTGGGAGACCAGGTATCCGCCGTCCGCATTGGCGGTATCCTCGTTCATGCCCGCGGGCACCTTCGTGGTGAGCTCCTTCACCTCGCCCGACATGAGCTTGGTGGCAATCTCGTGGATGCTGCCCAGGGTGTTCGTCGACTTGGTGCCGACTACTGCCGGGGCTGCAACTTCCTTCTTGATCTCTTTCTCTTCCATGATGGCTTCCTTCTCAGCCGACTCCCTGTAGACCTTGGCAGCGGCGACCTTCTCTGCGGCAGCCTCTGCATCGGTGTAGACCGTATGGCCTTCCTTGATGAGAGCATCAGCCTCAGTGTCCTTCACCTCGATGACTGTCCCTGGTTCCAGGTCGTTCAGCTTCTTTGTCAGTTTCAGTTTCAAGTTCTGACCTCCTGTGTCATTCCTTCCTGTCCCTGGGTCACAGGGTTCAGGCATGGTATGGCCGTTCAACCCAGATGATATGGGTGGACACCGTTCAGACAGTGTGCTATGTTCCACCCATGATTGAGCAGAAGTACCTGGAAGTCCTGGAAGCACCTTACAGAACCCTACCGGCCTTCACAGCCGCTAGTTCTGCCTGAATCCCGGCCTTCACAGCAGCCTGATCCTCATCCGTCAGAGCATAAGGGCCCAGCCTGAGCACCTTGAACTCGATGACCTTGGGCACCACTGCCTTGGGTGCAGCCCCGTCATCACCTGACGAGTCGTCAGTCCTGGGGTTGGGTACCGCAGAGCCCTCAGGCCTTGTAGCCACAGGCGTCACAACGGACACGTCAGGCTCCCTCGCCTCGCATCCAGGGCACCCTGGGCAGTTATCGCCAGTGCACTCCCTTGGTTCTACCACGAGGGCCTCAGGCTTGATGGGCAGCAGGGACAGGGACGAGTAGTTGTGGGATGCAAGGCATCCGTTAATCTCGTCCAGGGTGAACTTCGACAGCAGCATACTGACGGCATCGTCAATGCCCAGGTTTACTGTTGCACACGGTGCCTCCGGAGGTGAAACCACAACGGGCACCGTCTCGGGAAGAGGGTCGCCCACCCCCAGCTCCTTCAGCATCCTGTCGTCCAGGTGTATAGCCTTTGTAGATACAGCCTGCACCAGGGCCTCAGGGTTGGAAGGGATGCAGACCATGCTGTTCTCGAGCAGCGTCCACTTCGATATGATCCTCTTGCACCTCTCAGAGGGTACCAGCCCCGACGCTGCACAGAAGTCCTTGTACTCCTTGCTCCCGCGGGCAAGGGCCTTCCCCGTGACGAACCCTATGGAGCACGTCCTGAGGAACCCGCCCTTGACAAGGCTGTACACCTCACGGCCCATGTCCGTGTCGGCAAACCTGATCTTGCCGTCAATGCAGTCCTTGCCCACCTTCATCTCGGTCATCTTGCCTATGGGCGGACGGCTGTAGTCGTGACTCCAGCACACTACCGGGTTTTTCACGTACCTGTCCAGCTCCACCCCGGCAGAGTAGACAAGGTCTCCGTCAGCATCCACGTCACAGGTGGTGATGGACGCCACGCATGTCATCTCGTCATCGGGACTGACGGACAGGGTGGGCATCACTGTCTTGCGTTCGACAACGGATGCCTCATCCAGCCCTGCTATGTCACAGAACGGCTTGAGTGAACTGAGTACAATCTGCTTCTTCATGCCTTGTCATCCTCCTCGGTATCCTCTGCCTCAGGCTCCTCGGCCGGGACAGCCTCTGGCTTCTTCTCGGGTGGCTGCCCAGGTGCAGGCTTGGACTCTGCCCTCTCTGCATCCTCCTGGACTTCCTCAATGCCTATCCTCTCACGGACGTAGGTAGCACCGTAGACGCCCAGATCCATGTAGATCTTGTCGATGTTTGCCCTCTCCAGGGGATCCTCTGACGTCACCATGTCCCCGTCGTACCACACGAACAGGTTCTCGTCGTACTTCTCGACGAGCTGCTGGTTGAGCTTCTCCAGGTACTTCTGCAGCTTGGGCAGGATGGTGTACTGGCGGTAGTGATCCATGGCACTCTTCGATGAGGCCAGGTTGGCGTTGTTGATGTCCACCAGGGCATTGGGCACACCGTAGACTGCACAGACTTCCCTGCGTACCTCTGTCCTGCCCATCTGGTACTGCATGTCCCTGGGACTGAAGTTGAGCTGCTTGACGTCGACATCCCCGTTGGTTATCATCGGCTTGCCTGCATTCATGGGCGTGCCGTACTGCTTGTACCACAGCCTCTGAATCTCCTTCTGCTGGGATGCAGTCATGCCGTTCTTGTAGGACACCAGGAAGTCAGGACGGGCGTTGTTGCGGTTGATGTAGTTCTCGTACTGGTCGTAGTAGAACTCACGCTCTGCACAGGCTATGGCAGCCTCAAGCTCGCCCTTGCCGTAGAGGGTGTTGCCGGGCTGGTAGTTGACGAAGTGCAGCATGTCCTCGGGCTTGATGATGGTGACCTGCTCAGTCGTCCTGCCTGAGTCGTTGAGGTTGTTGCTGTACTTGTACGAGACAATCTCGCCGTAGCCGAGTCCGTTGTCCTTGACGACGCAGGACACGTTCTCTGAGAGCAGTGGCCACAGGGCGACTGGCATCCCTGCCTTATCCCTCTCGATGAGGACGTAGGCATTGCCTATCAGACCCAGGTAGGACTGGATGAAGGCTGAGAAGTCAGTCCAGTTCATCCTGTCGTTGGGGCAGTGCAGGAGCTCGACAACGGGATGATCCTCAATCTCGACGGTGTTGCTCATGTCCTTGCGCATGATGCCTGAGAGCATCCTGGCCTGGCGGGTGGAGATGGGCATGGTCTTGTAGTGCTTGACTTCCTTGCCTGTTGGGTTGCGGTAGTAGAGCTTGACGGGGACGGTGGCGAGGGTCTGGGCAGTCTTGTTGTTGCACGTGTACACCCAGCCAACGTTGTAGGCCAGCAGCTGCTTGGGGCTGTAGACCTTGGACGACGACTGACCGTAGAAGAACTGCCACATGTTGACGGCAGTATCTGCGATGAACGCCTTCTGCTCGGCGTCAGAGGGAGAAGTC
>Ga0315288_10007487_pt1 | contig 13834 bp, 14 predicted proteins | sample YL17G11_20_MG_FD_203454 | JGI IMG/M metagenome (GOLD analysis project Ga0315288, IMG submission 203454) | Sediment microbial communities from Yellowstone Lake, YNP, Wyoming, USA - YL17G11_20 | ecosystem: Environmental > Aquatic > Freshwater > Lake > Sediment | place: USA: Wyoming | collected...
GTTTTTAATTTTTTAAAAGTAAACCCCGCTTTCGGCGGGGTTTACTTTAGGGGAGCATCTGATTTTGGGGCTTTTTAACTCTGCGAACCCCACACCTGGCGGGGGAGTTATGGGTTCAGATCTCCTAAGGATATTGTTCAATTTGGATTCCTTTTTCTATTTCAAATCTATCCAAGATGCCTATCTGGGTCACACTTCTCGCGGAACAAGATGCTATCTTAAAAGATGAGGAGGGCGTTAGATTCTCTTCGTCGATATTTTCAAAAGTCAAAAACAAGAAAAGAATCACCAGCAGAATGGCAATTCCGAATAAAAGAACTTTGGATGGCTCCCTTTCGATTTTCACCTGGACTTCCCGCTCGTAACCGAAAATGAAATGCATCTTTTTATCCTTTCTTTACTTCTGTCTTAATCTCCACACTTCTATTGAGCAAACCCAGTGCCTATGCTCTCGATTATTAGAGCCCGGATTTTAAGTCGTTGTGTCGGTTAAGGAAGGACTGAATGAAGTTATGGAATCTTCGCGGGTTATGTGCAAATGCGTGCAGAATCTATGCTAGAGAGTTCAAAGGTTTAAAAGTAGAAGGGTCAGGGGGCAGAAGTTCAGAAGTTCAAGAGTTCAATTCTTATGGTTCAAAAATTGAAGAGATTTTGTGGTGAATAAGATGAGTCGAGGATTAGTGAAAGTAAAATGTAAGTCGGGATTCAGAAGATATGAGCCAAATGTCTCATTTTAAAGATGCCCGACAAATAAAAACTTAGGAGCATAAGTGGAAGAGCTATTAGCATACGTAGGAGCGGAATTAAAAAAGCCAGAGGAGGAAATTTCGGATGAGCTGGTTTTTCTGATCAACTCACGCATCCAACCTCCTAAGCCAGTGACCAAAGAAGAGATCTTCGTCCGAACCATGTTTTTAGTCTCTGACGAGATAAACACCTACGGAGGTCGTTTCCCGTTAGAGGAACTTCACCACCTAACAGATTTAGTGATCGACTCGCCGGTAATGGTGGGACATACCAAAGAGAAACTTCCCATCGCCAGAAATTTCAAAGCGGAAGTGGTGTAGAAAGAAGAAAGGAATTGGGTGAAGGTATGGTTCTACTGGCTGAAAAGCTCAAAGGATGCCCTTTCTTTGAAGGAAAACATAGATCATGGAATCTATAAGGAGTGCTCTTTAGGATTTGTATTCGAGTTTCCTGAATGCTCTATCTGTGGTGAGGACATGAGAAAATGCCAGCATGTTCCGCTCAAATCCTACCCTACTGAAAAGAGTCAAGGATCAGAGATCAAGGAGCAAGAAGGCAGTGGCCAGGGTCCAGTTTCCAGTGTCCAGGAAGAGGAAGTGGCTTACTTCAATTATCGAAACATTACGCGGGTGTTGGAAACTTCTTTGGTTTATCGGGGAGCTGTGCCCAATACCTCTATGTCAGATCAGCTGTGGCTGTTAAAGAAAAATGAGCTAGGAAAAAGATGCGTGGATTTAGATTCTTCTCCAAGCTCTGAGCCTGTAAGAATTCATAAAGAGTTGGTGGAAGAAGCACTCAAGCAGGCAGGAGTCTTGGAGAAAGTCAAGCTGGTGGGCGGCGTTGAAGAGTTTGGCTATTCCGATCACGATGTCGATATGATCTGTCCTCCCCAACTTCAGGTGCTGGTTTTAGGGGCGCTGCCTCCCAGTTTTCGAAACCGAGCTCACTTCGTGCAAGATATAAATGAGCAACTGCATGAGGTTTCACCATTCCAATTCACTCCCCCCACCAAACCCAAGAAATCCGTTTCTATCTCCAATGAGATTTTTCACTTAGAGGATCTACCCTCACTTTCCGGAGAATTCTTGATTGAGCCTAAATATGATGGGGTGAGAGCACAGATTCATAAAAAAGAAAAAGATGTTAGAATTTTCACAGATGAAGGGAAAGAAATCAAAGATAAGTTTCCTCATCTGATAAAAGACGTTTTAGCGAACCCTCAAGAAAGCTTCATCCTGGACGGTGAGCTGGTCAAATATAAAGGGAATTCGCGCCTTTCTCACAAAGACGTAGCGGGATATATACATACCGGTACTTCATCACCAAGGAATAATCCTCCAGACGATTCCCATTTCAGATTCAAACTTTTTGACCTTCTATATCTGAATGGAGGAGACAAAACCTCACTCCCGCTTGAGCAAAGGAAAAAGCTTTTAGAGAGCTTTTTCCCGAATACCAATTTCGTTCAGAAAGTCAAATATGAAACAGTCACCTCTGCTGATCTGCCTTCGAGGGTGAAAAACATCGCTACATCCGAAGGGGCGATGATCAAGAAATCTGACTCGGATTATTTTGAAAGCGAAAACTGGTATAAATGGAAGAGATATTTGGAACTGGATGTTTTAATCCTAGGGGTGCAAGAAAATAAGGGAGGGAGTTACAACTACACCTGTGCGGTGGGAACAAGAGTTAATACTGTTCCTATCGGAACCACCTATTCGTCCTCCCTTCAGGCAAAGACCGGTGATATAATCAGAGTGAGGGTGGATTATGTGACCAAAGTGGATGATCGGTTCACCTGGTATGCTCCCCGGGTGGTGGACAGAAGATCGGATAAAAAAGAGCCGGACCCGGTTACAGTGCTGGAAAAGATGTCCGCTAACCGCAGTCCGCAGTCCGCAGTAAAAGAATTTGCGGTGGTCAGCGGACAACCGACAGCGGACAGATTCGTGCTTCAGCTTCACTGGTGGGGAGAGGCGAAACATCATGATCTGAGATTCCAAAAAGGAAAAGTGGCGTTGGGATTAACTCTGTTTGAGCTGGATTTGGATGCGCTGAACCGAGGAAAGAGATTTTTATGTGAGTGGAAAGACTATCACGATCCCAAATGGATGGACTTCGAGGGGGACATTCCTCCGGAAGAAAAGGGAGTGGAAGGGAATCCTTCCAAAAATCTTGTGGCGCATATCAAAATTGTGGATAAAGGAACATATCAATTTCTCGAAAGACAGAATGATTTATCCCGTCTCCAAATCGAGGGGCAAATTCTGAAGGGGATCTATCTGGTAAGAAAGGTGAAACTTAAAGGGAAAGATAAGTGGCTATTTTGGAAAGGTTCAACGGATTAAACGGATTGAACGGATGAAACTATCAACGGATGGAACGGATGAAAAGTGTAGGGGTCGGATTCATCCGACCTACTCGGGCTTGATAAATCAAGCCCCTACAATCGGTCAACGGATGGAACGGATGAAACAGATAAAAGGCGTTTAAGGTTTAAGGTGTAAGGTTGAAAGAGATGGAGAATAATAGAGTGTTTTCGAAAGTGCAGTTATTGCAATTTCTGGTGGCATTCTTTGTGACCGCTTTTGGGATCGTCACCGCTTACTATACCACCATAGCGGGAATAAAGCTGGACCTCTCGCAGAAAGCTGAATCGACATCGGTCAATCAAATGGACAAAAGACTCTCTAACATAGAAGTGTTGCTGAATCAGAATTTTTTAACCAAAGAGGAATTTTATCAGTTTAGTCAGGACCTGCAAAGTCGGTTAGCTAAGATGGAATATCAGCTTTCGGAGATAGGGAAGAGATAAGAGGAAAGAGTAGAGAGTAGAGAGTTAAGAGTGAAGAGCAAAGAGCGGAGAGCAAAAAGCAGAGAGCGGAGAGCAAAGAGCAAAGAGTATAGAGCAAAAGTAACTTCCTAACTGGATGAAAAAGAGGTTGAAAGATGAATATTGAAAATTTGATTGAGTCATTGCAAAAACAAAAAGATGCCATCAATGCTGAGAAGGTTCAAAAGATAGATTTTGATCAACTGGAAAAGGATCTAAGCGAAGCGGCATCAGTTTTAAGCTTACTAGATAAGAAAGAAAAACTGTGCGAGGCGTTACTTTCCGATTTCAAATTGGAGATTAAAAGAATGACTCAAGCAGTCTTTCGAGCAAAGGGAGATTTGAGTTCCTGTGGGCTGGTAGAAAGACTCCTTTTATCTCCGGATATAAATTTTGAAGACCTCCTCTTTCTAAGGGAAAAAGTTAGAGAGGAGTTTAACCAGAGTTTCCCCTCAGCTCCGCAATCAAAAGTGGTGACGAACCTGGGTGAGAATAACTTTGAGATTTCAGAGTTCAAGGTAGGCGTAGGGACGAACCTTTAGGTTAGCCTAACTATTAAAGGGTGAAGCTAAAGCTTCACCCCTACAAACTATAAACGATTTACCCCTCACCCTACCCTGCGAAGCATGCATACGCATCTCCCCAAAGGGAAAGGGAGAAAATGGAGTGCTCGCCTTTAGGCGAACCAAATGAAAGCTTTCTGTTTGGTTATAATTTCCGGGTCAAGCTAAAGCTTGACACTCCAGGAGAGCTTAATCGGATAAGAAATATTAAGTGATGTATTTGTGGGTTTAGCAACCCGAAGGGATGTCTGCAAGATCCGCAGGATCGAAAAAGACAGTCTTCGTTTGAGAAGCGAGAAATGAGTATGGAGTATTGAGTTAAAACCTCTTAACTCAAAACTCATTACTCGAAACTTAAAAGGAGGAAAAATGGGAATAAGAGATCAAAATCTAGGAGCCACCGGGGCAACCTTTGCCACTTTCTCCATCCACCAAACTACAGGAGTGGATGATCTGAAAGATTCAGACATTGGCAAAGCGGTCAAGCTAACCGGCAACAATCAGGTAGGACCCGCTACGGATGGCTCTGTTCTTCTGGGTAAATTAGTCGATTTGACCTTGGCCGATTCAGATAACGGAAAAAGAGTGGCAACCGTGCAGATTGGTGGGGTAATGACTATTCCTATCACCACCACTTATCCTACGATGGGAGATCGGGTGGTGGGCGGAGCCAATGGAACGGTGAAACAAGCGCCGGTATTGACCGGTTATGATCCTGCGGGCGGAAATATCGCCAGAGGAACGGTCATCTCGGTGAATGGAACTACAGAGTGCACGGTGATTCTGTAAAACCGTCCACCGTCCGCTGTTCACCGTCAGCCGCAAAAACTTTTATGAGGTGGTCAGGGGACAATGGATAGCGGAAGTATTAAAAAGGAGAAAACAATGGATTTGGAAAAATTGTTAAATTCAGTTGAAGGAAAGAAGCTCTTAGAATTAGCCAACTGGGAGAAGTCTATATCTGGACATGTGGATCTCTCTAGAGCAAAGGAGATTAAAGTTTCCAGGGAAACTTACTTGGAGTCACAATCCCGGGGCATGAGTTTATCTGAGCTTCTGGAGACAGAAGATTATGATCCCAGCGGCATAAATACCCCTCTGGATGCTTTTGAGCGACAGCTGGCCGTGAATGACATAAGGGTAGGAGGAAGAAATCCGGTCACGGTGGAGCTTTTTTATCAGGGAGCACCGGCACTTCTTCCGGAGTTCATGATGAGGGAGATAAAGAGAGGGCAAAAGATGCGACCGGAGCTGGAGAAGCTTATTGCCAGCTCCAGTGAGATATCCTCCTCCCGCTATACACCGTTCTACGTTAACGTTACTCCCACTCAAGCGAAGCTTTCACTTCGACCTATCGGTGATTCAGCGGAGATTCCGACTTTGACCGTAGCAGAACAACTGCACTCCATCACCGTGCCGGATTACGGGATCACTCTGAAGACCTCTTATAAAGCCTTGAGGCATCGCACCACTGCTCAGTTCAAGGTTCTTTTATGGTACATTGGATTTAAGCTTCAGGCGGATAAGATGGGTCTTTTAGTGAATACGGTCATAAGTGGAGATGGGAATAGCAATCCCGCCACGGTGGTAAACAGCGCCGCATCCGGAAGCCTCACTTATGCGGATCTCATCACCTTATGGAATGAGTTTTTCCCTTTTGAGATGAACACCATCCTGTGCCATAAGGATAAGATCAAAACCATACTCACTTTGGATGAGTTCAAAGATCCTATGGCGGGATTTATGTTTCAAAAGACCGGGGATTTAGTCTCTCCATTGGGTTCCAGCTTAGTGAGGTGTGACGACGTTACCTCTGATCTGGTGATTGGGCTGGACAATCGCTTCGCCATTGAAGAGGTGGTGAGCCAATCTTTGATGGTGGAATATGACAAGGTGATCGAGCAGAAGCTGGAAGAAGCCGTCATATCCGAATCAGTGGCGTATGCCAAGGTGATCAAAGAGGCGGCTTTGGTTCTTGATACGGTGTGGCCATAAACCTCAACCCCTCTTTCCCCCTCTCCTTGTTTAAGGAGAGGGGGATAAAAGGGTAGAGGTTAAAAAAAGCGTCCGCTGTCCGCCGCAAAGTCTAAAAATGTCCGCTGACCACTGCTAAATCTTAAAAGTATCTGCTGTCTGTAGTTAGCCATCCGTTGCAAAAAAGCTTTTAGCAGCGGTCGGTGGACTGCGGACAGGAAGGGGAGAGAGGTAAGGAAAACAATCATGCAAAAACTGATTGACACAGTAAATTCATACTACGCTACCGGCATTCAGCCTCAGGCTAAGGTATTTAAGGTATCGTTCGGACAATATCAGGATCGGGTATTGTTAATCTATCCTAAAACCACCAATCAGTTGGTTTATGTCTGGGCTGATCCGCCATATACCAACTGGTCCAATCCGGTGACTATAGCCACAGACAGCGCAGATTATCCCTGTTCCACTTATATGGATTCCAGTGGAAACATCTATGTGGTTTATACCCAACAAACCACTTTGAGTTTGCTTGAGCGGAAGATGACCTTCTCTCAGGGGAGCTGGAATTTAGGGACAGTCAATACGGTATGTAATGTGGGAGAGAATTATTTCCCCAGCATCATTCAGGATTCCACCAATCGCCTATGGGTAACCTGGACCTATTACGATCCAGGAGCAGAGCGCTATTATGTCCATGCTAAAACTTCGGTAAACGATGGAGCCACCTGGGGAACGGGTCCGTCCGATCCGGGAACAATTTTGACTAACGGCACCAGCTCTTGCTATTCACAGCTCCTCTTTCAATCACCCTACATCCGTTGTTTTTATTCCGACAATTCCACCCTTCTGGCTTATCGCTCCCATGAGCTGCAAGCCTCTGGATGGGAGTCGCAACAGACCATCTATTCCGGCTCTACCATCAACGATAATTTTCATGCAGACTTATCCCAGGATAATAAGGTGGGAATTGTCTTTCCGGGAGCGTCCTCCCTTCTATATAAGGAATTTGACGGAAGCAGCTGGAGTGGCGTTCTCGCGGTGGATAACCACGTGCCCCAGTCTCTGGCGATAGAATTTCTTGGCAACGTCCCTTATGTCTTCTTTGCAATAAACATCGGCAGCGGACAGAATCAGCTCTTTTATTCTTACAAAGATGGCTCCTCTTTTGCATCACCCACCTCTTTTGATCCGGGACAGAAGCCTTTTGACAAGGTTTTCTGTTACGATGATTCCGCAAGCACCAAATATTCTGATCGAACTTCTCCAGCCTCAGATTCGACACCGGCAGACATATTTCATCCCACCTCCGGTGGATTGGTTAAGGACGGGGATGATGCTTTCTACGTGGGAATGGATGCTAAGTTTAACATAGCCAGACTCATTTTGTCTACCGCAGGAATCGGAGGCTTGATAAAATGGCAATACTGGACTGGTGAGAGCTGGTCGGATTTTGTTCCTCAATCCGGAAATTATCATCTGGATTCTCAAGAGAAGACCATCATTTTGTGGCAGGATCTAAACTCTGTTCCCTCTGACTGGCAAATGTATCCGGTAAATGGAGTCTCTAAATTCTGGGTGAGGATTATAGTTACCACCGCTTTTGCTACCGCGCCGGTGGGGACTCAGGCCACTGCGGTGCCGGAGGCGAAATACATAAAAGCGTTTAAGGTTTAAGGGTGCAAAGTTCAAGATTCAAAATTCAAGATTTAAAACCCTTGTTCTAACTGACTTTAGTCAGGTTTTGAAACTAACGACACTGAAGTGGCTGAGAATTAGATAGTGTCGGAGGTAAAACACATAAAGGCGTTTAAGGTTTAAGGGTTCAAAGGTTCAAGGGTTCAAAGGTTTAAAAGTTCAAGGATTTGGGGTCAAGGGTCAAGATACAAGCCCCTAGTCCCAAGCCCCTAACCCCAGAGGTATAAAGATGGGATTCACGAACATAGACTTAGTCAAGAAACATATCCTGGAGCATGAGATTGGCTCGCTCAGCAAAGAGAATATTGCTTGTTGGTTAACAGGAGAAACTCCTTTTCAGCTACCGCATGTTTTGCTTCAAGCAAACTCAGAAAAGGTGAAAGCAAAGGAGCAGAACACTCCTACTCAGGAAGTAGTGAGCTTTGTTTCCTCTGATACAGCGCAATTAACACATCAGGAGATTATTCCTGATACCGTGGTGGTGGCAAATGATTCCTCTTTGGGAGAAATCTATGTTGAGAATGTGGACTATTCCATGGACTACGATAATGGCAGAACAATCCGCATATCCAGCGGCTCCATTCCACCAGCTACATCCGTGGTAATATGGTATCTTTTCTTCCGCATATATACCCGGGATAGGGATTATGAGATCGACTGCTCCAAAGGACAGATAACCAGAAAGGACTCTGGAGACATTGAAGACAGGCAATGGGTCTTGGTGGATTATGTGGTGGAGTTTGCCCTCTTAAGCGATGGAGTCATCGAAAACGCCATCATAGAAGCCAACGATCAGATCCTTAAATACATCGATTCCACCTACGTCAACTCCACCGACCAGTCGCTGGTGACTGCGGAGACCTATCTGGCTGTCTCTATCCTATGCAACATCAAAGCTCTTGAAGTTATGACCCAGAACGTGGGAGCAAGCACAGGAGGACAAGCTTATTCTTTTTCTTTAGCCTGGTCCAAGATGTCTGACACCTATCAAAAGCAGGCATACCAGCTTCTGAAAAAATTCAGAAAAGACCCGGGAGGGCTTTATGCACCGTATGCGGTGAAGTCAACGAACTGACTCGTCCGCAGTCGACTGTCCGCCGACCGCCGATCGCTGCAAGACCTTTTAGAGATAATCATCTGAAGGTGGATGGTGGAGTGCATGGGGAGAGGTCAAAAACTCGAAGCTCGTTTGTCGGTGGCGAAGCTCGTATCGATGCTCGAAGTTCGCAAGTCGACGCTCGAAAGCTAAGCGAGACATAATCTTTGAGCATCAAAAAATTAACCTCTCCTCCTTAGTCCCCCTCTCCACAAAGTGGAGAGGGGGAGATCGAAGATCCATAGGACAAGGGGTAAGGTCAAATATCAAACTTCAAATAACGAGCTTCGATTGGTTCGACAAGCTCACCATAATATCGAGTTTCGACACCGATCAGCGTCTATTGAGTTTTGTAATGGAGGAATTTATGAACGTGACATTGGATTATCTAAGGGGAAGACGAACGTGGGTGGTGCCGAATTTTGTGGTATGGGGAGATTGGTCTTTGGCATCCTTCCTTCTTCTCTACATCGAAGCCGGTGAGACTTCCAAAAGAGTGATGGCGGCAAAAAACAACCTGGGAGGATTGGATCAGACGGTTAATTTTTCCGACCTCTTTGATTTCAGAGGGAATCAACTCCCGGCAGTGATCCAAAATCCTAAGGTGATAGCTCTGCCAAAAAGCGAGGTCAACTGCTTTGTGGTTGGCAAGGAAACCAGCACCGGTTTTAAGATCGCCAGGTTTTCCGGATCAGAGAAGACCGGACTGGTGGATCTGATGGTGGTTGAGATGGGATAGAAGCGTTCGAGGTTTAAGATTCAAAATTCAAAGTTCAAAAGTTCAATAACCTCTCCACCGCCTTTGGTGGTTCGACTTCGCTCACCATCCTGAGCTTGTCGAAGTACGGGATTTTCAACTTGCTAAGGAGAGGGGTTCACCCTGCCCTTCGGTCCTGAGACCCCAGGGTCGAAGGAAAGGGATTCACCCTGAAGGGGAATATCGAAGATCCATAGGAAAGGGGGAGAGGTATCTTAAGAAAGGGAGTTTTTTGTCGTGGTTAGAAAATGTAATAAGAGAGCCAGATCAAAAGATGTTACTCCAGGAAAGGACAATCATCAGATCTCGGATTTACGGCTTCTGGAGATGTTAATCAACAAATTCATTGAAAAACTGGAGCAAAACGGTTTTGAGCTAAAGGTGCAGGATGCTTTAAAAGCCATCCAATTGAAACAGAAATTAGCTAAAACTTCGGAGGCGGAAAAGATCTTCTGGGAATTGATAGACCAATTACGGAAAGAAGAACTTGGCACTGGACGTCCTCAGGGTAAAGAATCTTTAATGGGGAAGGAGTAACAAATAGGAGGTAAAGTGGAAGAAGGAAGAAGGAAAAAAGAGAAAGAAAGATGGAGGAGACAAAAAGGAAGGATTTATTTTCCTATTTTGTTTTTTCTTCTCTGTCTCGGTCTCAGTGTGTATGGAGCGAGTGTGGAGAAACGACCAGTGAGCGATTGTTACTACTCGACGAATCATTGGTTTCCTTATCCTGCCAACCCGGCGTATCGTTATCAGAAAATAGATGAAGCGACGCCCAATAACGATACCGATTATGTGCATGAGGCAAATGACGGATATCTATATGCTTTCAATCCACAGGATTTCACGGAAGGTGGAGCCATAGACAGCGTGAAGTTAATCTGGGTATACAGAAAAACCGTGGATGACGAAACAGAAGTCTTTATTGGACGTGGATACGTGGAGGAAAGTTTTTTTAATCAGTGTGGCATCTGGCCCACAAAACTTCCTGACTTGTCCTATGGCATTTATTCTATTAGCTGGTCGCAAGATCCATGTACGGGACAAAATTGGACCAGCGCTGGCTTGAACAACGATAACTATGGCTTTGGAATCAAAACCGGTGCACTTTTAGGCGGAAATGAGGTGCGTGCCACTCAAGCTTATATCGTAGTTTACTACACACCCGGTACACAACCAGAACCTAAAGGAATTATTGAGATTGATCCAGGAATGGTGGAAGGAGGAATAATAAGATGACACAAGGAAAAATAAAGATGGAAAAAGGAAAAATAGAAGGAGAAAGGAAAATGGAAGAAGGAACCACAAAAGAAAGATGGAAAAAGGATAAGGGAATAAGAAGAATCAAGCTGGGGGGTGGGGGAATTTTCCTTATTCCCTTCTTCATTTTCCTTTTGTTTTTTCCTGCTTGGGCAGACTATTATTCTCCCTCCGATAGCATATCGCTCACTATCGGAACAGTGAGCATTAAGTCTGATTCCGTTCAGAACTGTGATTCCATACGAATTAAGTGGTGGCGCTTGAGTGGCACCCCCACTTATGTTGGCACTAAGCTTTTGACCTCATCGGTGGAAACCGGCTTCTATGCCACCAACATCAAAGCCTCAGATGCATCCAATAACACTGGCAGCTACATGGCTAAAGCGATGGCATATAAATTTGGTGGTGCTTACACAGACATTAAGACCTGGTCCTGGAGAGTGGTGGAAGCTTTTGACTCTCTGACTAACGCCATCAAAGACGCTAACAAAGTCAATTTCAAAGCGGACGTCTCCAATCTCATCAGCAGAGGAGATAGCTCTCTTTACATGCGTAGCGATTGGAGCAACGTGAAAAATCAATCCGCAGGTGTCAATTTTACCCAGACCAGAATTTTAGGGGTGAACGGGGATGTGGGCTATTTGAATGGAGATAACGGTAATGTGGTCAGGAACGCTTGTGCGGATGCCCACTCCGATTCTGGATGGACCAAAGTCAGAGCGGAAAGACAAGACTTGATGCTCATCCGGGCGGATAGCTCCTATTATATGCGCACGGACTGGAATAATATCAAAAACAAAGATGCCGTGGTCAATTTCAGCCACACCCGCTTTCTTAATGTAGATAGCTTGGGAGAGGAGATTTATGCTACGGTGGATACTTCCGAGATAAAAGCCATGAACGTCAATAACCTTTGGGGTGCGCCTTTCATCTGGAATTATTCCACCAGAACTTTAACCTCGGGTGCCGGCTCTGGAGCAAACCGTGTGGTGATAAGATGTAAGAATTCTTCCGACAGCTCCACCATCGCCTTTGCTCAGATTCAAGTTTTGGATTCTACGGAAACCTCCACCATTGGGCTTTTGACGTCAGATTCACAAGGACGAGGATTTTTCGCATTGGATAATGGGAGCTATTGTGTGAGACTCTACAAGCCCGGCTGGCAATTCACCGTGCCCGAAACCTTACGGATTAATGGAAACGAGGATACCATTTATTATGCTCTTGCTTTTGATCCGGGAAATCCACCTTTAGTGAATCTTTGCCGGGTATATGGATGGATTTATGACATAAAAAATCAGCCGGTAGTGGGCGCAAAGATCGAAGCCAGCATAAAGACGATTCCAGTGAGGTATCAGAATGTGGTCATCAGCCCTTATTATAAATACACAGTGACGAACGAGGACGGTTTCTGGTATCTGGATTTGTATCCTAATTCTGTCTTGACTCCTTCCGAAACCAAATACATCTTTATCTTATTTAGTCCTTCCGGAACGATTCTAAGGCTGGAGACCAGAGTGCCGGATTTAGGGAGCTGGGAGCTTCAATGGTAAAGATGGCTGAGTTTGATTCAAGATTCAAGATTTAAGATTCAAGATTCTTAATGTTGAATCTTGAATCTTGAATTCGAATCATAAATTTTAAATCCAAAGGGGATGGCGATCAGAACTTTGGAAGCAGCTTTGGCGCGCTAGGGGATTAAATGAAAATAAATGGGATTGAGAGTTGAGTAAGTCCTTAAACTCAATTCTTGGTTTTTGCTTCTCAAAATTTGCACAAAATGTGAACTATGTTGCAATTTTTCATCTGGAATTTCTGGGGTGAGTCAAATAGTTTACCCAGATTTGAGGAAGTTCGATATTGGGACAGAACTGAAAGGATCAAGTGAGCTTGAACATTAATTCGTTGGATGACAAGGAGTTAAATGTGTAAAACCGGATCGTTTTTTCTATTGCTGATATATCTCTCAAGGGTATAAGACTTGACCTAAGGGGGCTAACTAATTGTCAGGAAAACGGCATACTGCTTGCTAATAAAATCAGGTGAGAGTTGCGTATATAGAATGGTATTGAAAACAGAATATTTGGGAGTGGTGCGGTTATGAGTAATCATGACCACCCGACGCAAAAATCGGGCATCCCCCCTCCACCACTCCCAATTTTTTTTGCCCAAAATCCTCCTTTGAACCTTCAATAAATCTTTATTGCAAGATTGTAGAACTCGATTCAAGATTCAAAATTCAAGATTAAAATCGTTTTTTAAGTTATGGTAAAGAGCTTTCGCAAGAATTTGCAAGCCTATCTTTTTGATTTACCATTTTGCATTTTTCACTTTGCAATCTGAATTTTGCAATGAAATAAAAAAGGTGAATCCTGAGTGGATCAAGATTCACCCTTTTCATTTATTGAGGTTAAAAAGATATTTCTATAGGATCGGGCAGGGGTTCCCAGACGGGCACGTCCGTGCAACCCCTGCCCGAACAAAGAATCCTCTATCTCTTCTTCGGCTGCATTACCTCACCACAGCACATCAAGCGAGTTATCCCCATCCCCTCTTTGGAGACAACCACCTCTGTTCCACATGGGACGCAGATAAAGGTCTTCTTGAGCGGGGCTTTCTTGGTGGCTTTCTTTACTGGCTTTTTAGCTGTCTTTTTCTTTAACGGCATAATTCACCTCCTTGAAGTTAGAAGTTTAAGGAATGAGAATTGTTTTACCGACAATAATCGACACCATAAAAACTAACATTAGTTGACAAAACCAAATTAGAGACTCAACTCTTTCTTGTCAAGAATAAACTCGTTGTTTCTTACAAAAAGGTGATGTAAATATTTGTGTGTAGAATTAGTTTGTTTGAGAAAGACAAAAGGTGTATCCTTTCCCGATTGAGCGAACCATTAAAAGGAAAGGAGA
>Ga0315288_10007491_pt1 | contig 13828 bp, 12 predicted proteins | sample YL17G11_20_MG_FD_203454 | JGI IMG/M metagenome (GOLD analysis project Ga0315288, IMG submission 203454) | Sediment microbial communities from Yellowstone Lake, YNP, Wyoming, USA - YL17G11_20 | ecosystem: Environmental > Aquatic > Freshwater > Lake > Sediment | place: USA: Wyoming | collected...
ATGGCGAGCAGGTAGGCGGTCGTGGTGAGCAGGCCGAGGCCCGCGAGCGAGATGCCGTAGAACGCGAAGACGGCATTGCCGCCGAAGATGGTGAAGGAGCCGAAGATCGTGGCCGCGATGGCGACGATCGCCCACACGCTGGACTCCATGCCCTCGGCGAGGCCGGTGAGGATCATGGTGGCGGTGCCGGTGAGGGCGGCGTAGGCGATCTCGGTGACGGGGGCCTTCTCCGTGGAGGTAAAGTACTCGGTGAGGCGCCCGATGACGAGAACGAGGACGATGCCCAGGAAGGTGGCGATGAAGAAGCGCCACCATTCGAACCGGCCGCCCTGCAGATAGGTGTAGGTGACAACGCCGAAGCCTATGGAGGCGAGAATGGCGGAAGCCCAGAACCCGACGTTGATCGGCTGCATCGGGTCCATGCTCTCATCGTCGCGGCCGCGCACGAACCAGGTGCCGATGATCGAGGCGAAGACGCCGATGGCCCGGACGAGCAGAGGATAGATGATGAGCTTCACGCCGTAGGTCTGACCCAGCGGCGTGGCCGTCGCGAAGACGCCGAGGATGATGGCGGCGACGAGGGTGACCTCGTAGGACTCGAAGACGTCGGCGGCCATTCCGGCGCAGTCGCCGACGTTGTCGCCGACATTATCGGCGATGGTGGCGGCGTTGCGCGGGTCGTCCTCGGGGATGCCGGCCTCGACTTTGCCGACGAGGTCGGCGCCGACGTCAGCGGCCTTGGTGAAAATGCCGCCGCCTATTCTCATGAAGAGGGCTGCGAGGCAGCCGCCGAAGCCGAAGCCGATGAGAACCTTCATCGTGTCTTGCTTGAAGGCGATCAGGATGATGGTCGCGCCGAGGAGTCCGAGCCCGGTGGTGAACATACCGGACACGGTGCCGGCCTGGAAAGCGACCTCGAGAGCCTTCTTGAAGCTCGAGAGGGCGGCGTTGGCGACGCGGGTGTTAGCGCGGACGGCGAGGTTCATGCCGACGTAGCCCGCGCCATAGGAGGCGGCCACCCCCATGAGGAAGGCGAGCGAGATGCCGCCGGCGAGGGTGGGCGTCATGCCGGGGGCGTTTCGGTAGAGGAAGAAGAGGCCGATGGCGATAGCGATGACGAACCAGATCATAGTTCGCACCTGCTGGCCGAGGTAGGCCATCGCGCCCTGCTGGATGGCCGCGCTCACGTCTTGCATGGCCTGGGAGCCGGGGTCGTGGCGGGTGGTCTTGCGGGCAAGGTAGAGGCCGTAGCCCAGCGCGACGAAGGCGGAGGCTAGCACGACGTAGACCAGGGTCCAATCCGTTGGCTGGAACGGGGGCAAGACTACATTGGCCTCCGCGGCGAAGGCGAGGTTGGAGAGGGCGATGAGGGCCGCGGCCCAACCCCAGAAGAGCTTACGGTTCACTGTCAGTGCTCCACACATAGCGATTACTCGGCATGCTTGACGGCGCTCACCTCTCCAGCGGCCTTCCCGGCCACCCGGCCGGAGGACCCGAAGAGGCGCATATAGCTGCGAACCAACTCCTTGGCCTCTTGCAGGCCGGGGAGCAGAATCTTGCGGAGGTCCTTCTCTTTGGGCGTCTTCTGGAAGGCGCTCCAGGCGCCGCGGAGGAAGGCCATGCTCACGGCGGTGGCGACGTTGACCTTGCAGATGCCGATCTGGACGGCTTCTTCAAGGGTGCACTCATTGGGCATAAGCTCGATGCCCTTGACCTCGGCGTCGGCGCGGGTGCGGATGACGCCGCTGCTCCCGTGGCAGACGAGGGGCAGGTTGGTGGCTTTGCGGAGCGCCTCGATGCGGTCGCGCCGCAGCGGCCAGATGTCGGCCCACATGCCGTGGATGGAGCCGACGGCGGCGGCGAGGGAGTCAATGCCGGTGCGCTTGACGAACTGCTCGGCCTGGCTGGGGTCGGCCATAAGCGACTCGACGCTGGGGCCGGCCTGCTTGCGGAGGATATCAACCTGCTCGGCCTCGGGGCGGGAGCGAAGCTCATTGGCTTCCTCGGTGGTGGTGTAATCCTCGATCTTCGGGATCTTCCCGAGCTCGGCCTCGACGGGCAGGCCTACGACGTGGGCCATGTCGCAGATCTTGGCGGAGATCTGGATGTTCGTCTCGAGCGGCTCCGCCGAACCGTCGTACATGAGGGAGGTGAAGCCAGCGTGCAGGCACTGCACGTTTTGCGAGAAGCTGGTGCCGTGGTCCAGGTGCAACACGACCGGCACACTGGCGGCTTGGGCGGAGGCCTTGACGATGGCGCTGGCTATCTCGAGGCTGGCGTACTTGATAGCGCCCTGGCTGACCTGGAGGATGACCGGGGCGCGCTCTTCCTCCGCCGCCTCGATGACGGCCTTGACGGTCTCCAGGTTGTTGGCGTTGAAGGCTCCGATGGCATAGCCATCCTTCTGCGCCTGGAGCAACAGGTCTTTGGACGAGACTAAAGGCATATGAGTCCTCCTCGATCTAGGGTCCGACTGCCGCGCGAAGGCGGCCGGCCGATGCTCCGCGCCGTGCCGCCCTGGCTGGCGCGACTCAGTCCGGGGCTATCGGCTGAAGAGGGCTTTCACCTCCTCGTAAAGCTCTTTGGGAACGGTCTTAAGCTGACCGACGGCGGCCTCAAGCGGCACCGCTACGATGTCGGTGCCCCTGAGCGCGGCCATGTGGTCGAACTCGCCCTCGTGGACCATTTCGACGGCCTTCAGGCCAACCCTGGTGGCGAGCCAGCGGTCGAAGGGGGTCGGGGCGCCGCCGCGAACGATGTGGCCGAGGGAGACGTAGCGGGTGTCTATGCCAGCGCCCTTCTCGATCTCGGCGGCGATGAAGCCGCCGATCCCGCCGAGCTTCTCGTGGCCGAACTCGTCTTTGGCGTGGAGTTCGCCCGCGCCGGTCTCAGGGCGCTTGGCGCCCTCGGAGACGACGATGAGGCCGTGCGCTTTGCCGCGGGCGCGCATGGTTTTGACATGGCTGATCATCGCCTCGAGGTCAACGGGGAGCTCGGGGATGAGGATCCAGTCGGCGCCGGCGCAGACGCCGGTGTGCAGGGCAACCCAGCCGGCGTGGCGGCCCATGACCTCCAGCACCATGATGCGTCGGTGGGAGCGGGCGGTATCCTTGAGCCGGTCGGCGGCGTCCACGGCCACCGCCACCGCGCTGTCGAAGCCGAAGGTGTAGTCGGTGGCGCTGAGGTCGTTGTCCATGGTCTTGGGCACGCCGACGGCCTTGAGGCCGCGGGCGCACATCCCGTGGGCTCCGCCCAGGGTGTCCTCGCCGCCGAGGGCAATGAGCGCGTCGAGGCCCAGCTTGCCGGCGGTGTCGAGGCACTTGCGCGTGGATTCTTCGTCTTTCAGGGGGTTGGTGCGGGAGGATTCGAGGATGGTGCCGCCCTGGTTGATGATGTTCTCGACCACGTCTATGGTGAGCTGCATGGTGACGCCTTCGCGCAGGCCCTTCCAGCCCTGCATCAGGCCGATTATCTCATCGCCGTAATCGAGCCCGTGCATGACCACGGCGCGAATGGCGGGGTTGAGGCCGGGGCAGTCTCCGCCTCCAGTAAGAACGCCGATTCTCACGAGGGCCTCCTCCTTGGATGAAAGATGGCTACTCTTCGCGACGGGCGCCGAAGGTGTGCGCGCCGATGAGGGCATCTTTGAGCACGTGCTGGGACTCGGGGTTGGCGACGGCGATGACGGTGTCGCCTGGGAGAAGCTCGGTGGTGCCGCTGGGCAGCAGGATATGGTTCTCGCGGATGATCGCGGCGAGGACGCATTCGCCCGGGAGGTGGATGTCCTTGACAATGGCGTGGGCGGCCGGGGAGTCCTCGGCGAGGTCAACGGAGACGATCACGATCTTGCCGCGCTTGAGGGCGGTCAAGAGGAGCGATTCGCCGGTTTCGACTTCCTGGTCTATGATGCTGTAGATGATGCGGGTGCTGGCGACGGTCTCGGTGATGCCGAGGAGGTGGAAGATGGGCTCGTTCTCGGGGTTGTTGACGCGGGCGATCTGCCTGGGGACGCGGAAGTAGCGCTCCGCCATCTGGCAGATGACGATGTTGTCCTCGTCGTGGCCGGTGACGGCGACGACGCAATCGGCGCGGGACATGCCGGCGTCCTCCATGACGCGGACCTCGCAGCCGTCGCCTACGACGATCGCCTCACCGAACTCGGCGGTGAAGCGCTGGACGCGGGCCTGGTCTTTCTCGATGAGAGTAACCTCGTGGCCCTCGGAGATGAGGGTCCGAGTGAGGTAGTAGCCGACTTTTCCCGCCCCCACAACTATGACGTACATCTCATACGCTCCACAGCTCGGGCTTTCACTCGCCGGGTTTCTCTGGGCGAGGAGTGGTGAGGTCAAGGTAGTCCTGGATGCTGCGCAACGGCCGGCCCAAGACCATGTCGTGAAAGAGGCCGGCGGTGATGATGGTGGCGCAGATGGTCTCGACGCCGGCCTCGCGATAGGCCTCGGCCCGGATCGGATCGTAGACGCGAGCGAGCACCTTTGGGACATGGAAGCGTTTCTGGGCAATCTGGGCGGCGACGATGTTGGTGTTGTCGCCGCTCGTGACGCTGATGAAGGCGTCTGCTTCCTCGATGCCGGCCTGGCGAAGGACGTCCTCGTCTATGCCGATGCCGCGCACGGTTTCCTGGGTGAAAGTGGGACCCAGGCGCTGTGCGGCCTTGTCGAAGGCGCTTTGGTCACGATCTACCATGCTCACGTGGTGCCCCTCCCGGGTAAGGATGGCCGCCAGCGTGGACCCAACTCGTCCGCAGCCCAAGATGACTACGCGCAAGTCCCGAACTCCTGCCGAAGATAACCGGGGGCGGCTCCACAGCCCCCGGGCTGAAACACAGGGGCCAGTATAGCAGTCTGGGGGGCGGTGTGCAATGGCTTGGAGAGCCTGTCGAGAATCGAACGGGGGCAGGGGATGCGCGAGGCCCCACCCCTTCGCCGCGGTTTGCGGCGAGGGGTCGGTTACTGTGGCGGGGCGGGTCACGGTCCCTGGCAGGCGCCGATGGAGGGTCTGTGGGCTTTGGGAGCTTTGCCGCCCCAGAAGTCGCGGCCGCCGTTGTTTTCGATGATGAGGCCGGCTTTGAGGCAGGGGGAGCCCGCGCGTAGGCGGTAGGCGGTGAGTTTGCTGAGGTCGGCGGGCTTGACGGCTGGCATCGTCCCGGCGCGGGTCAGGAGCGGATCGGCGTAGAGGCCGATGAGCTTGCCATTCGCCTTCTCCTGGCCGGTGGCCTCGGCCCATTCGGCGAGGGTCTTGTGGCCGGCGGCGATGGAACCGTCCGGGCCCAGGGACCAGTACAGGTTGCCTTCGAAGCGGGCGGGGCTGGCGTCACCGCGGATGAGCTCGCCCGTCGTCACGAAGATGTTGTTGCGGAAGCGTATGCGGGGGGCCGGCAGGCCGCCGAAGCCGACGGCGCCGCCCTTGGTATTGTAGACGGTGTTGTTGTAGACCTCGGCGTCGGAGATGCGCTCATCGCCGCCGTACACCTCGAGGCCGCAGCCGACGTTGTTCTTGCCGCCGTCGTTGACGCTGATGTTGTAGCGGACGATGTTGTTCTTCCAGACAGGGCCGGTGGGATACTGGCAGAGGAAGTAGCCCGGGCCCTGGTTGTTGTAGGAGTAGTTGTACTGCATGATCGAGTTGGTGACACCGCCGTCGAGGTCGAAGCCGCCGCCGTCCCAGCCGGGGCTCTTGTTATCGTGGGCAACGCAGAACTGGATGACGACGCGGTCGGCATTCCAGGCCCAGATGCCCACCGGGCCGTTGCCCTTGCGGGGCATGTCCCAGCCGTTGTTCATCGCCTCGCAGTACTCGATCAGGCAGTCACGGACGCCCCCAACGACGATGCCGCTGCCGCTGTGGTTTTCGAGGTTGGAGGGATCGCCGGGGTTGTTCTCGGCGAGGCAGTAGCCGATGTAGACGCGCTCCGACCACCGGTCGCCCGGCCTTTCCCCCGCCGCTCCCACCGCGATCCCGTCTGCGCCATTGTCATGCGCATAGACGTGTGTTGCTCGCGCGTCGCGAACGCCGGCCAGCAGCAGGCCGGAGCCGCGGAAGCCGCTCACAGCAACCTGATCCACCACGACGTCGTCGCCATCGGCCAGGAAAACGCCCCTCTCCGTGTTGCCGCCCTTCCGGCCGGAGCCGACGAAGTTGAGGTTGCTGATCGCGAAGTGGCTGCATCGCCTGGAGGTGAAAGCGCTGATGTTGCCGCCGTCAATCGTCGCGCGGCCCTTGCCATAGGAGCTGAACTCAACCTTCTTGCCGGGGGTGCCGCTGTGCTTGGCGTTGAGTTTGACGGTCCCCTTGAAAGCTGCGCCGCCCTGGAAGAGGACGCGGTCGCCGGGTTCCAGATCGGCCGCGTTGACCCGGGCGACCGTCTGCCAGGGCCTCGCGCGCGAGCCGGGGTCGGAGTCGCTTCCGGCCGGGCTGACATAGTAGGTGGCGGCGTTCGCCGCCGCGCCGGAGATCGCAGCAAGCACCATGGTCCACCTCAGAAGCCAGAGCTGTGAACGTCGCACGATTTACCTCATTCATGCCGATGGTCGGCGGAGGTCCCGGGCTGGACTAGGCTGCGGCAGGCTTTCAGCGGAGGGGAGAAGGGGTCCTGCTGGGGAGGGGGTGGGGGCAGGAGGATGCCTTTGGCTAAGTGCGGCGTCCACGACCCACGACCGACTGTGACAGCCCCCCTACAGTCGACGGGGGCGTGTCGCGGCACTCAGACACTCAGGAAAGCCGCAACGGTGCTTCGGCAGACTACTCCCCACCGATACGTGTACGTCTTCCGAACGACCCATAACAAGATGAAACCCAGTACCAAGAGAGCTGTGGGCGGCCCCCAGTGCCAGGACTTGGGGGAAGAAAACGGGCCCGGCAGACCTAGTCCGTTACCGAAGTCCACGACGGCCCACGTGAGGAGCGAAAGCGGCAGAGCGAACGCCCCGCGTGCGGCGCGGGATACCGCCTGGAGATGCAATACCTCTTGTGCACTAGTTGGGGCATGGTTGCTGAGGAACATGCGCATGCGCCAGAGGATCCATCCTGAGAGACCGTCATCCTCTTGGTTCTTCACCCGTCCCACGATGCAGCCGCGCAGGAAGTGAATGAGCTTCCTCTTCCATTCCGGGACATCCTCTCCGAGAGAGTCAGACCCAAGGGTGCGCAGTTCGTCCTCGATGCTGGGTCCGAGCAAGCCTAGTTTCGGCTGGCAGCAAGGCCCGAAACGCCCCCAGGCCTTGCGCTCCTGGTCAGTATACCAATCCAGAAGAACCCATCGTGCTGCGTAGTGAACTACGACTCCGACCATATACGCGACTCCAAGGAGCGGAACCACCAGAGCTAGCGTAACGGCCAACCCCGGTTGAGTGCCGAGCTTGTCCAAGTGCCAACCCATGAGCGACGCTAGCCCATAGATCAGGACAGCGGTCACCGGCAGGCCTGGCAAGATATACTCGGTTATGGCGCTCGCGAACTGCACGTCACCCCTCCTTGCGATTCGCTGCCCCGCAGACATGTTCTCCGCAAGATCTGCCGTGCTTATTCGCCTTGGTGGATAGCGATTCCTGTCGGACGCTATGGCAGAGGTTCCTCGACTCGGCTCAGGCTCAACAATGCCCTGCCAGGCAGAAACGCAACGGCCGCAGACTGCCCTTCGCCTGCGCTCGGGGTGAACAGGTCTGCGCCACCCGAGGATGGGCGAACCACGGCGCGCAGGATTCCTGCCCAGCGGAAAGAGACCGCAATCGCGGCAGGAATGCCGCTCCTGGTATCTCCGACAGAACGGCGGAAACGGCTGGCGGGCATGGGAATGCCCGCCCTACAGACGGCCGGCGGGCGTAGGCACGCCCACCCTACAAACCAATCTCTTACCTTGCCCTCGAGATCCAGATCGCAATCGCCCCGCAGACGGCGGTGACGGCGTAGGTGAGCAGGACGACGCGGGGCTCGGAGAGGCCGAGGGCGATGAGGCGATGGTGGAGGTGGTCGCGGTCGGCCTCGAAGGCAGGGTGGCCCTGGAGGACGCGGCGGATGGGTGAGAGGGTGGTGTCGAGGAGAGGCACGGCGAGGACGAGCAGAGGGATGAGGATGGCGATGGCGGCGGCCATCTTGAAGGCGCCCTGGATGGTGACGGCGGCGATCACGTAGCCGAGGAAGTAAGCGCCCGTGTCCCCCATGAGGATGCCGGCGGGATGCCAGTTCCACGGGAGAAAGCCCACCGCGGCCCCGGCGAGGGCGGCGCACAGAAGGGCGACGGCGAACTGGCCCCACACGAGAGCGATGAAGGCGAGGGCGGTGCAGGCGAGGGCAGAGACGCCGGCGGCGAGGCCGTCGAGGCCGTCAATGAGGTTGATAGCATTGGTGACGCCGACGACCCAGAGGGTGGTGATGATCCAGGCGAGCCAGCTGGGGAGATAGAGTTGCTCTTGGCGGGCGATGGGATGAGAGAGCATGTTGATGGTGACGCCGGCGAGGAGGAGTGGTAAGACGGCGATGACCTGTAGGGCAAACTTCACCTTGGCGGGGATGTCTATGCGATCATCCACGAAGCCTACCAGGGCGACGAAGAGCGCTCCGGTGGCGAGCCCGGCGAGGGCTTTGGGAGAAAGCTGGTGGATAGCTCCGCCGGCCGCGGCGGCGAGGAAGAAGCCGGCGATGATGGCGACTCCGCCCCAGGTGGGGAGGGGGCTCTTGTGCTTCTTGCGCTCGTTGGGCTGGTCAATGGCGCCGCCGCGGAGGGCGAGCCGACGGGCGAGCGGCGTGGCGGCGCAGGTGACGGCGAAGCCGACAGCATAGCTCAGGAGAACAGCCCCGTCGCTGCCGAAGGTCATGCTTTGGGCTCCGGGGCAGGCTCGGCGGGGGCGACGTGGTCCAGCTCGACGCCGGCCTCGCGCAGCATCTCGAGGGCAAGGTGGTCGGCGTATTCGCCCTCGTAGACGATGCGCTTGACACCGGCGTTGATGAGCATTTTCGCGCAGATCACACACGGTTGGGTGGTGCAGTAGAGGACGGAATCGCGGACGCTGACGCCGTGGAAGGCGCCCTGGATAATGGCGTTCTGCTCGGCGTGGAGGGCGCGGCAGAGCTCCTGGCGCTCCCCGGAGGCGATGCCCAGCTCGGCGCGGCGGCAGCCGACCTCTTCGCAGTGGGGGAGGCCGGCCGGGGCGCCGTTATAGCCCGTGGCAAGGATACGCTTGTCGCGGACGAGAAGGGCGCCGACGCTCCGCCGCAGACAGGTGGAGCGGGTGGCGATGACGTGGGCCATGCGCATGAAGTACTCGTCCCAGCTTGGTCGGTTGTTCACCGGTCGCCCCCCTGTGACTCGATGTCGGCGATCTGCGACAGGCGCCGGCGATGGCGCTCCTCGCCGCTGAACGAGGTTTCCACCCAGGTAGACACGATATCGGCGGCGAGGCCGGCGGCGACGACATTGGCGCCGAGGCAGAGGACGTTGGCGTCGTTGTGGAGGCGGGACAGACGGGCGGAGAAGGTGTCGTGACAGAGGGCGGCGCGAATGCCCTTGACCTTGTTGGCGACAATGCAACTGCCGATGCCGGTGGAGCAGACAATGATGCCGAGGTCGCTCTCGCCGCCGGCGACCGATAGGGCGACGATGCGGGCAGAGTCGGGGTAGTCGTCACCGGGGGTGAAGGCGTGAGGCCCGAGGTCGAGCACCTCGATGCCGCGCTCGGCGAGCCAGAGGCGGATGCGCTCTTTAAGATCGAAGCCTGCGTGATCGGCGCCGAGAGCAATCAGCATGAGACCTCCATAAGACCTCGAGTGGGCGGATTGCGGCGGAAGGGGAGGCTCCGTGCGGGGACCTCCGAGGGCCGCGGCAGAGGCTGGTGTCGGCCGGCCTAGGGAGAGTTGTCCGGGGTTTCACCTTCTTCTTCAAGGGCTAGGTTGGTGGGAAGCACGAAGGTGAAAGTGGAGCCCTGGCCGATGACGCTGCGGACGGAGACCTCGCCCTTGTGGGCCTCGATGAGGTGCTTGACCAGGTAGAGGCCGATGCCGGTGCCGTACTGCTTGCGGGAATCGCGCGAGTCCACGCGGTGGAAGCGAGTGAAGAGCCTGCCGATCTGCTCGTCGGGGATGCCAATGCCCTGGTCGGAGACGCTGACGCTGATCTTGGCGTCGCCGATATCGCGGGCGTAAACGGAAATGGGGCCGCCGTCGGGACTGTACTTGATGGCGTTGGAGAGAAGGTTGGTGAGGACCTGGTCAATCTTGTCGCGGTCGGCGGTGACCCTGGGGAGGTCGGGCTGGACGACGATATCGAACTGGTGGCGATCGGTGTAGGAGCGCTGGCTGTCAACGACGCGGCTGATGAGGTCGCCGAGGTCGAAGTCGGTGAGGACGAGGTCCAGGGCGCGGCCGGACTCGATGCGAGAGAGGTTTAGGAGGTCGTTGATGAGGCGGACGAGGCGGTCGCACTCGGTGTCTATGATGCGGTAGAACTCCATCTGGGTTTCGCGGTCGTAGTAGCCGTCGGTGTCATCGAGCAGGGTGCGGATGAAGCCCTTAATGGAGGTGAGCGGAGTGCGGAGCTCGTGGGAGACGGTGGAGACGAATTCGCTCTTCATGCGCTCGACGCCGCGCAGCTCGGTGATGTCGTTGAAGGTGGCGACGACGCCGGAGATATCGCCGTTGTCGCCGCGGAGCAGGGCGGTCTGGACCTGGTAGATACGCTCCTCGGGGGAGTAGATGGAGAGCTCGGCGGTGGCCTCGGAGTTGCCCTCGAGGCAAGAGCGAACCAGATCGTGGACTTCCTCGTCGTGGATGACCTGAGTGAGAAGCTTGCCGGTCCCATCCTCGCCCGGGATGCCGAAGATGTGCTTGGCGGCGGAGTTCATGAGTCGGACGCGGTTGTCGCCGCCGACGACGAGGACGCCGGCGAGCATGCCCTGGAGGGTTTGCTCGAGCTCGCGCTTCTCTTCGGCGACGGCGATGTAGAGACGGGCGCTGGAGATGACGGAGGCGGCGCTCTTGGCGAGGGCGGTGAGGAGAGTCACATCTTCCTCGGCGAAGCGGCCGCCGCCGCGCTTGTTGAAGACGTTGAAGACGCCGATGTTCTTCCTATCTACGACCTGGCCCTCGGCGTCCTTGCGCTCGACCACGAGGGGGACGGTGAGGACGTTGCGGATGTTGAGGAGTGCGACGTTCTCCTTGATGGTGCGGGGGTCGCTCATGGCATCGTCGGTGATGACGGGCCGGCCCTCGCGGAAGACCTGGCCGGAGACTCCCTCGGTGGCGCGGACGCGGAACGCTTCGACGTCGTCGCGGCTCAGGCCGAGCGCGGGCCACTGCGCGACGAGCTCGCCGCGCTCGGGCTCGTAAAGCATGAGGGCGGCCTTCTCCGCCTGGAGGATCATGCCAACTCTGCGGAGGAACCAGCGAAGGGTTGACTCGAGCTCGGCCGAAGTGGTGATGGGGGCCTGGGCCGTGCCGGCGGGATCCTGTAGCTCGGCCTCGAGCTGCCGCTTGGATTCCTGGAGCTCCGCTATCTGGGCTCGCAGCCGCTCCAGCTCGGCGCGAATCTCGTCATCTTGTCGTTCCGTCAAACCGGTGACCTCGACTACGCGCTTGACTATGATCCCCCGCTCTGTTCGCTGCCGATGCACGACTCTCCCGCCCCGACCAGGGCGGACTGAGGGTCAGTTCCGCGCAGGTAATGGGCCGCCACCTCGGGCGGGGTTACATTTATGTATATACCAGTACCCATCTCAAAACCCGCAGCGATTGTCAGGCGCGGGGAGACGGCAAGGTGCCAATGGAAGCCCTCGTCCTCGTCGTTGTCGCAGGGCGCGGTGTGTATATTGTAGTTGTAGGGCGGGTCGTCGAGGCAGAGGTGGACGCGGCGAAGGGTTTCGCCGAGCGTGGCGGCGAGGCAGGACTGCTCCTCTGCAGAGATGGCGGCGAAGGAGGCCGAGTGGCGCTTCGGGAGCAGCCAGGTTTCGAAGGGCGCACGGGAGGCGTAAGGCTCGAAGACGATGAAGTGCTCGTTCTCGGCGACGAGGCGCTTACGCTCTTCCGTCTCCTGGCGCAGGATGTCGCAGAAGACGCAGCGATCCCGGTACTCCGTGTAGCGACGAGCGCCGGCCAGCTCACCGGAGACTACCGCGGGGATGATGGGCGTCGCCACAAGTTGTGAGTGTGGATGGCTGAGCGAAGCCCCCGCAACGCGGCCGTAATTGCGAAAGATGAGGATGTACTTCAGCCGGGGGTCCTTCTTGAGGTCGAGGTAGCGAGCGCGGTAGGCCCAGAGAACGTCTTCGATCTGTCGGTTGTCGAGGAAGCCGAGGTGCTTGTCGTGCTCGGTGGTTTCGATGATGACCTCGTGGGCTCCGATGCCGTTCATCCAATCATACATCCCCCGGCCGGTCTTGTTGAGGTCACCTTCGATGCCGAGGGCTGGGAACTTGTTGGAGACCACCCTCACCCACCAGCCCGGCCCGTTTCGCTGGCTGCCGGGGTGGCGGAAGGCCATGATCTCGGGCGGAGTCATGGCCTCGTTGCCCGGGCAGAACGGGCAGCTTGGCTCATTGTGGTTATCACGTCCGGGCGAATGAGAGGCGAAGTCGCTAGGGCGCTTCGCGCGCTCGCTGGCGATGATGACCCACTCGCCTGTAATGGGGTCGCGTCGTAACTCCGGCATCCACCGTCCTCGCTGGGCACAACCCGCGGGCGCTAGCCACCCGGGCGGCACCCGCTCCTTGCTTTGATATTGACCTTCATCACATTTCCCCGCCCCGGGGCTTCCGCTCCGCCCACCACGTCTGGGTCAGTCTCACGAAGGCGCGCAGCGCAGGCCGGCCTACAATGGTCGGCCCGTCAGCGCTCGGACAGACTTCGAACACCGAACCGACACCCGCGGCCCAGCAAGGAAGTCGTGGGCCACTTAGAGGAAACCGACCAGGCCAGTCTCCCCGCTGGGTAGCTCCCGCCTTCCAATAGACGACTGCCGCCGCCACCGAAGCTCGGGCGAATTGCCAGAACACCCACACCGACAATCAGATTCTATACTACGGCGATTTCCCTTGTCAAGGCAGATGGGGAGGCGGGTGTGGTCCCAGTTTTCTGGCCTTTTGGGAAAAAAGATGATATTCTATCGGTTATCACAAGGAAGCGCCTTGTTGGCGCTGACCGAAAGGGTATCAGCCAAATGGTAGCAGATCAGCAGCCGGGATGGGAGCAATCGCCGCCGCCAATGCAGCAGGAAGTGCGGCAGCTGTGGGAGGCGCTGGAGCGAATGGAGAGCGGGGAGGCGCTGGAGAAAGCGGTGCTGGCTTGGCCGCGGGCGATGGGGCGGGAAGTGATGCAGGCGCTGTGCCAGGAGGCGATCCGGCAGCGGGAGCGATGTCGCCACCGGCGGTGGTCGTAGTCAGGCGGCCGGAGCAGCTGGGGCCTTCCTGAGTCGCGATGGCGGCGCGGCCGGTTAGCCCAAGTTCCGCAGTTATGGCTGTCAACTTTTTCCCGCGTGCCTTCCGCTGACCATAGCGGCCTCTGCTGGCCCTCGCGATCCTGGGACGCCGCGTAGTGAGAAGAACAGGTGTCGGCGAGGTGTGGTAGCATGCTGGCATGCACCTGCGCAAGTGGCGGAAGCGAGTCAAGGGAAGGACGGAGGAGTACTGGGCGCTGGTCGAGTCCTACCGCACCGACCGCGGACCCCGCCAACGGATCGTCGCTTACTTGGGCGATGTCGAGGCGGCGGCGCGGGAGGGTGTTGCCCAAGCGGCGCGAGGAGTGCGCACGCACCAGCCGCGACTGGAGGAAACGGAGGCACCCGAGTGGGTGGAGGTAGATGCCAAGCGCCTGCGGGTGGAGCGGG
>Ga0315288_10007492_pt1 | contig 13827 bp, 10 predicted proteins | sample YL17G11_20_MG_FD_203454 | JGI IMG/M metagenome (GOLD analysis project Ga0315288, IMG submission 203454) | Sediment microbial communities from Yellowstone Lake, YNP, Wyoming, USA - YL17G11_20 | ecosystem: Environmental > Aquatic > Freshwater > Lake > Sediment | place: USA: Wyoming | collected...
GACTTTATTGTCGCTTGGTCTAAAACACCAGTTACGGGCACCTTTATGAACTCCTGGACCTTTGATATATTGTCGTCTGCTTTACTTTCGGTGGTGTTAGCCCTAGGCATTTGTGTCATAGGAATGCCCATTATACCAGCAAGTTCATTAAAAGACTGCACTCTTCTGGTCAAAAACTCAATTATCTGCTGTTTGGTTTGCTTGGCAATTTCTTTATCTTCCGCACTGTCTTCTACCAAGTTCCATTGGTTTATTTCATCAACCAATATTTTAAGTTGTTCGGCCATGCCAGAAATATATTTTGTGAGAAGCTGAGGATTATTTTCCAAGCTCTCATCTGCCATTTTTTCTAAATTTATAATATCGTCCATTGAAGTTTTAACCCTGCCTATAATATTTTTTCCTGGGCCGTAGGCTCTGACTTGATTTAAAGGATTTTTAATTTCATTTTCAATTTCCGAAATATTATTTTGAGGATCATTTTTGTCAAACCAACCATAAATAGAAATAGCGGCCACAGCCGACGCTCCTGTTATTGCAACAACAGGAACGCCTATTCTTTTAGCTTGTTGTTCTACAGTTACACCAAGCAACCTATTGCTTAAAGGAATCTCTCCTTTTTCCAAAATATCTACAAGTTTTTTGTTACGGAAAGGGTTATTCATCAAATAAGTTACTTTCTTTGTGTTTTCTGGGTTCAAAAGCCAGACGCCTAAAGAATTATTGTCTCCGCCTTTATGAAGACTCAAATATTCTTTAAAAAATTCTTTATCATTACTCAGGTTTTTGCTTTGACTGTTTACAATCTGTTGTTGAATAGATTGTGCTTTAGTTAGCCGCTCTTGAGCTTCAAGAGCGTGGGAAGCAGAACTAATGCCGGTTACCGCAGGAGAATAGTGTTTTAAAGAATTAAGGCTTTCTTTTGCCTCTGATGCCGGCATTTTCTTAATATTCTCTAATAATTGCAAATCGCTATCTATTTGTGTAATTATCTTTGTGTCTTTTGTTGCCTGTTTTGCTCTTTCCATTACTTCCTGTAATCTATTAAAAATTTTATTAGTTTCTTCAATTTCATTTTTAATAGAATCAGCCACTGCCCTGACAGCATCTTTTGTTTTTGTACTGGTTTCTGAGAAAATTTTACCAACATCTTTTGATACTTCGCCAGCTTTTGTGGCCACAACTTTTTCGCCTTTCAATGCTTTCCATACTTTTCCTAATCCTGACATAACATCAATGCCAACCTCTCCCATCTTAGAACCAATGGCTTTTGCAAGCTTAATCCCATCCCCGGCAGCAAAATTAAAAATCCATTTACCTAATCCCAAAATAGTAGCGGCCTCTTTATACAACGGGCTTACCTCGCCATCTTGCACACGAGTGCCGCTATCAAAAGGGAGCACGTCCATTAGCGCCAAAACTTTCTTGGCAGCATCAGTTAATTTGTCAGCAGACTCAGTGTCTCCTGCTTCATCACAAAGATTGGCCAGTTTAACCAACGAATCAACAGTGGATGCATATGTTCCTAACAAATTACCAGTAGGCATTTTATTAATTACTGACATCATTTTTTCGTGCTGCTCATTTTGATTTTCTACTAGTCCACCATCGCCACGAGATTCAGCAACATATACCGCTTCTGGATGAGCTTTTTCCACAATATCTTCTTTTGGAAACTCTCGTTTTTCCTCTATAACTTTTTTGTCTTCTTGATAAGGATTTTTTGCCGGAGTTTCTTGTTCTGACATTATTTTAAAGAACTCCCGCATTACCTCTGATTTTTCAAAACTCATGTTTTCTCCTATTAGATGCCGCTGAAGTCAAATTGACCTGGGCCAGGCTGAGTTGGGTGCACTTTCTTAATATCCCATACTAATTTTTTTACTTGATTTGTCCAATCTTCTGGAAGCGTTCCGTCGGCTTTTGATAACTGGCTTCTAACAACCTCTGCCCTTTCTTTAGATGTAGAATAATTATATTGTTTTAGCCAGCGACTTGCGTCCATTCTCTCTCTGCCCTCTTCCTGAACCACAATGGCCCTAAGGCAAGATTCTATTTCGTTATCATCAAGATTACCACCGACGTCCCATTTGCATTGGCCAACCGGCTCTCTTTGTGTTTTGACCTCTTTGAAGGCGACGAAATCGGCGGGCGTGTAAAAGCGCGCAACCAACGTCTCATATACATCTGATAAAGCCTGATTTATGCCTTCTAATTTGTCTTGATTTTTGCTTAATTCTTTGTAATTAAGCGCGTCTCTTCCGGTTACGGCAACCTGTTTGCTTATAGAATCTGCAATCTGAGGAAGGTTTGCCATTAAAGCATTGAGAGACTCCGCTGATTTTGGGCCAAAAATCCCATCTGTGTCCAAAACACCTCTATCCGGAATATCTTGTCTAAAAGCATTTATTAATTTCTGTATCGACTCCACGGTTGGATTTCTGGCCGATATTCTTTGTTTTCCCACACCAGGCACAGTTGGACCAAATCGTTTGCCATCCGACAACACCAAGGCCCTTTTGGAAATCGGCGGTTTGTTTGCTGAAGTTTTTGCAGAAGGCTTTTTGGAAAGATAATCTATGGCCTGTTGCAAGGCTGTTTTGAGAGATAGTAATGACGCCGCCCCTTGTTTTAACTCATCTTGGGTTACAGATTTGCTCTCATCTTTGCCGATTATTATTTGTACCAGTTTCCACGCATAATCTTCTGTGGGGTTATCAAACTGAGGAGGTTTGTTGCCATTTAAGCCTGTAATTTTATTATATAATTCAACAATCTCATTAGCTATATTGATATAATTTTGCCCAGATTTTGCAGAGTATTCTTGAATTACTTTTTTAGTATTTTCTTGTAATTGTTGAGATAGTTTTTTGTATTCCGCTTCAATAGCGGGAATTGTTTTATTTATTGCAACTTCGGCCTCAGCAGGGTCTCTTCCCCAATCCGTAAGATTTTCTTTAATCCCCGGCCACTCTCTTTGTAGTTTAGTTTTTAAGTACTCTACAACCCCACCTATTAATTTTAACTGAGACACTAATTGCTGTGCCTTTTCTTCATCAGTGCCGGTAACAAGAGCCATGCCATCCATACTTCTTTTGTGAGCCTCTAGGTCTTTAATTAAACCATTTATATATGGTTGTGCTTTTTGATTGCCATCTAGCGCTCCCAACCGAGAAATTAAACTTTCAAGATTCTCATCCGTTAGTTTGTATAAATTATATATACCATATCCTAATCCACCGATAAGTAATGCGGCACCTATTACTATTGGAATGGTGCCACCAGAACCCACAGATACGGCTCCAATCAATGCGCCGGTTCCTGTTGTTGCACCAATGCCAGCGCCAACGCCAAGACCAACAGCGTCAAGACCAAACGTAGTTAATAAATCATTCCATCCCCAAGCGGTTTTTATTAATTCTGGTTGAATTAGTGTTGCATATGTGAATAAAATTTCATCTCTTGTTGATTGTGGCATAATTTTTCCTATAAATGTTTTTACCAGGTTCTCTTTGGTTTATTTGAAACAAAAGGAACTTGCCCTGCGCTAAGCGCAGCCTGGGGCCCGGTCGCTGGAGCCAATGGAGTCGTTGTTCCTGTTGGCGTTGATCCAGGCACAGGCGGCGGAGCCGGTGGCGGAGGTGGAGTCGCAGGTGCAACGGCGGGAGCTTTTTTACGATTATATCTCTCCCAGGCTTCTTGTGTTTTGGGGCCCCGCACCCCATCTTCTCTAAGCAAGTGTTTCTTTAAAAATTCATTATATTGTTTCTGAAATTTCATAGTTGCGTTATCAACAGATTGTGTTGACGGCTGCGCAATACCAGGCTGCGCAATACCAGGCTGTTGGCCCGCGGCCTGACCAGGTTGTGGTGGCCATGTTGGCTCTGTTCCAGGCATACGTGACATTGGTCCAGATGGTTTAAACACTGGTTCTGATGGCTTTGGTGGCAAATATGGATTATCTGGATAAGTTTCTGATTGTTGCCAATCATTACGTGCTTTTTTTATTAATTGGTCCACCTTGTCGGCAACATCCAAAAATCCTTTCTCATCTAATTTATTGGCCAAAGATAGTAATTGATACTTAACTACTTCTTCTGGAGTTGCAACGAGCTTAATCGCCTCTTCTAATTCTGGCAAAACATCTTTGTGTCCGAGTTTATTTAATTTTTCATAAAGACTCATTAGCGCGGCATAAGTTCCTTTTGGTGCCGAATGAGCAACTTCAACATCAGTCTCTTGCTGTTCTACAACCGTCTCAACTAAATTGCCATCATCATCTTTTCGATGTGTAATTTCTGTATGCATTTTTCCTGGATGAGCACTATCAATTAAATCTTTTCCTGTTTCGCCTGTGACATCGTAACAGTCTGCTTCGGCAACGAGTTCTGGTTTTTCTACCGCAGAAGTTTTCTTCTGAGCTTCTTGAATTTTTGGCTCAAGAACTTTATATAAGTTTGCGTCACGAGACTTAACTTTATCGAGTATTGTTTTAATCCTGGGGAGTGCCTGGCCTCCACCGGGCCCCAACCATAACTTTAAATCGGCCTTGCTCGGAAGGTCAAGAACATTAGTTTGTTCTAGCGCAGTAACCCACGGCGCTTGAGGGACCTCAACCGGAAGATCGGAAGCATTATCGTCTGTTGATTGAGCGGAACCCTGAGGACTCTTTACAACAAAATCTTTGAATTTATCAACCAATGCCTTGTCTCTAGTCTGCTTTTCCGCCTGTTCCTTCATCTTTTGAGCCTCTGGTGTCATTTTTACCGGCTGCGTGATAGGGCTGCCAGCAGGAACGGCAGGAGGAACAATCGGGGTAGTCTCCGCTGTTTTAATAAATTGTTTTTCGTGAGCAATTCGTGCAAACTCTCTCATAACGGTTGATTCATCAAATTTTATATTACGCATGCTGTGACTCCTAATATTTTCATTTCTTTTAATTTTTCTTCATTCCACAATTCTGAATTTGGGTGTTCTTTGTGAAACCAATCCCATTTTATTTTAGCATCTTTACGAAAATAACCTTTTATTTCAATCCAGACGTCTGAGTCGGGTAAATATAAATCTGGCCTATATGTTTTTCCATTTGGCATTGTAAATATTTGTGGCTGCCAATTATAATCTATTTTTATGCCCCTGTTTTCTATACAAAACTTTATAAGCAAGAGCCCAAAACTCTCCATAATCTTTATCTATAAACCTGCACACTGTATTAACATTTTTATATGTTTGCAGGTCTATTGTAACAATATCTCCGTGAACCTTTAGTAACTTTTTAAGAACATTGTCGTTTGTTAACTTTGTCAAAATCTACATCCATAATAGTTCAATAGTATTATTTATCCCACTCGGCGGACCTGTTACAATCGCTATTCCTGGGTGCGACGGAGTTAATCTTTCTGTGGTTAACAAACCGTCTCCATTAACAAACAACGTGGCATTAACAACATAAGACTGCCTAGCATCGTATTGGTCAGTCTCATAGATTCCTCTCTGAAACCAAACAGTAATTCTTCCGCTAGATATAGTTGTGTTATCTCCCGGTATGTTGCCTATTCTATAAATATAACTAACTATTACTCTTATAGAATCTGGAATACTATCTCCATCAGAATCATAATTTAGTACCGTACCAGCAGGCGCCACTATATCGCCATTAACATCAACCAAAATAAGACCCTCAACATCGGCAGTAAAACTACTTCTCACAATGTTTGAAAATCTTAAATTCTTCATAACCTCAACGGCAGACACCCATTCGCCGTACCCGTCAAACACACCTACTGTGGGAATTATGACAACTTCATCTCTCACAGGCGCAGTAAAAGCAGAAGTATTGATATCATCTATCAATCCAATAGGGGCGGTGCCATCTGAAATCCCACATACTATTTCGTTTCCCATAACTTTCAGTTGAGCAACTTGGCCAGGCTGAAACGTACTGGTAGGATCAACGGGAAACGAAACTGGTAAACTGGATCCAACTTGAATAAGCCTAAGCATTACAACTCCTTGATATTTCTATCTTTTTTACAAACTTTCTTATTAAATTTATATTGAAAGCAATTAACTTCTATGTCATTCATAATATCTATTATTTTATTATATGAGAGTCTGTTTATATTTATTCTGGAATATTGTCTCCCATCCAATATTACGCTTGCTTTAATTTCTCCAAAACAATATTTTATTTTTTCAATTAACTTGTGACACTCTTCTGTTTTAAAAGCACAAGTGTGAAGTGACAAAATATTATCTATTTTGTCCAAACTGCCATCGTCCATAATCCAAAATTTCATAACACTCGGCGTTATTTTTAAATCTTGCGGAATAATCTTTATTCCTAATGGATACCACTTGTCTCTCAATTCTTTAAATTGAATAGTTCGCTGTGTTGTTAAAAGCCAAAAATAAGTTTTTGCTTTTTTGCTAAAAATTTTTCTAACATTACATTTTATATTTTCTTTAGCAAAACAATTTTTTATATACTCGACATACTCAAAATGTTTCGAGCCGTGTTCAAAACTTGCTTGTGAACTATCGCGCCAATATACACTTCCGTCACCTAGCAACCAACCATTGATTTTTTCTAATAATTCATTAGAAACTTTAGAATAATTAGCAAATCTTATAGATAATGACTCTTTCTTGCTTCTTTTTTGTACTTTATTCTTTTTCAATAATTTATCTATCGACTGATGGGCTACACCATATATTAATGCCAATTGCGGCATTGACAGCCCTCCCAAATATTTGCCGATTATCTCTTGTTCTTTTCCGTCTAACTTTCCCACTCTTTCTCTCCTGCAATACCAAAAAAGGATAATTTACTTGTCTAAATTCTGCATAATAACTTTCAAAGCGTCATCAATAAGATTCGATGCTTCGGATGCGCCGGCGTCATCAAGCTCATTGGCCAATTTGACAAGGTCGTTTACTATGCCAAACATAACTTCGGCTTTCTTCTTTTTCTTGTCTTTTTTCTTATCTTCCTTTTTCTCTTCCTTATCTTCCTTCTTGTCTTCTTTCTTATCTTCCTTGTCTTCTTTCTTATCTTCCTTCTCTTCCTTGTCTTCTTTCTTATCTTCCTTTTTGTCTTCCTTGTCTTCTTTCTTGGCCGCAGTCTTGGTTAAATCTCCAACATTTAGTAGATTAGCAAGATCCTGAATCATTTCATCGCTGTATCGTGACATTGTGTTCTCCTTGTGATGACTTTATAGTTTTGTTTTATATCGTAATTTTATGGGTTTATATTTTCCCAAATCTTCTTTTTGTTTTAGTACTCTTCTTGCCTCTTCATCGAATTGTTTTGTCGTTACCGGTTTCCCCTCAATGTATAGGTTGTAAAATTCGGGGTCAGTAGACGCTATTCTTCCCGCCAAGTGTCTCATTTTGTTAAATATTTTATGTGCAAAAGGAATCCCGCGTGATTTATAATCAAAAGCGGACCTTGTTATCTCTTTGTCTAGTACAGCTTTCCACAATTCTGTATTTAAATCTTGAAGTTCGGTAAACTTGTATATCTCTAATATTAATGCCGCCAGCGAGTCTTTTTGAATAATAGATTTTGCGGCAGGATACAACCAAGGCTTTAATTCTTCTCTACGATTTAGGTTCCATGCAAAATAATTTTCTGGATTCTTATCAACCAAAGAATCCATTATATTTTTGGTAAGCTCTCGATAAGCCGGATCCCGTATCCATCCGCGGTAAGGATTCTTGGTTTCAAGAAGAAACTCTCTTGGGTGATGTTTCGCCATCCATTCTCCAGACCCATGCTCTGGTTCCACAGAAAACTCTATAGGCTTTACAACATCAACCTTTTGTTCTGGTGCCTTACTGGGAGGCATTGTTTTAATGTCTTCTGGGTTAGGAGGCTCCGGTGCTTCAATTGGAAAATCAGCCAATAAAGACGCAAATTTAAAAAGTATTTCATCTTTGGTGTTTAGCATAAATATTCCTAATTAAGACCAACATTGTCTTGCGTTGGAAACCAGCCCTCATAAAAGAAGTCAATAAACCCAAGTATTTCTTCTTCCGTTAGCCCTAAGTCTTTTAATTCTTCGATTTCAGAACACAATTCTAACGAGTTTATTAAGTTTTTCATATTAATTCGCGCAAGGAGAGGGAAAGGCGTGTTTTGAATACGCCCTTCCCTGTGTTTATTTTAATAAAATATGAATTCTGCCAACAAGGTATAACTACTTAATTATTTCCAACCTAAACTAGCCAAACCATCTAAAATTGTTGGTTCTGCAGTTGGGTTAGTTGACGCCGTTACATTCATTGGTTCAGCAGCCGCATTGGTGCCTACTATCGGCATTTTACCAACTTGCTTTGCTGATGCCGAATTGTAACTAGCAATAATGCGCTTGTTTGATTCAAAAGAAGCGTCGTCAAACTGTAAAATTTCATCTACATAATTGTCAAGAGATGCGCGTGTTGAATTAATAATTCCTTTTTCTTGAGCCTGTAATCCAACATCATATGCTCTTCGCAATTTAACCAGAACCGCTTCGTCACTGGCTTCTTTCTTTTTACCAGCAAATTCTTTGCTAAGGTCGGCGCCAAAACTACCAGAGCCTGGGGCCTGAGCAAAATATTTCTTCCAATAACTCACGGTTTCAGAGTCTACCTTTCCCTCTGCTACTAATTTGTCTAAATCCGCAGCTTTCACGGCACCTTCAACAATCTTCTCTTGAAGAACAGCAGCAGCCTCACGAACATTGCGGGGTTGAGATTCTGCAACATCTCTCATAATTTCATGAACCTCTTCAATTGTCTCCACCTTGGCCTCTGGGGTCTTTGTTCCAGTTAGTTCTGTAACAGTGCCACCCTTTGGGTGTGCCTGGAAGAAAGTAGGCTCGGTGGTATTCTCAGCCTTATCTAAAGTCAAAGGCTTGTCATGAATGGTAGGATACTGAAGTTTATCGGCTGCCTGAGCAACCAAACCTTCGCGGTCTAATTTGCGCGCAGCACAAACATCAGCCATATCTTCCTCAACCATCATTGCCATATCGTCGGCCATGCAAGCATGGTCTTCTGCCGACTCTTCTCCGCATTTTTCGCATTCGGTCGCGGTAGCTAACAGGGCAGCACGATTAGCAGCACGAACTTTTAGAGCCTTGTCTAGAAGTTCTTGGGCCTTCTTCTCTTTCTTGTCTTCTTTCTCTTCTTTGTCCTCTTTCTTCATAAAAGGAAATTCTTTCTTCTCTTCCTTATCTTCCTTCTTTTCCTCTTTCTCTTCTTTCTTATCTTCTTTCTTGTCTTTCTTCTCTTTCTTCTCTTTCTTCTTCTTGGCGTCGACAACTAAAGAAGCCTGAGCCATAATGGTCTCATTGTCTCGTAATGCCTGACCAATAGCTTCCAGAAGCTTCTCGTCAACTGCCGATTTCTCTAATGCCTCGCTGGCAAGAGCCAATTCGTCGGCAGATTCGTCTAATAGAGTCAATACGCTAGCGGTGAGTTCGTCTAATTTTCCAAGACCTGGCTCTTTCTTAGAAACATCAACGTCAACATCAACTAGTCCACTGCCACCAGAACACAGTTCGCGAAGCTCTTCAATCTTCTCTTCTACGGCGTTCAGCGCAGTATTAATCTTTTCTTGATTCTTGTCTTTCTTGGGCTCTTCGGCAGCAGCCGGGGCTGGAGCAGGAGCTGGAGCTGCTGGTGGCAATTCGCCACCTGGAGCTGGAGGCAGCGTAACTGCTGGATCCTGAGCGCCCTTCAACAGAAATGCGACGCGATCAAAACCGTCAGTGCGCAAATACTTCATAACATCTTTGCCATATTCGGCAGAACTTAGATAATCCCAATTGCTGTCCAATTCATCACCATAAATTTCAGAACCGGAAGCCGACAGAATCATTTCGTCGCCTGCATAAATGTCCCAGTGAGAAGCGTCTTTGCGTAAGCCGCCCTTATCATCAGCAACTTTAGTAAATTTGGCGCGCAATTTGGCGCGTAGCATCTTCTCTTTAACCGCTTTATCAGCAGGAACGATACCGTCAGTTTTGCCCATGTCATAAAGACCGGTCATCTGTTTGTCTTCTTTGGTACGAGTAGACTCGGCATCTTCTTTGGGATATTTTTCTTTGCCTGGAGTGGGCTCATTCAAGCCGCCACCACCAAGAAAATAAGCCCTACGCTTCATCTTTCTGTCTTCTAATTCAGACTTTTTGAGAGTTAGACCATCACGGCCAACTTCCTTTAGTTTTTGTTCGTCGCCAGGGAATAGTCCGTCCGATCCAGTCTCAACAACACCAGTCATTTGCTTGTCTTCTTTAGTACGAATCGATTCAGCATCTTCTTTAGGATACTGTTCCTTACCTGGTTTTGGCTCTTCCGTGCCCAGCCAATAAGCTCTTCGTGTTTTAGCGCGTGCGCGTAATCTAGCAGAGTTCATATTTTTTTCCTCCTTGGAAAATGTTTGCTTTAATTCTTTTAGAGAGTTTTGAAGGGTCTCTACCTTGGATCGAAGGAGACTAATTTCTTTTGTTCCCTGTTTCTTACTGTCTCCTTCTATATTTGCATATCTGCTCGACGGATTTAATGATCCGGGAGCAGGTTGTGCTGTATCTTGGTCACTCATCGTACTAAAACTTGGCCCGCCGCCCATTGTGGCTTGCGGCCATACTTTGAGATCTTCACTTTTTGGTTCCTCTTTGTCACCAGTAAGTTCATTAATAAAATTATCAATTTTATCTTTTAACACCTGTTGTCTTTCAGGATCCTCTTCACGATCCACTTGTTCTTGTAAAACCTCTATAGCTTTACTTATTTCGCCTAAGTCGGACGCTGTTTTTGTTTCAGCGGTCTTTTGAAGGCTCATCAAATTATTAAGTTTAATTTGAATCTCGTTGACTGAATCAGCCAAACTTTGAAGTTCTGTGGGGTTAACACATCTATCGTTTACTAGTTGTTCGACTCGCTCTTGTTTCTTTTGCACATAATCATTAACACTAGCTACGATGTTACGAATTTTTGCCAAATGATCGGCGCCATTAACAACCAAACTTAACTCTATTGGAGAAAGGTCCAAGTTAATTTCGCCGTAATTGCTACGAGATTTAATACATTTGCAATAATCTTTTTCAGTAGTTGCGACATTACCGCATTCTGTGCAAACTGCTCGGCCAACGGCAGTTCCCATTGAAACAGAATTAGCATACCCTGTTTCAACTTTACGAGCTAAGTCGGAATAATTTTTCCTATCTAAAGCAAAAAGAGCATGAACTCTTTTAAACTTGGAGTCATAATAAGTATCAACTATAATACCACGAATGCCGTCTACGCTTTCTGATTTATGATCTTTGCATAATGGCTTTCCAATCCATTTCTTGTGCGCCTTAAGAAGTTCACATTCGCTAAAAATATCGCCGTTCTGATTTTTATAAGGCTTGATCCCATCTTTGCTAACCCATTTTACCGACTCTTTGCCGTGAACCTTAATTGGCTCAAAATGGCCCTCAATTGGATTGCCTTTATCATTTTTAATCGGACTGCCTGTCTTTTGGTCTATAAGTGAAGACTCAGCGGAATGCATCATAATGCAGCTACCATACAAAAAGTCTTGGGCTTTAGGAGCAACTCTTCTAAGCTTCTTGGCCAATTTAATAAATCTTTTGGTAATCTCGTCGTTAACCAAAGCTTGTTTTGGAGAAAGCAGGCTTTGGTCTAAGTCAAAATTTAAATTTTCTCCAATTTTTTTAATCGACATCTGTTGTCTCCTCGATAATTTTAGCGCCTTTTTTTAAGTTCTCTTCTGCCCACAAGGGCTGAAGATTGGTATAATTCACTGCTTTTTTAAACTGCCCTATATTCGTCAAATCAAAGAGTGCCAAAGGAATAATATGATCTACATGCCAACCAAACAATCCATAATTTTCCCAAGTCATACCGCTTTTAAACTTACTTTCTAAATAACGTTTTAATTCAGTTAATGAGCATCCGAGTTCGCCAGTGACAGAAGATTTTTTTGTTCCACATTTAATACAATCACTGATTCTTGTTCTAAGATTACAAAGTATTTTATACATTATATCTACTTTTTTTCGTTGTCTTTCTTTCTCATTTCTCTTATCTCTATTTTTTATTTTTGATTTACGTTTAATGTTCTTAATTTTCTCCGGGTTTCTTGTCTGGTAGTCATTATTCCTGTCCATAACCGTATCATAGTTGTCTTTAGTGTATATTCTTTGTTTTTCTCTTGCGCACACTTTGCATATATGGGAATGTCTATTGGCACAAAAGTAAAACTCATTTAATATTTTTATTTGCCCACATTTGCCAGAACATCTTATTTTTCCTTCCGTCAGCAATTGCTTATCATCTTCAAAGGGAAAAATTAAATCAAAATCATATTTATATTTGTGTAATCGTTTGCTTACCATATCCTCACAAATATCAAATTTAATAGCAACTTTTTTAAATGACAAGCATGTCTTATACTCTTCCGCCCACTTGCTTATATCTTCCATAGTATACTTGGTCATCTTTACTGTTTCTTTCCTTCTCCGCCAGTTCCATTGGTCACAGCAACTCCATCCGGACTCATTCTGCCTCTTACATTATCATCTTTGCTTTTGGCCCAAAAACTCTCTAAATCTTCCTCGTCTAGCTTATCGTGACAATAGCATTCGCCAGAACAATCTTCCACACACTGTTCGCAATGCTCTAGTTTTTCCTCTGATGTTGTTTCGTTTGAATCTTTTGCATCATATTCTTCATATTTTTCTGGTGGCATTTCTATCTCTAATCCGCTGCCGTCACAGTGCCCACAGGTGTCCCCTAAAGGCCCACGGTACCCTTTGCCCTTGCAATAATTACAAATCTTTTCATTTTCATTTTCTTTATTTTTCTTTGGCTCATCTTTTTTATTTTGTGATTCGAAAAAATCTTCGGCCGCCTGAATTGGTTCTGACCCAGAATCACCACCAGAAAGATACTCTAAATCAGTCTTTCCAGGTCTTCGTCCAGACGTCATTTCATAAAATTTCTTAGTAGCAATATCCAAGTGTTCTTCATTTTTCTGAAGATCAACCATAACTCTGTCTAAATTCATATGGTCCACTGTTTCATCTATATCAAAATACCGCAAGCGTTTAAAAAACTCTTGTAAAAGATTTAAGGCGGATTTAACCTGATTGTCTGCTTTATGCAAAAATACTAACAAGTTTTTCTTCGTTCCGTCTTCTAAATGTTTTAATGGTGCTTTTGGACGAGCCGCTAGCGACACAAGGGTTTTATCAACTTCTTCGGCCAACTCAAACTTGCCCTCAGTATCAAATTTATCTGCCATTTTTATTAAAGTTGAAATAAGTTTTTCATTCGCGATTGTATGATATTCCTTTTGTTCATCAAATGGTTCTAAAATAGGCTCTACTATTTTGTCTTGTAAATCATCAAACTCTTGTTGTTTGTTTTTAAGTGTCTCTGTTAGCAAATTGTGCTCCATTGCTCCAGGGAGAGTAAGAGAGTGGCGGATATCGTTTTCGGCGACAAAATCAGGATTTTCTTTTACAAACTTCATGCGTAATTGATATACTTTGTCTTTAAGAAACTCTATCTCTTTTGACAGCATCTTTTGCTTTTCTACAAGAGGAGAGTTTAAATATTCTTTTTCATTTTCGGGTATAGACATGCAATGCTCCTAATTCAACTCTTCTGGTTTTTCTATTTCACACTCGCAAACAAGGTCATTTTCCTCGCTATCAATTGATATAAATTGTAGTTGTTTTCCACATTTTATACAAAAACATTCTTTTCCATTATCGTCAAAACAATCCAAAATCGGAATTTCGTCTCCAGTTTTAACAAATGCCATTT
>Ga0315288_10007493_pt1 | contig 13826 bp, 13 predicted proteins | sample YL17G11_20_MG_FD_203454 | JGI IMG/M metagenome (GOLD analysis project Ga0315288, IMG submission 203454) | Sediment microbial communities from Yellowstone Lake, YNP, Wyoming, USA - YL17G11_20 | ecosystem: Environmental > Aquatic > Freshwater > Lake > Sediment | place: USA: Wyoming | collected...
GCTGAGTCGGGGGACGCTGACGGTGGTCGTGGACAGCTCGTCGCACTTGTATGATCTGAAGCATTTACTGCTGGCGGGGCTGGAACAGCAGCTTTTGCTTGGGTGCAGGAGCGCGGGGCTGCGGAAGATCGTGCTGAGGCCTGGACGGTGGTACGACGGAGACGGGCCGGGTGAGCGGCAGGTGCGGTTCGGGTGAGTGATGAGGCCGGAGCGGCGACATGGGCGGCGGCTGATCGGGTGTCTATGTGTGGTATTGCGGGCGTGGTGGCGTGGGATGATCGATTTCGCGTGAGCCGCGAGATCCTGGGGCGGATGTCGGCGCGCATCGCGCATCGCGGGCCGGATGCGCAGGGGGAGTATCTGAACCATGAGGGCGAGGCAGGGGCGGATCGGCCGCAGGCGGGACTGGTACATCGGCGGCTGGCGATCATCGACGTGGACGCGCGGGCGAATCAGCCATTTTCGGATGGGCAGGGGCGGTGGATTGTATTGAATGGCGAGATTTACAATTACCGCGAGTTGCGCAGCGAATTGACGAAGCTGCTGCCTGACTACACTTGGCGGACGAGCAGCGACACGGAGGTGCTGCTGGCGGCGTACGGGGCGTGGGGGGAGAAGTGCGTCGAGAAACTGAACGGGATGTTTGCACTTGCGGTGTGGGATGAGAACGAGGGGGCATTGTTTCTGGCGCGGGATCGGATGGGGCAGAAGCCGCTGTATTTTGCGTGGGGGGCCGGGGCCCGGGCGGTGGCGTTTGCCAGCGAACTGGGGGCGATCCGCGCCGTGCCGTGGGTGGATGCCGAGGTGAGCGAGGCGCAGGTGGCGGAGTATCTGAGGTGGGGCTACCTGCCGTCGGACACGATCTACCGGAACGTCCACAAGCTGCCGGCGGGGCATTGCCAGATCATGAAGGGCAGCGAAGGGGGTTGCTGGAAGTACGCGGACGCCAACGACGCGAGGGGATTCGATGGCGAGCATGATGCGGCAACGGCGAAAGAGCTGATTGGCCAGGCGGTTCGGCGGCAGATGGTGTCGGACGTGCCCTTGGGGTGTTTCCTGTCGGGGGGAGTGGATTCGTCGATCGTGGCGTTGTGCATGAAAAGGGCGGTGGGATCAGAGGGGCGGGTGTTGACGTTCACGATCGGATTTGACGATGCGCGATACGACGAGACGGCATACGCGGCGGCGGTGGCGAAACACGTGGGGACGGAGCACCGGCAGTTCGTGGTGAGGGCCAATGCGGCGGAGGACCTGCCGAAGCTGGCGGCGGTGTACGGGGAGCCGTTCGGCGATTCATCGGCGCTGCCGACGCATTACCTGGCGCGAGAGACGCGGCAGTATGTGAAGGTAGCACTGGCGGGGGACGGGGGAGACGAACTGTTCGGGGGATACGACCGGTATCGGGCGGTGCGGATGGCCGCGATGCTTGGGCGGCTGCCAAAGCCGGTGCGGGCGGCGCTGGCGGGGTGTGCGCGCGCGGTGCCAGGTGCGCATCCGAAGTCGGCCGGGGCTCGGTTAAGGCGGCTGTTGGCGTCGCTGGGCTGGCCGGCGGCGGAGCGCTATGCGAGCTATGTGCGGTTGTTCGACGAGGAGATGGTCGGGCAGTTGCTCGGGTCGGCGCAGCCGGCGCAATGGCCCGCGCCTGTCCAGACATACGCGCAGCTCGGGGATAGGCGCGATCTGGTGGAGCGGGCGTTGGCGACGGACCGGGTAACGTATCTGCCGGAGGATCTGCACACGAAGGTGGATCGGGCGTCGATGCTGCACGCTTTGGAAGTGCGTGCGCCGTTCATGGATGTTGATCTGGTGCAGTTCGCGGCGGGGCTGAGGACGGATGAACTGCTGAGGGGCGGGGCGAAGCGGATGCTGCGGGAGGCGTTTGCGGCTGATCTGCCGGAGTTTGTGTTCAGGCGGCCGAAGATGGGGTTTGCGGTGCCGGTGGGAGAGTGGTTCCGGGGGGAACTGAAGGGGATGCTGCGCGATCACCTGTTTGCGGTGGAGTCGTTCGCGTCACAGCATTTCAACCGCGCGATGGTGCAGCGGCTGGTGGACGAGCATGAGGCGGGGCGCGTGGATCATTCACAGCGGCTGTATGCGCTGTTGATGCTGGAATTGTGGTGGCGGGGGTCCCGCGGCGGGGGGGTGATGTCGGCGTAGAGGATGGTTTCGGCGTCGCGGCCGTAGGGGGCCATGAGGATCTGATTGCCGTCGGGGCCGACGAGGAGGGAGCAGCCGATACAGTGGCGGCCTGTCCATGGGCCGGCGGTGATGGGGCCGACGTTACTGACGCCGGCGATGAAAAGGTGGAAGTCGCGGGCGACGGGTTGATAGTTGTCGAGCCAGAGGCGGCCGTAGGGGTTCTTTTGTTGATCGTGGTCTGGTTCGACAGCCCAGGCGCAGGGGGAGAGGATGACGCTGGCGCCCATGAGGCCGAGGGTTCGGCTGACGACTTGGCCTGGGGCGAAGGCATCGGCGCAGATCATCACGCCGAAGACGCCGAGTTCTGTTTTCGCGACGTGGAGGCGGTCGCCTTGGGCATAGAGGTCGTGAGCGATCTCCAGCTCGTTGAGTTTGCGGTGATGGAGTATGACCGAGCCGGCGGGGTCGATGAGCACGGCGGAGTTGTAGACGGCGTGGCCGTCGCGCTCGGTGAGGCCGGCGCAGAGGTAGACGTGGTATTCGCGAGCGGCGTCTTTGATCGCGGCGCAGGTTTGGCCATCGGGGACGGGCTGCGCGAGAGCTGTTGCGGAGGGGTGAGTCCAGCCTACGTCCATGGTTTCAGGGAGGACGATCAAGTGTGCGCCGTTGTGGGCGGCCCGGGCGATGAGCATGGCGGCGCGGCGGAGGTTGGCGGCGGGGTTGCCGGGCTCGACGAGCATCTGGATCATGGCCAGTGTGAACGAGTGCTGCTGCGTCACCGGGGTCTCCTTTTGCCATCAAGATCGTCAGCAGCGATCATATCACGCACCGCAGCACATTGGGCCAACCTTTGACGGACGCCGGGGGTTGTTGTCTGCCTATGGATTCACATGATCCCGTCCGCGTTGCCGCCGCGCGTCCTATCCGTGTGCATCCGCGGCCGCACTTCAGCCGCTCCGCGCCGCATAGTCATCCACAATCGTCCGCGGCAGCACGCCCAGCGCCAGGACACGCTTCCACTGCGCCGGCCGTGTCGCTAATAGCTCCATCATCCCACCATATCCCCGCTGCCAGTGATTCCCGATCAGCCACTGGGCCAGCACCGCGCCCAACTCGTCGCATTCCGCCCCATATCTGACCGCGTCCCGCAGTATCCAGTAGGTCTGATCCGCCGACAACTTCGGCAGAGCTTCCCGAACAAACGCCGCCACGCCCTCTTCAGATCGCTTTATCGCCCAGGCGATGCCCCGACATACATCACGCGCCCACTCCTCAGATTCACACCCTCTGAGGTAATCCACTGCGTTTGCGCCGTTGCGTATTAGCGCCCTGCCAAGGTGATAAAGTAGAAATCCGCGCGGCCCCTTGGCTATGTCCCCGTTCATGTACTCTAACGCCATATCAAGAAACCGTGCCCTGGCCTTTCCAGCGCTGATCAGCACTGCAATGATGTGTTCAGGGTGTTGGCACCCAGGCTTCCGAAGATAGACCTCCCCTCTTGCCAGCCACGCATCGTCCCCGTCGCTTCGGGCAATCGCGGTCTTGAGCAGATGCTGCACCTGCGGGTGGTTCTCATTCCCGTGCAGCCAGTTCATGGCCCTTGTTCGGATTTCCGGATCTGCGGGATTGGCCGCCACCAACGGTGCGAGCAGCCAGTATTCCTGCGGATGGTTCGGATTCCCCTGCATCCAGTTCAGGGCCCTTGCTCGGATTTCCGGATCTGCGGGATTGGCCGCCACCATCGGCGCGAGCAGCTCGTAGGCCTGCGGGTGGGTCGGATTTGCCTCCAGCCACCGGCTCACGAGGCTGAGCGCCGCGCTATCGCCTCGGGACTGAGCCAAAATCCGGGTCAGCTCATAACCGACCCCTGCAGCATTGTTGAAGCGATGAAAGAACCGCTCGGCACTCTCGCGCAGGTGCCCCGCTTGCCCCTGCGGCCGCGACCCTGCCATGAGCCATACCCACGCAGCGACGGACGCAGGCAGAAACTCCGCTACCCCATCGTCAGCTAAGGCTGCCCCCGCGATAACCACCAGATCAGGCTTTAATGTCAGCCCCGCCACCTTGTGCTCCATCTCGAGCCACCGAGACAGACAGCGCGCCTCGGTGCGCCCCCCGCAGTCCGTCACATGCACCCGGTACAGCTCACCGATCACCTCCCGGCGATCAGCCACAGGATCTGCATCTTCCGACCTCCCCACATCGCCAGCATGACCGGTGTTCAGAACGTGATAGAGCAGTCGGTTCGCTGCAGCGAACATCGAACGGCTCACTAACACATGCAGCGCCTTGCCCAACTCCCGCCCCCACGCCTTCCCCAGCGTCGTCGGCGGCTCCACCCATTCCACAAACAGCAGCCATGCCAGGTGCGCATGCTCCAATCGGATGCCCCGCCTCCGCCCGGCCTCGTCCTCAGAGCCAATCGAAAAGTGCATCTGGTCATCCTGGCACAGCCGCTCCAGCGCATCCCGCTTCGCGTCATCCTCCAACAGCTCCGCCGGAGCACCCATATAGAGCGCATTCACCGCCAGAACCGTCCGCACCGCTTCGAACAACCCCAACCGCTCCAGCCGCCGCCTGAACCGGCGCGCAAATTCCGGCAGCCTCATTCCCTTCGCCAGCTCGAACATGAACAACACCAGCAGTGTGTTCTGTGTCGTCACATCCTCCAGCGTCGCCGTCCGTCCCGTCCGTGCCTTGTACCACTCCAGAAACTCCTCCCGCTCATCCGCCGCGAGGTGCGGCGCCTCGAATGAAAACACCTCGAATTGCCCGGCCATCCGGGACGCGAACTGATCCCGCTGCTCCGTCGGCCCGCACGTGATCAACGCCACCGGCGTGGCCCGAAGCGCACACGCCCGCTGGACCTGCTCGTCCCACTCCTCCCGGTCCGCCACGTCGTAAACATCATCCACCACCGCAAACACACGCCCAATCGCCCGATCCGCAAACACCGACCCCGGGATCGGCGCTTCCAGCAGCCGGAGCAGCTGCCCCCCGGACCTCAGGCGAAGCAACGGGCCAACCAGGTCCCGCTCCAAAATCTCTGCCACCAGTTGCAGCAGCAGCACCGATTTCCCATCACCCGACCGGCCGCTGATCCAGAACACCGGAATTCGATCGCTCGTCTCGGCATCCGCACCCCGGAGGCGCTCCACCCATCCTTCAAACTCCGCGCGCAGGCTCGCAAACACCTTCGCCCGCTGCCGAAAACACCCTTTCCGCAAATGCTCCAGTTTCGGCGGCTGCCCCGTCAGCACCTCCTTGCAGCTCGCCGCCTCCGGGTCCTCAGCCACATCCCGCACCGTCAGCACATCCCCCACCGACCTCCAATCGGTCCGCCGGGGCGCCGACCGATACAGCCGCTCTAGGCCGCGCCCACCGATCGCCATTCTGAGGGCCCCGAGGCCCCAAAACTCTCCAGCAGACGCCCCGAACACGCCTCAATCAACGCCGTCGTGTCCTCCACGCCCGCGTTCCACAAGTAGAGATGCAGTTGATCCAGCGGATCCGGCTCCACCGCAATCGGCTGTGCCTGGTCAAACTGTTCCAGCATCGCCCACCAAGTCTCCGCATCCCCCCCTTCCTTGATCACGTCCCCCATTCCCCCTGCCCGCACGTCCCTGGGCGCGCCATCTTGTACCCCATGACAAACGATCTGAAAGCGCAGCCGCCTCAACAGCTCCGGAGTCTCACGCCGGCACAGATCGACGATCAGGTACGCCTCCTCCAACGCTGCCATCAGCGTCGAGCGCGTCAGTGTCCACTTCACCTGGATCAGGCGCAAACACCCCCCCTCCGGGCACAGAATATCCGACAGGTGTTCCATCTCCGCGAATTCCCCCGGCTCGACGCTACCATCCTCCAGGTTCCGGAAGAATCGCAAGAGGAATACCCCCGCCTGAAACCCGAATCCGCACAGCGCCCACCAGCCACCAGCCGCCCGCCGCGGGTGCTGGGTGCGCCATCCGCTCAGCAGCTTTTGCAGGAGAATGCCCGGCGATTGTTCTTGCCCCATAATCTTGATCGGCCCAATTCCCCAAGTCTCAGCATGCCATACCACTGACTCTCTCCCGCCGTTGCTCCTGACATGCCGAGGGCTTGGATGCCGCTCCAAGTTCATTAGAGCTTGCCCGCCCCATTGGCGTCAAGCACGATGCTTGTGCACTGCACGCGATTCGCGGACGCGGCATAAGCATCCACCGCGGAACAGGTGCCGCCTTTCCACTGGCCCGCACCAACGTTTCTACTGTCCCGTCTTCTTCGGCCTGATGGAGAGGACCCAGGCGTTGGCGCGGCCGATGGTGCCATCTTCGGCTTTGATGCAGCGGGCGAGCGCTTCGCTGGACTCGTTGATGTCGGAGCCGGCGAGTGAGTAGAGGCGTTCAAAGATCGCGCGGGCGTCTTTGACGCGATCGGCCAGGAGGAGCAGGTTGCCGCGAGCCATGAGGCCGGCGGCGTCCTCGGCGGGTATCTTCTTTAGTGCTTCGTCGTAGGCTTTGCTGTCGACCTTGATGGCCGCGAGGACGGTGCACTTGACGGGGACGGGTTGGGTGACGGGCGGAAGACTGGCGCCGGCCATCTGCTCTTCGCGGAACCTGTTGAAGATCTCGGGATCGGTGGGGTGGGCGGCGTTGAGACATTCGGCGACGGCGAGGATGGCTTCGGACGTGCCGTTCATGCTGGCGATGTTGAAGAGGCTCTTGGAGGCGGCCAGGGCTTCATCGGTCTTGCCGAGCGCGAGGAGGGCCTTGACGCGCATCTGGAGGACGACCTCGACGGAGCGGGTCTCGGCGGGGGAAGCGAGGATGCCCTCGAGGGCGAGGTCGGCCACCTCGGTGAACTGCTTGTTGTTCATCATGGGTCTGAGGAAGTAGCTGCGGAGGTCGGAGAGGCCGCGAGTCTGAATGCGCGAGCGGATGCTCTCGACGGCTTGTTTGTGTTGGGCGGGGTCTTGGCTGGCCAGTTGCGCGGTGATCTCGGCAATGATGACGGCTTCGGACTTTGGCCTAGGCGGAGGAGGGGTATGGGTGCTGGCGGGTCTGGTTGTCTGAGCGGCTGCAAGTGTGCAGAGAAGAGCGGTGGCGGCGAAGAGGAACCGGTGTGTGAGGTTTGGCATGAGCATGTCAGACTCCATGAGGGCGCGGATGATCAGTGGCGCTGCTGAACGGTGGAAGCGGTCAGGGCGGAGGGCACATGGGCCGGGGAGATCTCAGCGGGCTGGGGTTTGGCGGCATCGCGAGCCCAGGGGATCGCGGCGGGGGGGAGCGCCGCGGGGTCGGGTTTGGCGGGGTTTCGGCGGGGGGCCAGTTGGGGGAGTTTGGCCAGTGCCAGGTGGACGGGGTCTGGGTTGCGGACGATTCGGCGAGGTTTGATGCGAGGAAGCTCGGCCGCCGCGACCGAGGCGGGATCGGGGCGGGCGGATGACCGGGACCACGCTGGCACGGCAAGGGGAACGTCGGCGGGATCGGGCCTTGTCGGGTCGGGGCGGCGGCGGATGGTCGGGATGGCCGCGAGAGAGACGGTGGTGAGGTGCTGGCTGGCAATATCCCGTACCCACGGGAGCGAAGCGGAGGGGAGGGAGGTTTCAGTGAGGCTGGCGGTGGTGCGCTGCCATGGAATCCTCGCGAGGGGCACTCGCTCATAGGCGGCCATCCAGCGGGCGTAATGTTCATCGTGGCGGCTGGCGTCGGGGTTGCGGGGATCGAAGAGAACGACGTAGTCCGGTTTGTTGGGGGTTAAGAGGCCGCGGAGCATGTAGGCGCAGGCGGCGAGCATGAGACAAGCGAGGATCGCGGCGAGGGCGATGCGCGTGATATGACGCTTGCGGGTCATGGGGCTGTGCTGCGGCCTCCAGAGGGAGTTACCGCGGGCGGGTGGGCGGCGTTGAGGGGGTGATGCGGGCGGGCTTAGCGTTTCTGGTGCTTGATCGCTTCGCGGAGTTCCTGCCAGATGCCGTCGAGGGGCTTGGAGGTGATGCTGAGTCCGCCGGCGGCTTCGAGGGCGAGGGTATAGACCTTGTCGGGGTAGTAGTAGGTCCAGGGGCTTTCGCCCTGGGCGACGCGGACGCCCTTTTGCTCGCGGTACTTGGGGTCGTCAGCCAGCTTCCAGAAATTCTGCCACAGCTCGGCCTCGAAGGCGCGAGCCTCGGGCGGCTGATCGGGATCGGCGCGGTAGACGGCTGGAGGCTTGCCGGGGTCGTCGATGGGGAAGGCATCGGCGGGCGCCTGGTAGTCGCCGAAGATGCGGTAGAAGAGGACGAGGCTGTGGCCGCGGAGGGAGTCGTCGTTCTCGATGAAGCCGCGGTCGAACTTGACGACGAGGGCGTCGATGTGGGCGACGTTGCCCTTGATGTTGAAGAACTTGGGGGGGAGGCGTTTGCCGTCGCGGGCGTACTCGACAAACATGAGGGTGGTCAGGGCCACGGAGTTGCCCTGGGTAACCTGGTCGGTGACGACGATCTCGGCGACACGCCGTTCGCTGGTGAGCCTGGAGACGAACTGCTGGAGGTGCTGGCGTTGCTGTTCGAGTTGTTTGATCTGCTGCTGGAGGTGGGCCTCGGTGGAGTGGCTCCTCTCGTAGCGGTAGAGCGCATACGAGCCGGCCAAGATGAGGCCGCACAAGAGGAAGAGCTTGAGTAGTTGGCGGAGCATGGGGGCGATGGTCCTCTAAGGCATACTCCTGTTATCGGCCGTTGGGCGGAAGGAAATGCAGGGGGGACGGGGTCGCAGGGTCGGAGGCGGGGGGTCAGGCGCGGTGTTCATCTATCGGTGGGGGTATCCAGGACGCGTGGCCGCACGATGTTGGCGTTGGGGTAGAGACGGGTGAGGGTGTTCTGGTCGGTGGCGATCATGAGCAGGTTGGCGGCTGGGGATTCGCTGCCGAGATATCGGCCGTTGCGGGTGAGGTAATGGTAGGTGGGTTCGCCTTCGAGGCCGATGCGGTCTTTGACGACGACGGCGGAGATGGGTTTGCCGGCGAAGGTGACGGTGCGTTCGGGCTGGACATCGAGGTAGCGGTGGACGATCTCGCGTTCGCCGCTGACCCAGACAACAAAGAGATAACCCTTAGGTTCATTGAGGGGAACGAGGCGGGGAAGGAAATGCGACAGAGCCTGCGGGAGGTAATAGGGGGATAGCTCGCGTGTGACGGGTGTAACGGCGGCGGCGCTGGATTGGGTGACGGTGAGCAGGTAGCGTTCGGAGACGCGGACGAGAGGCTGGCCGGGGTCTTTGGGGTCGCCGCCCTCGGCGGCTTGGAGCTTGCGGGAGACGCGTTTATCGCTCTGGCCGAATTCGGTGACGTGCTGTTTCTTGCCGTCCTTTTCGACGACGGTGAGGGTGACCCATGCTTCGTTCCTGCGGTTGTCGGCGCAGAACATCTCGGAGCCCACATCGACCGTGGAGCCGGGGTCGGAGGCTGCCTGTGAGCGGATGGCGACGATGACGCCGCTTTGGCCCTGGCGTTGGGCGAGCTCCTCGGCGACGAAGCTCCAGCCGACGTCTGTGCCGTCGCGCTGGATGCGGAGGTACTGCTCGGGCGTGACGATCTGCTTGAGGCGCGTTGGCACATTGACCAGGAGAGCGCGGGCGGCGTAGAGGCGCTGGTCGTTGTCCGCCCTGATGGCGCTCAGGTCAAGGAGCTGCGCCGAATCGATGATGGCGCGGAAGATGCGCACGGCGATGGTTTCGGAAGGGTCTTCGGCGTCGTCGAGGTCTTCGGCGGTCCGGGTGGACCGGGTGGTGAGATCGAGAACGTAGTAGTGCTGGTCGTTGCGCTGGATGATGGCCACTTGGCGGAGGCAGGCCTGGGAGCCCTGAGTGAAGCGAAGGATGATAAGGCCGGCGTCGTTGGGGCCGACGTTGATGAGATCGTGTCGGAGGACGCGGTTGCCGGCGTTCTGGACGAGCAGTTGCTGTGCGGTCTGGATGAGCACGCCCGGCTTGGTTTTGGATTCATCGACGAGGGGCGTGGCGGGATCATCCTTGCCGACGAGGGGAGCGGAGCTCTCGAAGATCATCTGCGAGGCCTTGAAAATCCACTTCTCGTCCGTGTTGACGAACTGGACGATGCTGGTGCCGACGCTGGCTGGTGTGGCCTGCGCCCCGCGGAGGGGCGGGCGGAAGGCGATGCCGCTGGCCCGGCTGATGAAATAGGGGGCCAGGTACTGAACGGGGTTGTCGTCGTCGTCGAGCGAGGCGGCCGGGCGGACGGTGGGCTGGGTCGCGGGCGCAGCAGCCAGCCCCGGCGCGACAAGGCACAATGCGGCGTACAGGGCGGGGATGTATCTCATTGGGTGCATAGCGAGCTCCACAGCATGAACGACGACGCCCCCGCAGTGGCTTGGCCACGACAACGCGTATTGTCCCAAAAGAGTGGCGGAGTTCAATTGCACGAAGTGGAATCGGCGGCGGATGGACCCCTATCATCCGGCCGATACACGCACGGACCCGCGGAGCACAGACATGCGGGCGAGCGGCGGAAAGCAGGCTACCATGATGATTCAACCTGACCAACAGTTCTTTGACGGCGGGCGATACGTGTGGACGCCGGAGCGCGAGAGATCGGTCTGGCAGACGGCGCTTCGGGTGCTGGCGCAGACGCTGAAGCGGGGCAAGATGCGGCGAATAGTGATGATGATCGGGCTGCCGGGTTCGGGGAAGAGCAGCTACGCGGAGGCGCACGACGAGCGGGATGTGGTGGTGTTGGATAGCGCGTTCGTGGACAAGCAGCGGCGGGCGGAGGTGTTCGCTGTGGCGGGCAAGGCCGGTGTGCCGGTGGTCGGTGTGTGGATGGATACGGAATGGGAAGTATGCGATGACCGGAACCGGCAGAAGAACGCGGACCAGCGGGTGCCGGCGGAGATGATGCGCCGGATGCGGGCGGCGCTGCTGGCTGAAACGCCGTCGGAGACGAAGGGGTTTGCGGAAATCCGGCGGATCCGGACGCATGTGCCGGCGGCGGCATAGCGTGATCGCGAACAGTGCAAGCGACACGCGCACAGACTGCGGTCCGTAAGCGTTCTGTATGAAACAGGGCCCGGAAACGGCGAGCTTCCGGGCCCTGTGAATTCTGCTCACTGGATGGTCCGCGGCGTTCAGCGATAGAACTCGATGATGAGGTTCATGTTGACCTCGAAGGGAACGTCCTCGGGAACGGGGAGGGCGTTGACCTTGGCGGTGAGCTGAGCCGGGTTAAACTCAAGCCACCCGGGGACGTTGTGCCCGGCGTTCTGCTCCATGTTGTCGCGAAGCACCTTGTGGATGCTTTCTTTGAAGGTGAGGGTCTGGCCGGGCTCTGCGAGGAAGCTGGGGATGTCGGTTTTTTTCCCATCGACGAGGACGTGGCCATGGGCGACGAGTTGGCGGCAGGCCCAAATGGTTCGGCCGACGCCGAGGCGACGGAGAACGTTGTCGAGGCGGCGTTCGAGGATCTGTATGAGGGTGCTGGCGGTGTTGCCCTTGGACTTTTTGGCCATGAGGAGGAAGCGGCGAAACTGTCTTTCAAGCATGCCATAGTGGAAACGCAGCTTCTGCTTTTCGGCGAGTCGCACGCCGTATTCGGTGTTCCGGCGGCCGCGGTAGCCGTGCATGCCGGGGATGGTCAATTCCTTGGCGGTGTGCTTGGGGATATCGGCGATGGGGACGAGAACGCGACGGGAGAGTTTGACTTTCGGGCCGAGGTAACGGCTCATGGTGAAGCGCTTTCTACGGGCCAACAGGAGGCCCGCTCAAAACATGCACGGCGCTCATGACGCTGCCAGGAGAAATACCGGGCGTGGAAGGCGTCAGCGGCTTATGCGCGTTTCGGCTGACGCATGGTTCTGAGGCATGCGGCACCGGTTTCTCCTGCCACGTGCGGGAGAAGGGGGGATTATAGCGGGCGGGGGGTGGTTGACAAGCCGCCGGGGTGAAGATCAGCGGGCGGGTTTCTGGATGTCGTTGGGTGGGGCGATGGTGACTTGGCCGGTGGCGGCCCATTCGGCGCCGCGGATCATGAGGGCTGCGCAGCCGGGATCGGAGACGGAGGAAGCGTCGTGCCCAAGCAGGTTCACGAAGACCCGGCCTTTGCCGCACGGGATGGTCCAAGCCATGGGTTCATGGGCGTCTGTTCCGCCTTGTTTGGGGTCGGAGAAGGCGGTGAGGAGGATGTGCATGTTCAGGCCGGGGCCGCGCTGGCCGTGGTAGAGCTCATCCTTGGCGTGGGTCCACTTCTGGGGGAGGCCCTTGGTAATGGCGTGGTCGGGGTCGCGGACGAGGACTTCGTAGGGATGTTGTGGGCCATGGCCTGCGCCGGGGCCTTGGCCTTTGGGGGTGCGGACGGTTTTGCCGGCGTCGTCGACGGTGATGCGGTCGCCGAAGTTGGGATCAGCCCAGAGAAGGCCGACCATTTTGGTCCATTCGGTCCAGGGGAGGAAGGCGTTGTTGGCGGCGTGGTAGACGACCAGCCCGCCGCCGTCGGTCATGAACTTCTCGAAGGCCTTGTTGACTTCATCGGGCCAGGGCTCGCCATTGTAGTTGCTGAGGACGACCTGGTACTTGGCGAAATCCGGGCGGAAGCTGTCCCATGCGGCCTTGGGGGCGTTGGCGGGAGGGCTGGTGAGGACATCGACGTTGAAGCGGCCGGTTTTGAGGAGCATGTCCTTGATGGGTGGGGTCGTGCCTTTCCAATCGTGGTTGTTCTGGCCATCGATGATGAGGACGCTGATCTTGTCGGCGGCGGCGTAGGCCGCGGCGGCGAAGCATAGTGCAAGAGCGGCGATGATGGAGTATGTACGAGTCACGAAAGCTCCTTTTTAGTTTATGTGGTTGTACCACGGAGCGGGCTTCTTCCGCAACCCAAGGGGACAAAGGCATGGCTGTGTTGGAGTTGCCGGCCACACGTTATTGGCTATTCGCTGCATCCGAAGTCCGGGAGGCGCCGCACCGGTCACCCGAGGAAGGAACGTGGATGACCAAAATCGCACCCATGCACCCGTCCCGCTTTCCACCGGTGTCTGGCTAACCCCCAGAGTTGGGCAGTCAAGCCGGCTGTTTGGACAGCCACGATCCAAGGTGCCGCTTCGCGTGCGACGTGTAGCCATACGCGTCGCACACTGTCAACACGGCGCGGATGCGATCCTCATTCCGCTTGCCCGACTGAAACGCGGTGTAGACTTCGGGCAGACTGGCAAGTGTCTCCGCCTCTCTGCGCGTCTGGACGGTGACCGTGGTGTTACCGAGCTTCACGTCATACCGACCGTCGTTTCTCTTGGTGATGTTGCTCATGCGGCTAACCCCTTGTCATAGATGAAGAATTTTCCAAGGCGCACCAGCGCCTTGAACTTCCCGCTGGTGAAGTCGCGGGCATCATCACGGCCCGCGTTGAATCCCGCCCAAAACTCCGACGGTTTTGACTCAATGTAGTTGACGATGTTCGCGCGAACCCACTGCCCGCCTCGTTTGGTCAAGACGCAATCGAACAGCATTTGCGAATACTTTATCCGAGTAGGTTTATCGTCGCCAATCTCTTGCACCAGCACCTCGGCAAATCCCACAAGGTATCCGGCGAAAGTCTCACTTAGCTCGACTTTTGCCGTTTTTGTCAGCTCACGCCACCTGACTCAGATGATCCAGCAGCGTGATCCTTAACCGTGTCGGAAGTTTTGTAACACCCGCATGTTGGCCTGGTATCCGAAAAATCTCCTG
>Ga0315288_10007494_pt1 | contig 13825 bp, 14 predicted proteins | sample YL17G11_20_MG_FD_203454 | JGI IMG/M metagenome (GOLD analysis project Ga0315288, IMG submission 203454) | Sediment microbial communities from Yellowstone Lake, YNP, Wyoming, USA - YL17G11_20 | ecosystem: Environmental > Aquatic > Freshwater > Lake > Sediment | place: USA: Wyoming | collected...
TGTAATTCCAAAGGCGTGGATAGAGATAGGAGTAATGAGTCTCATATTGGCAACGCTCGCTGGAAACACGGGATTCAGGGAATTCATAACGAGATTGTTTCCTTCAAAAGTAGGGAAAACACAGAACAGTGTGATGTAAACCTGGCTTTTCTCTAGGTGCCGAAAGATTGTTTTAGGGCTTTGTCATTGGTTTCCCCGTTCATGTATGTGTTGCCTGTTTTCACGTTGTTGATGATTAGAACAGCAGGTGCAAACAGGTCAGGGTCTATCTTGTAGAAGTCAAAGTTGGCGTCTTCAAAGATGTCTTTGAATGGTCTTCCATACGCCTTAGACGCTGATGATGGAGCCTTCTTCGCGATCTCTTCGAGTTTTTCTTCGTCATCGTATTCTACAGTGTAGTAGGCGGTTCCACCGTAGAGTATGGCATCGTTTGTTCTAGCCATCGCTATTGCAGACTTGGGGGTCACTGGGGCTATTGGTGCGAATCCAAATGCGTGCAGGATAGTTTTCGGGTCTAAACCTAGTCTTCTCAGTTTGTGAATGCCTGTTTCAACAATTCTGCCCGAGATTTGTGTCGCGCCTGCGATGCTTGACGTGGGAGCAAGAATTAGTGCAAGGTTTTCGAAGGAGACTTTGCAGTCTTTGGCGAGACGTTCCAAGATTCTGTCTGGAGGTTGCTTGTCCGTTTCCAGCACCACGACTGCCTTGTCATAGGTGTCTGAGTATCCGATTTCATCGAATATCTCCTTCGGTTTTAGAGCCAATGCTCTTCCTGGGCCAGATCCTATTGCGAAGTAGCCTTCTTCGTTGATTCTCCAGCCTGCGTATTGCGAGCCTAGCGTGGCGATGAGGGGATTGTCTGAGTAGATGAGTATTGTAGGAAGCTCAAGGTCTCCGTATCTTTTGGAGGTCAGTTCTGCTTTTGCACAGCCGCCCATGCAGATTTCAGTTATGAGCCTTCCTGCCCCGTAGCCGCCTCTAGAGTTTATTCCAGCATCAACAATAGTCGTTCCAGCTGCGGTTTCGTCAACCGAAACACCGTACAGCTCTCGTTTGTCAAGTAGTTCCTCCAGGATTTTCCATGCGAGGCGGTTTACGCTTATGGATTTTTTCAAAAAGGTTTCCTCAAATGAGTTTTTCATAAGAGCTTAGGTGGGGGTTGTTAGTTTTGGACACATAAAGTTTGCCTTTTCCATTTTCCGCAAGGTCGCCGAGAAAGACGTAGAAAGGTCCTTCAGCATCTTCTCCTTCCTCAATCTTGGCCTTCTTCTTCATGCTGTCAATCGCGAAAGAGGGCAAAACAGATTCAACGGCGCCTCCGATGACAATCTTTCCGCCTGACATGCAAGCCCCTGCCCTGCCTTCGCAACCGTTCTTAACGTATATAGTTCCTTCACGCATGCGCAGCCCAAGAAATTGACCTGCACTCCCCAGAATCTTTATTATGCCATCTTTCATGTAGGCTCCTGCTTCATTTCCTGCGTTCCCGTGAACCACTATCCTTCCGCCACGCATACCTTTCGTGCTCCCGCGGTATGGTGAAGCCAAATAGTCACCAACGTTGCCATGAATTTCTATGGAACCGTTCTTCACCATCGAGCCAACCCATCCTCCAGCATTGCCGTATACAGTTATTTTTCCGCCGTGCATCTCAGCACCTAAGTGCATTCCCACGTTTCCTTGGATGACTATTTCGCCGCTCTCCATGTGTGAGCCGATTCCTCGCACTCTGGTCAGGTCGCCATGGACTGTTATCCCATTGTTTTTTTGCTGATCATCTGTGCTGGATTCAGCAATTTTGAAAATGTCTCTGAGAGTTCTCTGCTTATTTCCTTCCCAAACCCTGAGTGCTTCAATCTGTGGAATAGTCTTTTCTTGAAAGACGTTTGGGCTTATGCATTCTGCCGTGATCGGAAACCTGAATTCTCTAGTTGTGACTAGTTCAATCATCTAGACTCGCGCCTTTACAGTCATTGGAAGTGAAGCGGTGAGACAGGCTTTATCCACAGGGTAGTTTTCGTACTCGACGGTCCAATATTCTTTGAACCTTCGTTTCAGGGCATCAGTAATCCTACGCGGTTCAGAAACTTGGACATCGAGCCACATCGTGCGTCCGTCGACATGCTTCAGCACTTCCCCGTTTTCAACCACGACTCTTCCATCTTTGATCGTGAACGCCGCCCTTCTGAAGGCTTTTCTCACGGTCTTGAACTTCTGCGATGAGTCAGTTTTCTCGGGATTTATGTTGTAGATCGCTATGTCTGCATCTGCGCCTATGCCTAAATGACCTTTGCGCGACAGCCCTAGGGCTTTGGCTTGGCCGGCCCTCGTTACGATAGCTATTTCGTAGAAGTTCATTTCACGGTCGATCGAAGGAAGAAGGCTCTTGCTTTGTGCTCGCGAGTTAAGCCTCTTCAATGCTGCTTGCCTTGCTTTTTTGCTCATAAGCCACGCAATAATCCTTGGATACGATGTGAATGGACCTCCATTCGGATGGTCTGTGGTCATGAAAATCTTCCAGCTGTCCTTAACCAGAAGAGCCAGTTCCAAGCCTATGGACCATTGAACTGCGTTGACGTAGCTTTTGCGACGATAACGAAAGGGCACAATGCCGGCACTTGTCTCTGTCTCTACGTCATGATTCACCCATTTGTGCCCTGTGAGTCCATAGAGACCGTATTGGAATGGCCCGTCTGCCGTCATTGTTGTCGTGTCTGTAAATACTATTTGTCCCATGTCCAAGGTCACGTGTGAGTGGTTGTTGACGTAGTTTGTGATCGGTTCCGTTCCTGACTCCAGAGTCTTCCAGTCGTCTCCCTTGAAGGCGCTGAATTGACAGTGCGTTATGTGAATTGCAGGTTTCGTCCCGGCGGCCAAATCTTCAACACATTTCATCGTTTCCAAAGCAGTGACGTAGTTTCCGGGTTTTCCCAAGTTGTTCGTGTGAACGTGAATCGTGTGCGGAAGATTCAGAAGCTTGTTCACTCGGCACAGTCCGCGAATTATCTCACGAGGGGTTATGCAGAAGTGCGGAACCTGTTCATCTAGGCTGTTGACGTTGTGACCGAATCCCCAGGCTTCTAGCCCACCAGGGTTGACGATCTTTATTGCGTAACCCTTTGTTGCATTCATCATCCACGCTACGTGCCGTGCACATTCCTCGATGTCTCCGCTCGCCAACTGTTCGAGTACGAACCACCAGTCGCCGAGAAGCGGGTAAGTTGCCTTGTCAACCATAGGAGTGTCATTAAGTTCCTCATGCGTGTGCTTCGCCTCAAGAGGGGACATCGAAGGATTCATTATCGTAGTGTATCCCATCCGCGCGTACCGATAGCCAGTTGTGAAGGTTGATGGAATGGAACGACCCACTCCGGACCTTGTAACAGAAGTCTTGCTTTCAGGGTCCCTGAAATGGTCTTCTGGCCTAAGAAGTCTTCCAGTGTTCACCTCTGAACCTGCAATGTGAGTGTGAATGTCGACTCCGCCGGGCATCACGACCATTCCCGACGCATCTATTTTCTTTGCCTTGTGTTCATTCACGCTTTCAACGATTTGTCCATCTTTGACTGCTATATCCATCTTTTGCCCGTCAATTCCATTGAGAGGGTCGTAGACGAAGCCGTTCTTGACCAGAAGCTCCACTCACACTGCCTCCCTACTGCGTTCTTTCCGAAGCTTCCTGACTTCTGTCAAGATCTTTCTCAAAATCTGCTCATCCGAGAGTATGCCTTTTGGCGGTTTGACTACTCTCTTAAGTGGAAGAGGAACGTGGTCCATTCGATAAGCCGTTCCGCTTGTCTCTATTCCCACGAAGGCAGACGGGAAAACCACGTCAGCCACTTGGCTTGTTGCGTTAAAATGAGGGTCGATGACGACCAAAGGAGTTCTGACCAAATGCTCAACAGCACGCCTTGGGAAATTTGCGACAGGGTCTGAAGCCACAACCAAAGCCGCATCTGATTCTCTGCGCACAAGAATATCAACGATCGATGTTTCGCCCGGGTTGTAGCGAGGAAAACCTTGCGAAAAATCGACTGCATAAGGGTAACCTGTCTGCCAAGTGAATACTGTGTCAGCTCCCGTTACGTTAAAATGGCCGCGCATGGGCATTATCACGAATTTTGTCCACCTGTTCAAGTCACGTGTTAAAGAGATTGCAGCGTCTACGTTGCGTGCTTTGCCGCTGCTCATCGTCAGGCCTAGCCCGAAGAAAACAACGCCGAAATTGCAGCTTATCATGGCGTCGGCGACTTCTTCCAAGTCGTCCACAGGAACTCCTGCAACACGGTCCACATCGATCTCCTCGTCACGGATAAGAGCCCTGAACGCTTGAAAGAGTTCATAGTCTTTGTTCGGCTCGACTTGTATGAAATAGTCTGCAAGCTCGGCAGTTCTTGTTTTTCTGACGTCTACAACTATTAGTCTGCGGCCTTCTTTCAGTATTGCAGGGCATGGTCCGGTTCTCGCGGGTGCAGGAGCACCAGTTTTCTGCTGGGGAGCGATTCTCAGGGCACTTTCGACTTTTTTCTTGGTTGTTGAAGACTTGGTTTTGACTATGTAGTCTCTCCATTCACTCCTCTCGAATCTTCCTTCTGAGAACATTGTGTACCGTTCTACGTGTCTAGGATGGGCGCTCCACGGGTTGCTTCCCCAATAAACGATCAAATCTGCCCTGTGCCTGACCTGTCCAAGAGTGCAGGTTGAGATGCCAACGTCCTGAATACCTAGGACAGAAGGGCCGTGACAAATCGTCGATGTATTGTCGATCACTCCGCCGACTTCTTCGGCCAACTCGATGCCCTCGCGTATTGCTTCGCAACTTGTCGAACTCCATCCGTACAAGACAGGGTACGTGGCATCTATGAGAATTTCAGCAGTCTTTCTCAACGCTTCCTCCATGGTGGCCTCGACAAGCTTGCCGTCTTTCCTGATAAGCGGCTTCAGCAGCCTATGGCCACTGTAGCTTAGGAATTTTGCTTCACACATGGAGCATCCGTTTTTGACCTTGACTATTTTTCCGCGGTCAACCTGTAAGTCTATGTCATCGCAGAGGCACCCGCAGACCGGGCAAGTAACGGGTTTACAGGTTCGCATTAGTTTCCTTCCCAAACTGCTTTTCGAGAAGTTCTTTCAAGCTCATGACAGACTTGTCTGGGGCGGGTTCCAGTTCTGCTGGGACCCCTTTGAGGGAAGGCATGCCGACGCTGTCTGTTTCGGGGTCAGTGATTGCATTCGCCCAAGGTCCGTAGGGGATAAAGATTAGTCGCGGATGCGGACCCCTTCGGGACTTCATGGCCCTGACTACCACTGACCCGTATGGTGTGGAAACTTGGACAGGAGTCTTCTCTTTTATCTTAAGCTGCTTCAAGTCTTCAGGGTCTATGTAGCACACTGCAACATTTTCTAAGTAGTCTTGGGAACCTTTTCCGTGTTCTTTCCCGACACCTTGCTTTATCGTTCGCCCAGTCACCAACAACGTAGACAGTTTTGTGGTATGCTCCAAATGCTAGTCAGTCCCACTATGCTTATGATACTCGGAAGTAGTTTGGAAGTGTGAACGAACTATTTAGCCTAGCCCCTTTCTTCTCAGAAGGCGACCAACATATTCAAGCTGCAGACATAATGATTCTGGGGCTTGTCTGGAATTTCAGTCGGTGCGCGCGCTAAGCACTAAGAGACATCATGATTCGCAACGCGACAATAAGTGACTTGCTTCCGCCGATTGGAACACTTGCAGGCGTCGCAGTGACTTTTGTTAGGCGTTGGGGTTGTCTTATGCAACAGATGGGTTCAAAACGAACGAGACTAGGGTCTGTACCCACTCAGAACACACAGAGATAGTGCAGCTCCAATTATGTCTGCGGTAGTGCCAGGATTCAGCAGATTGTTCGAACGTCTAAGTTGCCGGTCAAATTTGTCCAGACTCCTTCTTCCACTCTCAGTTTTCAGTCCGCCAAGGTCCAGCACTTTTCTGGCGTAGGCGGAGACCTTCTTGGATCTCTCGAAACCAACCTTCCTAGCTATGAACGTGTCTGGCACCTTCACTAAGACTTCCAAGAAAGTTTGGATTATCGCTTCATTCAGGCTTGTCTTGCCATCAAGCTTCTTGACGAGAGAAGAATAGGCAATATCGAAAGTCACGGGGTAATTGTTAACCCACTCAGAGCAGATGGTATCATATTTCTCAGCGATCTTGAATACCTGAAACAAGGAGACGTTCCCCTTGAGTATTTTGGCCTCCGAGGAGGAATCGTTAACGTCCAGGTCAGGTCTTTTCCCAAGACCCCCAGGGCTGGCGATTCTAATGGCCTCATAGAGGTCAACAGTATCCATAGGAGTTGTTGATTCAACGACTACCTTCAAGCTTTTCCTGAGTTTGCGAACTTCAAAATCCTCTGCTGAAGTCATGCCGGCTGCAACGGCAATCGGCGAAAGCAGAATTATCGTGCCGAGCAACGTATTCCCGCCGTGTTGCCATGCTGCAACGTCTGTGACACAATCCCTTATCAACCTGCCAAGTCGGATTTCAGCCTTACCCAGTTTCCCCTCCGCCACGGCAGCTCCCCGCTTAGCTGCGCGCTCAAAAAAAGGGGCCGCTGCCACGGCTGAAGCGAGAAAATGTTCATACCTGGTGTTCTCAAAATTTGTGACCACACTGACGTTCCCAGGCTTGTGAGCACTGGCCTCGAACAGGACTGCCAGCTCCAAACACTGCGAGATGTGCTTGGCTCCGTCAGACTGATCTGACTGCACCATAACCACCACAAGTATCCTGTCCCAGCAAATTTTATTAATGTTGTGTAAAAGATTACATAGCAATGAACAAGATTACAAGGTAATAGGATGAAAATCAGACTCTCACCCCAAGAAGTAGCATTGGTGGCGACTTTTGCCGCATTGTCAGCCATTGTGATCAAGATCCTGCCAGGAATACCGATAGTTGGAGTGTCCGGCGCAAACATCAAGTTCGATGCTGTGCTGGCTCCAGTTTACGGCATGATCATCGGTCCTTACCTTGGTTTCTTAGCTGCTCTTGTCGGCGGAGTGATCACAGCAGGAAGCCCCTTTGACATCTTGACTTCGTTTGCTCCAGCAGTCTCGGCGTTGGTAGCAGGGTTTCTGACGCAAAGAAGCGTCGGAAGCAACGGAGGCAGAATCAAAGGATGGATGCCCGCATCGGCAGTCCTAGGTCTGTTGATATTTGGGTGGTACATGACTGACATCGGGCAAAGGGCCCCTTTTTACCCAGTTCTTCATGTTTCGGCTCTTGGCCTCATGATCCTTGCAGGAAACAGAATAGCGTCTGCCTTCAAAGAGAGTGAAACTGCAGAAGAATCTCAGAAGGTGAAACCTGCTTTGTACGTTGTTGGCATCACCATTTTTATGGTGGCCTTAGTCTTTGCGATGCCATACTCAAGTAGTGTATGGATACTCCCTCTCCTGCCTTTACCAATGTTCCTGATGGGCGGGGCGTTGATCGTCTATGGTTTGTTTGGAATTGGCAAGAGCGCCTTTGTCTTTGCTGTCTCCGCTGCAAGCTATTGCGGAATAATGGCCGATCACATGCTCGGCAACTTGGTTTTCATAGGCAGCATAAATGTGTTCATACCGTTATCCATTGTGAACGACTACTTTCTGAAACCAGTCGGTCTGCCAGACATACCATCTCTTTTTATGTATATGATACCGGTCTCAGCGGCTGAACGACTAATGTTCACACTAGTCGCGACAATTCTAGGAGTCGGGTTGATTCTTGCGATCCGAAGGGCAAATCTGCCAACGCGAAAATCATAGTTTCTCTAGCTCCTGAACGGGTGAACTGATGAAGACCGAAGCCCGGGAAGGCGACATGGTGGAAAATTCTAGAGGAGCAATATTTGACGTAAAGGGATTGGTTCACCCGCACGGCAAGGCAGTAGCGTTCATCCGCTATTTTCAGAACGCCATGGGAGAGAGAAAAAGAAACAAGGTGACCTATGAGAAGGTCTATTCTCTTGCCAAAAGATTTGAGATACTGAAAGAGATGTTTCCACAATATATTGTTCATGATCCCGTGTTTGATGAGATCTTGTGCGAAGTTCCAGTTCAAGACATTAAAAAGCATTACAGACCATTTGAAAAGTTCAAAAAGCTACGTGAATCCAGTAGGCCAGATGCCCTTGAAGCCAAGGCTTTGCACTTGCTTAACCTGCTCGTGGAAAAAACTGACATCCCGCTAGATGCCATAGGAATCTCTGGCTCGATTCTGGTGAAGCTTCACAAACCAGGTTCGGATATTGATGTCCTCATATACGGTTCAAGGAACTGCTCCAGAGTGTATTCGGTGCTGGGGCAACTGTTGAAGGACAAAAGCTCTCCGTTGAAGAGCTACAACAAGCAGGAATTGGTTAACTTGTTCGATTTCCGTTCGAAAGACACAGCCATGTCCTTTGAGGACTTTGTCCGAACTGAATCGAAGAAAGTTCTACAGGGAACATTCTTGAAAACTGACTATTTTGTACGCTTTGTGAAAGACTGGAACGAAGTTGATGAAAAATACGGGGATATTCAATACAGGAACGTGGGATACACAAGAATTGAAGCAACAGTCATTGACGACTCGGAAGCAATCTTTACTCCGTGCATTTACCGAATTGCGAATGTGAAATTCCTCGAAGGAGCTGGATGTGAAACTGTGAAGGAGATAACATCGTTTCGCGGAAGGTTCTGTGAGCAGGCCAAACCGGATGAAAGGGTCGTTGCTCAGGGAAAAATCGAACAGGTCACAGACACAAGAGACAATTCACAGCACTTCAGGCTACTGGTGGGCAACAATCACGAAGACTTCATTGTTCCTCAACCAAGTGAACTCTCTTGACCAAAGTGACTTATCTCCTGTTCAACCTCCAACGTAAAACCGGAATTCACAAGGAAATCTTCCACTGTATGAACATAGGAGTCGTGAGCACCATAAGAGATCCCCATAAGCCCATGCCCTGCAGCACATGCAATAATCTCAATTCTCGTCTCAGCACCACTGGCTTCTTCCAAAGTGACCAGCAAGGCCGCATCGTTCTCGACTCTGAAGAAATAGTGTTCTCCCAAGATGACTCCCCTCAAAGAGTCTCCAGGTTTCCCGAACTCTCTCGCGTATATGTCCCCGAATTCGGCTTTCAAGGCTTGAAAAACACTCACGAAAGGACTTTTCACAGTGCACCTCAAGTAATGAGACGTCATAAGGGCGTTCTCCTTCAGACCTGTGTTCTAAGGTTCGTGCGCTTAAGTACCTGTTCGTAGTATCGGGGACAATAAGTCAAGACTATCTGGAGGAAGCTGTTCCGTGCAGTGATCACTTTTTCCAGGTTTCCTTCCACATAGACGGGCTCGTCTTTGCGAACTTGCATTCGAAATTCTTCCAAGTAGGAGACAAGCCTGTTCACCTCAAGAGTCTCCTTTGCACCCTCCAGAACTTTCAGGGGCTCGATGCCGTAGACCGATGGGATGAAAGGAGCATCTCTATCATCAGTGACCTTAGCCAACAATTTCGTCCAGCCTAGTGGTTCGACCCTTGATTGCGAATCGTACTCATTGCGGACCTCGTCCCAATGTTTGACAGGTTCAAACTCCGTTTTGACACGTCTGCCAGCTTTCTCGTCTACGTACAAGGCATAAACGAGTTTTCTGCGTTGATGCCACAAGTATTCTTCTGGTCCGTAGTTTCTGAAGCGCCAAACTTTTCCTCTTACGGAGTGGTCTGTCATGAATTCGTTCATGAATGGCGAGGAACTGGTTTCGTAGAGCTGTTCTAGGGATTCACGAAGCCTGACAAGATTACGGTGCCCATATACGAGTAGGTCGATGTCCGAAAACCGGGGGTCATAAAACCCATGAAGCAGTGAACCGAAGACGCCAAAGTCGTTTACTGATATGTCTGCGTGACTGCAAGTGAAATCTAGGACTTGCTGCATTGCTGAGTGAAGTTCATCTCTTGGCCTTGTCTCGACGAGTTCTTTGAGTTTGAGTTCTGGCTTTCTTATCTCGAAGATGTCTCCATGCTTGACGCCAATGATTCTCTGTTGAAGCATCTCGTTGGCAACAAAGTATTCTTGGCATTGTTTTCTTACAAATTCCCAGCCTTCGTCCCCGTAGAACTTGTAGTAGACGTTTTTTCCACCGTTTCTCAGTGCTCGTGGGTCGTCAGAATTGAATAGTGTCGCAGGGGCATATTCTGGGTCGCAGAAGTAAGCGTTTGTCGGGTGGGTATTGCCTAAAACGCGAAGAATGATGCCTTCTCGTGTGACGATGGCATCTCGGTCTCTTAAACGCGGGACGGCCAAACGTGCTCTTCCTCACTTGTTCCTGTTCCCACGACGACCTGATGGAAACTCCTTCCTGTTTCGAGGTTCTTGACATGTTCAAGCATACCTGAAACTCGGATTTTGTCCCCCTTTCTGGCGACGTTTCTGTAGCAACCGACCATAGATACAACACGTTTCGGAATTTTGTCTTTGGCCAAGGTTGAGGCTGCATCTGCTGGAATGTAGGTTTCAATTCCATATGTTGCTGGACGAAACATCGATTCGCTGTCGTCTCTAATCTTACATTCAAAGTTGACCGGATTCACAGGCATGTATCTGAACTGGCCGTACTTGAAGGCGATCTTTTCGGCTTTGCGAACCCCGTTGTACATGAATGTCCTGCCAAGATATTTTCCCTTGTACTTGCGAGCTGCATCGAGTCGATTGTTGAATTTGTAACTCAACGTTCCAACGTCAACAAGCCTTTTGATAGTTCGTTCAAGTCTTCGGAAGTTTCGCGCACCATAGACAACTAGGTCGATGTCGGAATTTGCCTTGTGCATGTTGAGCGCGACAGAACCGTGAACACCAAAATCCTGTAAGCCTATTTTCGACTCTTTCGAAAACAGGTCTACAAGGTTCAACGTAATTTCCTCCAGAGCGTCTTTGTCTTTCAGACTGGCCAGTTGTTGCAGACGCACATTTGGGACGTAGACCCTTTTCACGGATGCCAGGGAAGCACTGATTACATCTTTCGCTCTGAAGGGGCAGAAGTAGACATAGTCTGGGAAATGAACCCTGAAAGTCTCTAAGAACATGTGATAATTGCTTGCAGTATAAAGTTTCTCAGCCCTGAAAAATGTTTTTCTTTCGTAGGTCCATGTGCTGTCCAGAAAGTCCACATGAAACAGTTTCTTGAACTGAGCAGGGATGTACTTCAAAAAAGCAAAGACACGTTCGGGCGGATGTTCGTACCCGAAAACATTGAATATGAATCCTTCATCGGTTACGAATGTGTCGCCATCCCTAGGCACCCATTTTTCAGCGGTCGTCGCAAGCACCTCAGTAAGACTGAGACGATAGGCCAAAAAAACCTATTGCCGCCTAGCCATAACGTTTAAAGAGCGAGTCCGACAGAGCATCACGAAGTGAATCTGGTTGGGTACGGATCTACATCCCTATGTAGTTTTCCTTCCTTCGGACCAAAAGGTCAGAGTGCTCAGTGCTATTTTCGGCTCAAAAGCTGCCGTTGACATCCTCAAGTTTTCGCTGCGGCAAGGAATCTCGGCAAAAATCTACCAGAAAGACCTCGTCGGGAAGCTGGATTATTCCAACAAGACCGTTATCGGGAATCTGAAGGCGCTTACGAAGCTTGGAGTCTTGACTGAAGACATGGAAAAAGTCAACAGAAACAAACGCATCATCTGGGTCAAAGCGTATCAACTCTCAGACGCTGGAAGATGGTTTGCACTCCTTCTTGCCAGAGAAAGTGACCTCACAGACGGGGAAAAAGCGTCGATTCTGCAAAGTCTTTTCAGAAGCTATGTTAGGTGGGTGAAAGATCTTTCTGAAAAACTACATGTAGACAGGAGAGTCTTAGAAAGGACTTTCGCTGAAGAGATGAACAGGGGAAAGCGAGTATGATGCCAGTAGTCATCCCAGTAGTCGGGGGAAAGAAATCAGGAAAAACGACCACGATAGAATTGCTAGTGAAAGAACTAGCTCATAGAGGCTACAGGGTTGCCGTGGCAAAACACATTCCTGAGCCCGATTTCACGATTGATACAGACGGAAAGGATACGTGGCGTTTTGGCCAGGCAGGAGCAAAAATCGTCGTGGGGGTATCTTCAGGTGAAGTTGCCACGATTGAAAAAGTGCACACAGCCAGCTTCTCGGTCGATGATATCCTACGACCGTGCAGAGACGCTGACATAGTCTTTCTGGAAGGCTTCAGAAGACAAATCGCCGCTGAAAAGCATTTCCAGAAGATCGCAGTCGTGAAGTCTGCCGGAGATGCCAGGGAGGCGGTTGACACTTTTGAGCCGATTCTGGCTTTCGCAGGGTCGTACAACACGGAGATGGATTACCCCGCGATTCCTTACGTGGACGTTTCACGAAACCAGAAGAAGCTCGCTGACATCATTGAAAATCTTGTTGAAGAAAGAGTTGTAACTTGAGTGTGTTGTGGTCGGGCTATTGGGGTTTGGAGACGTTATTTGAGGGGGAGATGGGAGAAAGGAGATAGTGTAAAAGGAGATGATAACTCTCCAAGCCTTTCCACCCCGACGGTCAACAGACTCTTGTTACATCACCTTTCTAGAGGGCCTTGAAAGCGTCAAACCACCTGTTGTACATTGAGAGCATGTCAAGTGACACACTTGGTTTTCTATCCTCGAGGATTTGTCTGAAATCATCCATGGTCAAAGGTCTCGGTTTTGCTTGCTTGTCGCTTGCCATTCCAGCCTCGAAGAACTCGCCGATGAGCTTCAGTTGGGCTGACTGAGCTACGTCTCTGATGTCGCTTCCTGAAAACCCTTCTGAAAGCCTGGCAAGTTCATGCAAATCAACATCCTCGGCCAGTTGCAGGTTGGTCGAGTAGAGTTTGCACATCATCAGTCGAGTGTGATGGTCGGGAAGCGGTACCAGTATTCTCTTCTGGAACCTCCTGATGAAAGCCCAGTCCAAGTCCCAAGGCTTGTTTGTGGCTCCGATGACGTAAACGTGCAGGGTTTTCCCCTTGTCTACGATGCCGTCCATTTCCTTCAGGAACTGGTTTCGGACCCGGATTTCGCCGCCGACCTCGTTTGAATGCTTTCCCATCATAGAGTCAAGTTCGTCGATGAAGACTATGGCAGGTCTTCCCCCGGTCGCAGACTTCCGGACAGAAGTGAAAAGTTTGGCGACGTTCTGTTCTGCTTCGCCTAGCCATTTGGACATTATCGATGCGGCGTCGATGGAGATGAATGTCGCGTCGATTTCTGTGGCTACTGCAGCTGCAAGAAGAGTTTTTCCGCAGCCTGGCGGTCCGAAGAGAAGGATGCCTCTTGGCCAACCTAGTGGGAAGAGGTCGGGTCGCTGCACTGGGTAGACGATGGCTTCTTTGACTGCCTTCTTTGCAGTGTCAAGACCAACGACGGTGTCCCATTTAACGTTGGGCTTCTCTGTGACTATGAGTTCTTCGTAGCTTGATTTTCCTTCTTCTGCCGGCTTACCCTCGGTTTCCATGGTGCCGTTCCTGCATTCTGCGTGAGGTGCGGGCCCAACGGCTCCCTGTATGGCTTTTATTCTTTCTTGATACGCTATGGCTCGTTGGATGTAGACTTTGTTGAGGCCATAGTCAGGGTATAATTGGACGAGTTGCAGAAGGTTTTCAATGGCTTTCTGGTATGTTGTGATGGCCATGCCTCTTGCCCCCTGCCTGTCCAGCCGCACGGCTTCAAGCGCATAGTTCGTTGCGGCTTTCTCGAGTTCTTGGGATGCACTCATGCGACTCATTCTCCAGTTTCCAGTTCAACCTTAATTTTCCCTTTAGACCCCAGATTTTCCAA
>Ga0315288_10007495_pt1 | contig 13825 bp, 8 predicted proteins | sample YL17G11_20_MG_FD_203454 | JGI IMG/M metagenome (GOLD analysis project Ga0315288, IMG submission 203454) | Sediment microbial communities from Yellowstone Lake, YNP, Wyoming, USA - YL17G11_20 | ecosystem: Environmental > Aquatic > Freshwater > Lake > Sediment | place: USA: Wyoming | collected...
CACCGCCCCAGTGGCCGCCGAAGCCCGGCTATTCCTTGCCGAGTACCACATTCGGCGGGGTATCGAGGCCATCGTCGCGCAGGATCTGACGCTGGCGGCGCAGCACCTCGGCCGCGCGTTGGACTACGACCCGTCGAACGAAATGGCGAAGACGAAGCTGGCCCAGATCCGCGGCGGAGCCGACGAGCAGGGTTCCTACTGGCTGCCCACGGCCGGAACGATGCGGGAACCTGTCCGCGTGTCGCTGGTCGACGCGCCGGCCCGGTGCCTGGAGCGTGCGCGCGAGGAGCTGCTGCGAGGCGACTGGCAAGCTGCGGCGGTCTACCTCGCCGCTCTCAACGACGTGGGGAAGAGGAACCCGGTCGCGGCATCGCTTGCTCTGGCGGCGGCCGGACGGGCGACGACTCCCGCGCCCCATGCCCGAGCGGCACTCGAGGACGCTCGGGATACCGGCCTCCTGGCCGGGTTCGTGGGGTTGCGCTCGGCGGTTGCCGCCTCGGGCGCCGCTCTGTGGCGAGCGGCCCTGCTGACATCGGACGATCTGAGGGCCTACGGAACCCTCAATCGGGTCGGCGGCGCCAAGACGGAGGTCGTGAGCGAGTATGCGAGCCAGCGGGTGATCGTGCTCGTCGGCAGGGTCGGTGCGGACGCGGAGACGGTCGCGTCGGCACCATGCGCCTCGCTGCAGCTTGAGTCGAGCGACGGGGTCCGAGTCGGCCCGCTGCCCAATCGCCCCTGGCCGGTCCTGGACGAGTTCCTCGGCCCCGACGCGGTGGGCGAGGGCGCCGTGGTTGTGTTCCCCAATGCAGACGCGGGCGGGCGGCCGGTTGTCACTGAGACCACCCAGTGGGTGGCCCTGTCCGCGACTCCTGCCGACTCACCCAACTCGGCCCTGCGGTTTGTATGGCCGCTGGCGGGCCTGGCGCCCGCTGCGATCACGATCGTGGAGACGACGGGCACAAGTGGCACATCGCCCGGGAACGGCGTCGAGCCGGCCCCGACGGAGTCCGGACCTATCGTGGTTACGCCGGGACCGGGCGAGGGCGGTGAGGCCGCGGTCGCAACCGGCCAGCCGGGGCCGTCCGAGTCTGGGCCCGGCCAGGTTGCGCCCACGAAGCCGGCGCCGTCGCCAACGGCCGTCGCGGACGCCGGTTCCGAGAACCCGGCCGACGCTGCGGAGGGAGAGGATGCGGGGGGGCCAATGCCGTCGTATGTCCATGAGACCTCCGGCGCCGCACCCGGTCCGGTCACGCCCGTCATCGAGCCGTCGCCGTCCCGACCCATGCAGTCGCTCTCCGGCACGCCTCTCGAGGTCGATCCCTCTCGCGCCACTCCCGTCATCCTGGTGGGGAGCCTGGACACGGAGGAGGCTGTCTATGGCGCATTTCTGCCGCTTGTGGGTCGCGTGGTCACCATCGGGGAGCAGCGTGCACTCGCTCTCTGGTTCGCGGAGCCCTACACCGAGGCATTGCTCAAGGTGACCGCCGATACTGTCGAGCGCGCCCGGCTCCTGGCGATCCAGGAGGCATCCAAGATGGAACTCGTGCTCCTCGTCAGCGTGCCGGAGCCGGAGGGCGAGGGCGCTCTTTCGCTCGCGGCAAGGTGCGTCCTCACCGATGCCCATGCGAACCGACGCCGGGGGCGGTCTCTCGAGAACGTGCTCGGCCGGGACCTGCCGCCACATGCGGGTCCGGGGGGGTACATCTGCTTCGCCAAGACCAGCAACATCGGCCGGGAGATCATGACGCGCGAGGCCAACGAGCTATCGCTGTCGGTGGAGATCGGGCGGGCGACGGCTGCGCCGCGGTTCACCTGGAAGCTTCCCTTGCCGCTCCCTGAACAGCCACGGCAGCCCTAGAGGGCGGCATGGATCGTCTCGCCGACTACGACTTCGACCTGCCGGAAGACCTGATCGCCCAGTATCCTGCGGATCGCCGCGATGCGTCACGTCTGCTGGTCGTCGGGCGAGCCACAGGCACGGTGTCCCACGGGGCGTTCACCGACATCCCCGACCTGATCGGGCCGCAGGACTGTCTCGTGCTGAACGACACGCGCGTTCGCCGAGCGCGACTGCTCGGGAGGCGACCCGGTGGAGGCCGGGCGGAGGCGCTGCTGCTGCGCCCGCTCGGCGAGGGCGTCTGGGAGGCGCTGTGCCGACCGACGGCGCGGCTTCGCCCCGGCATCGCCATGGACTTCGACCCGACGGGCGCTCGTCGGCTGATCGCAGAGGTCGTCTCCCGCCAGGGCGAGGGGATCTGTCATCTCCGCCTGGTCCACGGCCTCCCGCTCGACGGCCTGCTCGATGAGCTCGGGCATGTCCCCCTGCCCCCCTATATCCGGCGTGAGGATGACCCGGCCATCGACCCCGAACGTTACCAGACGGTCTACGCCCGGCACTCCGGCGCCGTGGCCGCGCCGACGGCCGGCCTGCATTTCACCGAGGAGATGCTCGCCCGCATTCGTGCGCGGGGCACTGCCTTCTGCGCCCTCACTCTCCATGTGGGCCTCGGCACGTTCCGACCGGTCACGGCTGAGCGCCTGGCCGACCACCACATGCACGCCGAGGAGTTCACACTCGACGAGCCGACCGCCAAAGCGGTCAACGCCACCCGTGCGGCCGGTGGACGGTGCGTCGCCGTGGGAACGACGTGCGTGCGCACGTTGGAGAGCTGCGTCGACGAGACCGGGCGCGTCGTGCCTCGTCGCGGCGTGACCGACCTGTTCATCCGGCCCGGCTACCGGTTCCGCGTCGTTGATGTGCTGCTGACGAACTTCCACCTGCCCCGGTCCACGCTCCTCATGCTCGTCTCGGCTTTCGCCGGGCATGAGCTGACGCGCGAGGCCTACCGGATCGCGGTGGCGGAGCGATACCGCTTCTTCAGCTACGGCGATGCCATGCTGATCGTGTAGAGACGGCCTCCGCGCGCACAACGCTTCGGCGGGAGGGCGGGCAGCGCCGGTAAACGAATACCTGGTGGACGGCGGCGTTGCGCGCTTTGCCGCCGGTGGTATCCGACATTGGATGGGGGTCCTGGGCATGGGTACCCGGACTCGCGGCTTCTGTACCCCAGTAACAGGCCGAGTGGCTTTGCTCGCCGTGGTATCGGCGCTGTGTCTGGTTGTGGGCTCGCACATAGCCTGCGCGCCGGGAGGGGGAGGCGACGGCGGCGGTTCGAGCGGCGATGGAGCGGGCGATGGGGGGAACGGCAGTGGCGGCGATGGAAACGGGTCTCAGCCCCAGGACACCACCATCACGGGCACTGTCGTCGATGCCTCGGACACCGAGCAGCCGATCGCGGACGCCTACGTTTACGTGCCGATCGGGACACGGGCGGTCGCGCGCCAGGATACCCAGGCTGAGACACACACGGACGAGAGTGGCTCGTATACGCTGTCGGGAGCGTTCGACGGAACGGTCACGCTTGTCATCGAACCACCGCAGGGATCGGGGTACGCGTCGGTGGAGATCGAGATCGACGCGCCCGCCGGCTCGACAATCCACGTGCGAGTGACCGTCGTCCCGAGTGACATGGACAGCCGGGTCAGCGCGGTCACGGTGACCCCGCCGGCGGCGACTGTGGCGCGCGGCGCCTCGACGGCGTTCTCGGCAACGGTGGAGGATGCAGACGGCGCGCTACTGCCGCTGGCGCCCACGTGGACGGTCTCTGCGAACGTGGGGACCGTCGACGAGGACGGCCTCTTCACTGCTGGCGAGACGGACGGGACCGGGACCATCCGCGCCACTGTCGGCGGCGTGAGCGGCACGGCGACGGTCGTCGTGGCCGAGGAGACTCCCTTCGCTCTCGCGGACACGGGCTGGCCGATGTACATGCACGACGCTCAGCACACCGGCCGCAGCCCCTACGTGGGGCCCCAGATCGCCAGTCGCGTGTGGCAGTATGATATCGCGAACCCCACCGGGTGTCCCGTGCTCAGCACCGACGGGTCCGCCTTGATGGCGTCCAACCAGTATCTCTACTCCATCACGCCCGCGGGCGCGCTCGGCTGGCGGCAGGGCTACACGGGCGTCGTCGGCAACATGGCGGCCGCTGTCGCCTCGGACGGCACGAGCACCCGGATCTACGCGCCGTCCTACGCCGACGCCAAGTTCTACGCGCTCAACGCGAATGGGACGCAGGTGTGGTCATTCGACACGAGTCGCACGGGCCTGGGCTCGCCCTGCGTAGGACCGGACGGTACCGTCTACTTCCTGGCCGATGTCAGCTACATCCACGCACTCAACCAGGACGGCACGGTGAAGTGGAGCTACTCCGCCGGCAACACGACGTCCATGGGCGGCCCCGCGCTGGCGCCCGATGGGACGGTGTACTTCGTCAGTGTCGACGGGGTCCTGCACGCACTGACGAAGAGCGGCGGGCAGAAGTGGAGCTACGACCTCGGCCCGTTCGAGCTGGGCGGTGGCCAGTCTGTGGGGAGCCCCTCCGTCGGCCCGGACGGCACTGTGTACGTCGGGTCCGATGACAAGAGCCTCCATGCCATCGACTCGGCGGGCCAGTTCCAGTGGGCCTATGCCACCGGTGGGCGCGTGAGCAGCACGTGCGCCATCGGCGAGGACGGTGCAGTGTACGTCGCCTCCAGTGACGGCTACTTGAGCGCGCTGGACAGCACCGGGACGCAGCTATGGCAGTACAAGATCGGGGGTGGCCTGTGGAGTGAGTGGCGCCCGGCGGTGAACAGCCCCGCACTGGGCGCGGACGGTACGGTCTACTTCCCGGGCTGGGATGGGTCACTGCACGCAATCGGGTCGGACGGCGTCGCCAAGTGGACCGACGCCGGCGATGGCACTGGGTTCTGGGTTGGGAGCCCCGCCATCGGACCCGATGGTGCGCTGTACGCAGCGAAGTCCACAGGAGTGCTCTACTGCTACCGGGACGAGTGATGCGTCTGGGCCGGGATGCCCGGTCTACCCGCCCGGGTTCAGCCGCCGGGTGACGATCTCGCCGGGGCGGATCGGCTTCGGACTCGTGATGTCGATGGTCGTCGGCTGCCCCGGCAGGAGGGTCACGTAGTTCGCCGAGCAGAGCACGCGGTCACACGGGAACTCCAACCCGACGAAGTGGGCCACCACGTCGCTCGTGAGCGTCGCGCGGTAGCGCCATACGCCATCGGAGGACTCGGCCGACTCCATGGTGAGGCCGACCGTGGCCGGCAGCAGCACGGTGTCCTTCAACTCGCCGAAGAACCAGACGTTCCGGTCGAAAGCACCACCGTCCTGCGGCTCCACGATGAGGCATTCGTTGGGACGCGGACCCGCCAAGGTCGCGGCTGAAGCCGCTCCTACGGAGAGGGCCACGGGGACGGCCGTGTTGGCGGGAACGGAGATGGCTACCGTCGCCTCCCATCGCGTGTCGCCGGTCAACGACAGAAGCGCGACGCGCGCCCTTCCCTCGAACGGCTCGGGCCGGTCGTTCACGGCCCAGAGGGACACCCCGTCCTCCTCGGCCTGGAAGCATACGAGCAGCGGCGCGTAGACTCGCTTCGCGTAGTAGTAGCCCGCCTTCGGGTTCAGGTAGTAGTCGATCACGCTCCAGGAGATCCCGGGCCAGCAGTCATTGAGCTGCCAGAAGAGCGTGCCGCTGCAGTGGAACTTGCTGCACCGGTAGTGCTCGATCCCGTACTTCAGCCCCTCAGCCTGCACGAGCATCGACATGGTCACGTACTCGTCGAAGTCCCGGGGTGTGCCGATGTGGGCCGCCATCATGCGTTCCTTGCGGGTGAGATCCACGTCCTTGATCCGGTAGAGGAACTGCTCGGAGTCGTAGGCCAGCTCGCCGGGCGGGATGTGGCGCGAGAGCGTACGCGGGATGGGCGAGGCGTGGATCCCGAACTCGCTGCAGAAGCGGCACTCGTCCTCCGCGTAGTGGCGGAAGGAGACGCCCTCCGGCGTTGCGTCGCCCCCGCCCGGCTCGCCGAAACGGCGCGGGTAGGTCTGCCCGGCCCAGACTTGCCAGTTGTGCCGATCGCCCTCACACTCCGAGTTGTGGTCGTTGCCACCGTAGGGGCTGCTGGGCCAGTAGAAGCGGGTCGGATCCAGGCGCGCGCAGACCTGTGGCAGGATCTCGTGGTAGATGCGCCGCCCGAGATACGGCTTGTCCGGCGCGCTCGCGTGGACCTGGTCGTCGATCCAGTCGTTCTCGTTGTTCCCACACCAGAGCGCGATGCAGGCACGGTTGCGCAGCCGCTTCACGATAAGGTCGGCCTCGCGGGCGACCTCCGCGACAAACGCCCCGTCGAAGTCCGGGTAACACGCGCAGGAGAACATGAAGTCCTGCCAGATCAGCACGCCCAGCTCATCGCAGGCCTGGTAGAACGCATCATGCTCGTACACGCCGCCGCCCCACACGCGGAGCATGTTCATATTCGCCTCGCGTGCCATCTCGACGAGGCCGTGGTACCGGTCGGGCGGCGCGGCGCCGATGAACGAGTCCACCGGGATCCAGTCCGCGCCCTTGCAGAAGACCGGCCGACCGTTCAGGACGACGGTGAACGACTTGCCCAGCCCGTCCGGGTCCGGCGCCTGGAGCACTTGCACGGTACGCAGCCCGACTCGATCCTCGGCGACATCGACGACATGCCCGTCGCGGACGAGCTCGACGCGCACCAGATGGAGGTAGGGCTCACCGTGGTCATGGCTCCACCAGAGGCGCGGCTGCGGGATCACCAGGCGCACCTCCGCCGCGCCCCCGCAGACTTCGGCCTCGCCCACGAACGAGCGCTCTCCATCGTCGAGCGTCACTCTCACGCGCGGCGCTGCTGTCGGCGCGTCATCGACCACCCAGACGCCCACCGTGACCACGGCGCCGCGCTCGTCGATGGCGTGCGTGCGGACGGCGTAAGTCTCGATGCGGAGATCGCCCACCGGCGCGAGTCGCGCACTCCGCCAGATGCCAGCGGTCACCGCGCGCGGGCCCCAGTCCCAACCGAAGTTCATCCCCGCTTTGCGGACCCATGGGCGGTGTACGTCGAAGGCCGACCAGAAAGCGTCCGAGGGCTTCTCCGCGATGGTGAGAGGCGTGGAGTCGAAGCGGATGGCGATGGTGTTCGGCTCACCGGGGCGGAGTGTGCCACCGGCCTCGAACCGGGCGGGCACCAGCATGTTCGCACTGCGCCCGACCTCATGCCCGTTCACGTAGATCGTGGCGAAGGTGTCAAGGCCGTCGAACTCGAGGGCGATCCGTCCTTCCAGCTCCTCGGCGGGGCACTCCACAGTGGTCCGGTACCACCACTCCCGCTGCTCGATCCACAGCAGGTCGTCGAGGTTCCGACCATCGAACGGCGGCGGGATCCGCCCGGCAGCGGCGAGCGCCGAGTGCACATCGCCCGGCACCGCGGCGGGGATCCAGGCACCATCGTCGAACTCCGGCCGATGCGCCCCGGCCCTCTCGCCTTCGCCTGGCTTGAACTCGGCCAGCTTCCACACACCATCGAGTGACACCATGCGCCAGTCCTCCGCTCTCATCCGGGCACGAGTCGCCATTGTAGCGACCACGCCGCGCGGGAGGAAGCGGGGAACGGGCGACGATGGCCAGGGCTCAGACCACGGAAGACACGGAACACACGGAAGAGAGGAAAGGCAACGGTGAACGTCAGGAGCCGTGGCCTGCCCGTGCCCGCTTGTAACCCGCGGAAGGGCCGCATGGAAGGGGCCCGCGAAGCGGGAACGGACCCATCCGTCCCGCCCAGCCCTCCGCGAGCGGAGCCGCGGCGAACACGGGCATGGGGCGGATGATGTCGCGTGCTGTGCCCCTTCTGCCCCGTCCCCAACCTTCCGTGTATTCCGTGTCTTCCGTGGTCCTTCAGCTCGCCCTTACGGCTTCGCGAGCTTGTTAGCCTCCGCGTAGAAGAAGCTCGCGCACTGCGCGAGGGCGGCCTCATCCCACTGGTATTCGTACTCGATGGAGAACACGCCCTTGAACCCCTGGCGCTTCAGCTCCGCCAGTTGGCCGGCTGCGTCGGAGGCGCCGGTGCCCCAGGGCACATCGTGCACGTCGCCGGTGCGTGCGTTCAGGTCCTTGAAGTGGAGGCTGACGACCCGCCCGTCGAGCTGCTTGAGGCAGTCGACCGGGTCCAGGCCGCTGCGGACCCAGTGCCCCGTATCCGCGCAAGCGCCCACCCGCTTCGAGGCGCCCTTCACGGCGGCGAGGACCGTCTCCGGGTTCCAGTAGTGCGACGGCTGCGGGTGGTTATGGATGGCGATGCCCATCTTGAACTCCTGGGCCATCTTGTCGAGCAGCGGGACCTGGTCCTCGCCCGGCTCGACGGTGAGGGTGTGGATCCCGATCTTCTTCGCCCACTCGAAGAACGCGCGGGCGCCGGCCTCATCCCCGGGCACGCCGGTGACGCCGAACGCGGCAATGGAGATCCCGCACTCCTTGGTCTTGTCGAGGAGCTTCGTGATCTGCTCCTCGGACATGCCGGGGCCCATCTCGCCCTCGAAGTCCTTACTGAGCTTCTGGCCGGGATAGGCCTCCAGGTAATGCAGCCCCAGCCGCTGAGTCAGTTCGAGCGTCTCGAACAGCGTTTTCTGGTTGTTGGTCCAAGCCTGGAGCGCGAGCTCCCAACCGAGCTTCTTCGCGCCGGATTCGTCGTAGCCGGCCGCCGACACGGCTGAGCCGAGCCAGGAGCTCGCCACTACGACAGCGACGATGACATGGATGCGTCCGCGAAAAGCACTACGTTTGCGCATTGTGTACGGCCTCCATCACAACGGGCGCACGGCCTGGCCGCACGCCTTGGGCTGCCCTCACGCAACTGGCGGGGGTCGGACCGCGTCAGGGCTCGCCTCTCCACCGTCAGTTCGACGACCCGTAAGCGGACGCCTGCGTCGATCTGCTCCGCGCGGGGGGCCGTCTGACGCCGCCGGCCGGCTTCAGTAGGGCCGGACTCCGCGCCGGCCACGGGAAGCCCGGCGGAGGCGTCTCTGAGGTCTCGCCCGCCCCCGGGTCCGCGGCGCAGTCCTCAGGCCGGGGTAGGCGCACGAGCAAGACCCGCTTTGGGAGCCTGCTGGTGGCCGGCGCGGAGTCCGGCCCTACAGGTGCGCGGTAATGGCCGGCGCGGGCTCAGACCCGCAGGGGCTCGCCTTTGGAGCGGCCGAGTGGTCGCACTTTGGCCACCCGGCCGACGAAGCCCGGAACACCGCCGAGACCCTCGGCGAGTGCGTCCGGACTCCCGAGGCGGGCCTGGGCAGGCGTAGGGCTCGGCATCACCGCGCGGCGGAACGGTCTGCAGCGCCGGTAGGCTCATCGGCCGGGTGATCACACACCGATCACTCGGCCGCTCCATCTCCCCCCGCGCCCCGCGGGCTCTCGGCCGATCGGCCACGCCCGCTCTTCGGCAGCTCGGCAGGTGCCAGCCGCCCCAGTGTGCATCGCCCTGTTCACGGCGGCGATGGGCAGACCGACGTCTCTTGTCCATCGGGTCAAGCGCCTGGACCTGCTCTTGCGAGAGTGGCCCGCCTGCGACTCATTCTCGCCGCGGGTCCGGTTCTGGACCGAGGTCTTCTCGTGGCGATGCGCCTGGTACTGCGCACCCATCGCGGCCTGTGTCTGCTTAGTCGCAGCGACTCGGTACCCACCCGCCGACATGAGACTCGTTTCGCCATTGCCTCTCATCCTGGTCTATGTTGCCGTGGCTCTGCTGACGAGGCCCATGCGTGTCCGGCGTAGCACGTAGGGCACTTCACCGCAGGACAGCGCTCCCTTTCCACGCCCGGCAGGTGTCCGCCCGGTGCGGGGGGGAACCAGCTTCGTGACCCCGTACCTACTGTGGAGGACTGCCAATGCGACCGCTCGTACCACTCACCGGGATCGCGCTCTGTGCCACCACGTACCTCGCCGCGTCCGATGAAGTGCCTGCCGACATCGGGGCATTCGCCGACGGGGCCGCCGATGCGACGGCTGCCATCCAGGCTGCACTCAGCGCCGCCGGGGCCGCGGGAGGGGGCATCGTGGCGCTGCCCGTCGGCCAGTTTCGACTCGACGGATGCCTCACAGTCCCGAGCGGCGTAACGCTCCAGGGGGTGTGGCGGAGCCCGCACTTCTCCTACCCCAACATGGGCACAACGCTGCTCGCCTACGCCGGTCGCGGCGCTGAGGACGGCCCCCCGCTCATCATGCTGGAGAGCAACACCGCCGTCTGCGGCCTAACCATCTACTACCCCGAGCAGCGCGTAAGCGAGATCCAGCCCTACCCCTGGACCATTCAGGGCCGCGGGACGCACGGGAACGTCTCCGATGTTACGCTGGTGAACCCCTACAAAGGGATTGACTTCGGGACCTACTCCCACGAGATGCACTACATCCGCAATGTGTACGGCTGCCCCCTGAAGATCGGGGTGCACCTTGACAAATGTACCGACATCGGGCGAGTGGAGAACGTGCACTTCAACCCCAATTCATGGACGCGGTCGAACACGCCCACGTCGCCCACCTCAGGCGAAGACGGGGCGAAGCTGGTCGAGTGGCTGCAGACGCAGGTGACGGCCTTCGAGATAGGCCGGAGCGACTGGGAGTACATGGTCAACACCTTCAGTTGGGGCTGCCACATCGGCTACCGCTTCTTCAAGAGCGACAGCGGGCCGACGAATGGCAACTTCCTCGGCATCGCTGCGGACTGGGCGGTGATCCCGATCCTCGTCGAGGAGACTCAGGGGCCGGGGCTGCTCATCACGAACGGGCAGTTCGTGGGCTCGACGGCCTGTGAGGCAGTGGTGAAGATCGCCGACACGCACACCGGGGTCGTGCAGCTCGCGAACTGCTCCTTCTGGGGTCCGCACCAGAAGGTGATCGAGGCTGCGGGCAAAGGGTCGGTCAGCCTCTCGCAGTGCAACTTCTGCCAGTGGGCGAACGGGCCGCGCCGCGAACCCGAGGATGCCGCGGCGATCCCGGCGGTCGATGTGCTCTCGGGCAGCGTCATCATCCAGGGCTGCATGTTTCACCAGGACACGCTGCAGATCCGCCTGGCGGAGGACGTGCGTTCGGCCGTCATCATGGGGAATCAGCATCGCGGCGGCGTGCGGATCGTGAACCATGCGAAGGGCGATGTCCAGATCGTGGGCAACGTGGTGGTGCCGTAGCCGGAGGGCCGGTGGTGCCCGACTGAAGTCGGGCCTCCGATCGGGCCTCCGATCGGGCCCCCGGATGGAGGAGTGTGGCATGTCGGATCAGGCTGCGGGCGTTCCGCGCATCGGTGACCCGGCCCCGGCGTTCACGGCGCAGACAACCCTGGGGCCGCTCAGTTTCCCGACGGATCTGCGCGGCAAGTGGGTGGTGCTGTTCTCGTACGCGGCGGACTTCAGCCCCGTGTGCGCCACCGAGGTGCTGGCATTCGCGCGGGCGTGTCCGGCCTTCCGCGAGGCGAACTGCGAGCTGATCGGGCTGTCGGCGGATGGCATCTACGCCCATATCGCCTGGGTGCGTCGGCTTGAGGAGCTGTCGGAGTCACGCGGTGGGCATGTCTCGGTGGCGTTCCCCATCATCGCGGATCTCGCGGGGGCCGTCGCGCGGCTGTATGGGATGATCCACCCACATTCGAGCGCCACACAGGCCGCCGGATCGACGTTTATCATCGACCCCAGCGGGGTTGTGCGCGTCATCGCCCACTGCCCGCCGGGCATCGGGCGGAGCGTCGTCGAGATTCAGCGCCTGCTCGCCGCCCTGCAACACGCCGAGGAATACGACATCGCGACGCCGGCGGACTGGCATCTCGGCGAGGATGTGGTGGTGCCCGCTCCGAAGACGGTCGACCTCGCTCAGGAGTGCACTGAGGGCCTCGATGGCTACGAGTGCGCCGACTGGTTCCTCTGCTTCAAGACGTGCCCCCACGGCTCCCCGCCCAGGCTGGGCCCACTGGAGGCCCGCACGCGAGACACCTCTGCGGAGTGGCCCTGCGCCGGCCGGGCCTCTGTTGACGCTGCCGGTGGGGCGGCGGTAGAATCCGTGCCGCTGTAGCGGCTGTCACGAGCGGCAGCGCGGACGCACGGCTGGGCCGCGCGCATTGAGGGTCCTGCGAGAAGGTACCATGGTTGCCGAGAGCCGCGTGGTCTGCGGCCCCCCACCGATAACCAGGATCGTCAAGATCCTGCTCGTGCTCAACGTCGCGGCGTTCGTCACGCTGCTCCTCCTGGAGCGGTTCGTCGCCTTGCCTGCTCTGTACGGGGCGGTAGCCCTCACCCCGCAGGCCCTACTCAAGGGAATCGCTCTCTGGCAACTCGTGACCACGTTCTTCGTCCACTTCGAGCCGTGGCACATTCTGTCCAACATGCTGGCCCTGTACGTGTTCGGCCCCAACCTGGAACGCCGGTTGGGTTCCCGGCCGTTCCTGCGGCTGTACATGCTGTCCGGTCTGTGCGGCTCGGTGTGCATAGTCGTCCTGGCCTACGTGCTCGCGGCGCTCAGCCCTGTCTATAGCCGGCTGCCGGGAGGCGCATACGTAGGCGCGTCGAGCGCCATCTTCGGGCTGCTCGTGGCCTACGCGATGCTCTTCCCCGACCACATCTTCCTGCTCATGTTCATCGCCCCTGTCCGAGCGCGGACACTGGCGATCGGCTTCATCGCGTTCGATGCACTGATGCTGGTGCTCGGGCGCGACATGGGGATAGCATACACCGGCCATCTGGGCGGCGCGCTCGGCGGGTGGCTGTTCATCCGCGCGATCAGCAAGCAACCGCCCAAGCAGGGCCGCAGCACCACGAAACGGTATGAGTCCACGGTCATCGAGGGCCGCTTCAAGGAGATCATGCGAGACGTCGATGACTGAGCAGTACGGCACGCCAGGGCCACGCCCAGTGGGCCGGGCGGACCTGCATGTTCACACGACTTGCTCCGATGGCACTCTCACCCCCCCCGAGGTAGTCCGGGCAGCGGCGGACCTCGGGCTGGCGGCGGTCGGCATCACGGACCATGACACGACCGTCGGGGTGGCGGAGGCCCTCGCCATGAGCGCGAGCACCGGGACCGCAGTCGTGCCCGGTGTCGAGATCAATACGGAGGACGTCGCCTTCGAGGTGCACATCCTCGGCTATTACATCGACCTCGGGTCTGAGAGATTGCAGGGGCTGCTTCGGCGGTTGCGGCGCGGCCGGATCGAGAGGGCGAAGGAGATCCTGCGCCGTCTGGACCGGCTCGGCATTCGGATCGACTTCGACGAGTTGGCGCATCGCGAGGACACCCGCGCGCTCGGCCGTCCCCATATCGCCCGAGTGCTCTATGAGCGCGGTCACGCCCCGACGACCAATGCGGCTTTCCGGCGGTTCCTGAAGAAGGGCTCGCCGGCGTTCGTCGAGCGCTACCGCATTACCCCGGAAGAGGCGACGAGTGCGATCGTGGCCGCCGGCGGCGTTGCCGTGTTCGCGCATCCGGGCCTTCTCGGGCGCGACAGCACTCTCCGGGCGCTCATGGATGTCGGCCTGGCCGGGATCGAGGTCTACCACCCTGAGCATACCGAGGACATGGTCCGCAAGTACGAGGCGATGGCGCGCGACTTGTCCCTGATTGCCACGGGAGGTAGTGACTCGCACGGCACGAAGTCCATGCGAACGGTGGAGATCGGCGAGGCGACCTGCGATGCCGGCGTGGTGGATCAGCTTCGTGGGCGCAGCACGGCGGCCTGAGCAGGCTCCCGGCGGCTCGAGCCGCGGGGCGGGAAGTGGGACGGTCATGGAGCAGTTCATGGGGTATCCGCGGGCCGATGGCCGCGTGGGCACACGCTCGCATGTCTTGGTCGTGCCGACCGTGATCTGTGCGTCGACGGTGGCATCGCGGATCGCGGCGGCAGTGCCGGGAGCCGTGGCCATCGCGCACAACCA
>Ga0315288_10007496_pt1 | contig 13825 bp, 21 predicted proteins | sample YL17G11_20_MG_FD_203454 | JGI IMG/M metagenome (GOLD analysis project Ga0315288, IMG submission 203454) | Sediment microbial communities from Yellowstone Lake, YNP, Wyoming, USA - YL17G11_20 | ecosystem: Environmental > Aquatic > Freshwater > Lake > Sediment | place: USA: Wyoming | collected...
ACTCACAGGTCGAGCTGCTCCGAAGGTGCGGACGTGGGCGGTGGCGCGTGCGGGGGCGAGGGCGGTGGCGCGGGTGCGGGCGTGGGCGCGGGCGTGGGCGTGGGCGGTGACTCGATGAAACTCACAGGTCGAGCAGCTCCGAAGGTGCGGACGTGGGCGGTGGCGCGTGCGGGGGCGAGGGCGGTGGCGCGGGTGCGGGCGTGGGCGCGGTCGTGGGCGCGGGCGCGGGCTCGGGTGTGGGCGCGGACGGGGGCGAGGGCGGTGGCGGTGGCGGTGGCGCGATGAACCCCACAGTGGAGAAGCTCGTCAGAAACGGGGCGCGAAGAAATACATTCGCAATCAGATTCGTAAGACCAAAACAGAACACATCAATCGTTCACTGGAGGAAGGATGAACTTTCGCAAACAAGTGCACAAACCAACAGAGGAAGACGTCGAACGCTTCGATGAGATTCGTGAAGAGATTGAAAGTCTTGCGAATGAGGCAATGGACATCGTTCGAATGAACTCAAGTAGCTTTGAGCGTGAGCGCTGCAAGGCTTATTGGTTCTCTTATCTCGAGAACGCAGTTGGTTGTCCAATTAATGGTGAGGAGACCATGAACACGACGGCGGAACGTCTACGCGCAGAAATGGAGGTTGAGTTCGAGCTCGAGGAAGAACACATTGACCAGCTCAAAGGAGCGGGTAATGATTACGCCGGTGATCATCCAACAATGGATCTCCACGAGATGGAGAAGGTCGCTCGTGACATCGCGATCGGCTCTCTCGACGGGTGGGGCGTCGATACGTCTCATGACATTACTGTCAACGACCAAGTCGAAGGTCTCATCGCGTGCGCAACCGACTATGTCGTCGAGGGTCTTCATTCCTTCTTCGAACCACCGGACACCGATGACGTGTTCACGGAGTCAGAGTGAACGACTTCAAAATTCCAGATTCAGCGCTTGACGTATTGAATGTCCTTCAAGCGGAAGGACATAAAGCGTATCTCGTTGGTGGTTGTGTTCGTGACATGCTTCGTGGTGTCGTTCCAAAGGACTATGATATCACAACAAGCGCATTACCAGAGCAGGTCGTTGCTTTATTTCATCAGGTGATTCCGACCGGTATTAAGCATGGTACTGTCACGGTCATGATGATGGATCCATCGACCCCTTCATTAATGGGTTATGAGGTCACCACATTCCGTAGCGATGGAGGTTACACTGACGGGCGTCGGCCAGACTCTGTCAAGTTCGAGACCTCGATCGTCGAGGACTTGTGGCGTCGAGACTTCTCGATAAACGCAATGGCTTACGATCCATTCGGTTTGAAAGAGGACAAGCTCATTGACATGAATCACGGACGAGAAGATTTGGAACAAGGTGTTATCCGCTGCATGGGAGATCCTGATCGAAGGTTTGGTGAAGACGGGCTTCGTTGTTTGAGAGCCGTACGCTTCGCGACGACGTTCGGATTCTTCATTGATTTGCCGACGTTCGATGCAATCGCACACCATCTCGAGACATTCAGTAAGGTGGCTGTCGAGCGGATGGTTGTCGAGGTCAATAAGATCTTGATGTCAAGTAATCCCGGACGTGGCATCAACATGATGCTCAAGACTGGTCTACTTCAGGAATTCATCTCGACTCCAGGATTTACGATGCCATACAAAGTTGTTGGTCTCATCAACCGCGCACCGAAAGATCTTGAATCACGGTATGCTGTATTACTGCATGCGAATCAAGATCCTCGACCAATGCTCGAACATCTCAAGTTGCCGACAGCCCAGATCGATGGGATCGTCAGACTCATCAAACATCAGGTCGTTCCTCAAGAAGACGTCATGGATGTTGAGATCAAACGCTGGATCAGGAGTGTGATGTCATGATAACAGCCAAACAACTCGATGAAGCGTTTGAGAAATACTGGACAGACATGCAAGAAGGTCTCGACGACGAGTATCGAGATAACGTTGACATTTATGACTTCATCGCATGCGCGTGGGAAGAGGGAGCACAAGCCGCTCTCAAACTCCATCGCGAAGAGGTCAAGCGATTACGAACGGCGCTTGAGGCCGTTGTTCGCTCTCCTTTATGGGTCGATGAAGAAATGGTGAAGAGGGCTCTGAAAAATGATTGACGAAACATGTGGTATCGCGGACATTCGAAAGCATCTTGAAGCGATTGGTGCTCTCGTTCCTGGATGTCCTGGATGTCAGGAGAGGTATGACGCTCCAGATCCATTGATGGTAATGGCGCCAAGTCACAAGCCATCTTCAAGTTGCAAGTCTGGTAAGCGTCCACATTGTACGTGTGATGCTTGCTTTTAATCACAACGGCAAGGAGAAATACAACATGGGAAAGATTATCGGTTACAAGAAATGTCAGATTCTATATGGAGAAGGTCCCAAACGCGGGAGTGTTAAGCATCTCGTGCTCGTTACATTGGACTTAACCAATGCTTGTATCTTTAAGTCAAGCAAATCACATAGCAAATTTCGTGCCAGTAAAGCTCGAGTTATCTCTATCGAGAAACTGCGTATGAAGAACTCACGCCTCGGAATAGACATGTACTCTGTAATGGAGCAAAGCACGGCAAAGAACAGGTTTGTCAAAACGTGTTTCTCTCTTCAATTACCGAGGACCGTGCCGCAAGCATTTTTGTCGTACGATGTTGGCCGTTATGTTCTTCCCGACTCGTTCTCCATGAAGGATGAAGAGTGTAAGAACGGCATTCACTTCTTCCTCACAAAGAGAGAAGCAATCAGTTTCTAGACATTGGGACCATGACTCTAGGAATCACGGACTTAAGGGACCCCAAGTACCCCTTACCCCTTATCACTCCGTGATTCTGAGTTGAACGTCGATGACTCCAAAGTATACGGCGAATCCCTCCATGGCTTAGGAGGGATTCGCCTTTGTTTTGCCCGTATTGGCAGGTTTCGTGTTACATGTTATGCAGGCGCAAGATTGGCACTACATCGACGGCGGTGGCCACGGCATCGCCAGTGCCAGACGCGGGGTTAAACGTAGCTGGGCTGGTGTTGGCGGCAACGGCAGTCGTGAAGGTGACAGGATGCAGGCCCGTAGGGATGTTTGCGGTCAACATGTTGCAGCCAGCCGTGGTGTAGGTCTGCACAGTAAAGGAGTCGGCGGCTTCCTTACCCCACAGCACGTAATAGATGCCGGGCTGCAAGGTAATGGTGCCCTCAGATAACGTGGCCGTCTGGAGCCCGGTGTTTGTGATAGTGAAGCCAGTAATTGAGCCCACCAGATCGGCCGTTACACCGGCATGACCGGCTGACTGCTGGTAAAACAGCATCCGCATGGCCCCAGCCCCGCCACCGTGGGCAGTTGTGCGGAAGTGGACTGTGTTGAAGCGAATGGCCATCGACAGCAGGTACGAAGCACCATCAAAATTGGTCTGCCCGGCGCGAGTCGAGTCTCCAGTAATAATGGCCTCTGGGCGGGGTATGTGCTCCACAATCGAGGTGCCGCCAGTCACTATCCAAGCCATACCGTCTGAGACGCGTAGGTCCGAGTTGGTGGTGTCGAATATGAGGATGCCCTTGTTGTAGGTGCTTGGGGCCGGGAACTGGGCATAGGTCATCTTGGGGACTTCGCCAGCATCCGACTTGACCATGAAATGCCACTTGCTCTCGGAGAAGACGAACATGGCGATTTCGCCGGGGTCGATGATGACGAACGGCATGGAATCTTCGCCAACGATGACCCCAGAATTGGCAAGAGCCGTCTCATTCTGAATCGTAAGGTCGTGGGCCGACACGTTGGTCAAGTACAAAATCTCGCCGTTGACGTGCCCCGCCGTGGTGATGCTGGGGGTGGCAGTCATAATGACATCGCCAGCCAGCGAGATGCGGACGTGGGAGGTGGTAGGCGCAATGGCCGTACCAGCTACGACGGTCTGTGGGGTCTGGGTGTGGACTACGTTGCCGTTGATAGATAGGAGACCGTCGACGGAGACGTTTCCCAAAAATTTTTGACTGTCTAGTTGTGCCATGGCTTACTCGTACAACGCTGTTCCATAAGATGTCGTAAGAACTTTTGGTGATTGTGCTCGCATTACCGTCAAGGTGGAGGAATTATTATCCATACTGACTTCGGTTGTTCCGGTTAACGTTACACCTGACGCAACCTTAAGTGACGCGCCTTGACCAAGTTCTATTCCGATTCCATTTCCTGTTCCGGAACAAGAAATCAAATGTCCACTGGCTCCTGGAACGGTGAGACTAATAGCTGCAACAGAGCAATTTGAGATGTCACACGAGATTGTATTAACACCACAAATCGGCATCGGAAGTGATCCGAGTTGATACATTCTGATGCCATATGAACTTGCTGCGGCTGTACCATCTATTTTTGTTCCACTGAGCAACACACCAGCCCCTAACGACCGCGACGAGGTAATGCCATTAGTATACCCTCGAATGAAACACGATAGAATACCAAAACCTGCCGACTGTTGTATTGATATGGCACTTGATGAAACGTTACCTTGTCCGTCGAAATAGGAAGAGGAAATATTATGTTGGACTGGAGCAGAACTATTAACAGCAATGACTGCCAATTGTTGGTTGCTTAAAAAGACACATTGGTTGGTTCGAAGCTGTCCGATGCCATCAATAAGTATTCCTCCTACAACGCTACCACTAGAGACAATTTGCTTTACAGCGATAAGACGAAGGTTAGTATTTCCTAACGTACTGATTAAGCGCGGGAGCGCAGACGACAATATAATTCCGATGCGTGAAATGCATAGTCCAAGACCAGAACATGCAACGAAGTTGAACGCAGATGTTGAGAGAGAAGTGCCCGTTGTTCCCAATGTAGAGGGCGGAGTGATTGCTGACGTGATCCAAGTTCCTTCATCTTGGATCTGATACGTCGCACCAATGGCGGTCGTTGGACCAAGCACGGTTAAAGTGGTTGCCGTGTTGTTTACAATGGGAAGAATTGGCGGTACTGATTCGGATCCAGGATATCCAGTGCCGCTCTGGAGCACGAGAAATTTTCCCTTCAGTTCATCAACGACCCACGCTTGTCCTGAATCAGTAACAACGGCTGGTGTCGCACCTGATGCGGCACTATAGCCAGAAATAGTGCCACTACCTGTCCCACCCGCTGGCGTGACTGCGACGAGGGTCCCGCGAATCTCAAGAACACTATACCCCGTAGAAATATCTGGTGTAGATCGAATCTTAAATCCATCAAGTGTTGCACCGGCAAAATTGCCGATGCCCACATTAATCAAAACCGAGTATTGATTCGTTCGAGGAAGAACATCCAATGCTTTCTGGAGCGTAGCATACGGCGCGCCGCTTGTTCCATTGCCAGTCGAATCATTACCAGTGGTTGCAATATAACTAGTAATAGAACCCGTGGTCACGGTTTCAAGGTTGTTAGCGATGAACGATCCACTAAGATATTTATTACCTTTCAGGACCTGATCAGTAATATTCACAAGCCCGCGCTTAGTAGCACTGGCATCTTGAGGTAATGCGGGAAAAACAGAGGATCCCATCGTTTACTAAATAGGAAGTCGTTCGATTCCTTCCCGAACACCGGGTCAATGATTCACTTTTAAAAGGAAGATGAAATGACGCGGCCTCGGTTCCATTTGTCAAGGGAACCGAGGCCGCTTTGATTTGCTCGTGATAGCAGGTTTCAGCAACTCATGGACGTCCCAAGATCCACGTACTATCTGGTGTGGTCGTTGTCATGACAATCTTGACTCGGTTGGTGTGATCTTCGGTCGGATGTTTGACCAACTTAAGCTCGCCACCAGCACAACCGTCTGCCGCCCACCGTCGAACCTGAATCATGAGAGCTTCAACACATGAATCATACCATTCACGAGACGTCGGATCTGGCGGTTTCATTCGCCGACCTTGCAAACCATCACATTATTGAACTGGTCGTTTCGCAAATGGTTACAAGCGATGTTCGCAAGGACTTCGTCTGCTCGAGATACGACGTATGCTTTCTTCATGTCCACATGTTTATAGTCAAACAACCATCCGTTATGGTCAAGTTCGACGAACAAATCATTATCGAGTTCTTGACAGGTACCGCCAATGAGTTGGAAGATTTGGTCTTGCAATTCTGCTTCGCGGTTCTCCTCGATCTTCCACAATTGATCACCACATTTAATACAATACTTCGCAAGCTCCACATGTTCTGGTGGAATGAGACAACTGCATTGCTCGTTCGTCTCTGGTGGAAGCATGTGTTTCTTCAGAATGTTTGCGAGATTCTGAAGTGCAACATTTACTGCTGAAAGATCTCCGTAATTTCCAAATCCAGGAGTGTTCGTAAGAAACATGCCAGAGTTGCTTTGATCCTCGGCATATCCAGTATGTAGAATTAATGTCTTCACAAGTATGGATTGTTTCTTTATCTTCATGGCTCATCTCCTCCTTTCGGGTATTTCGACATGAAAGCATCAAGAGCACTCGTCCACTCAGGATGAACGTCTTTCTTCCCATGAAATGCGGGATACGGCTTTGCTTTCCTGCCATACTGAGGAGTTACCATCGGCATCTCGCCTTCCCACGTAATACCACAACTGAGATCTTCGAGGAAATCCTCGATGTCGCTAAGACCCTTCAAGGTGCGAGCATGCTTGGCACCAACAGTCACCGAAGGAAGCCAAATCGTCCTGATCTCAGGCAGACCAGGAGAACCAGTAGCAGGATCGATCTTGTCAAAATTGATGTAGCGACTCGAAGCGGTTGGAACATGCCGCTTAGTTTCATGTGACTTCTTCAGAGCGTCATTCAGCTTACCGTGTAGCCACGGACGGAAAGACATGAGCTCAACAAGGAAAGTCTTACGAGATTCGTAAGTCTCGTAATGGGCGGGACGATACCCATAATACGAGCGCTTGATGGAGAGTTCATGGGCATGGCGGAATGTATCGAACCATCGAACCATCTTCAGAGCTTTCTCTCCAGCTTCGGAAGCAGGAAGCTTCGCTCGAAGCTGAGCGACACGAGCGTCAGGTTCTCCACTGGTAGTCTCCTCCGCCCAACGCTTGAGCGAACGATATCCACGACCGCGGTCATACCTCATGCCGTGAATCTCGGCATCCAGCTTCTTGTCGTCATCAAGGTATTCATCGAACAGATCAAGATCCTTCACGATCTCAGCCACGTCCTGCTTCATGTTGTGACGAGCCGTTCGATGAGCAAGCGCTTTGGAAGTGCGATTGCCACTACCCGCAAGGGCAAGACGAACAATATCCTTAACCTTGTTTTTTCCGTAAGTGGGCATTTACTTCCTCACATGTTGAGTCGGAACGTGACCAGCTTTATCTTGCTTAGAAAACTTCATTATCCATCGTCTTTTAATCTTAACAAAAATCCATGAAGAAGTACACGGAAAAAAGAAGATAGTCTCATGCAAGAATTTCTGTTTACGTTTGAAATTAAGTCGTCCGCTCATGTATTTTCCTTTTCACTAAGAGCTCGTGACTCTGGAGAGAGCCATCATTTAACACTTAATTACCCCTTGGCCATATAAATCTAGTGTCTCTATGGGCTTCGAGGTTCACGGCATGATACACGGATGAGAGCTCCATTGGAGCTCAAAAAGATGGACACTCTATGATCAAGATCTCATCGATGACATAAATCACGTGAAGCCTGGAACCTTCCACGGACATCTCAACGGCATACGAAATCGGCCGAAGATCATCGCAACAATCGTCGCCGAAATAACAAAAGGGCCGCTCATCTGAAACGGCACAAACGAGCATGCCCAGCTTAACGATGGGCGTGCTCGCGTTGTGGAATTCCCGACATGTCAGCAAGCAATAATCATGATGCACAATCATTCTCGTGTATTTGCTGCCATCGCCAAGGACTGGGTAGTTCATGTACTTGTATGCAGTCTGCTTGCTTTCATCGAACAACCTCGGCCTCGACATACGGAGGATCGATCATGTCGTCAGGGGCAGGACCAGTGGTGAGAAATCCATCAACAGCACCCGTCTCGATGGTAAAGTAAAGACACGGCTTCATTTCTTTCGGCGAACCAGCAGGAACCTTGATCTGATGTGCGAGCTCCTCATCGGGAGACATCCACCCATGACGGAGAGGGTGCCGACTTCCGCGGCTCATCTGCATCGGACCAGGATCAGGGAACGCAAGGATCATCCCGTTCTTGAACTGCATTCCCTTCTCGACATCAGAGGTGTCGATACAGCGACCAAGACGAGTATCGAGATCCTCACCAGACACGATACTCTTGACAGCAAACATGTCCTTCACCGCAGCGAGAGGGCGCTGGGTGAGCTGCTCACTGCCGCCGCCGGTCTGTTGCTTGTTACCGCCACGATTCTTCCCACCATTGTTGCTCTTACCCATTCACTCTCCATCACTGCGCGCTTCAATATCGAGATTCGCTCGACGCGATATTACTTCACAAGTGTAACAAGATTTGGTGTAACCACTCCAACGAAACAACCGCTTTGATAGAACTTAAGAAGTGAACCGAATTTCTTCTGTTTTGCAAGTTTGGCAAGGACGCAATGTCCATTGGGAAAATCATCGCCTGGACGTCCGTTATTTCCACCACCAGTTGACGCTGTGGCAACTACTCTCCATTTCTGGTTCTCGAGACGCTTTGGAACTTTCAACACAAGAACAAGATTGTGATTTCGTTCCCATCCGTCAGCTTTCTTCTCTGTCCAAGACACACGACATTCATCGCTAAGATCGAAGCCGATAATAGAGAAATCAGTCGTTGGCTTTCCATCAGACATACGGTATTTAATTTTGCCGCAAAGGCTTGCGTTCTCAGGATTTTTGAATGTGAACACATCACCGTTTTGTAGTAAGCGATCCATTTATTTCCTCACAGGTTTATATTCGAGATCTCCCGGTGGATAATGTTCAGGTTCTCTTGTTCCCCAATAACAACACTCAGATGAGGGCAAATGTGGCGGGGAAGTGATGCACGTCTTTTGCACCCATCCATGACGCCAAAGACCTCGAACCCAAAAGACTGGAGAACCCCAACAACCACAAACGCGATCGGTCATGTTTGATTACCTCCGATAACGGACAGCAAATCCATCACCTGGCATGACATAAAGCGGATGAGCTGGAACCCCAGGATTATCGATGGCGTTAAGTGTAAAAGCATAGAGTCCACGAGTATAACGTCTCATCTTACCTCCAAGAAGTTGGGCACGAATCATATTGCCTAACGTCATATGGAGATATCTTTTATTAGTGCCCTTTCCGCGCTGCTTGAGCGAGCTATCCATCCGCCAGTGACGACCATATACAGCATCATATGCTCGAAGGTAATCCTTCCAATGGAACCAATATGAACGGGATCGTGATAGCTCAAACACGATCTTATACACTTCCTCGGCCACAAACATATCGCCTTTCTTTCGCATGTTAGGCTGCCTGAACGAGTTGAGGTGCAACGATCCAGGTCATGGGGAACGTGACAACCTGTCCGTATTTATCCATCTTGGACGAGACCTTCACCGTCTTCTGATTCACACGAATGACAATACCTTCGATCATGGCACCGGTGCGGGACTTGAACTTCACCTTGTCTCCGGGAAAGAAGGAGCGACGTACCTCGCTCTTGAGCTGATCACTCAACATCCGTTCGAGGGTTTGACGATCCTCACGATTGAGGGTGGAAGCTGCCTTGTATACTTCAGCGAACGTCGAAGCGATGTCAGCCATTTTAATCTCCAGCGTTATGCAAAACTCGGATCCGCCGAGCGCGGCATGGATTCATTATCACGAATCTCTCTCGTTGGACACTCATAAGATCATTCATGTTCTTTTTGATGAACTGACCAATCATACGTCACACTCTCTTCCTGAGGTGCGTCAGCAAGATGCGAGACGAATGTGCTTGTTGGATACACGTTTTCGTCATACGACTCGGATACGTAGTCTATTGGAACAGCGTTCCATTCACCGAGACGAACGATCACTGGTAAACACATTCGAGTCTTGGTGTCAACACAGATCCTATCGCATGTTTCTGACTCGTCGTACCAACATCTCTCTATATTGTCGTCGTACTGGCCTTTACATATCGACAGGCAATGTAGAGGTTTTGACTTCATTCTTACGGGCAGAGCAGGACTTACGAGCATCAAAGCCACGATTGTGCCAATCACGAAAAGACTCCCTGAACGATGAACAACTCTTTCTTGGCGCGAGTGATCGCGACGTAGTGGATGTTCTGTTCCTCCATTCCACGCTGTCCGCCGGGATACAGTGTACTCTCAAGCACGAAGACCTGGTCAGCCTCAAGACCCTTAGAGCGATGCACGCTGGAGCAAACCACCGCGCTTCCATCACCGCCAGCAACCTCAGTGAAAAGATCAGTGATCCGCGCCTCGAGTTCCTTCATCCCTCGAAGGCCTTCAGCAAGGGCACGCAGCGTGTCGGCTTGGTCCTCGACGATCTGGATCCTCGCCTCTGCAGATTTCTTCTTGGTGGCGAGGAGATGCTTGATCGTTCTGTCCTCCCAAGCCTGAAGCTTTGTAAGGAACTGCACGATCGTCGTTGCCTTCAACTTCTTCACGATCGATAGCATATTCTTGCCAATGTCCTTGCCGTTGATCTTGGCGCGCTTTCCCATCTTAAGCAGCGAGAGGCAGACGCCGACGAGTGGTGCATTCTTGCGACTGAGGATGAACGCTCCAGGTTTTGCTGTCTCAACAAGCTTCGTAGCAGGAAGCTGTAGTAGGCTTCCCTTTGGGTTACTCGGACCTGCCATGAAGTCGGGAACGAGAGTCCGAGCAAGATCAACAACCAACGATGGACATCGGTAGGTGATCGTGAGCCCGAGTTCCTCAGCGTTTAACTCTTTCTTGAGACGATCGATGCTTGAACTATCTGCGCCTCGGAATGCGTAGATCGCCTGGCGATCATCACCAACGACCGCGACACGGCCGCCTTTCTTACAAACACCTTGAGCTAATAGAAGCTGAGACTCGTTCATGTCCTGAGCCTCGTCGATGACCACAAGGTCGTAGGTTCCACGCACCCAAAGGTTACGAGTGGGAACCCAAACCATGTCGTCGAAGTCAATGGTACCATCGCGCTGCGCCGCAAGGTCGAGGACTTGCAAAGCTGCCACCGCGATGCGTTCGACGGTCCACCCATCCTGCTCCCACGTCTCGTCAGGACAGATGTCGAACGTATACGCAAAGTCGACCATATCGGCAAGGGTTGGATTTGGGCCTCCTGATTTGGCGATTGCCGCCAAACGCTTCGTCAAGAGGATCATAGCATCGGGAGATGAATCACCAAGCACTCGGCGCGCCAGGCGAATGCCTCGCTCGTCATCAACCTTAACACCGTTCCAGTTCCGAAGAATGAATGAAAAACCAACACCATGCAACGTCTTGGCGCAGGCGAATGGATTACGAAGCTTTGCTCCAAGCTCCGTCGCGATCTTCTTGTTGAATGCACAAAGCAGAATCTTTTGCTCGGGCGCGTAGTTGATTGCCTCAAGGATCGTGGTTGTTTTACCGGTACCAGCTCGAGCTCTAACCACGAGATTCCGAGACCGACATTTTCCCAACGCGCCGGCACTGAACCAATCGAAGATCGCGTTTTGTTGATCAGACCAAACCCGGTCTGGGGAATCTGAGAGCTTCAATTCTTGAAAAGCGCCAGTGTTCATGAGATCTATTATACTCTAAGATCTCTCCGATTAACACAATGTGGGAAATTTCCTGAATTGACTTTATCCAGCATAATCGCGCGCGGCGCGCTTATGGAGAAAACAGTTAATGCCCGCACCGCAGGCGCTGGATGAACGATCGAGTCTGTTGGCAGTAACGCGCTTTCCGACGACATAAGACAATGAAGACCCAACTCCACCAAAATCGCAGGTAATTGCTCGTTTGAAGCTTTTGCTTCCATCAATGTTCTCAATCTTGATAACCCTCGCAGATCGAACACGAAGCTTTTCTCCCATTCCTCTAGGACAAATAATTGACTTCATTGAACGAATCGCAAGCGTAACGACAACGCGTCTACCTGTTTTCGGCAATTCTGCTTTCTTGTATAGAAACATGATTTGTTTCTCCTTTATTTAATAGTTCACTGCCTGTTTACGTGTTTTGAAGAAATTGATACCATGCCCGCATTCAACAAGCGGATTTTTGTTAAGCCAATCTGCGTTCGTAATCTTTCCTGTGATAAAGCGAGCTTGGCGAGCACCGCCAAAACCAGCCGAGTATGCTCGTTCAAACGTTTTTTTACCATTACGACTCGTGATTGATAAAACAAGAACGGACTTTGCACGCATCTTACCGCAAGAAGTCTTAACGACAAGATTACCATCAACTTGCATCTTAACGATCACGTAACTCGAAAATGAGGAAGAAGAGAAAATTTCTTTCTGGTAAACGACCGCTTTTTTGTATACAATCATGGGCAGTAATCCTTGGCTTCGGAACGAGTCTTGAAGAAGTTAATACCCTTGCCACAAGCAGAGAGTACACTACAATCAAGACCATTGGCATGCGTGATCTTTCCAACGGTATATGTTGATCGACTCGCATTTCCATATCCACAAGATACGCATTCGTTAAAATGCTTGTTACCATCAAGACTTGTAATCGAGATGACTTTAACGGATCGTGCACGCATTTTCTTATCACGAGAAATTGTCTTAACGACAAGTTTCTCCTTTACTACCATTAGTACGATGACCTTTCGATAACGTTCCATCCGAACATCATACAACATGGCTTTCTTGTATACAATCATTCGATTTCTCCTTATCCGTAAATGATTTCACCGAAACAACAGCATTGAAGGAAGACGTCGCCGGTCGCGGCGTCGTCATTTTCCTCGATCCAATCATTGTAATGACGAGGATACTTAGTATGAAAGATCTCGAGACCTTTAAGCAATTTCGGCATATCGATACGCGTAACGCGGACGTCCTCGCCATCTACGGCGAGCGCATCACTGACCACAAGCGCGCCGCCATAACTCAACGGCCAGTCGATATGACGATACGGCTTCGGATCAGTCTCATATGATGAGGCGCTATAGCACTTGACGATCTTTGGTTTGATGAACTCCTCAATTCTATACCAATAGTTCGAGCCACCCTCGAACGCGCTGCAAAGCAGGTCTCCTATGCGGCTCTTCTTGATCTTGAGAGTTGTGGTAATCTCGATCACTTCGTCACACGGCTTGATTCGATTGTCCATGGTGAATTAATTATACTCCTTTTTCATCAGGTTGTACACTCAGGAAATCATACCAGAGTGAATAACTCGTGGCGAATTCCTAATACCATAACCGCCATTAAACAACGCATAGCCATATCCGCCTTTTGGACCACATCCGGCGCGGCGGACGAGTTGTCTTTCGTTCACCATCTTGGTGAGAAGAGATGAGAGCGAATACCTGCTAACCCTTAACTCACGACAAAGATCGAGACAGGTATAATATCCTGACAAACGATTCCAATTGAGATAAACCAACACTCGTGAACGAGTCGATGCCGATTTGGCAGGATGTGCTTTCATGGTTTGCCCTCGAACTTTTTCTTGAGACGTTCATATTCCGCTTTTTCTTTTTCTAAACGAGAAGCAAGAATTCTTCGATCTTCTTCTAAATGTTCTTTCTCGATCGCAAGATTTCTTTTTGCGTGATGCGCCGCAGCGCGTTCGGCAGCTTCAAGTCGAATGTGATTCGAAGCTTCATCAGACAAAGCATCAAGCGCGATATACATTTGTGTGCCGTCGTCAAGGATAACGATCTTGGTAATCTCATTGACAATCTTCTCATAAGTAAGAGAACGAACAATC
>Ga0315288_10007498_pt1 | contig 13824 bp, 13 predicted proteins | sample YL17G11_20_MG_FD_203454 | JGI IMG/M metagenome (GOLD analysis project Ga0315288, IMG submission 203454) | Sediment microbial communities from Yellowstone Lake, YNP, Wyoming, USA - YL17G11_20 | ecosystem: Environmental > Aquatic > Freshwater > Lake > Sediment | place: USA: Wyoming | collected...
AGGGACAGCCTTTTCAGCTCAGCCTTAACTGTTCCCGGGATGTCTCCGACCGCGGTGCGGTCAAAAGATTGCCGAATGCGATAGACCCGCGGGAAATTCATAATATTGACCTCCTCAAAAAATGAATTCAGGAATCAGGAGCCAGAATCCAGAATAAAAAATCACTCCTCTTTTCTCCTGGATTCTGAATTCTGATGAAATTGCAAAAAAGTCAAAAATACCCCCTCTCCCTTGAGAGACTGTGTCGCAATTCGTCATGCCCGCGTAGGCGGGCATCCAGGCGGGTCCTTTCAAAGAAAATTATCGTGTGATTTTCGGTAACCTAGCCGCTTTCAAAAATCCTGGATTCCCGCTTTCGCGGGAATGACGGCCCTTTTCCCTCATTCCGACACAGCCTGTGATGGGAGAGGGTTGGGGTGAGGGTGAAGAATCAAGAACTTTCGCCAAGTTATTTATCCCCCTCCCCTTCACCCTGTACCATATGGTGCAGGGTTCACCCCCTCCCGTCACGCCAAGGCGTGAAGGGGAAATTTTGCTTTTTACGAGATCATCAATTCTTTATTCTGTTCTTATTGAAACACTTCAATGGCCATATCCGGGCAGATTCGCCCGCACATCGTGCAGCCCGTGCATTCCTCCAAACCATCGAAGACGACAAAGTGGTAACCCTTCTCGTTGAAGTTCTCAGAAAGCAAGATCAATTTTTTAGGGCAAGTGGAAATGCAAAGCTGGCACCCCTTGCACCGTTCCTGGTCGATGACGATCCTTCCCATTCTTCATTTCCATTTCTCGTTGCTATAATTTTATGCTCGATGGAGACTTTTTTGGGGGAATTGACGAACGCCCCGGGTTTGACGGGGTCACAGTTTTAAATATTGAAAATTCTTCATCTGTGCCCATCCGATAAAATCTTCGTCCCACTTATTTTTTTATTTGCCCGCGGCAACGGCAGCCCCTCTTTTCAGCGCTTCTTCATTGACCGCGAGTAATTCTTTTCGGTGCTCCGGGATCATCCGGCGCAGAGCGACCAGGACCGACTCCAGGGAAACAACTCCTTTCCCCCCAACATAAGCCCCCAGTGCTGCCATGTTGGTCACCTGCAGCGTGCCGGCCTCTTCGGCAATCTTGTTCGCCGGGACCCTGACGACCGTAAGGTCGCTGCGCCGGGAATCCCGATCTACAAGGGAAGAATTGATCACCAAGAATCCTCCGGCTTGAATGGTGGTCTCGAATTTCTGCAGGGAAGCTTTATTCATAGCCACCAACGACGAAGGATGTTGGGTAACCGGGGAGCCGACTCGGGAAGATGAAAGCATCACTGTGCAATTGGCCGTCCCTCCCCGCATCTCCGGTCCATAAGAGGGCATCCAGGTGACCTTTAACCCCTCATGCATCCCGGCGTAACAAAGGAGCTGCCCCATGAGCAGGATGCCTTGTCCCCCAAACCCGGACATGATTACCGATTCATGCATTAAAACTCCTAACAACGATAAGTAGGGGCGGGGTCACCCCGCCCCTACAGCTAATTTTTTATCGTACCAAATTCGCCCAGCGGGTAATAGGGGACCATTTTTTCATCAATCCATTTCAAAGCCTGAACCGGCGTAACCTTCCATTGCGTAGGGCACATGGAGAGACATTCGACCAGGGCAAAGCCTTCGTCGTGCATCTGCACCTCAAAGGCCCGGCGGATCGCTTTCGCAGCCTGGTTGATATGCTTCACGTCATGGATGGAAACACGAACGATGTAAGCCTCGGGGGAAACACTGGCCAGCATCTCCGCCATCCGCAGCGGGTATCCGCCGGTGCGGGGATCCCGGCCCCCGGGAAAGCTGGTGGTCTTCTGCCCCAGAAGAGTGGTGGGAGCCTGCTGGCCGCCCGTGGCCCCGAAGACCGCATTGTTTACGTAGATTACCGTGATGCGCTCGCACCGGGCAGCGGCGTGGACGATCTCCCCCGTGCCAATCGCGGCCAGGTCTCCGTCTCCTTGGTATGTAAAGATGATACATTCGGGAACTGTTCGTTTCAGGCCGGTGGCCACCGCCGGGCCACGGCCATGCAAGCCCATGGTCATGTCGCAAGCAAACTGCTTCCAATTTCTCACCGAGCAACCCGCGGAAGTGACCCCAATGGTTTTGCCCACGATGCCCAAATCATCCATGGCCTCGCCCACCAGACGCTGCACAATTCCATGGCCACACCCCGGACAGTAGGGATAGGGGAAGTCGGTGAGAGAACCTGGCCTTCCAAAGACTTTCTTCATTAATTAAAACCCTCCAAATTAATGCTCAAAGCGAATTAAAGCGCCAAATTTCAAATCACAATTTTCAGACAAATCACAATATCCTAAATTCAAAATTCTAAACCATTCATTTTGGTCGTTTGGATTTGGTGCTTGGTATTTATCTGGAATTTGGATTTTGGAATCTGAGATTTAAATCCTTTTCATAAGCTTTTTTATCTCTTCATAAACTTCATCCGGGTAGATAATTTTTCCGCCGCCCTGACCCAGGTGATGGATGGAAAAATCTGGCCCTACCACGCGTTCTAGGTCCTCCTGCATCTGACCGGCGTTCATCTCCACGTCGAGGAAAGCCTTGGCCGAATGCCGAACCTTCTGGAATCCTTTTCGGGGAAAGGGCCAGAGGGTGATCGGTCGGATCATTCCCACCGGTAACCCTTCGGCCCTGGCAGCCTGGACCGCGTCCAGGGCCACGCGCGCCGCGCTGCCGAAAGCTACCACCACGAGCTGTGCCCCGTCGAGCAGGATTTCCTCCCAGCGCTGCTCTTTGGCCTCAATCTGGCGGTATTTTTCAGCCAATTCCTGATTCAACTGGATGAGCCCGGGATCATCAAAAGGAGCGGCGTAGATCATCTTCCTTGGACCATCCCCTTTACCCAGCAGGGCCCAGGGTTTATCAGGAACGGGAAGGGGTTTCACCAGGTCAAAATCCAAGGGTTCCATCATCTGCCCCAGCATCCCATCCATCAGGATGATTACCGGATTGCGGTAAAGGTCGGCCAGATGGAAGGCGAGCGTAGCCAGCTCGGCCATCTCCTGGGTGGAAGACGGCCCGAGAACGATCGCCCGGTAATCTCCATGGCCCCCACCCTTGGTAACCTGTCGGTAGTCCGATTGGGCCGGAGCAATGCGCCCCAACCCAGGGCCCGCCCTGGTGACGTCCACCACGACGCAAGGAAGTTGTCCCGCTGCCAATGTGCTCAACCCTTCAGACATCAGGCTGATCCCCGGCCCGGAAGAAGAAGTCATGGCCCGCGACCCCGTGCAGGCCGCTCCCCAGATCATGTTAATGCCGGCGACCTCACTCTCGCACTGCAGAAAAGTGCCCCCTTCTTGAGGCAACCGTTTGGCCATGTATTCGAAAAGTTCATTCTGGGGAGTGATGGGATATCCTGCGTAAAACCGGCAACCGGCGCGGATAGCCCCTTCGGCGATAGCCTCGTTCCCCCGCATCAATTCTAAAGCCAATTAAAACCTCCGTATCAATTTAGCGTTTTGAAAAGAACCGCCAAATTTCATTGAAAAATGAAAACTGCAAAATGAAAAATGTGAATTTCAAGGGGAAATGCCGCTCCTTACCGCCTACACCCTACACCCAACGCCCTCCACCCTGTCTTTTTACCATTTTTCCGGTGCCAGAATTTTTTTGATCTCTTCCATCGAAGAACCTTCTTCGATGGCTTCGATGAGCCGTTTTTCCTTCTTTGAAGCTTCGATAGCCCTTTGAACAACTTCTCCGATGAACTTTTGGGGAACGATGACCACCCCCGTATCATCGGCGACGACCAGGTCACCGGGGGAGACAGAGACTCCGCCGCACACCACAGCCCCATTTACTTCCAAAGCTTCGAAGCGGAATTTACCCGTGATGGGAGTAATCCCCCGGGACCAAACCGGGTAGTCCAGGGTTCTCATTTCACCCACATCTCGTACTCCACAATCCACGATATTCCCGGCCAATCCATATTTCTTGGCCACCAAAGTGGAAAGGCCTCCCATGGCCGAAATCTCTCCCCTTCCCCCCCCATCGATAACCACAACGTCCCCCGGCTCAGTCAGAGCGTAGGCATCCCGGTCTGCGAGCTTGGCCCTGGCCTTCTCCTGGAAGGACTGAGTTGCGGTCAAGCGCTCAGGAACATATTTCAGAGTTATGGCCGGCCCTGCGATCTTTTTCCCGGGAATGACCGGCCTTAGCAGAGAGCCGGGGATGGCGCCTACAACTCCCATGGAATCGAGAATATCCGAGATCGTGGGCGTGAGGCCATCGTAGGCGAGAAGTTCTTGCAGGAGGGACTTCGGCGGCCTGGAAACTTGCCAGGTCGCAACTCGTTCAATGGGGATTAGACCCATCAACCGCCGGCGATATCTTTCCGGTATCTTCCTCATGATTTACACTGCGTTTGGGCATTCATAAGTTTCTTCGGACTATTAGAAAAGCTAATTATGATGAAGTCGTAAAAAGTCAAAAACACTCCCTCTCCCTTGAGGGGAGAGGGCCGGGGTGAGGGTGAAGAAGGGAGTCATTTCAGCCGGTTAAATATCCCCCTGCCCTTTGTCCCCTCCCGCGAGGGGAGGGGGAATTCTATTTTTTACGCAATCATCAATTATATTTTTAACTTGCTTTTTGAGCTTTTGTCAAAGAGAAAAAGCATGGCCCGGAGCCTACTCTTGTTTCCTCTCTCGTCTTGGGTGCGGAGGGGAGAATGCTGAGCGGGGGAAAAAAGGGGGCAAGTGGCTGAGGCCAGAAACCTTTGTCAAGTAGTTTGAGCCGGAAATGCTTTGCCTTGGTTGAGAGACCTCGGAGATTTATGGGTTGGATTCAGTTCGGGTTGAGGGAAGCCTAAAAGGGATTATCAATTCGAAAGATCTTTCAAAAAATTTTCCAGTCTGCCCATATCTTCGGAGGAGATTTCCACGAATCTCACGCCGGACCGATAGCTCCCGTCCTCTCCCAAATTATCGGTCCACATCACCTGCGAAAGCATTTCAATGGCATTTATATCGGGACCGAAAGAGAAAAATAATTTCATTCTTAGATATTGACCGATATCCATTTGTTCTGGAAGATTGACCATCAGCCCCCCTTCGCTGGCATTGAATGTGTAACCAGCCGGCGTGAGGTCTGGGTCGAGGTCCGAGTTGATTCGATAATATTCTACGGGCAAATTCAATAAAAATCTGGGATGTTTTCTTTTTTCAAATTTGGCAATTCCGATATGAGGCTTTGCTCTCCTCTTCTCCATTTTCATCCCCCTTCTCTTATTCCACTCTCTACTGCTCAAAGGAATCGTCTTGATTCAATTTTGCAACTAGACCTTTGTTTTGCTCCTTTTAATTATTATTGTGCTAAACATAAAAATCAAGATTAGCAAAACACATGCCAAACTTCCCTATTGATATTATTATAAAATTTGCATCAAGGGGCAAGGAGTTGAACATAGGAAGAACACCTGGCGAACAAAAATATGACTCATTGTAGAAGCGAAAACAATAAATAATCTCGGCTAAGAGTCTCGTAGTTCAAAGTGAGTGGGTGAAAACCAATGTTATCCCTATGCCTGGAAAATTGCAGCTATTCACAGGCCAAATCATTAATTCTGTAACCTAACAATTCAAAACCCATATCGACATTTTTAAATCATAGTAGGATTTAAAATACCTTTCAAGACCTATTCAATTCGCCGCACCCTTCATCCTTATTTCTCTCCATCAAATGCTGAACAGCCAGGGTGATAAGCCCCGGTTTTTCGAAGATTTTGCCTGAGTAAGTGAGGCTTGCCTTTTTCCCGCCATCATCATTTCCATTTTTTTCTTGAACTGAGAAGGCAAGCCGTGATACCCATAATATGGGTGGACCTCCCCGGTTCACCCGGTTGCCAGTCGAACCCCGGTCCATCGCTGCGTCTTACCGGGGTTTTTTTATGGTTGAGTTTCGCACCTAATGTCTTCCCAACCAAGATTAACCCCCCCGATCCTGAGCCTCGTCGATGGGGTTTTTTGTTTTGGGATCTGTTATAATTAGAAAATGTGAGTATATGGAAACCATGGAAAGGAGGTTATCATGAAATTTCTGAAACGAATGAGTTTGGTAATGGCATTAGCCGCCATGGTCCTATGCACTGCTTTAGATTCATCTGCTCAACTTATTGACGGCCACAAATTAGTTGCGGATATGCAGGAGTTTGAAAAGGCTGAGAGGAAAGATCCCGATACTAATTGCCAACAGGCATTTTTTTACGTCGGTTACGTTACAGGTGTCTATGATGCATCGGATGATTTCTACCCCTATCCAGGGAAGCCTACAATCAAGGAAATATGTTCTCTTGTCGCAAAGTACCTTAAAGATAATCCAGGAAAATGGGGTAGACCTGCTGACTTACTTATTATGGAAGCTCTACAAAAGGCTTTTCCAAATAAGTGATGGAAATATTATTTGGTTAATACCCATTAAATCCAAATATTATTCCCTGGTTATTTCACGGGAGGAAAAAGGCTTACCTTAAAAATCGGCTGTCATTTAAAACCCATATGGACAGATTTAAACCAGAGGCAAAAGCCACCCATAGGAAGTAAGGAATGAGCAGGATTCCCGCCTTCCTGTTTATCTTGAGAAAGCTTTGGATGGTAAACAGGATGACGACCGCCAGAATTGATATTTCTATAAGCCCGGCCAGGGGGGATCTCAACCCGAAGAACAAAAATGACCATAAAGCGTTGAGAATCAACTGTACACTAAAGAGGACTAAAGCTATCCGGGTCTGTTTTTCATGCCAGCCTGTTCGCCACACAAGAAACACGGCGATTCCCATCAAAATGTACAGACCGATCCAAACGGGGGCAAACACCCAATCGGGAGGCGTGAAAAACGGTTTTCTCAGCGAAGCATACCAGGCGGGGATGGCGGGTCTGGTAAAAATAGAACCCACCCAGCCTGCAAGCTGGCAAACGACTATGCTGATTACCAGTTTAAGGATTTCAGATCCCCTCCCCTTTCCCATCCGAACCTCCTACCGATATGCAGATACTTACTACAGGAATCTTTCCTCCCTTTTGTCCTCTTTGCATATAGAAAGCCGACCCAAACACTTAAATTTTTATCGGCATTCTGGGGGAAAAATTGGCTAGAATTCAATGCCAAATGCAAATTTCAAAATGATGGGCATTCCCCTCTGAAATTTACATTTTTCATCTTGCAACTTTGATGGTAGTGCCCCTTTAATCGTTGACCAATAAAAACCTTTGAAAATTTCTTCTCCAAGTCATTGCGAGGAGTCCGCCTTAGGCGGGCGACGTGGCAATCTAATCGATTTTTCAATAAAACGAGATTGCTTCACTTCGTTCGCAATGACATAAATGGGTATTCATGGATTAAATCGAATATATCAACGATTAAGGGCTCACTACCACTTTGATGGTCTCGTCAAAAATCGTCAATCCCGGTTCGGCGAGACCCGAAACCCATTGAAAAGACTGGATTCCCGTTCCCCGCTTTCGCTGGGACAAGCTTCGCGAGGACAAGCTTCACGGGGAAGACAGAAAAAAGAATTTACGGACTTTTTACGATTTCATCAACTTTCATTTTTCAATGAAATTTAGCACTTCTCTTCAAAACGCCAAATTGATAGGAAAAATTAAGCCTCCTGACTATAAGCAAAGGGAGGTGCACAAGTGGGGCTTAATCCAGGGCTTTCTTGACCAGCCGTTCCCACTCCCGGTCCACGGTTTCCTGGATGGTATGCACTTCGTCGTCCGTCAAGTGATTGAACCGGCCCTGAAGCCGAAGGTATTCATCAACCGGCAGGTTCTTCGGATCTATGTTGATATTATAGCGCTCGCCCCGCTCTACTTCATAGAGGGGAAAAACCTTGGTGTGCACGGCCAGACGGGCAATCTTCACGGCCAAGGAAGAGGGAGCCTTCCAACCCGTGGGGCAAGGTGAGTAAATGTGGATGAACTTGGTTCCCCGGATGGATTTGGCTTTGCTAACTTTGCGCATCATGTCTTCGGGAAAAGCCACGGAGCAAGTAGCCGCGTAAGGGATCCGATGGGCGGCCATGATTTCAACCATGTTCTTCTTGGGTTGACTCTTGGGATGATTGGTCGGGGTCGTGGTCGTCCATGTTCCGAAGGGCGTTGCCGAACTCCTCTGGATTCCCGTATTCATATAGGCCTCGTTATCGTAGCAGAAGTAGAGGAGGTCATCGTTCCGCTCGGCAGCGCCCGAGAGGGCCTGGATACCGATGTCAAAGGTCCCCCCGTCCCCCGCCCAGGCGGCCACGGTCGTCTCCGTGTCCCCGCGCATTTCCAGAGCGGCTTTGATGCCCGAGGCAGTGGAGGCACCGGTTTCAAAGGCCGTATGAATCAACGGCACCTGGATCGCAGTATAGGGAAAAGGCCCGGCCAGGATCGACCAGCAGCACGCCGGTACCACGAGGATGGTTTGTTCTCCCAGCGCCTTGAGGGCATAGCGCATGGCCATCGTGGCCCCACAGCCCGCGCAGGCTAAGTGGCCCGCATACATCAATTCTCTTGGCTCGTACATAATCAACTCCGTTCCATTGCAAAATGCAAAATTAAAAGTGTAAAATGCTTTTCAGATTAATTTAAATTTTTCAATTTTCATTTTTAACTTGGCGATAGCCGACTCAACTCCTCATCCCAACCCAGACGCTCTGCTCTTCTGGCTCAGAGCGTTTATAGGTCTGGTAAACTACATCATTTAAGACCTGGGGGGTTACGTCCCTCCCGCCTAACCCGGCAATGTAACTGAAGATGGGAGGTCGAGTCTTTTCATTGCAGAAGGCCGCCCGGAGTTCCTGGGCGAAAATTCCCCCCACTCCGAAGGAGACGTTCCGGTCCACCACCGCCACCTTCTCCGCCTCCCGGAGCACCTCCCAGAGTTCTTCCTTCGGGAAGGGCCGAAAGAGGCGCACTTTCACCATGCCTACTTTTCGCCCTTTCTCCCGCAAGGCATCGACGACCACGCGGGCCGTGCTGGCGATGGTCCCGGAGGTCACCAGAATCAAATCCGCTCCCTCGCACCTGTAGGCTTCGATCAGCCCGTACTTCCGGCCAAAGGCTTCGCCGAACTCCTTGTCCACCCGCTCGCTGACCGCCTTGCCCTGGAGCATGGATTGCTGGATCTTGTGCCGGAACTCCATAAAATATTCCGGCGGGGTCAGGCAACCGAAGGAGTGGGGCTCTTTGGGGTCCAGGCGAAACTCAGGTTGATACCGGGGCAGGAAATCATCTGCCAGGCTTTGCTCGGGAATCTCCACGGGTTCTGCGGTATGAGAGAGGAAGAAAGCATCCAGGACCAGCATCACCGGCAGGCGGATTTCCTCGGCAATTTTGAAGGCCTGGATCACGGTGTCCAGGACTTCCTGGTTACTCTCACAGTAGAGTTGCAGCCAGCCGGTATCCCTTTGGGAAAGACTATCCGTCTGTTCCCCCCAGATGTTCCAGGGAGAACCCAGCGCGCGGTTGACGTTGGCCATAACGATGGGCAGGCGGGCCCCGGTGGCCCAATGAAGCATCTCGTGCATCAGCGCCAATCCCTGGGATGAGGTGGCGGTGAAGGTGCGTACTCCGGCTGCCGACGCCCCGATGCAGCAGGCCATGGCGGAGTGCTCGGATTCCACCGGAATGAATTTGGCTTTCAACCTTCCGTCCGCGCAGAGAACGGAGAGCTCCTCGACGATCGTCGTCTGGGGTGTGATCGGGTAGGCCGAGATCACCTCTGCCCGGGCCAGCATCACCCCCCACGAAACCGCGTGGTTGCCCACCAGAATCTTCTTCATTTCACTTCCTCCTCCATGATCAGGGCATCCCTGGGGCACTCCTCCACGCAGATCCCGCATCCCTTGCAATGGTCATAGTCTATGACGTTCGGCCCATCCTCCCCTTGTTTTTGGATGGCCACATCCGGGCAAAAGATGTAACAGTTGTCGCAGAGGTTGCAGACCCCGCAGTTGAAGCAACGGTTCGCCTCCCCTCTGGCCGTTTCCTCAGAATACCCCAGGTTGACTTCTTCGAAAGACCCCAGCCGCTTGGCAATCTGGGCCTTGGGCATTTTTTTGCGTTTCTGGTAATCGAAATAATCCAAGTTGAGGTCTTTGAGGCGAACAGTCTTCGAACTGAACGGGACGCGCTCCTTCTCTTCTTGCAGGTAACGCTTTATCGATAGGCTGCCCCGTTCGCCGATGCGGATGGCATCGAAGAGGCCCTCCCATTTGTTCCCTTTTAAAAAGCAATCGATGAAGATTGCGGCCCGTTTCCCGGAGCCAATGGCATGGACAACCGTCCGAGGCTGCTGGATGATGTCGCCTCCCGCAAATACCCCTTTTTGCTTCGTCGCTCCCCGCTCATCCGTCAGGATGGCGTTTTCTTTCCATCCGACTTTCTTCGGCAAGGCCGAAAGGTCCGCATCCTCGCCAATAGCCGAGATGACGTGGTCCACCTCCAGGAAGAAGTTCGACCCTTTGATCTGTACTGGCCGGCGGCGACCATCCTCATCGGCGGGTCCCAACCGGTTCTTCACGCATGCCAGGCGGCTGACCTTTCCGTTCTCGGCAATCAATTGAATCGGCGAGACCAGGTAGGAAATCTCGATGCCTTCCTCTTCGGCCTCTACAATTTCGGCCGGGAAGGCGGGCATCTCTTCCCGGGTCCGCCGGTAGAGGATGAAAGGTTTGGCCCCCAGGCGCAAGGCGGAACGGGCGGCGTCGAAGGCCGTGTTCCCGCCGCCGATCACGGCTACTCTCTTTCCCAGCGCCACTTCCTTGCCCAGGCTCACATTTCGCAAAAATTCTACGCCGCTCATCACCCCCTCGGCATCTTCTCCGGGGATGCCCAGGCTTTTACTCCGATGATTGCCCAGAGCCAGGAATACAGCCTGGTATTCCCCAAGATCACTCAACGAAAACGCTTCCCCCAGGCGGACGTTGATCTCGGTTTTCACCCCCAACTCCAATATCTGGTCGATCTCTTCCTCCAGAACTTTCTCGGGAAGCCGATATTCCGGAATACCCACCCGGAGCATTCCTCCCAGAACGGGCAGGGCTTCAAAGACGGTAACCCCGTACCCCATGCGGGCCAGGTGATAGGCGCAGGTCAAACCCGCAGGCCCGGAGCCGATGATCGCTACTTTCTCCTTCCTTTTATCCCGTTTGGGAGATAGCTTCCTTCCCTGCCGGGAGGCGGAATCGGCCATGAAGCGCTCCAGTCCATTGATGGAAACGGCCTCATCGAAATCCTTCCGGTTGCAGGAGGATTCACAGGGATGGAAACAAACTCGCCCGCAAACCCCCGGGAAGGGATTTTCCTCCTTAAAAAGCTCCCAGGCTTCCAAAACCTTCCCTTTCCCAATCAGGACCATGGCCCCCTCGATATCCTGGCCCGCCGGACACCCTTCGTTGCACAGAGAAATCTTATTATCAAACCGCGGCCTAAGATACCTCCAGCTCCCGGTTTTGTTCCAGGCCATGGAGGCGAACGAGATGGGCTGGTAAGGCATATCCTCTTCACGTTTGAATATGATCTGCTCGGCCATTTTCACTCCTTGAAACTTGAACGGGTTCTTTTTTAATTCTTCTTTTAGCTTTTGACTTGAAACTTGAAACTTGAAACTCGCAACTGGCTTTTAAGCCTTGGCCCGGTCATAGGCTTCTTTGGTGGCCGCCGCATTGCCGGCTTTGTTCGACGGCACAAACTCTTTTACCGCTTCGATCACGGCATCCACCGACACCATCCCGGTAATCTTGGAGAAAGCCCCCATAATAGCCGTGTTCACGATGGGAGCCGTGGGAGAACCTAACTTGTACTCGATGGCGATGCGATTGGCATCCACCGTGGCCACGCGGAACTTGGAGAAGAGCCCAAAGGCTTTGGGGGGGCGGTCCGTGTTGATGATGATCCAGCCATTCTCCTTCAGCCCGGAATCCACCTGGGTACTTTCAATCAGGGTGGGGTCGAGAACGATGATGTGATCCGGCTCGTAAATAAAGTTGCGAATGCGAATGGGCTGGTCATCCACCCGGGTAAAGGCCGTCACCGGAGCCCCCCGGCGTTCCACTCCAAAAGCCGGAAAAGCCTGAACGAATTTTCCTTCCTTGAAAAAAGCCGAAGCCAGGACCTCCGAAGCGATCACCGCCCCCTGCCCTCCCCGGCCGTGAATCCGGATCTCGATCATTTTGGAACTCCTTTTAAGTACAATTAAGGAATTTTGGAATTTAGGAATTCAGCAATTGGCCAATTGCAGATTGATAATCCCTCAATCCCCTAATTCCTTAATTCCATAATCCCCCAATTTCTTAATTTCACCCTATAGTTGCAAAAAAATTTGCCGGATTATCGGCAGAGCATTACCCCATTTATGTCAAAACGCATTTTCAAAATCAACCGACGAATTCACCTGGGGTGAAATCTTCCCCCCCACCCTTCCCTCCCCCTCGGAGGGGGGAGGGAAGGGTGGGGGTGAATTTTTTCGATTATTTTTCTGCAACGTTTAGGTTCATTCTTCGGAGTAGACCACCACAATCGCCTGGGCTTTCTTCCCCCGTAGGGCCCGAAACGCGTGGGGTACGTCCGCGTCAAAATACAAACTATCTCCGGCTTGCAGGAGAATCTCCTCCTGATTGTAATGGAAGGCCAAACTCCCCCTGAAGAGGAAAATGAATTCTTCGCCCCGATGATTCAAGAAAGCGACCTCTTCTCTCTTCTTGGGCTCAAATTCCACCAGGAAAGGCTCCATATGCTTGGCGTTTTTCGTGTAGGCCAGGGCCTCGTAGGTATACCCGCTCTCTCCATGTTGCGCGGGCATCCGGCGGAAGACCTTCCGGCGCTCATCCTTGCGCACCACGACCGCCCGTTCTTTTGATTCCTCTTCCCGGAAAAAATAACCGATGTTTACATCGAAAGCCCTGGCGATGCGCATCAGGGTGGCCACGGGTGGAGAAACTGCGTTGTTCTCGATCTGGGAAAGGAGGGGGATAGAAAGACCGGTTTCCCCGGCAACTTGCCGGAGCGTGTAGCGCTGCTTCAGGCGAAGATCCTTGATCTTCTCCCCGAGTTTCAGCCTTCTGACTTCCCATTCGACGTTCAATGCAATGCCTTTGCCAGAATTTCTACGGGATGAACCACCTCGACGGATTCTTCTCCGAAGTTCCCATAAATCTGCAGCCGGCACCCAGGACAGCCCGAAGCCACAATGCCTGCCCCGGTCTCTTTGATGGATTGAACTTTTTTACTGCTGATCCCCGAGGCTACATCCGGATGTTCCCACTGAAACGTCCCTCCCCCCCCGCAGCAGACGTCCGCACCAGCCATTTCTACATACTGCAACCCCGGGATGCCTTTCAGTAAGCTGCGAGGCTCTTCTTTCACTCCCTGGCTGCGCAGGAGGTGACAGGGGTCATGGTAGGTCACCCGGCCTTGAATCGGCCGGAGGTGCTTCTCCAGCTCAAAACGCACCAGGTATTGAGAGATGTCCAGTACCTTGCGGCCCAGGGTTTGGGCGGCTTCCGGGCTCTCCCCCATTTCTTCCAGAATATGGGCGTATTCCTTCTTCAGGGCCGCGCCGCAAGTGGCGCAGTCCACGATGACCGCGTCCACGTCATCGCCGGTGAAGAGCTCAATATTTTTCCGGATGTTCTGCAAGGCCATCTGGCGGGCGCCGGCCAGAAAGATCGGTAGGCCGCAACACACCTGCTCCCGGGGAATGATCACTTCCACTCCCAGGCGCTGCAAGATACTGATCACGGACCGGCCCGCATTTTCGAAAAGATAGTTCGTGGCACATCCGG
>Ga0315288_10007500_pt1 | contig 13822 bp, 19 predicted proteins | sample YL17G11_20_MG_FD_203454 | JGI IMG/M metagenome (GOLD analysis project Ga0315288, IMG submission 203454) | Sediment microbial communities from Yellowstone Lake, YNP, Wyoming, USA - YL17G11_20 | ecosystem: Environmental > Aquatic > Freshwater > Lake > Sediment | place: USA: Wyoming | collected...
CGTTCACATTGCGCTTCACGAGCCGCATCGGCATCCGCTTGGGCATCGGATAGTAGTTCTTGCGGCCCTCGGCGTGCATCCCGCCGATGTCATTGCCATCGGTGCGGTCGAGCGGACTGCGCGGGCGTCCCGGCACACCGGAGAATGTCTCGTAGTTGGAGCCGAACTCCAGGTGCCTATTTTCCTGTAACAGGTAGGCCGGGTCCTCACCCGTCAACTGGCGACGGAGCTTGCCGCTTAGTTCGAGGATGCCCCCACCGCCTTGATGGGCCTGAATGTGCGCTCGCCCACCGTACCCCCGCTTCCAGTCCGCGTAGCCGACGCCGCCGTGAAAGCGGATCGGTTGGTTGGACAATGCCGCCCACCGGGGGTGCTCCGCGGTCTGCCCATCGTTAGCAAAGACCTTCTTCTCGGCTTCGTAGATGATCTTCAACACGGCATCCCAGGTACAGGACACATCCTCTGCCCGTGACCGAACCCCGTGCATGTACTTATTCCAGGCCACGAGGGCGATCTGCTGGGAGTTGAGTACGAGGCGCAGTCGCCTACGCCCTCCGGGCCGTCGCCTGACGCGCCACTCGCCTCTCACCAGCCTCTGCCCCTTTGTAGTGGTCTCACCAGTGTCCGCCCCCCGTCGCAACGTTGGCCCGCTTGAAGAGGGCGGCCGGGCGCTGCGCCTGGTCACCACTGTAGGGCAACGTCGCCATCGGGTTCGGTGCCACCACGGCGTCGTCGGGGGCCAGGTCGGCCAGTAACTGCTCTATCAGTTGGTCAGCCTGCGCGTCCAGATGGTCGGCGTACCAGGTGTTCTCAGCGGTGCCCTGCGACTGAATGCGGTAGCGGATGTACTCCGCCGCCGTCTTCATGGCACAGATGGTTTTTGCCTGGGCGAAGGTGTCGGGGCTCGTCGCCTCGACAATCGGCAGGTCCAGCGCCCCGCGCACCCGGTTCTCAAAGAGCTTCTCAACCACCAGCGCCAACTCGCCGCCCTTGGCTGGGTCAGCGGCCATGGCGTCGCCATCTATGAACTCGGCGGCGTCCCTCCAGTTACAGTAGCGGGCTGGCACAGGTCCTACTCCTCGTCCACTGAGGGGTACTACTCCTCGTCCACTGAGGGATACTACTCGTCGTCGTCGGGCGCATTGGCCTCGACGATGGCCAGGATCGCCGCCGCCACGTCCAACGGCTTCTTCGCTAGGGTAGCCTCGGACATGCCCTTGACCTCAGCCCGCAGGGTCTTCGCCGCCAGAGCATTCTGGCCATAGCGCGTGGACTGCTCCAGCGTGATGAAGGCCCGGCGGTCGCCGGCCAACTTCTGCATCCGCTTGCCGAAGGCCACGATGGCCTCCAACAACGCAGCCTTGCTGGTGAAGGTGTTGAGGCCCCAACAGGCCAGCACGGCACCCGGCACGGCAGTCTCAGTCACGGCGGCAACGGCTTCGGCGGTGACACTCATTGCATTGGCTCCTTGACGAACAGTGACGCTGCTCAAGACTCACTCTCTTTACTGCGTTATCAGGTGAGCGGTGACGAGGCAATCGTTCGCCCCATTGTTGTCCACACCTACCCGCAGGTATGGCACCCACACCGTCACCAGGCACAGGGCCTTCGTGGCGTCGGCGGTGAGCGTCTTGCTGGTCGCCTGCACCCACTGATCGGCGGCGGCAGCCAGGTCGTGGAAGGGCATGGTGAACCAGTCACCATTGGCGTCCGCCTTGCCCTCCACGGTGATGACCACGGACTCCGACCCATCTCCCACGTCGAGGTCCAGGGCCAGCGTTGCCTGTTCCCACTCGCCGAGGTGGAGGGCCTCGCCGCCCCCCTTGGGCCCGTAGTAGGCTACGGCAGCCCCGTGCCCGACGGTCTGCGTGTCGGCGATGTTGTAGACCTTGCCCACGTCACACCTCCGTCCCTACCCTCAGGAGGTCGGTAGTGCCGACCTCAGGTGCATGGCACCTCCCGACAGACAACGCCGGGCTACGCAGCTATGTCCAGGCTGGCGTCGGCCCAGGTGTCGCTGTTGAAGTACATCGAGACGCCGGCCCCCGGCAGGACGACGGTGGCGGCCCCCACACGGACGAACTCATTCCAGACGTTGTACTGAGCATCGCCCGGCTTCTGCCACTCCATCAGGTTGGCCGTCGCGGCGTTGTCCTCGATGCGCCAACGCAGGGGCAGCGCACCTACCGAGAACATGACGCCATAGTTCGTCGGCACCCAGTCCTCGGCGATGATGGGGACACCCGACAACTGGAAGGACGGCGTATAGCCGAACTCCAGCAGGCGCTGCACCAGCGGACTGTTCATCTCCGCCGTGGCCGTCACCATGTCAGCGTCCTGCTCCCACTCGCTGATCTGGTCATTGTTCAGGAAGCAGACCAGGCTATCGCCATAGCCATGCTCGGTGATGTGATGCTTCGCCTGGACGATGCTGGCTGCCGTCGGGATGCCCGAGACGTTGAAGCCCAAGTAGTGATCATGGGTGCTGTCGAAGGCGTTGTTCTTGAAGTTGGGCGGCGTCAGCGACTGGGCATACCAGCCGCCATCCGTCAGCATCTCCTGCAGGATGAGGTTGGTGACCAGGCGACGGTCGGCGTTGACGCACTCGACGCCCAGTTCCCGCACCTCGGCGGCGTCCATTCCCTTCATCCAAGCCCGCTGCGTGATGGCCCCGGCTAGGCCGAAATACTCCGGCTCGTTCAGGGTCACGCTGTAACGCGGTACACTCTGGACGAAGGGCTCAGTGGTATCGCTGCCCATGCGCTGGAACTGCATCCCGCGGATACGAACGTTCGCCGTAGTCTTGTTGGTCGGGGCCCCGCAGAGCAAACCGATCCAGTCACGCGTCGTCTCATTATGGCGCTCCACCAAGTCCATGACCTCAGTGCGCAGCAGGTCCAGCGGAACGCCGTCAGTGGTGAGGGCACCGGGATTGCCGGCCATTGTGGTACCTCCTCTACTCAGTTGCCAAAGCAACTGCCTTGACCGCAAACGCGGTCCTACTGCTGCTACGAGTGATCCGCGTGCTCAACAGTGACGCGCTCGATGGCGATGACGCCGATGGTCGCCGTCCGCGCCCAAGCCACCACTTGGCTGACATGCCCGGCAGAGGTCCCCAGAGCACCGTCGGAGCCCAGGAAGATCGGGTTTCCGGGGGTATGGCCACTGAGACCGTGCAGTTCGCCTTCGTACTTCACTTCCATCCAGTCACCGGTGTCGGCGTCGGTTTCCGCGAAGCCCACACAGGGCACCTGCTCGTTACCGTCGGCGGCATCCGCCACATAGGCGAGGGCGTCCGCTCCAACCGAGACCGCCTCCCCGGCAGCAATGGCCTCACCGGCCTCAATGGGGAACCCGCCAGTCTGACTCTTCGTCGGTACCCAAACCGTGGCCATGATGGCCCTCCTTCACTGGAGGTGCGTGGCACCTCTGCTTGCACCATCCCCACACTTAGGCGCGGGGGTTCTTCAGGTACTCGTCATAAGCGGCGCGCAGACCGATGCTCTTCTTGGCCGCGAGGCGGCGCACGGCGGCCTTGGCATCGTCGGCGATGTGGTAGGCCGTCAACCACTCCTCTTCGGTGACCTGCCCCGCCGTGGCCAGCAGCGTCAGCGCCGGCTTGTCGCCGATGGGCATGGTCTCCAACTGCCCGCCGTGAGCCAGAATGTGGGCGGTGACCGCCTGCAGATTCTCGGGCGTCGGGTGGACCTCAGCCGTAGCCATCAGTCGGATGGCGACCGGGGCCAAACACCGCCCGTCGCCCACCGCCGTGGCCGCGAGACGCTGCTCGGCCTCAGTCAACTGCTGGCTGGACTGGGCAGTGGCGAGACCCGCGAGGGCCGTGGTGAGTTGCCCTTCGAGGTCCGCGATACGGGCTTCGGCGGCGACGAGACGAACCTCAACGGTCTCAGCCTCTGCGCTGGTAGCCTGTACGGCGTCGGCAGCAGCCTGGGCCTCGGCAGCAACCCGTTCGGCTTCGGCCGTCTCGGCAGCCTGGGCCTCGGCAGCAACTCGCTCTGCCTCAGCGGCCTCTGCGGCCTGTGCGTCAGCAGTAGCCTGAGCAGCAGCAACCTCCGCCTCATCGGCAGCCGCAGCAGCCTGGGCCCCCTCGTCGTGTGCGGTCTCAGACATGGCATTCACCTCACTATTGTCGTCTTCATCGGCGATTAGCTGGTAAGCAGTCGCAGCGACCCTCAGGCCTGGTTGGTCGAAGAAGAACGGCTGCGTGCAGAGGGCCGCCGCGACAACCATGTAATCACGGCCGTACATCTCATCGGTGTGTTCGAGAATGAAGTGGCCCGACAGATAGGGCAGCTTGCGTGACTCGATGGCAGCGATGCCATCCTCCGTCCACTCCACGCCAGCGTATAGGCCGTCCTCCTGGATGGATAAATCCCTAATCCACCCATAGGCCCCTTCGGCCCGCTTGCGGTGCTGGTTGTCTTCGTCAATGGGAATACCCATCGGACCCGGTAGTCCCACCCGCAGGGCCTCCACCATCTTCATGGCGTGGTCGCGGCTGAACCGCAACGGGCCATAGTTCTTGTGGTTGAAGCGCCCGAAGGGAATGAGCGGATGCCAGATCAGGCCATCATCAGTCGGGGCCTCACCACCACTGGGAAGCACGGCCCTGGCGACACCGTACCCTTCATCCGCCCGGTTGTAGATCAGTGTAGCGCCCATACTGTCACCCATAGTAGAAGTCTGCGTTTCAATTGCAAGGGGTTGCACGTCAACCCTGAGCAACTGTGACGCAAAATCTAACTGGCGCACCCTACGCTCCTGGAGCGGCCTGCACAGGCACCGGAACCACTGGCGGCGCCTGGCGCATCGGCGCCGCCTCCTCGTCGTTGACCTGACTGCCCGTGTCGTTGGCCGGGTTGCCGGGGACGTCCGCCGTGGTTTGCGTCGCCTCCGGGAGCCCCAACTCCTCGCGCACATAGGCGTCCACCTCGGGCGGGAGCACGACCTTGCTGTCAAAGACGTTGCGGATGGCGCGGGTGAAGCGATCCATGTCCCGGACGCCGACCTTGCCATGCGCGAGTTTCGGCATCTTCTCGCCATCCACCGCGCCGTTATACCCGGCGAGCTGCGGAATGGCATAGCGGTTGAAGGTCTCACACATCCAGTCGGCGATGGCCTCCAGGGACATCAGGAAGAGGTTGGAACTGTCGCGGGAGAGGGCATAGGCCCCACTGTCGCCGCCCGACCCGAGACCCACAAACTGGGCCAGGATGGTCTGAAGCATGGCGCTGTGCTGGCGCTCAATGTGGCTCTCAAAGGGCACGTCAGCTCCGCCCAGGTCCAGGAACTCGACCGTCCAGCCACTCGGCACCACAATGCCCGCGTCGTGCGCCGTCCGTAGGTTGCTAAGTTGCTCGTGGACATTCTGCTCCTCGGTCTCGTCATAACCCATCTCCGGGCCGGTAGCCATGGGGAGGCCGCACGCCTGGCGCTCGATGCGGATGGCCGCGAACTCCTCGAAGGCTTCCTTGTACTTGTAGGGTTTGTAGGCCTGGCGGAAGGCCCCCATGCCCTCGGGGTTGCCAGCCTCGCCGCGCCACGTCCAGACGATCAACTCGTCCGTGGCATAGTCGGTCGTGACCATCTGCCCAGTCGCCGGGTCCCGTCCGTACTGCACGAGGCCGTCGAAGGACCCGTCGCCGTCGAACTTCCATTGGTAGACGGTCGCTCGCTCTCGTTCGGCAAAGGACCGCCAACCCCAGTAGCCCTGCGGCTTTTGCTCGAAGCGTTTGTAGTGCCAGGAGAAGCCATACATGACCGCGAGGATCGCGGTGCGCAGCGTCTGCGAAAGGCTATGGGTGAGACCATCGTTGAGGTTCCACTCCACGAAGTCCGCGAAGGCCGTATCATCACCAGCGACGACGCGATACTGGGCCTGGAGCACCGGGAGGGTGATGAGCGCCTCCATGGCGGCGAAGGCCGGGTCGCTGCGGCGCATCTGTTCGTAGGCGATCATGCGGGTGGAGAGCGTCTGCAGGTCAGTGTTGTACTCCTGCATGATGCGCCCGTTGCGCACGTCGAGGCCGGTGACGCCCCGGTTGCCGGTGGGCGGCGTACCGGAAGTGCGGGCCTGAGACCCGACCGGAGCGGCGGCGGCGAGCAGGTGGCCCGGCATGGCCGACGGGAGGTCATCCGGGCAACGGATGTTGGAGTAAGTTGGGTAACGCACGCTGGGGACGGTGATGCTGCCCGGCTTCAGCGTGGCAGACGCCGACGGGCCATCACCCACCACGGCTAGGCTCTGAGGACCGCGGGTCGTGAGCGCGTGTGTTTGCGGCGTCGGCCGGACCTTCTCCCAGGGACTTCCCATCTCACTCACCTCGTTGCTATCCGTTGAGGTGCATGGCACCTCCTACCACTTTCGCCCCCGGATGCTGTTGAGTCCGCTGCTGGACGCAACCCCCGTCATTTTCCGCCCCGCCATGTTCCCCTCCCGCAAGCGCCGCGCAATTCCCAGGTTGGCCAACATCAGGCTGTCGAAGCGGTCCACGAAACGGCCCCGCCGCTTCGCCTTGCCGCCCTCTTTGCCGATGGCAATGACCGCCGTGTCCAGGCTGCGCCACAATTCCCGGAAGCGATCCTCGTGGACCACCAGCCGCCCCGTCTCCAGGTGTGACACCATCCACGATCTCAGACTGCTGCGGGGGATGCAGCGCCACTTCAGATGATCGCCCTTGTCTACCCGCTCGCTGGCGAAGGACCCGCTGCCGATCCGCACCGCCACCACTGTCCGGGACTGCATCATGCCGGGCACGGAGGTGTCGTTCGTGCCATCCACGAAGCACTGTCCCGGCCAGCGCCGGTCGAACTCCTTCAAGCTGGCGATCCGTTCCGGCGCGGACTGTGGCGGCAGGGCCTTCTGAAAGACCGTCACCGCGGGGTCGCCGGTCACGTCAACCACCGTGCAGACACACTCGTCGCCGCCCGAACCGGCCAGATCAATGCCTTTGGCGTAGCGGTGGCCGACCAGCGGCTGGTCCCCGGGGTTGGCGGTAATGGCAGCCTTCGCTCGCAGCCCCTCCATGTTGATGGCCTTGGAGCCGTCGGTCAGACGGTGCAAGTCGAACTCCTGGTCCCACTCACCCTCGGTGATGCCGAGGGCGGCTTGGCTACGCGCCTTCCAGGCCTCGTCGCGTCCGGGTCGGGACCGCCAATCAAACGGCAGGTAGGTCAGCCCCACGTCCTCGGCGTTGTCGCACAACTCGGTGAAGAAGTTGTCGGCCCCGTAGGGCGTGGAGACGACGAAGACCGGAGCCTTCTCCAGGTCCTGCACCATCGGCTGGATGTTGGTCCAGATTTGCTTGGCAGCGTTGAGTTTGGCGAACTCCTCCAGGAGGATCGCGTTGCCGTCGAAGGACCGCCCGGCGGACTCGTTGCTGGTATGGGCGCGGAGGTAGTTGCGGGCATAGGGGCTGTTGTAGCGAATCTCGTTGTTCTTGAAGTTGGGGTGCGCCCCCTCCAGGCGGTTGCGTTCCTCCTCGGTCAGGTCGGCCGTGAACAACGCTAGCTTGCAGGTACCGAGGAGCCTGTCCAGCGCCACGTCCTCGGTGTTGGCGAAGATGTGGCCATGACAGGGGACGCCGGTGGAGGCATGGCGGTAGAGCAGCAGGTGGGCGAAGGCCACGCAGATGGCGGTGCTGACGCCGAGCTGCCGGGCCTTTTCGATGATGCAGCGCCGACCCTCCCAGACGTACTGCATGATCGCTTCTTGAAAGGGCCACGGCACAAAGGGCACCAGCGCCCGGTCCTTGCTTTCGATGTGGGGGTGCTTCTCCAGGCACCAGGCTACGGGGTCTTCCTCGTAGTACCGCGCCCCGGAATGAACGCCACCCTCAGCCTGCATCTGGCGCAGGCAGGCGGCGAGGTCCGCGCCCGACGAGGCTCCCGCCCCACCCCGGCTGCCGCGAGAGGCCTCGGGGTTGACTACGGGGCTCCCGGCGCGAAGCTCCACGGGGCTGGTGCGGCCCGTAAGGTTCTGCGTGCTAGTTCGCGCTCGTGGTTGCCACGAGGTCTTCGGCGGTCTGGGCACACCTGTAGTGTACGAGGGGGCTTCTCAATCGCAACCGGAGGTGGAGCAGGGGGAGAAACGCAAAGACCCCGCCGGGAGGGTACGGGGTCAATGCGCTGTGGTGGTGGGCCGCTAGGTTGGGGGAGGTTCCAGACTGAACCTCTGGCCTGATGCTACAGCGGCGGGTCCTCAATGGCAAACGCAAAGGCCCCGACTTTCATCGAGGCCTCGGCGCATCAACAACCAAGGTTGAGCGTGAACATGGTACACCAGTCAGGCATCGGTGTCAACGACAGGCGGAAAGCGCGGTTGCCAGTCGCCACGCGGCTCCAGGTCCCCTTCTACCTCTAAGCCGGGGAAGTCATCGCCAAAACTCTCTCGCAATTCGTCAATGGCCTCGGAATCTGGGCCGTACATCGAGATGATGAACCTCTCCACGTCGGGCTTGTCTGTACGTCTTATGACGAGTTCAACCTCGATGGTTTCCCAATCGGCCCTATTGCCCATCTGCCTGACCCTTTCTACTCCCGGTCCAACTCACCCAACGACATCCCCAGCACCGCCTCCAGCGCCAGTGTCGCCGCCTCACCGACCTCGCCACTCAGGGGCACCACAGCGGGGCGTGTAGTCGCTTCCTGGACGGCTTGTGTGAGGAGTTGAGGCAATGCCCCACAATTGTCCAGCGGCAGCGCATAGGCGTCCCAGCGTGGCCTCTGTCGCGCATCCCGCAGCCACAGGTCCAACGGGTCCCCGTCGGGGCTGACGCCCAGGGCCACGATGGTCGCCTTGCCCGGGCCGTCGCGCAGGCGCCCAGCCTCACTCCGCAGCGTCGCCGTGTAGACGGTGCCACAGGGGAGCCCGAAGGCCTTCCAGCGCAGACCACCCGTGCGCGTCGTAGCGGCGATCAGGCCGAGCAGGAACTCGCGAGGCGTGGCGGTCATCCCTACCACCACTCCCACAGAATGACTTGCCAGCTCTCCCGGTAGTCAGCGATAACCGACAACGTGTACGTCGCCCCCGCCTTCGGGTTCGCCAGCCAGTTCACCCCATAGTCAGTTCCGGCGGTCCTGACCACATGGGTGAGGCGGTCGTCGCTGCGGTTCAACCATGGCGAGAACATGCCGCCGCGCCCTACCGCAGGCCAACTCCACCACTCCAGGCACCACTTGCCGCGCGGCCGAAAGCGCCCGCTCTCGAACGAACCCGTGCCCCGTGCCTCGTCGGCCTTGTGCCACATCGGCCCGATGCCCTGCTTCGCGTCCCGGTAGTACGTTCGGTACCACTGTTGGAACGGATCATCTTTCGGAACCGGGTCGGCCACCGCCAACGTAGGGAGTAGCCCGGCTGCCAACACCAGCATCCCACACAACATCCTACTCCTCATCATCCTCGCCCCTCTCGTTCTCTTTCCGTACTGCTTCTGCAAACCCATCCCAGTCAAACCACGGCGCCGCATGTTCCTGAAGGGAGTCCGCCAACTCGTCAACGAGAATCTCCCGCGGTATCCTGTCCTCCGACGGCGCGATACCATGACTCTCGGCGATGATAGCCAGCGCTGACCTGGCCACTCCCACGAACTCTTCGGCCGCCCGGTCGTACTTGTCAGGCATCGTCGTCTCCATCCTCTGCTGTCGCCTCCACCGTCATCTCCAGCACCTCCGGCCCGGCGCCACCCTCCTGCGGCTTCGCCTCGCCGAGTAGCCCGTCCGCCCCCCCCCCCCCCATGATCTTCTGCCAGGCCTCCACGCCCAACTGTCTTTGCACGAGTTGCCCGAACTGCTTCACCATGTCCATGCGCTCGCGGTCGTGGGCCGCCTCCATGTCCGACAGGTTCCGCAGACCCTCGAACTGCTCCTTCAGGATGCCACTCAGGGCCTTCACCCCCGCCGTGGCCTCCGCGAAGTTCCGCGGCCGCAGTCCCCCGATCTGCACCCGCTGCTTGTCGTAGGTGAAGAGTTCCTTCACCTGCTGGCCGTTATCGTCGTACAGCGCCCCCTCGTCCAGCACCAGCATCGCCGACCCCATGAGCTTCTGCGCCGCCCTGGTGATGCGGACAGCAAAGGCATACTCGTCCTGTGGCCCCAATACCTCGAACAGCGAATCCGCGCTCGTGAGACCGTGGCGTTCGGCGAACTCCTCCCAGGCCACGCCATCCGGGGCGCGGCGTTCCTTCCACACCTCCAGGAGTCCCGGTCGCAACCCGAGGGCCTGCTCTGTCCGCTGGCAGTCCTGGCCCAGCAAGGCCCAGGTAACCCGGACCTTCTGCATGTACTCCTTGTTCTTCTCCGCCGAAGCCGCCGCCCGCAACTCCTCGGTCTGGCGGGAGGCCTCCGCCCGCTTCGCCAACTTCACCTCCTGCTCAGCCTGGCGCGTGGCGCGGCGGGCCTTCGCGGCCTCGTAGGCGACCTGCTTCGTGGACTCGGTGAGGAGTTCCTGCTGAGAGGCCTCCACCATCACCTGCTCAGCTACGTCCTCAGGTGGGGTGTCACCATCAGCTACCATGCCTAGCCGCCTTCCTCCGCTGCGCCCACTGCCCGAGGGCCATCGTCGCCCAGAAGCACACCACGAACCCCGCCCCGAAACCGCACCACCAACTCGCTGCGTCCATCAGTCGCCCTCCCTCTGCAGTTTGGCGGTAGCCAGTTGACCTGCCATTTCAGATGGTCTTGCGAAGGTGACCTTGTACCGCATGGCAAGGTCGCCCACGGTTACCGTAACGATGTCACCCACCTTGATGGGGATGTCGTAGACCATTATCCTGAAGATGAGCGGGCAGCGCCTCTCGGGGTTATGGTCCTCGAAGGTCCACTCAGCCAGGCCGTCCATCAGATCGCGACCTCCTCGTACTCCACTTCGGGCAGCGTCCCCGACAGGATGGCATTGCCACAGGTGATGCGCCCGAGGTCCTCTTCCGCCGACGCGATGAAGACCAGCACGTCGTAGCCCGCCGCCTTGAGTTCCCCCTCATGTTCAGCATAGGGGTAATACTGCGTGTAGTCCCCGGCGGTCGCGATGCCATGCTTGGCGGCCCGCTGCGTCTTGTGCATAGGCGTCAACTTCACCACGTACAGCGCCGGGTCGAAGTATCGCAACAACACGTCGGGTTCTATCTCGTACCCGGCGACCGCGAAGTTGAGTGTGATCTTGCGCCCCATGGGGATGATGCCCTCCATGAGGCGGGAGATGCCTAGCAGGTCGTGGGCGTTGCCGTTGAACAGGAACTTGCGCTCCGCGTCCTGCGTGGAGTTGATGCTCAACTGGAGGCCAGCGTTGCCACCGTAGACCCGGTTCTTCAGGCGCATCCAGGTGTGGATAAACGTCTTCAGCCACTCGTTGTGCTTGGGCATCATGGTTGAGACCACCGGATGCACGTTGAACTCGGGGTCCACGTGGTCCTTGAGCCACTTGCCGCAGTCAAGCACTGCCGGGTTCCAGGTCGGCTCGCCCATGCGGGCGAAGTGGATGTTGAGGCGCTTGGTGCTGGTCACCTCGCGATGTAGCCACAGGCCCGTCAGCACCTGCTGCTGCAGATCGTGCAGTGTGGCATTGCGGCCCGCCCCCACCTTCGGCACGTCGCAGTAGGGGCACCCCATGCTGCAGCCATACTGCGTTGAGATGGTGATAACCCATTTCTCTTCGAGGGGGAGCAACGTCGTGTGTCGCACCTGGTCGAGGTGACGTTCCAGTCCCATAAAGTCGGCCTTGAGGTTGTGATCCTTGCCATAGTCCCCGAGAGAGAGCATCTCCAGATCGCCCCGCTCGCCGGACATGACGAGGATGTCGCCCGTCGGCACCTTCAACCTGCGCTTGATGGTCACCTGTCCCACAGCCTACTCCTCCTTCGCCTCCGGGTCCTCGCCCAGCGGTTCCTCGGCTATCGCGTCCTCCGGCACCCCCGGCCAGACACTCGCCCCCTCACCTTCCCCGGCCGCCGCCGGCATCGCCCCCGGGCCCCCGGCGTTCTCCCGCGCCTTGTCCCGCTCCGCCGCCGTTCTAGTGTCCATGAAGCGCACCTGGTTCGCCCAGACCTCCAGCTTGCTCCGCCGCTCCCCCCCCTCGGTCTGCCAACTGTGACTGCGCAGCTCCCCCGTCACCCCAATCGTACTCCCCTTGCGCATGTACTTCACCAGATTCTCCGCCGTCTTGCCCCAGCACACCACCTCAATGAAGTCCGCCTGCTGCCCTGGCCCCTTCTTCCCCCGGTCCACCGCCAGCCGCACCCCGCACTTCAAGGTCCCCTTGGCCCCCACCCGCTCCAGCTCCAGGTCGTAGACAATCCTCCCGACGAGGACGACGGAGTTTATCACTGGTCATCATCCTCCCAGTCTATCCCCGCCGCCGCCGCCCGCCAGTCATCTACCTTCCCGCCCGCCGCGAACTGTTTCACCTGCTTTGGCTCCTCCGGCGCCGCCTCTAGGACCGGCAGCCGTGTCGCCCCCTCCGGCAAGTTCCCGGAACTTCCCATGAGTTGCGGGGCAACTCCCTCTTCCCGGAAGTGCTCCCCCGTCGCCGCATCCACCCACCAACCCTCCCGCGCCAGCCGATCCTGCAGCGCTACCACGATCCACGCGCTCCGGTTACACCCCGCAGCCTCCGCCGCCGTGTCCACCAACTCCCGCAACCCCTTGGGCGACGAGTAGCTCACGATGTCACTGTGGACACCCGGTACCCGGCGACTGGAGGGCGGGCGCTTGCGAGACTGGGGGACGTCAGACATGCTCATTCGACCCTCCGGCGGTAGCCGCCTTGGCGAGAGCATCCAACACCGCATCAAGCGCCGCCCGGTACTCCCGCACCAGCGCCACCAGCGCCGGCACATCCTCCCGGGCATGGGCGATGAAGGCAGCGTCAAAAGGTGCGCACCAGGCCTGAGCAATCGGCCCCCGCGACGCCGCCTCCGCCCGCGCCTCGATCTCCGTGAGCTGCTCCTCGGTCATCACTCATCACTCCCCAGCCAGCGGTCGCGAACCCCACGTCACGAGGAGAGTGTATCACGAAGCGTAATAATGTCAATACCCTTTCTCGGGAGGTCATGGAAAGGAGGAGGTAGTCAGTAATGCCATCTTCTCCCGTAGGAAAAGGAACTCCTATTGCCCATAGTCGTGTCAGACCTGTGAACACAGGACACCTGGGCTGTCCAGAGCACAGAGCAGCGCTGATCGTGGCCCGGCAGGACGTCCACGTGCGACTCAATGCACATTCAGTCGCGTCTGAGCACAGGCGCGCCACTATTGCCCATAGTAGCAGCGCACAAGGCGCAGTGCCGAGGAGGGCACGGGAGAGGACAACGATAGCACGGTGTCGCTTGGGCCGCTTGGGCAACCCCTAGGATTATGTAAAAATCGCTCGCCCTTGAGGCTTGAGGCACTGCCGGGACCTCCCCTCCTCTCTAGGCTGTCAGCAGGTGGCCGACCGTGCTCTTGACTAGACTGGGCTGGGCGCAAGGCAACGTCAAAGGCCTCCCCTCAGACCCCACACCCCCCAGCATGGCCACCAAGTCAAAGGCGTTGCCCTCTGGGCAAGGCGACGAGAGGCGGTAAGGCCTTGGTTAGTGGCTTCGTGGAATAAGGGTTGGTGGCAGAGCGCGGCGTGGCCTATCGGCCCGCCTAACGGCCCGGCTGCGCTGCGCTGGCCTAAAAGGCTAGTCAACACCCTGCCTCTATATAAGGGGAGGCGGTGTAACGCGCGGGGGTAGCTGGGGCATGGGTTCGCCGGGCATGGGCGCGGCGTGACGAGAAAATAGTTGCGTGGACATGAAGAAAGGGTATTGACAAGCCTATTATGGGGGTG
>Ga0315288_10007502_pt1 | contig 13818 bp, 9 predicted proteins | sample YL17G11_20_MG_FD_203454 | JGI IMG/M metagenome (GOLD analysis project Ga0315288, IMG submission 203454) | Sediment microbial communities from Yellowstone Lake, YNP, Wyoming, USA - YL17G11_20 | ecosystem: Environmental > Aquatic > Freshwater > Lake > Sediment | place: USA: Wyoming | collected...
TTCCTCCAAACCCAGAAATAAAAATATTGCAGATCGGCCCTGCTGCAAACGGAGAAATCCATCATTTGACCGGAGATCGATATGCGATAGATCCTCTCGCATCATTTTATTTGGCTAATTTTTCTTATCTTATGGACCCAAATGTCAAATATATTGAGGGAATAGGGGAGGCCTTGCCCTATGAGGATTCATTCTTTGATGTCATTTTGATCATAAATGTCCTTGATCATTGCAGCGATCCGGCAAAAGTCTTAAGCGAGGTAGACCGCTGCTTAAAAAGCAACGGAATGTTAATACTGCGTGTTTATACCTACAGCCGTCTTGTTTCGTTTGCGCATTCGATATTCAACTTTGTCGACAAAGAACATCCCCATGCGATAACTCGTGCATTCATTAAATCCAGACTAGCTGATAGGTATCATATAAAAGAAGAATCTTTTGAAGAGCCCAAAACACCGGACTATAATATATTTAAACGGATCATCCTGTTAATTCTAAAAAGCCTTCATCTGGGGCCAGTTGCGATTAAAATCGCGGCAATAAAAAATTGATCTATTAATTAATTCCTTTAAGTGCAACATCTATTGTTGCGATCAGGGTCATTTATTTCAACTATAACAATTAAAATACCCGCTTATTCTTCGCCTACTTATTGTCCGCTCGGCTCTTATTTGTGATCAAAGAAGATTCAGATAATGGATATTCCGGCATTTCCAATGTTAATAAATTAGCAATTAAAAACATGGTGACGGGCATAAATTGAAGAATATTACGCACCGCCGGAGTAACATAGAAGAGCATGTTATACACCCAATCTATTTGGGTGAAGTAATAAGTCATGAAGCCAAATAATTCAAAAACAACTATGGCCAGCAGGCTAAAACTGTTCATTTCTTTAAGCTTTCTAAAATTGAATATTAATAATATAAGAAGCAAGGACCAAATGATGTTCCAATTATCGCGAATAAAAATATAATCTCCGAATACTGAGAACAACGCAGGGACACGGGAAAAGTCTGGTGAAGGCAAAAACAATAATGATTCATTCGGAACGAGAAATATCTTTTGATACATATATGCAGCACCAATAATTATGCCCGCAATAGTAATGTTCCTGATAATATTTATGCCAGTTGCTTTATCAAGCTTTTTAGAAAATATCGTTAGAGCAAATACTACAAAAACAATTGTCAAATGAAGAAACCCTTCAGATTTAATAGTTATTAATGAGAACAAGAAAGCTAAAGATAAAAGCAAATATCTTATGTGTGGGTTATTAAACCATAGATGCATAAATGCAATCCCAGCAAAAAGGTAAATACCGATCATAAAATCGCAATACTCAAGTGTTGCGTGGTAGACAAGAAAGGGTAATGAGCCAAGAATGTAGGTTGACAGTAAAGCAATCGATCTAGGCTTAAACCTTCGCACCGCGCAATAAAAGATGATCAGGAGGGCAATATAATAAAGAGGAAAGTTGATTTTACTTAAAATATCATTCCACTGATTTATGCAGGTGAAAACCCAGGTCTGAGAAAGGGCATTATGTTGTCCCCGCACTGTAGGAGGAAAAGCAGGAACATTTGATGTTTTTTCAAGAAAATATACATTGGCGCGCATTGAGTAACCACCCCATGCATCAACTCCAGCTACAGGCTTAATCATTTCTGACGAAAAAACATAGAATACCCTGAAAAGCAATAAAAGGATAAACAGCTTTTCTAATAAGCTTAGATCTGCAAATTCTTTAACGAAACTTATTGGATTGAATACAGCCAAGGAAAATATCTTATTTTTGATGGTAATATATAGACCCAAAAAAATAAAAGGAAGCAAAGGGATAGAAATTGACATTACAGAATATGAAATGTTTAATTTTGGGAGGACAAAAAACATTTCCGCGGTAATAATCATTAGACCTATGCAGAAGCCCAAGGCTATCCTTTCGGGGAACGAAGCATCATCTTTATTTTGCAAGAAAATATTTATTGTGAAATAACCCAATAAAACAGGGAAAAGAACAGCATATATTAGCATCAAATAAGTCATTAAAACCGACCCTTCTTAAGCAGTAAAATGCTAATAAAAAACGATGAAAACACGGCTTGTACCCCAAGAATTAATAGTGTCAGCGCAAATAATGCCATCCTAACTTCCGCCAGTGCCCCAAATCCCGCATTAATCCACTTAAGAAGGATGTAAAAGTTGACCAGCAATCCAATAAGGATAAAAGCGCATCCAAAGTAAATGCCACGCTCAAGGGTAAAATATTTTAAGAATAAGCTTATAAATATATCTTTAACCTCGTAACCTTCTGTATATGCATAACATTTTGCAAAAAGGCCAATACTTAATATTTGAGACCCTAAAAGCGCAAGGGCACTGCCCAAGACCATGTAGTGGATGTCAAAACTAAGCTGCCCAATTTTAAAGGGACCGGGCAAAACCATAAGCAAAACAAACAAACCCATTAAAGTTATTGCTGATCCAGGCAGAAGAAATAAATAGGTTGGACTATAAAAAAGCATGAACCGAAGATGCCGCCAGCCGTCTCTAAAAGTGTGCAGCTTTGATTCCCCTTTTCTCGCATAATAATCAATCGGAATTTCAGCTATTTTAAGGTTCTCTCTCGCCGCATTTATTATCATTTCTGAAGCAAATTCCATGCCGCCAGACTGAAGGTTCATTTTTAAAAAAGCCTCTTTTGTGAACGCGCGCATGCCGCAGTTAGGATCTGAAACACCGGTTTTAAAAAATAGATTCAATAGAAAAGCTATTAGAGGCGTACCAAAATACCTGTGTAATAACGGCATTGCGCCAGCATAAATCTTTCCCTTTAATCTGCTTCCTACTACAAAGTCCGCCCCATTTTTTAACTTGTCGACAAAAGGCTTTATTTCAGAAAAACTATAAGTATCGTCAGAATCTCCCATAATTATGTATTTACCGCGTGCCTCAGAAAACCCTTTTTTATAGGCGTTCCCGTATCCCCTTTCCTTTTCACGAACAATTCTCACTCCCATAGATTCAGCAATTTCAACGGACTTGTCTGTAGAGCCGTTATCAACAATAATTATTTCACCTGACAACCCGGTGGCTTTAATGCCAGCTTGTGCTTTGGTAATACAGCTGGCAATTGTTTCTTCTTCATTTAAACATGGCATGACGATCGATAATTCTATATCTTTTTCCTGCATAAAATATATGCTCCTTCATTAAACTTTTTTAAAAGGCGAAAATTCTGGTTTTCGTTTAAAGTGGTTCTTAAATCTTTATTGTATTCAGTAACGATAATATAATCAGCTTCTTTTGCGAAAAAATCCAATGGATAAAGGAAATAAATCAATCTCTTTTCCGGATAGTCGCCCAGGGGGCCTGCAGTAAAGACTTTAACGGCCGCTTTCGGTGGAATGTTATTTCTGCAGAAATTAGTAAAACGATAAAAATCCTCGCCAACAAGAATTGCTCTTTTTTCTTCAAGAGATTTGAAACCAAACTTCTGCCACTCATCCTTCATTGGGGAATATTGGTTTATCAAATTACTTAAGTCTAACAGCACATAAAATGCTATGGCGGAGATTATGGTCGCCTTACCGCAATTTTGCCAGGAAAGAGATAGATTACTTGATTTAATATATGAAGATACAAAAAAGGCTGCCGCAATGAGAAGCAATAGAACATATACATATAAATTGATAGATTTCCCCCATAATTGAGTTGCTTTCATGTTGTTAACAGTGCTGCCCAAAATAATCCTGCTGCTGGGGCCCAAGAATTCACGCCATCCGGACCAGATATGTGTCAATAAATATCCGTGGATCGCCTTGGCAGATAATATCTTGATCCCGTCTATTCGAGCTTCCGGATATACGACGATCTGTTTGATGAAACCGGTCCAATATGGATTTTGAGATCGAACATTGAAAATATATTCCTTGAATCCGTCGGACTTATCGATGACGAACCATATACTTTTAGGCATGTTAATTTGAGGATCGTAAGAGGATGCCCATAGTAATCTTGCGGTACATTTTATATTCGAGCTGATGCTGAGAATTATGGTATCGAAGTCATCCGCATAAATGTTAACAGTTTGCATGCCGACAAAATAAGGGGCATTTGCGGGCCGGACCATCGGGATATTTATTCCTTCACCAGCAAATGCCGCGGAAGAAAATGCAAATACAAGCAATAGAAATATAAGAATATTTCTCATATAATTCAAATCTTGAGAGCCTCTTCAAAAATATTCACGGCAGTATCTATCTGTTCTTTTGTGATGATAAGGGGCGGGATGAAACGTATGACCTGGTCGCGTACCCCGCAGGAGATAAGAATGAGGCCTTCCTTAAGGCAACTCTCCATTATCTTTTTTGCGGCAAGATTATCCTTTAATTCGACGGCGATCATCAGACCCATTCCCCGGACTTCAACGATTGCGGGATAGTCTTTTTTCAATTTATCAAGCTTTGCCTTCAAATAACCTCCTATTTTTAGCGCATATTCGGGCAGTTTTTCCTTTTCTATGACATCTATGGTCGCCAGCGCTGCCGCACAGGAAACGGGATTCCCGGTCATGGTGCTGCCGTGGGCTCCGGGCGACCACTGCTTCATGATAGTATCTTTTGCTATGACGGCTCCCAGCGGAAAGCCGGAAGCTATGCCTTTTGCAACGGTCATTATATCCGGATAAACTCCGAAAGATTCAGAGGCGAACATCTTTCCCGTACGGCCGAAGCCGGTCTGGACCTCATCGAATATCAGGAACACTTCATATTTATTGCACAGATTCCTTAATCCTGAGAGGAACTCCTTTGATGGAATAATATAGCCGCCTTCGCCCTGTATCGGTTCAACAATGATCCCTGCGATGCGGTTCGACTTTAATATCTTTTCAACTTCAATAAGAGAATTTTCCTTTGAATAAGGCGCTATGAATATGTTCGGCAGCAGCGGCTCGTAACGGTCGCGGTATTTCTGCTTTGATGTTGTCACGGAAAGGGCTCCGAGGGTCCGCCCATGGAAGCTGCCTTCAAATGCGATTATTCCCTGCTTGTTCTTCACGTATTTCGCAAGCTTAATTGCGCCTTCAACCGCCTCGGCCCCGCTCTGGCAGAAAAAGCTCATGTTAAGGCCCGCAGGACAGATCTCCGCCAGCTTCTCGGCGAGGAGAACATTGGCTTCATAGTAAACTATCCCTGCGCAGGCGTGAATGAGGTTTTCAGACTGTTTTACGGCGGCAGCCACGACCTTCGGATGGCAGTGGCCCAGATTGGTCACGGCTATGCCGCAAGCAAAATCAAGGTATTTCTTGCCGCCCTTTGAAATAAGGTAAGCGCCGCGCCCTTTTTCCACTTCAAGGTTCGTGTAATGGGAGAGGGCAGGCGTCAAGACCTTTGATGCGCGAGTTTCCAAACTTTCACTTTTCATATCGGGTTATTATACTAGAAGTTGAACGTTCCTTCAAATGAGAGAAGGGTGGCTTGGAAACCGTTGGAAGGAGTGTTCCTGTCCATGAAATTCGCCCATTTGACGGCTACTTTGAGCACTATGCTCGAAAGGATCATTTGCTCGCTCTGAGGCATTACAAAGTTAAGGGACAATGATTGGATGATCTTTGTGAAATCCTGGTCAACAAAGGCGCCGCCGAGTATTTCACCGCCGTTCTCTTCCTGCGACCAGTCGTAATTTAGAGTGCCGTAAGTGAACGTCTTATATATCGCGTGGGCGTCAAGCATCGCCTTGTGCGCGCTTTGGTCAGGGATCGTCGTGACCTTAACGCTGTAATTCCCGGAGACATCCAGATCTTCGGTCACCTTATATGAGGACCCCACCCTTGTTGTCTGCCCCTGTGATCTCGTGTCGAGAGGAGTCGTTGGCGCATCGTTCTTATTCGAGTAATCTTCCTGGAGTATGCCCGTGGTCAGTGACCAAGCAGAGATGGGAGTGACGGTCACATTATAATCCTGGCTGAATGTCCTTGTGTCCGTGGTAACCTCGATGGTGCCGACCGGCGCCGTCCTTAAGCTTTGAGCAAGATTATATTTGGTCGTCAACTTATAGTTCGATCCCGAAAGAGGAGTATGGTCTATTGAGTAATTGTTCGCGTTACCCGAGGTCTTTGCTCCGTTCTCCTGAAGAGAATCATCAATGGAACCAGACCATCCGAGAGCAGTGCTGGAGTAAGGGGTTACCCTGATATTTGCCGCCGAGCGTTCTGTCTTCGGGTTCCCATAAGCGGTCGAGACCGTCGGAATTTCCTGTCTGTTGTGGTCAAGGCTTGTGGTTACCTGGTCTATCGGAACAAAATCCGCATGATAGGTCTCGTTTACGGTCGATTTCGTGGTGCCCAAGATGAAATCATATTCATTATGGCCGATCTTGTTCCAGTAAGTATATAATTTTCTGATATTGCCGAAGGTCAGGTCCCAGTTGAAATTCGAACTAAGGTCATCGGTTTCCTGCCTTTGGATCGTCTTCCCCTGTGACCTGCTGCCGGCTTCGTATGATATCGTGCTGGGCTGGTTGACCTGGTAATCCAGTACCCATTTTACCCTCCTGGTGAATTCGAAAGTGTTATTGGTATGGTAATAGTCAATTATGGAATCCATCGGGAGCTTCTTGTCTTCGGTGTCTGTATACGTCAGCGTCTTCCTGGCGTCGTTTGTGTTGGAATACGCGAAAATGCCGTAGCTCAAGGGCTTGGGCACCACGCTTAGGGAATATGCGACCGATTTATAGTCGTTATTGTGCGTCGTGCTTGCCGGGAGCAGGTCATCCGTTGTGGTGTATTCCCTGAACCCGAAATCGACCTGAGCCAACCCGAAAGTATTTAATCCTGTCGAAAAATTCCTGTCATAAGCATGCAGGAACTTGTCGGGGTAATTGTTGATCGGCGTATTGGTCTCTTTCAGGTCGCCGGAAAGCCACCAACTGGACCACAAAGACGGAAGCGGCGTCATTTTCGTGTATGCGTGCTTGTATTCGCTGCCGAGCGGGATGGATGTTCCGCCCATCGGGGCGAAATCAATGTCGACCTTCTTGTAATCAGCGGCGAATTCAAGATTTGACATGGGTTTAATGCTGCCGCCAAGCTTATAAGCGCTGCCTTGTTTTTCGGTCACGGTGGTCACGACGCCGGCGGTGCTTTGGTAATTGTAATCTACTGAAATGGCATCATCGGTCGCCGGAATTATAATGAAAAATGTAAGGACTCCGTATTTTCCCGAATTGTTCGAATCATAAAAGAACGAATATTGGTCGTCCCTGTTAAGCTTTTGTCCGTTCAAATAAATCTGTTCACTGCCGTCGATTATCGCGGCCGGGCTTTTCAGGTTGAACAATCTCGAAATGCCGTCTCCCTTGAACGATTCATTTGTACTCACCGTCGTATATACCTGGTCGGTCCTTGACTTTGCGAAGGCGCCGTTAAAATTCAAATAGTCCCCGACTTTGAACGTAAAATCACTTCCCACAACATCGTGGGATATCGGGCGCTCGGAAGCGCTGGTCTGTGCGACGAATTTGAATATTACGGTGAAATTGATGTCGTTCAAATAGAAATTCTCGCCGTCAATGACGATCGGGTCGTTATTGAACGTGATGCTCGGCGGGTCCGAATAATTGATCGAGTATTGGCCGTCATATACTTCCACACTGCTGTTCCTTATAAGTTTCTTTATTATGGGATTTGGTACGTTCCTCCTCCATATCTGAACTTCTTCGGCGCCGGGAACAAGGTTCCTGAAACTCCCTAAATAGTATGTCCTCGTGCTGCTGCCGCCGGAATCCGTGTACCTGTCCGTGGACCATTTGCTGTAATCGTAGCTGACCACCACTTCATCTGTTGCGCTGAGAGCTCCGAGAAAATTGATCGTGCCTGTCTTGAGACCGTCGGACCTGTCCGTGGAATCGCATATATACGCAAGTTTTGTCGGCGGAATAACGTTGCCCGTGGAAACTTCCACTGTCGGGAACACGTAATCAGTGCCATATACCTGCAGGATGTCGTTCTTTCTGACTTCCACCTCGCTCGTGGCCGTCACAGGCCTGAAACCAAGGTAGATAGCGTTCTTATTATTTATGATATTATTGCCCGATTTCGTATCAGTCGCGGAAATGCTTGGCGGCGTTGAGCCTCTTTTCCCGGATTCTTTCAGGTAACTGACGCCGATGTTCAAGGAACGCGGGATCACGGGCGTTGGGGGAGGGGGCGGCGTTGTCGTGACAAGGTGCTTGTACTTTACGACTACGCTCGCTGTTTGAGGGATGTCGGCGAAGAAACTGATCCTGCCGAGATCATAGTCGATCTTATAATCCAGTTCTCTTATGTATGGGATATTATTTACTGATACCAGCTCACTTCCCTCGACCAGGTCATTTGCCAAAAGAACATAAGGACCCTTTCCGTTGCCGGGCAGGGTTTCGGCCTCCTCCGTAACATCTATGTACTGGTATTCAACTATAAGAGATTCCGTGATGGTCGGGAGGTTCGGGCGCAAAAGTGTGATAGTGCCGTCCTGATAATTGATGATGTAATCCTCGAACTTTTTTAATTGGGTCCCGATGAACGTCAGCTTTTCACTATAAGGGATCACGGGGGTATTGTTCAACCTGTATGTGCCGGTGCTTTCCCATTCGTATTCTTCGATCTCGGTTTCGGGTGTAACGAAATTTGTGACGACTTCGGGCGTTGAAGAAAGGCCTGAGATTATGCCTTCTTTCCATTTTGCTGCAAGACCATCTGTTGACGTGTTGTTGACCATAGCTTCGGATCTCAATACTGTTGCAATGGGACGGCTGCCCGCCATAAGCACTAATTCACCGTTCATTAAAAGAGTGTTTATCTCGTTCGTTGTCACGCCGGAGGTGATTATCAGATCCAGCTTCTTCTTTATGAGATCAGCCCTGATATTGGCGGGTGTTTCTCCGGATATTTCATGGAGCGTCAGAGCGGAGACATTATTGATATAAACAACATAGGAATTCAATGCTTCAAGCGTTGCCTCTATCCTTACCTGCGGGGGGAGAACAACGACCTCTTTACTGATCTTTTCGATCGGGACATTAAGCTGTGTCGGAAAAACTTCCATGTTCTGCTTTATCGCTTTTTCCGTCTTTTTGGCCGGCATCCCGAGGATGGATGGATCGACAGTGATGCTTGTCTGCAGGCCCGTGAAATCCCTTTTTGAGACCGTCGGGAAGAACATGTCGATCAAGTTCGTGAATTCATATGAATACTTGAACTCGTCATCGGGGGAAAGTATCCTGGAGAAAGTGACCTTACCTGCGAAGTAGTCTATCGAATAGCCTGCCCCCTTGTTCAGCGGGACGTTGTTCAATTCGATCCTTTCGGACCCCTCAATTATGGAGCCGTGGCCCAGGTTATACGGCCCTTTTGTATTATTGCCTCTTTGTGACACAAGGTGCTGTGTTTCGCTTTTCAGTTTTGAAGAGGGCACCAACAGGAGGTCGTACCAGTTATCTTTGGACGTTATCATTATTCCGTTCAAGTATTTGGAGGTCGAAACAAATTCGTTCTCGCTGAAATTCGCCTGAAAGTCGCCGAAAGTAAGCTCGGTCTTGTCATATGTGACCTTTACGTCGAATTTGTCAGGCATGTCAGGCTGCTGCTCAAGGTCATATGATACGGAAAGTTTTTCGGTCAATTTGCCGATTATGTTCAATTTCAGCCTTTCCTGCCAGGGCCCGCCCGCATAATACCCTCCGAGCATGGCCTGCGCCTGGAAAAAGTTCTGGATCTCATCGACATTCAGGCTGGTGTAAGTGTATTGCTTGTAACCCGTGACATCGATCTGCGGATAAGTTTCGACAGAATAAGCTGCAGTTTCCAGTGATAAGACAAATAAAAGGCTTGCGGTCGCAAGAAGACCTGCGCGGACGAATAAATTACGCTTTATATTTTTTGGCAGCAATTACCGCGTTGTGCCCTCCAAATCCGAACGAATTTGAGATTGCGGCACGAACAAGCATTTTCCTTGCTTTCCACGGAACATAGTCCAGGTCGCATTCAGGACCGGGATTTTCAAGGTTGATCGTCGGCGGGACGATGTCGTTCTTCACGGCGAGCACGGTAGAAATAAATTCCACGGCACCTGCAGCGCCAAGCATGTGCCCGACCATTGACTTGTTGGAGCTTACCGCTATCTTTTTGGCGCGGTCCCCGAAAAGCGTCTTAATTGCCATTGTTTCGTATTTGTCATTGAGGTCGGTCGAAGTTCCATGAGCGTTAATATGGTCAATGTCTTCAGGCTTTAGCCCGGCATCTTTTATCGCAAGGGCCATTGCCCTTATTGCCCCTTCTCCTCCCGGAGCCGGCGCTGTAATGTGATGAGCATCGCCGCTCATGCCGTATCCGGCGAATTCCGCGTATATATGCGCCCCTCTTTTCACGGCGTGTTCAAGCGATTCAAGAACGACGATCCCGCTCCCTTCTCCCATCAAGAATCCGTCCCTGTCCCTGTCAAAAGGCCTCGAAGCATGCTCAGGATCGTTATTTCTAGTAGTCAAAGCTCTTGCAGCGGAAAATCCGGCCATGCCGAGCGGAGTTATGGCAGCTTCCGCTCCGCCGGCGAACATTATGTCCGCGTCCCCGCGTTCGATGATCTTTGCGGCGTCGCCTATTGAATTGGTCCCGGAAGCGCAGGCGGTGACCGTGCAGCTGTTCGGCCCTTTAAGTCCTATATTTATCGAGACCAGTCCGGCGGCCATGTTGGCTATCATCCACGGGACCATGAAAGGAGAGCATTTATCGGGGCCTTTTTCAAAAAGCACCCTTGCCTGTTCTTCCAGAAAACCTATCCCTCCGATGCCCGAACCTATCAGTGTGCCCGCGCGGTCCGCGTTATCCGGGGTTATGGATAGTTTCGCGTCCTCCAGGGCTATCTTTGACGCGGCGATGGCGAATTGGATGAACCTTACTACGCGCCTTGCGTCCTTTTTGTCCATATAAAGCGAAGGATCGAAATCTTTCACTTCAGCGGCAACCTGGCAGGCAAAATTCGTCGAGTCAAAATGCGATATCCTTACGCCGCCTGATTTTCCGGCAAGAAGATTGTTCCAGAACGCGTCCTTTCCCGTCCCTATCGGGGTAACGCATCCAAGGCCCGTTACAACAACCCTTACTTTTTGCATTCTTCCGCCTCTCTGACCAGATCGTTAAGGACCTCCACCGCGGGTTTTATCCTCTTATCCTTTATCTTCCATACATGGCCTCCCGAAAAAACAATGCCTTCATCCACATTGCCCTGCTGTGAATTGATCAGGGCCTGTACAATGCAGTATTCAAGGGAACATTTTTTCAGGCAGTAATCGCAGCCAATGGGTTTCGGAGCGGTCTTGCTGAGTATTTTTTCCACGAACTTAGTTTTGATCGCTCTCCCGGGCATGCCGACAGGGCTTGAGATAATGACAACATCCTCTTTCTTTGCGTTCTGATACACCTTTTTGTATTCCGGGGCGGCAGCGCACTCGTTGGTCAGGACGAACCTCGTGGCTATCTGCACTCCGTTCGCGCCGAGCTTGAACATTTTCACTATGTCGCAGCCGTCAGTTATGCCTCCCGCAGCTATCACGGGAAGGTGGGTGACGGCCCTTACCTCCGGCAGGATCATTTCTATCGACCTGTCGGTCCCGAGATGTCCTCCTGCTTCGGTCCCCTCTACGACTATCGCCGCGGCGCCGCATCTTGTCGCGACCTTAGCCAGTTTTGCCGAAGAAACTATCGGCAGTATGGGAGTATTGGAATCCTTTCCTATCTTGAAAATATCCCTTGAGAATCCGGCGCCTGTGGTTATGAAGCTTATTTTTTCGCTTATAGCGGTGTTCACCGCACCAAGGAATTCCCTTGCGGCGAACATTATATTGATCCCGACAATCCCGCCTTTCGCTATTTCTTTGGCTTTCCGGATCTCCTCCCTCAGTTCGGTCAGGTCCATTCCGGAAGCGCCGATAACGCCTATGGCGCCTGCGGCGGCAACCGTGCCCGCAAGCAGGCCGGTAGATATCTTTACCGCCATTCCGCCCTGTATTATCGGTATCTTTGCAACAAGGTTTCCAATTTTAAGCTCAGGAAGCTTCAATGTATCCCTCCCTAAAAAAATCAATCCACGAAGTCCCGTTACGGGACCTCCGAAATCAAAAATCTGCCTGTCTATCTTATCCCCCTTCGGAGGATTTCACTTTTTCGAGTGAGACAGGATAAAATTCACGGTATCGCCTACAGTTTTGATCTTCTCGGCTTCTTCATCCGGAATTTCCAGCCCGAAAGCTTCCTCAAGCGCCATTACCAGCTCCACTGTATCCAGAGAGTCGGCGCCAAGGTCGTCAACAAAAGAAGCTTCTCTTTTTACTTCATCTTCAGACACTCCAAGCTGATCAACAACAACTTTCTTTACCTGCTCAAATGCTTTTGCTTCATCCATTTACGTTTCTCACCCCCTTCAATAAAAATATAAAACTACATGTACATTCCGCCGTTGACGTTCACGACCTGACCGGTTATGTAATCCGCGTCAGCGCAAAGGAACACCACGGCTTTCGCAATATCTTCCGGAGTTCCCAGTCTGGTAAGAGGGATCTGTTCGCTCAAGCGTTTTTTTACGTCATCGGACAATTTTTGCGTCATTGCAGTATCGATAAATCCGGGCGCTATGGCATTGCAGGTGATGCCTCTCGAGGCAAGCTCCCTGGCCACGGTCTTTGTAAGACCTATTGCCCCGGCCTTTGCAGCCGAGTAATTCGCTTGTCCAAAATTTCCCATTTCACCAACTATTGATGCTATATTGACTATTCTACCCCACCTGTTTTTCATCATCAAGGGGGCTATTGCTTTTGTGCAGAGGAACATTGATCTTAAGTTCACGGAGAGCACCGCGTCCCAGTCCTCATCCTTCATCCTTATCACAAGATTGTCTTTGGTTATCCCTGCATTATTTATCAGAATATCTATCTTCCCGAATTCCTTTACTGCCTGGTCAACAGAGGCGGCGACATCGTTTGCATCCGCCACGTTCGTTTTTACCGCGATGGACCTAACTCCCAGCCCGCTTATCTCGTTCGCTGTGATCTTTGCAAGCTCAATATTGATATCGGAGACGATCACGTCAGCGCCTTCTTTCGCAAGGGCCTCCGCGATCGATTTTCCTATTCCCTGTGCGGACCCTGTCACCAAAGCAACGCGTCCTTTTAATTTCATTTTTTTACCTCCTTGCCTCGCGGACTACGCGGGCTGGCCGGGATGCCAGCTCCCGAGGAAATCCCCGAGAGTCGCCGCATCGCCGACATTATATATTTTCGACTTTGGATTTATCTTTTTAATAAGACCGGTAAGGACTTTCCCGGGTCCAACTTCTATGAATATATCAAAACCATCATTTGTCATCTTCATTATCGAATCCTCCCACAGGACAGGGGAGGTCATCTGTCTTATTAATAATTCTTTTATCGTTCCAGCGCTTGTAACATAATCAGCCGTAACGTTCGATACCACGGGTACCGAAGCATCCTTAATGGTTATCTTGTCCAGTTCCATCGCCAGGTTGTCCGCCGCGGGCTTCATCAGGCTCGAGTGGAAAGGAGCGCTCACCTGCAGCTCGATGACCCTTTTTGCCCCGGCTTCCTTGCATAATCTGGAAGCTTCTGCGACCCCGGCGACCTTACCCGATATCACTATCTGCCCCGGGCTATTGATATTGGCAGCTTCAACCGTTCCCTTTGATGAAGCTCTCTCGCAAATATCTTTTACGATATTGCGGTCAAGACCAAGTATCGCAGCTATCGTACCTTCCCCCAGAGGGA
>Ga0315288_10007504_pt1 | contig 13817 bp, 11 predicted proteins | sample YL17G11_20_MG_FD_203454 | JGI IMG/M metagenome (GOLD analysis project Ga0315288, IMG submission 203454) | Sediment microbial communities from Yellowstone Lake, YNP, Wyoming, USA - YL17G11_20 | ecosystem: Environmental > Aquatic > Freshwater > Lake > Sediment | place: USA: Wyoming | collected...
GAATTCGGCCCGAAATGCAGTACTGTCGTCCATAAACAGGGTCTGGATGGACCCGGGTGACATGGAGTCCGACAATCCACTTTTGGCGTCCAGCGTGTTTTCGGGCACCCCCCACAACGGTGTAGCCCAACGTGGAAAAAACACAAAAAACGCTATGCCTATGGGAATGGCCAGCAATAAAAGGCGCAGGCTGAATAGCAACTCGGCAAACATCGAACGTTGCATTGAAGGCCGCGTGACAGCAAGCTGAAAAGCTTCGCTGCGTTGGAGCTGTGCAAGGGCAACCAACCCAAGAGTAATGGTTGCCAGGCCATAAACCGGCATGAAAATACTCTGGGTGAACAAGAACTGCGTGACGCACAGGAAGAAACTGAAACTGACAATCAGCCGGGCGTCACGGATGCGTTCACATTCGATCAGTTTAAGTGCCAGCATTGCAGCCAACAGACTAACCGCTGCGCGACGACCGAACAAACCGCCGTAAGACACCACCAAAGCAGCAAGCGACAGTGCCGTGGCCACATAACGAACCAGCTTCGGCAAGACTGACCAGCCCTTGAGCTCCGCGCCCAGTCGCCAGACCAGGGGAGCCAGCGTCACGACAGCAACCAGCAGGGGCATGCGGGGGATTTGCGGGGCCATCGCCACCGACAGCGCGGCCATCACCCACATCATGTTGCGTACTTTTGCTTGCATCACGTTCCGTACAAGGCCAGGATTTTCAGGCAGGCGTCCCTATGCTCCTTGCCCAGAGCGGCGGGGAGTGCGTCCGCGGGCAATTCCAGGGAGTAGGGAATTTGCCGACGTTCAGCGCGCAGAACCCAGGCGGTGAGAATGGATAATTTATCCTCAGGACCCAGTGCACCCATCAGGTACCAGTTGAGTTCGCAGGCTTCTTCGCGGGGTGTCTCCATCACTTGCGAATACAACTTGTCATGCCGGGCACTGGTACGCCATGCAACACTGCGCAGGGGATCACCCGGCCGATATTCGCGCAGCCCATGAAACTGGTCACCTTCACCGGCCTTGGCCAGGCCATCATCGCCCCGCCCGGTACGCGGCAGGGGCGGGGGGTTGCTGGCTGGCTGGGGGTAAACCAGGCAGCGCGTGAAAGGGATGATTACCGACCATGCGCGGAACAACCCAAGTGGAATGCGGCTTTCAAGGTTGAATGGTTCCATCTGCATCCATCCGCGGATGCCAGTTTGTTGCTGCAATACCATGCAGCCCGACCTGTTTGGCTCAATGTCCACAGTATCTGCCGACTCTGCGCAGCGCAGTTGCACGGTGTACCTGTACCGCGGTTCAGGATTATTGATAAACAGCCGGAAGTTAGCAGCCTCGCCCGCAAAAACTGGCTCGGCCTGGATTGAGTTGAGCGTCAAACCAACCAGGTTCCGATAGGCGAGAAAGCTGGTCAGCTGGGCGATTGCAGCCAGGGTGAACCCAAACAGCAGTGCCATGTTGTTGTTGAAATTAAGTCCGCCGACTACGGTGAGTCCCAGCAGGACTCCAAACCATGCCCCGAAGCGGGTCGGCATAACATAGATGTGACGGTATTCAAGATGGAATGGAACTGCTACCGTGCCGCGGCGTTCCCGCACTCGTTCTAGGATCCAGCCATCGAACCATTGGCCGGGTCTGAATCGCTCAAAGCTTGCGTCTATGAACGCCATGATGCGCCGCTGCAAGAGAAGTCAAATCAGGGTATCGGCAGTTGTTGCAACAACTCCGCGATTTGCTCATCCGGAGACTGGCTGAAACCGGATGATGCATTCAGACGGTGTCGCGCCAAGCTGGGGAAAATCATTTTCACATCCTCCGGCGTGACAAATTCACGGTTATCGATAAAGGCACAGGCGCGGCTTGCACGCATCAGGGCAAGGCCGGCTCGCGGCGATAAACCGCTCTCGAACCACTGTTCATTCCTGGTTTCGGCAAGCAGCGCCTGGATATAGTCCAGTAAGTCCCCGCTGACGTGTATTTGTTCGCAATCTGACTGCAGGTCCATAACGTCCTGCGGCGACAGGCATGGCGAAACCTGTTGCAACATCAACCCACGGTCCTCGCTGGTCAGTAACTCCCGTTCGGCAGCGGCGTCGGGGTACCCGATGCTCATGCTCATCAGGAAACGGTCCAGTTGCGAATCGGGCAGGGGGAAGGTACCAACAAGGTCCAAAGGGTTTTGTGTAGCGAGAACGAAAAAAGGACGCGGCAGGATGTGCGTTTGGTTGTCGATGGTGACCTGGCCTTCGGCCATTCCTTCAAGCAAGGCGCTTTGTGTTTTGGGAGTGGCGCGGTTGATTTCATCGGCCAGGATTATCTGTGAAAAAATGGGGCCCGGGTGAAACTCAAACGCTTCTTTCTCACGCTTGTAAATCGATACGCCGAGAATGTCAGCAGGCAGCATGTCGCTGGTGAACTGGATGCGCTGATAATCGGAACCAATGACTCCGGCCAAGGCGTGGGCTAGAGTGGTTTTGCCGACGCCGGGCACGTCCTCAATCAACAGATGTCCACGCGCCAGGAGGCAACAGAAAGCCAGTCGCACTCGCTCTCTTTTACCCAACAGTATCCGGTTCACCTGCTGTTCCGCCAATTGCAGGCGCTCACGGCGTGTTGGCGCAAGTGGACTCGGGCTAAAAGCGGTGCTGTTCATGGTTGAATTCCATTTGCGATTTATCTGTGTTCGAACCCATATCCCCAATCGTTGGCGAGTATATCAAACGTGCGGGGCTGCGCAGCGAATTGTGCAGCGCCTTCAACCGCGTCTGAAATACCGTTCCAGTCGAGGTATATTGGGCGAATGGTCAATCAACCGGGCAGGATGAGCGTGCCGCAGAGCGCCAAAACAGCCTTGATACTGCCGGGTGGCGGAGCGCGCGGGGCCTACCAGGCCGGGGTGCTGAAAGCCATCTCTGAAATTACGCCTCCAGGGGTTAATCCATTTCCGGTGATATGCGGAGTTTCTGCCGGCGCAATTAATGCAGTGGTTCTGGCCAGCCATGCGCACGAATTTCATGTGGGTGTAGGTCGCCTGGTACAGCTCTGGTCGAGCATGTTTTGTGGCCGCATCTACCGTACCGATGCGTGGTCTGTTCTGCGCACCGCTGCGCAGTGGGCACTGTCAATCCCGCTGGGTGGAAAAGTAATACCGCATCCGAAATCGTTGCTGGACAACCGGCCTTTGCGGCGTTTTCTGCAGGACAGCCTGAAGCTCCAGGGAATAGGTGAGTCCATAGCCAGCGGGCATTTGCAGGGTGTCGCCATCACCGCGTCCGGTTACACCAGCGCATCTGCCACGAGTTTCTACCAAGCCACCAATGAAGTATTGCCGTGGGAACGTGAACGCCGTCGGGGCCAGGCGGTTACTTTGCAGGTAAGTCACCTGTTGGCATCCGCTGCGCTGCCGCTGATTTTCCCGGCAGAGCAGATCGGCGCGGAGTATTTCGGGGATGGCGGCATGCGCATGCTCACCCCGCTAAGCCCAGCCATCCACCTTGGCGCGGACCGCATCGTGGTGATTTCCACTCGTGATGAAAAGCCTGACCCGCCGCCTACACACTCCGTGCCCTATCCATCGCTGGGTGAGATTGGCGGCTACCTGCTCGATACTATTTTCATGGATACACTGAACGCCGATCTCGACCGTTTGCGGCGTATCAACCGGACGCTGGCGCTTATTCCACCCGGACACGACACCGATACCGCACTGCAGAAAATCGACTCCCTGGTGGTTCGCCCCAGCCGGGATGTGCGCAATATCACCCAGGAACACATGGGCGATATTCCTCGTGCGGTGCGCCTGTTGTTGCACAGCCTGGGTGGATGGGGAAAGGACTGGCGCCTGGCGAGTTACTTGCTTTTCGAACCCGCTTATTGCCAGGAACTTATTGCCATGGGCTATACGGACGGTATGGCCATGCGCGGTGAATTATGCGAGTTCCTGGAGGTACCTAAGCGGCGTTGACCTCTGCGCGCAATACCTTCTGCGCCAGGTGCTCCGCGTCGTTGCGCGGAAAATCGTCCACTGCGGTGGCAGCGTGGCCGGCCTCCTGTGCCAGGCGCACGAGCGTTGCCTGTTCTTCCGTAACCACGCCACTTTCCACTGCCCGTTTTACCAGTCGCTTGTAGTTGCCCCAGGTGACGTGTTCCTTGAGTGCATTGCGCACAGCGTTTTCAGCATTGGCCGAAGTCAGTAGCAGGTGAAATGCCGAATGGATTTTGCCCGCAGCATCATCGCCATCTGAAATGTATACGCCCGACACCAGCCGATCGCGGCTTTCATTTTCTGACAGCAACAAACGCGCAACCGCCTTGCCGACCGAGTCTGAAGGCGGACGGTAGGGCATGCCGAGTGGAAACACGATCCATTTGATCAGCGTGCCAACACCGGGCAGGGGGAAATTACCGAGCACGCCCAGCAGGCTTTCCTGGATCGTGTACAAGCTGTCGTCCATAGCCCACTGCACCATGGGCAAATCACCTGCGGGGCGGCCCTCATCTTCAAAGCGCTTCAGGACTGCGGTGGCGAGATACAAATGGCCGAGAGTATCGGCGAGCCGTCCGGATAGTTTTTCTTTGATTTTGAACTTGCCACCCAGCGTGACCAGCACCAGGTCCGCAGAAAGGCTGAACACTGCACACATCCGCGTAACCTGGCGGAAATAGGTAGCGGTAGGTCCTCCCACCGGGGCACGGGTGGCCAGTCCGCCGGTCACTGCCAGCATGAAAGCGCGCACGAGATTGCTGATAACCAGTCCGATATGGGCAAACAGTGCCTTGTCAAAGGCCTTGCGCCCGCCCGGCTGCGGATCCCTGGCGGCTTCCATCTCTTTCAGCAACCAGGGGTGTGCGCGAATGGCGCCCTGGCCAAAAATGATCAGGGAGCGTGTGAGTATGTTTGCACCTTCCACGGTGATCGAAACCGGGATGGCCTGGTAGGCCTGGGCAAGGTAATTGGATGGGCCGGTTATGACGCCTTTGCCTCCATGTATGTCCATGGCATCGTTCAGGCATTGCCGGTTACCTTCGGTCAATTGGTACTTGAGAATTGCCGACAGGACAGCCGGCCTGTGCCCCTGGTCAAGGGCGACCAGCGTGAGATTCCGGGCGGCATCCATCCGGTAGGTGCGCCCCGCTATCCTTGCCAGCGGTTCTTCAATGCCTTCGAAATGGCCGATGGGAGCATGGAACTGGCGGCGGATGTAGGCGTACGCCCCGGACATCAACGCGGCCATTTTTCCTCCCGCAACTCCAATCGCGGGCAAGGAAATTGCACGACCGGCAGCCAGGCATTGCATGAGCATGCGCCAGCCCTGGCCGATTCGTTCCCGGCCTCCGATCACCCAGTCCAGCGGAATGAACACATCCCGGCCACGCGTGGGGCCATTCATGAACACAGCGCCAACCGGCATATGGCGGTTGCCGATTTCGATCCCTGCCGTTTCTGCAGGTATCAGCGCACAGGTGATGCCCAAATCTTCCTTTTCGCCCAACAGGTGCTCAGGGTCAAACGTTTTGAAAGCCAGCCCCAGCAATGTTGCCACTGGCGCCAGCGTGATGTAGCGCTTGTCCCAGTTCAGCTTCAGGCCCAGCACTTCTTTGCCCCGAAACATGGCTTTGCAGACAACACCTGTGTCGGTCATGCTCGCTGCGTCGGAACCCGCGACAGGTGATGTCAGCGCAAAGCAAGGGATTTCCTCACCGCTGGCCAGGCGTGGCAAATAGTATTTCTTTTGCTCATCGGTGCCATAGTGAAGCAGCAACTCGGCCGGCCCCAGTGAGTTCGGAACCATTACCGTAACTGCGGCGGTCAGGCTGCGGCTTGCGAGTTTCATGACCACCGCAGAATTCGCCTGTGCCGAAAACCCCAGCCCGCCATAAGCTTCCGGGATGATCATGCTCATCAGGCGGTGCTCGCGGATGAACTGCCAGGCGTCATCCGGCAGGTCATGATATTCATCGCAGATCGCCCATTCATCCAGCCTATGGCAAAACTCCTCTACGGGTCCATCGAGAAATGCCTGCTCCCGCGGACTAAGAGCGGGTGCAGGATTCCGCAGCAACGATCGCCAGCGGGGGCGGCCCGAAAACAGTTCCGCGTCCCACCAGACCGTTCCGGCATCAAGGGCTTCCTGCTCCGTTTCAGAAACCACGGGCATGACTTTTCGAAACCATCCATACAGTCGGTCACTGATCAGCAGGCGTCGCAGTGGTTTGATGGAAAAGCCAATGAAGGTTACGGCGATGATACCGTTGGCAAAGCGAAACCAACTGGAAACGTAGAACAGATGGCGGAACTCGGTCCAGGCGACGGTCAGGCTGACCATGATGGCCATGGCGACCAGCAGGGGCACCCTGTTGTAGGCCAGCAACAGCAGCGTGAAGATCAGCACCGAAAAATAGAGTAATTCCATGTATCAGCCTCTCGTGTAGCGCAACTGGCCGGCTTGTACTGATTATTATGGGCCAAGACCCGGGAGGGAGTCCGGAGTTTTGGCGGGGATGCCCCATGGCCCCTCACGGCAGACGGACATGATAGGTTTGCGTTCTTTGGGGGGTCAAGGCTTAGTCGTGCCTGATTGCACCTTTACGGACATGCCCGTAAAATTCACCAGGTTTAGCCGAGGGTGTATACTGTCGGCGATACAAATGCGATTAACCCATAAATACAATTATTTACGAGGAGTTTTTGAGTGCCTGTCGAGAGAACCCTTTCAATCATTAAGCCCGACGCAGTAGCCAAGGACGTGATTGGAGAAATAATTAGCCGATTTGAGCAAGCGGGATTGAAGATCATTGCCGCACGCATGAAGCAGTTGTCCAGGGCGCAGGCGCAGGAATTTTACGCCGTTCACAAAGCGCGCCCTTTTTTCTCTGCGCTGGTTGATTTCATGACCTCCGGACCGGTAATGATCCAGGTGCTGGAAGGTGAAAATGCCATTTCCCGTAACCGGGAATTGATGGGCGCAACCAACCCGGCCGAAGCCGCTCCCGGAACCATTCGCGCAGACTTCGCCGAAAGCATTGATGCCAATGCCGTGCATGGTTCCGATGCAGCGGAAACAGCGCGAGTTGAAATTGCGTGCTTTTTTGCTCCCGAAGACATTTTTTCGCGCTGAGCCGGCGCCTCTCCAAACATTCACATGTCTGGCATCGCGACTCGCATAAACCTCATGGATCTGGATCTGGTCCGGATGCAGGAGTTTTTTGTTTCCATTGGTGAAAAACCGTTCCGGGCAGAGCAGTTGCTGAAGTGGATTTACCACGCCCGGGTTACGGACTTCGCGCAGATGACTAACCTGAGCGTGGAGTTGCGTCAGCGCCTGCCAGAACTGGCAGTCATCGAACCACCAAAAATACTACGGGAACAAACATCAACGGACGGAACCGTTAAATGGTTGATGGGATCCGGCACGGGCAATGCAATCGAGACCGTGTTCATTCCGGAAAGCAGGCGGGGAACTCTGTGCATTTCCTCCCAGGTAGGCTGCGCCTTGAACTGTTCGTTCTGTTCGACCGGTGCCCAGGGGTTCAGCCGCAATTTGTCCGCCAGTGAAATCATCGGGCAGGTGTGGCAGGCAGCCGAGTCACTGGGGCACGAACGCAATGGTACGCGCCGTATCACCAACGTGGTTTTCATGGGCATGGGCGAGCCTTTGCTGAATTTCGATGCGGTGTTGCCGGCACTTTCCCTGTTGCGTGATGACCTCGGGTTTGGTCTCGCAGCCAAGCGGGTGACTGTTTCCACCGCCGGTCTGGTGCCTGGCATAGACCGGTTGCGCGATTCCATAGACGTTGCCCTGGCAGTCTCACTGCATGCGCCGGTTGATGATCTGCGTGAAACCCTGGTTCCGCTCAATCGCAAGTACCCGATCAAGGAATTGATGGCGGCGTGTTCGCGTTATGCGTCTGGCAAGCACAAACGCAGCGTGACGTTTGAATACACCCTGATTGACGGAGTGAACGACCAGCCAGAGCAAGCGCAAAAACTGGTGAAGTTGCTGCGCAAGTTGCCCAGCAAACTGAACCTGATTCCGTTCAATCCATTTCCCGGCGCGCAGTACCGCTGTTCCCCGCCGCGAAAAATTCGTGAGTTCCAGGAAATTGTCATGGCGGGTGGTTTGATTGCAACAGTTCGAAAAACACGCGGAGACGACATTGATGCGGCATGCGGGCAACTGGTTGGCAAGTTCCAGGACCGGACACGTCGCAGCGAACGCCTGAGACAACTCAATTCAGCAGCACAGGAGCACAACCTGGTGTCATGAACAAGCTCGTAGGGACATGGGTCTTGACTGCGTGCATGCTGCTGGTGCAAGGATGCAGTTCTTCATCTGCAAAAAAAGCGGACGAGCCTGATAAGGCCCGCCAGGCGGCCGAAACCAATACCTCCCTGGGCCGGAATTACATGGAACGCGGCCAGGATGAAATTGCGCTGGAAAAACTCAAACGGGCCGTGGCCAACGACAAGACTTATGCACCTGCTCACACCATGCTTGGCGTGCTGTATGAATCGCTGGGCATGAAAGAAGAATCCGGGAAGGAATATCGCCTTGCGGTTAATTATGACCCCAAGGACGGGGAGGTGAATAACAACTACGCTGCCTACCTGTGCAGCATCGGTAAGGGGAAGGAAGCTCAAAAGTATTTTGAGGTGGCATTCAAAGACCCCTTTTATTCCACTCCGCAGGTCGCCTACGCGAATGCCGGGTTGTGTGCCCTGGGAATGAATGATCTGGACAAAGCAGAGACATATTTGCGACAATCTCTTGAATATAATGTGGATATTTCCGCATCGCTATTGGGTCTGTCGAATTTGAACTATCGCAACGGCGAGTACTTGAACGCACGTGCTTTCCTGCAGCGATACGAATCTGCAGAGAAGGAGACCGCGGAAAGCCTTATGCTGGGCTACCAGATCGAGAGAGCGCTGGGCGACCAGAAGGCGGCCAAGGATTTCAGTAGGCGATTGCTGGAACAGTTTCCCGGTTCTGCAGAGGCCACTCAGGCGAGAGACCAGAAGTGACTACAGAAGAACAAAATGAGTTGATTCCCATGAGCCTCGGTGAGTTGCTGTTGCTAGCCCGGGTGAAACGCGGACTTTCTCTGGAAACCATTTCCCCGGCAGTCAGGGTCAAACCTGAGGTGCTCGCCGCCATTGAGTCAGGGGAAACTGATCACGTGCCATCGGTCTACCTCAAAGGTTATATTCGCAGCTACGCACGTTACCTTGGCCTGCCGCAGGAATTGGTTGAAAAACATCTGCTCTCGGCCAGGGGCGCACAGCCCGCGGTGGAGTGCGTGTTCAACGTGGCGCCGCCACGCAGCCACAGTGATCGCTGGTTTAAGGCAACGAGTTACGTGTTGGCTTCAGCAGTTGTTCTGGCGCTGGTGTGGCAGTTCACCAGCGAAGCGGTACGTTTCTCTCAGGGCGATCCGCTGTTGCGTCCCGCGCAGAGCAGCAATACTCAGCCCGGGGTGCAAGTCAGCGCAGCGGAACCCGGTTCCGGTCCCGCGACTGAGACAGTCAAGCGCCTCCCGAATACTCATTTGCGCGCATCCATTGCATCCATGAACACGGACGCAGAATTTGTTGAAGTTGGTCTCCCCTCAGCAGCCGAAGGCGCCTGGGCTGCGGTCAGCAACCGGGATGCGGTGGCAAGTACTGCGGTAGGCCCCGATACCCTGGAAATAGTGACCTCAGCCGACAGCTGGGTTGAAATCCTGGGCAGCAACGGGGAAAAAGTTGAGATGGACCTGCTGCGTGCAGGCAGTCGACGAAGTTACAACGCCGCGCCTCCAATACGCTTGTTGTTGGGGCGCGCTTCTTCGGTGGAAGTCTTCCACAACGGCAAGAAAGTGGACCTCGCTCCTTACACCCGTGGCAACGTGGCCCGGTTTACCCTGAGTGCTGAAGACGCCAGCACGGAAAAGGTCAGTACTGAGGCCGGCAGCAGCCCGGAAACTGAGACTACAACAGCCGAAGAGTCGCCGTTGGATCAGGGTTAACTTTCTGCTAAGGAACTGCACAAGTTCCCAGAGAGATACAGCATTGACTTCAACCATTAACTCAATCCGGGGAATGCACGACATTCTTCCCGATGATCTGCCGCTCTGGCAAGAGCTGGAACGAACGGTCAGGGATGTGTTTGCGCGCTATGGGTTTGCAGAAATCCGCGTTCCCCTGGTGGAGAAAACCGAACTATTTGCACGTGCTATAGGCGCTGAGACCGATGTGGTTGAAAAGGAAATGTACACTTTCACCGATCGCAACGGCGACCAGCTTAGCCTGAGGCCGGAAGGCACGGCCGGGGTAGTTCGGGCGGTGCTGCAAAACAGCCTGTTGTACTCTGCGCCGTTGCGCCTGTGGTATTGCGGAGCAATGTTTCGCCGCGAGCGGCCGCAAAAAGGGCGTACCCGTCAGTTTCACCAGGTTGGCGCTGAAGTATTCGGCGCAGCAGGACCGGACATAGATGCCGAGTTGCTGGCCATGTCGCAGCGAATTTGGTCAGAATTGGGCATTGAAGGACTCCGCCTGGAAATAAATTCTCTGGGAACCTCAAGTGAAAGGCAGATCTACCGGGAAGCATTGAAGTCGTATTTTTCCCTCCACCTGTCTGCATTGGATGAGGACAGTCTGCGCCGGCTTGAACGCAACCCGCTGCGCATCATGGACAGCAAGTCCGCCTCCATGCAGGAAATTATTGCCGGAGCCCCATCGTTCAGCGAATTCCTTGGGGCAGAATCCAGGGTCCACTTTGACCAGTTGCGCCGCTACCTGGACGTACTTGGGGTGCCGCACGAAGTGAACCCGCGACTGGTGCGCGGGTTGGATTACTACAGTCACACTGTTTTCGAATGGATAACGGATCAACTGGGTGCGCAGGGCACGGTGTGCGCAGGCGGCCGTTACGACGGCCTGGTTGCACTCCAGGGTGGCAAGCCCTGGCCCGGAATCGGGTTCGCCATGGGCCAGGAGCGACTGGTTGAGCTCATGCGTGCGAAAGGAGAAATCAACGCAGCCACGCCACATATTTACCTCGTCATGGTCGGGGACCAAACCACGCCCCACGGGCTCGAAATTGCCGAGAGATTGCGACGCAACATTCCGACTTTGCGCATCCTTGCCAATCTGGGCGGGGGCAGTTTCAAGGCGCAATTCAAGCGGGCAGATCGCAGCGGTGCCGATTTGGCCCTGGTGTTGGGAGAGGAAGAGCTGCAGCAAAGCATCGTTACGATCAAGCCCCTGCGTACGGAAGCCGACCAGCGGCAAGTTGCGTTGGAAGAACTGAGCAGCTGGTTGAGTGACTGGCTGCATCACCGTTAAAGAACCTCTGATCAAATATTTATCTGTGTTTGCACGACCAATAATTTAGAATATGCCTCCCGTCCGCGATGGGGTTTCAAACCAAAGCGGCGTGGACTTCTGAAAATCCACAGGAAGAGAACTCGAAATGGTTGACATTTACGATGCCCATGAACAGGGCGAAATAGTCAAAAAATGGCTGCAACAAAACGGCAGCGCCATCATTATTGGCTTGGTAATTGCGTTTGGCGGCCTGTTTGGTTTCAATCAATGGAAGACCTGGCAGCTCAATGGTAAACAGCAGGCATACTCTGAATTCCAGGCCATGAATGAATTTCTCACGGCGGGCCAGTTGGATGCCGCCATGGCCAACTTCCAGAACCTGCAGGACAATCACGCCAAGTCGCCGTATGCCTCGCTTGCTGCCCTGCAAATGGGCCGCGCCCGCATTGAAGCCAAGGAACCCGATCTCGCGATCAAGTACTACCGGTTCGTAGTCGAGAACGGCCACCCCAATGCCATCCGGGTGATCGCGCGGGAACGGCTCGCGCGAGTGTTGCTGGATCAGAAGCAGATGGATGAAGCCCTGAAAGTGATCCAGGGTGAAGCAGAAATAGCCGGTTTTGAAGCACGTTATGCGGAAACGCGAGGCGATATCTTCACTGCGCTCGGCCAGAACGAACAAGCTATTGCAGCCTACAAGGAAGCTCTGGATATCATGGAGGAAGGAACGGGCGACCGGGCTGCACTCCTGCTGAAGCTTGAGGCGCTTGGTGTCATCCCTGAAGACGAGGCATCCACGTCATGACCCGAGTTCTGCTCACGGCTTTTCTGTGCCTGCTGCTGGTGCAGGCCTGCAAAAGCTGGGGAAATCCTGAGCCGGGCGATCCTGCACCCCTGGTAGATTTTGATGCAACCGTTAAGGTCAAGAGGATTTGGTCCACGGGTGTTGGTGACGGTATGGGCAAAGCGGGAATCTCCATGCCGCCCATGTTTGCCGATGGCGTGATTTACACCGCAGACGCGAAAGGCCAGTTAACCGCCGTTGGTGCAGAAAAAGGCAACAAGATATGGACCATCAAGACCAAACAGGCTTTTTCCGGCGGGCCGGCGGTAGGTGAATCCCTCCTGGTAATGGGGACGCTGGATGGTACGGTGCTGGCCTTTGATGCTGCAGACGGAAGCGAGCGCTGGAGTGCGCGTGTATCTTCCGAAGTACTGGCCGTGCCGGGAATTTCTGAGAACATCGTCGTGGTTCGCTGTATTGACGGCCGCGTGTTTGGATTGGATGCAAATACCGGTACCCGGGTGTGGATTTACGACAGCAGCGTTCCACTGCTTACTTTGCGTGGTAACACCAACATTCTCCTTCGCGGCAGCACCGTATTCGTCGGTTATCCAGATGGCACCGTGGCCGCGCTGCAGGTGGCGGACGGCACCGTGATGTGGAGCCAGTCCGTAGTTTCTCCGGACGGGCGCACCGAACTGGAGCGACTGGCGGATATTGGCACCCAGATGGTGATCGTCGCTTCTGATCTTATCGTCTCGAGTTACAAGAAGCGCATTGCTTCCCTCGCGGCCGATTCGGGCCGCTTGCTGTGGTTCAAGGAAATTCCTTCATTCACCGGGGTACAGGTTGATCGCACCAATCTTGCGGTCAGTGACTTTGGGGGGAATCTTTGGTTATTGGATCGCCGCAACGGATCCACATTGTGGAAAATCGATCAGCTGACTAACCGGGGATTGACGCTGCCAGCGTTTTACGGCGATCTTGTAGTGGTCGGTGACAAAGAGGGCTATCTCCACTGGATCAACATTTCTGACGGGACGTTCGTGGCCCGCGAACGTGAAGGAAAAAAAGGATTTGCCAGTGCCCCCCTGACGGTGGGCACTACGTTGTATGTGCTAACCAGCAAGGGAACGTTATCTGCCTACCGCGCCGGTGCGGCCCTCTAGGGCTGTATCATTAACGCCCTTTACTCTGTGCCCTTGAGTCATGCTGCCGGTTATTGCGATTGTAGGCCGTCCCAATGTGGGCAAGTCTACGCTGTTCAATGCCCTGACCAGGACCCGCGATGCACTGGTCGCCAACATTCCTGGCGTGACCCGGGACCGTCAATACGGGATTACACGCGTCGGTTCCGTACCCTGCGTTCTGGTTGACACTGGCGGACTGGTCAGCCAGGCAGATGGTATTGAGTACCTGACCGCCCGGCAGGTTCACCACGCCATTGCAGAATCCCACCTGGTATTCTTTGTGGTCAGTGCACGTGATGGACTGACCGCAGAGGACCGGGAAGTGGCTGCTGTTCTGCGCAAGTCCGGCAAACCGATCCTGCTTGTGGCCAACAAGACCGACGGCATGGAAACGGATACGGCCCTGGCGGATTTTGCCAGCCTGGGCATGGGCGATCCGCTGGGCATATCTGCGGAACACCGGAACGGCATTGACGACCTGATGGACGCCGCCACGGAATTCCTGCCGGTTCTATCCGCTGAAGACGGC
>Ga0315288_10007505_pt1 | contig 13815 bp, 12 predicted proteins | sample YL17G11_20_MG_FD_203454 | JGI IMG/M metagenome (GOLD analysis project Ga0315288, IMG submission 203454) | Sediment microbial communities from Yellowstone Lake, YNP, Wyoming, USA - YL17G11_20 | ecosystem: Environmental > Aquatic > Freshwater > Lake > Sediment | place: USA: Wyoming | collected...
AGGGGGGCGGTGAGGGGTGGAAGCCGAGGCATACAGGAGGTCCTCGCCGCGCCGAACGGCTGCAAGTTCGCGCAGCGCCTTCTGGAAGTCCACCTGCGCTGCGTTGGGTGCCTGGTCTCCCATGATGCGTCCTCGGCCTCTCTATTTCCGGCGTTCCAACCTGCTCTCCTGCACTCGTTCACAGCGAGGGCCACGCGCAGCATCTCACCACTGAAGGGATTCTTGCATCAGGGTGATGACCCTGGTGCCAGAATTTCCAGCCAGAATGGCATCTGATCCACTCTCATCCCCCGGCCGGGTCACCATAGTGCAAGAGACTCTCTGGTTGGCGGCCGGTAGCACGGCAGACTCATCCTTCCCCTCCGACATGGCATCGGCCTCGACCCAAATGGCAACCCTGGCACACCGCATGCCGTGGTATACTAGACGTGCTTCCTTGCGACGGCCCGCGGATTCCGCGCGGGCCAGTGACGTGGTAGACGCATGCAAGAACGCCGACGCCTCTCCGCCTTCCTCGCCCGGATCCTGACCGCAGCGGCGACGTAGTGCACGTCGGTTGGGGCGTTGCGTCGCCTCACCCCGCAAGCCAGATCGCGCGCACCGGGTAGCGCGTCTCGAGAGGACCGCAATGGACCAGATCGCGCAGTGGACAGTCTACGAGGGCGCTCTGAGGAGTGATCGGCAGTACGAGAACCCATGTGCAGACATCGAAGCCGTAGTCACGTTTACATCGCCCACCGGCAAGGAACATCGGGTGGATGCCTTCTGGGACGGCGACCAGACTTGGCGAGTGCGATTCCGTCCTGACGAAGCCGGCGAGTGGCGCGACGCCGGCGCGATCAGCTCGAGGGGAGAGACGCTGATGACGCCTGACAGCCAGGACTGGGTGCTCGATATCCGGAGCGCGTGATACGGACGCCTGCGCGCCAACTGCCGATGATCGCGGCCCAGATTCGGCGCGATTGCGGCAGCGTTGTAGGCCGCAAGGCCCCTCTGCCTCGAATTGGGGGGAGGGTGTTCGGAGTTCGATCACGAATGAGCGAGAGGAGGGGTAGAATAGCGACGGCGGACCCTTGGCATAGGCGATGTTGATGTACCGCCGGCCGGCGCCGCCGCGCGAAGGGAGGTGAATGCGAGCTTACGTAGGTCCTCTATTCCGCGTTGAGTTGGGATCGCGACGTTCATCTTGCTGAGACTAGAGGCTGACTGATGTCAAGACGGAAGTACGGCTTTACGCTTATCGAGTTGCTGGTAGTGATCGCGATCATCGCGATTCTCGCCGCAATGCTGTTCCCGGTGTTCGCGCGGGCGCGTGAATCGGCGCGCAAGATCCAGTGCCTGTCGAACGTGAAGAACATCGCCATCGCGTACCAGATGTACCTCACGGACTATGATCGCATGCCGCCGAACGAGCATAACCCGGCGGTGCGCGACTTTCTCGAGAACAAGGGCGGTTCGCCCTGCTGGATCACCAACCAGCCGAATCCCTATCTGCGGATACCGGTGATCCTGGACGAGTATGTTAAGAACAGGGACGTATGGCTCTGTTCGTCCGGCGGGGTGTTCAACAACTTCGCCATCAACCCCTGCATCCCCGACTGGTTCACAGCCCTGCTGAACAACCCCGACTTCCAGTGCAGCCGTCTCATCTGCATGAGCCCATATCCGCCCGGCTGGGGTGGCACAACGACTGACACCACCCAGCAGCGCACCTGCGGCGGCGGAACGGTGCCCGGGAGTTTCGCCACCAACTACGCGAGCCCGAACTACAATCGCGAGAAGAAGACCAGCGAGATGAATGACCCGGCGAAGTGGGTCGTGGTCGGCGACTGCGGGACCAACGCCGAAAGGGACAAATCTGTCAACTACGCCTACTCCGACTTCTGCGACATCGCCTGCAACTCCGATCCCACGTGTGGGGCTGACTGGGTGAACTGCCCTGATACTCAGGAATGCTCCGGCCCGCTGAATTCTACTCCGGAATGGGACTTCCAGACGAATGTTCAGTTGCGGAAGACCTACCAGTACTCGCGGCCGCGCCACCTGGGTGGCAGCAACATCGGCTTCGGCGACGGCCACGCGAGCTGGTTCGCTTCGGAGGCGATCCTGTTCGGCGGGAGAGCGGGGGACTACCTGCCGGCCGGGAACCTCTTTGAGAACGTCGGCAACTGCGGCTTCGCGCCGTATCCGTAGGTCTCGCAGTGGGCTGAAGCGTGCCTCTGCCTGATCGGCGGTGTAGCACGCACTGAGTGGAGCCTGGCTCGCGCCGGCTCCGCGGGGACTGGTAAGACTCGGAAGGGCGCAGGCCGTTAGGCCGGCGCCCTTCCGCCTCATATGCTCGTGAGCAGGGACGTTCGACGGGAGCTAGTGGGTTTCGCCAGAAGCAGTGACGGCGAAGCCCCTCGGGGCGCCCCCGAGAGCGCTGGGAACCTGGGCGTGCATCACTTCGATGTGCGAACAGCTATAGACTCCACTGATCCACTGAGAGGTAGGCAGATGAGAGAGATCCAAGTCGGGAGCATTCAGCCGCTGGAGCAGCCGAGGATATACGCCTCCCAGGGCGAGCCCGATCGCGACCTCGGCCGGAGGAACATCGAGGAGAACCTGGACCTGGCCTGCCGCCTGCTGTCGCAGGCCGGCGAGGCGGGCTGCGACATCGTCGCCTATCCGGAGGACATCCAGGCCATCGGGCACTACCTCTACTACACTGACCCGAGCATGTTCACGGGCTACGTCGAGACCGTCCCCGGGCCCACCACCGACCGCGTCTCGGAGGTGGCCAGGAAGTACGGCATGTACGTCGTCCACACCCAGTACGAGTGGGTCGGCGAGGCCATCTATAATGTTGCGGTGCTGATGGGCCGCAAGGGCGAGATCATCGGCACGTACCACAAGGTGCAATTGCCGGGGGTCGAGCGGTGGATCGTGACGCACGGCGACTCGTTCCCGGTCTTCGAGACGGACTTCGGAACGGTCGGGATTCTGACCTGTTACGACATCGACTTCCCGGAGATCGCGCGCTGCCTCACCCTGAACGGGGCGGAGATCCTGTTCTGCCCGACGATGGGCGTCAACCTCCGCGGCCAGTGCGAGGGCAACGGGGCGATGCGGGTGCGGATGCGGGCGATAGACAACTTCGTGCCCCTGGCGGTCTCAACCTGTCGGCGGGACTCGATGATCGTGAACAGCGACGGCACGGTGCTCGCCATGGCGCGGCCGGAGAGAGAGGACGTCATCTCCGCGACGGTTGATCTCGACGCCACGCCGGTGGACCACAGCGAATGGGAGCTGATCACGGGCCTGTCCGACGTGAAGGCGCGCCTTCTCCAGGAGAGACTTCCCGAGGTATTCACACCGCTCACCGACCCGCACCCCCCGGTCCTCGACCGGTACCGGGAGAAGCCGCTGAGGCAGACCCCGGAGCAGCGCAAGGAGTTCTTCGATGAGCTCCACCGATGGTGGGCCGGTAAGCGGTAGAATCGCGACGCAACTGTCTGGCGCAGCGCGAGTTGCCCGTGGAGGGTCCACGCCGGGGCACAAATCGGCTTGCCGAGCCGGCGCTCAAGCGATTCGGGATGGTTGGGCGTCTTAGCACAAGACCATGTGGCGTGGATCTGGCCCTCACGGAAGTCCTACGTCGTCGACCGTTCTCCAAAGCATGGCGGGCCGTCCTTGGGAGGAGCTACGGCCAGGCAGTCAGGATCGCCGTGACAGCCAAGGCATACGCTCAGACTGATGCTACAGCGTTCATTAACACGATGGATGCTTTTCACGATGTGCTACTGGACTGCGTCTTTCAGCGTGACGGCTCAATTGGGCAGTACCAACTGGGCAACATTGGGAGTGTGCTCAATGTCGGCAGCAAGTTCGCCCAGCAATATCCGCGGTTGTTCGAGGCAGTCAAGGAGATGCATGAGGCGCGCCTACAGTCCGTCCTGTCGCACGCTTATGTGAAAGGAACGCGTCGGCCGACTGGCAGGATCGGGTTCGCTTACCTGTCCAAGATCAGGCCTAGACTGCTGGCAGCGTACGCTGAACTCGAGGCCCGGTGGTAGCCTCCGTTGATCAGAGAGATTGCGGGCATTCTTGCCGTGTGCGTTTTCATCTTGCCGCTTGTACAGGCCCTTACCTCCCCTCCCTCCACCACTCCGGCGCCCTCTTCAGCAGCTCATCCCCCACCCACTCAGGTATCGTGACGCTGCCGATGGCGATGGGGCGGTCGGAGTGCGGGCCGTGGGAGTCGGTGCCGCCGACGACGAGGAGGTTGTGCGAGCGGGCGAGGGCGAGGAAGGTCTCGACATCGTGCCCGCTGTGGTCGCAGTGGTAGACCTCGACCGCGTCCATGCCCACGGCGAGCGCGTCGGCGATGATGGTCTCCGACTTGATTTTCGCCGGGTGCGCGAGCGCGGATAGCCCGCCGGCCTGGTGGATGATCTCGCTGGCGCGGGCGGGGGTGAGCAGCCGCCGAGGCAGGTAGGCCGGCTTCTTGCGCGCAAGGTAACGGTGGAACGCGTCAGTGATAGTCGCAACATGGCCCGCCTCCACCATGGCGAACGCGATGTGCGGGCGGCCCACCGATCCGCTCCCCGCGATCTCCTGCACTCGCTGGGCGCTCACCGGCGCGCCCAGCGCGGCCAGCTTCTCCAGAATCTGCTCATTGCGCTGGTCCCGGTACTCGCGAAGCTCGCGTAGCCCGGTCTCCAGCGCCTCGCCCCCCGGCTGCACGAAGTAGCCCAGAACGTGGACTTCCACCGACTCGAGGTCGCAGCTCAGCTCGACGCCGGGAACGACGGTGACGCCCGTGTCCCTTGCCGTCTCCTGCGCCTCGGCGATGCCGATGGTGGTGTCGTGGTCTGTGATGCCCAGGAGGGTGACCCCTCGCTCCGCCGCCGCGCGTACGGTGTCGGCCGGCGAGATGCTGCCGTCAGAGGCCGTGGTGTGAACGTGGAGGTCAATGTCGCCGGTCACGGGGTCAGCCATTCACCGCAGGGGGCCAGGGAACCCAAATGGCATCCTGAGCGGAGCGAAGGATCCAATCTACAGGGAAGAGCCCGCCAGGGCGGGCGCCAACCGCTCTGGAATGGATTCTTCGCGCTCGCGGCGCTCTCTGGAGCGCTGCTTGGCTCAGAATGACAACGGGGCCGCGGCCGTCTGCCGCTATGGCACGATCTCGCACTTGATCGGCGTCTGGTCGGGGACGGGGAGCGTGGCTGCGCTGACGAAGGTGGCGAGCTCGAGCTTTCCGGGGCCGCTGGCAGAGAGGCGGAAGGTCACGGTGCCAGTTTCGCCGGCAGGGATCTCCCCGATGTAGGCCGTGACGCGCTGAGGCGTGGCGCCCTCGAAGCACTCGGGCGGCTCGACCGCCTCGCACGTGAGGCTGCGCATGCCCCGCCCGGCGAGCGCGACGCGCACGTCCTCCGCGGGCCGTTCGGCCTGGTTGAGCACGGAAACCGCGATCTCGAGTGGCTCCTCGCTGAACAAAGACGCAGGCGCGCTGACGGTGGTGCGCAGCGGCGTCGCGGGCGGGGGCTTGCGCGCCACCAGCCGGCTCAGGCCGAACATCAGCCCGAGGCCGATCGCCGCGCCGATCACGACAGTGCGGATGAGAGGGAAGATTGCTCGCACCGGCCCGCGAGCGCTCAGCCGGGTCTCGAACAGACGGCAGTTGAGCACCTCGTCGGCGTCCAGGATGCGCTCGTCGGTTGCGCGGGCGACGTGCGTGCAGTCGAGTTGTCGCGAATCGTAGTGGACGCAATAGCGGCACTTTCCGAGGGCTTCATGACACGAAACGCAGCGCGCCAGGCGGCGGCTGCCGTCGGGGTTGATGGTCCTGCATATCGGACACCGCACGGCTGTCACGAGCGGCACCCCCGAGTGCGCCCGGACAGGAGACACGCTCCTGCCCAACGCGCAGGACGAGCCTTCAGGCGCCGCCGGCGCACAACGGGGGACTCACATGGCACGCCCGGCCGGCGCGCCTATGCCGCGAGTATAGAAGCGGGGCGGAGGGCTGTCAACTGGAGGGCGGAAGTTGACCGGGAGCAGCGATTCAGCATGGAGCCCCCCTGAGAGCCGCCCACATTGTCATCGCGAGGGAGAGAGAGCGCCGTAGGCGCTCCTCAGCGCCTCCTCGGGGTGACAATCAGGCCGACCCGCTCCCCTCAACTCGCGTCAAACGACTCCACCACTCGCCGGGCGAGGTAGAGGTCGGAGAGCTTGTCCACGTCGAAGCCGATCTCGGCGTAGCTGGTGATGATGGCGGCGACGCGCGCACCGACGACGCGACTCGCCTTTGCCTCGAGTTGCGGGAGAGAGAGGCGATGCGCGAGCAGGCTGATGATGAATGAGAAGCCGAGAACCGAGGCGAGGCGCAGAGGGTTCTTGCGCGCCGCGTAGAGGTGTTCGATCAAGTCCCGCTGGCGGCGCACGACATCGCGCGTCAGCGTCACCGCGTTGCCGCCGGTGAAAGTGCCCTCTCGCAGGCGAGCGTAGGTGCGCCGGCCGCCGGGGAACTGGCGCTCGGCCGATTCCCTGGGGACGATGGAGTAGGCGACATCGGCGCGCGAGGCGACGGATTGCTGCACGAAGTCGTTGAGCGCCGCCGAGGTGACGAAGGGCAGGTCGCCCGTGATCACGAGCACCTGGTCAGTGCCGGGCGCGGTAGCGTCAACACCGAGCGCGATATTCTCCACGAAGCTGTCGGTGGATTCGACGCGGAAGTCAACGGCATCATCGGTGACGGCGGCCTGCACCGGCGCCGGCGCGACGAGCGCGATGTTGCCTACCTGCGTCGCGCCGCGAAGAGCGGCCACCTCACGATGGATGATCGTGCGGCCGCCAATATCGAGCAGCGCGCGATGCGTGATCCCGGTCTCGGCCGCGATCTCGCCCTTGTCGATTCCACCAGCCAGAACGACTGCGTCCATCATTGTGCTCGGTCTCTCATTCCAGGCACAGCGAGAGCCCGGAGAGGACGCTCGCCTGGGGATCGCCAGCGATCACTGTGACGCCTCCTCCGACACCTCGGAGATGACGACGTTTTCGCCCGCCGGCACGGTGGGCGCCACCTCGACCCGGTCCCAGGAGCGGCGCACCTGCACGGCGATCCGGTCTGCCGACTCGCGGTCGGGCGAGATGCCGAACGCGCCGGATCCGCTGCCCGATAGGCTTGCGCCAAGACAGCCGGCCTCGAGCAGAGCGGCCTTCGCCTTCAGCGCGTCCTCAATCCCGCCCATCGGCGCGGCCTCGAAATCGTTGTGCAGAGTCGCCGCGAGCGACTGAAGCGTGCCCTGCCTCAGCGCCTCGACGGTCAGCTTGATTGGCCGGGATAGCTCGCGGCGGCGACCACGGGTTGCCCCGCGTGCGAGCGCGGCGTAGGCTTGCGCGGTCGAAACGCGGCGCTCGGGTATGACGATCACCAGCCAGGCTGGGATCTCTGGCAAGTTCTCCAGCTTCTCGCCCTTCCCTCGGGCGAGACGGCACCCGCCGCGGATGAGGAACGGCGCATCCGCTCCGAGCTGCGCGGCCATCGCCTCCAGTTGCTCCTGGGACAAGTTTGCATTCCAGAGACGCGCGAGGCCCATGAGCGTCGCCGCGGCGTCGCTGCTGCCGCCGCCGAAGCCGGCGCTGACGGGGATTGACTTGTCGAGCGTGATAGCGACTCCCTGTTCGGCTCTGATCTGCTCGGCCATCAGCGCGGCCGCCCGCCAGCAGAGGTTGGATTCATCGGCCGGCGCGTCGGAGGATGTCACCTGGATGGTGATCGCCTTGTCCGCGGTGACTGCCAGGTCAACGCGGTCCCAGAGGCCGACGGTCTGCAGCACCGTCTCGACACTATGGTAGCCGTCAGCTCGGCGGCCGAGCACGCGCAGGCAGAAGTTGACCTTCGCGCACGTCCGGACGCGCACCCAGCTCATCGCGCGCCCTCGCCCGAGCGCTGCTGAATGGACTCGGCCAGGCGCAGGAATTCGACCTCGTCCAGTGTCTCGGCGCGGCGGCCGGGGTCAATGGCGCACGATGTGAGGATGGCGCGCGCATCGTCCTTCGAGAGCCGGAGGTCGGACGAGTGCGCGAGCGCGTTGAGAAGCGTCTTGCGCCGGGTCGCGAAGCCGGCATGTACCACTCTCCTGAACATAGTCTCCAGGGATTCAGGAACCAGCGGCGGCCTCCGCATATTGAGCGCGATGATCTCGGAGTCGACCTGCGGCTGAGGCCAGAAGCAGGTTCGCGGTACTCGCCAGACGGGCCTCGCCTCACACGCCGCCTGCACTAGCACCGATAGCAGGCCTCGCTGCCGTCCCCCCGGAGGCGCGGTCAGGCGCTCTGCGACTTCTAGCTGAACCATGATGACCAACCGATCAACATACTTGCGCGCGGCGAGGAGTTGAAGGATTGCCGGACCTGTAATCGCATACGGAAGGTTCGCCACCACTCGCCAGCGCCCTTCGCCGCTTAGTACCTGGTCCCAGCTAACGGACAGCACATCTGCATGCATCACGTCGAGTCGTTCGCCCACGGTCTCGCGCAGGATCGCGATGAGCGTTGGGTCTATCTCGATCGCGAGGACCCGCGAAGCGACAGCGACGAGTGAGCGCGTGACTGCGCCGGCGCCAGGGCCGATCTCGAGGACGGGCTCGAGGCCGGTCAGCTCTGCTGCTGAGACGATCTTGGAGACGATGTTGGAGTCGGTGAGGAACGTCTGCCCGAGTGACCGGCGCGGGCGAAAACCATGGTCGCGAAAGAGCTGCCGGAGCACAGTGGGGGAGGTGGGGTCGGGCGCGCCTGAGTGATGCGCGGGCAATGCCATGGCCTCGATCAGCGGCCGGCGTCGGGACTCAGATTCTTCGCGAGCCAGGCGAGCTTGTACGCCCAGAACCCCTGCCCGCCGCCTTCGTGCCCGGCCTCTGGGAACGGCCTGATCTCCTTCGGCCCGGCGATCAGGTTGAACGTACCATAGACCGCTGAGGGCAACGATACCGGATCGAGGAAGCCGGTGCTGAGCAGGACTGGGCACTTGATGTCAGCCGCGAGGTTGACGAGATCGAAGTAGGGGAGGGTCTTGCTGACCTGCTCGACCTGCTCCGGACCGCGCTGCGCGTAGCGCACAATCTCGGTGTAGGGCCACGCCCCGGCACGCAGCGAGAGACGAAGGTCGCAGAGCATAGGAGCGTCAGCAGCCACCGCCCTGACCCTGGGGGAGAGCGCTCCCAGCATCAGCCCGACCGCGCCGCCGTCGCTCACACCGACGACCCCGATGCGCTTCGGGTCAACCTCAGGCCGGGATGCCAGGAACTGAAGGGCGGACAGCGCATGCCCCACGATCTCGCGGTAGACATAGGTTTCCGGCTTCTCGATCCCGACGGTGCTGTAGTCCTCGAACGGGTGTGCTCTGGGGCGATCGACGGCGTTGCCGCGCACGTCAATGGCGAGGACAACATATCCCTGCTTCGCCAGTCCGATCGGCGGCACGATGGGCCTCGCACCATAGCCCGAGAGATAGAGGATCGCCGGATGGGGCCCTGGCGTCTGCGGGTAGATGTACCAACCATGAATTGTCTTGCTCGCGATACTCGCGTAGCTCGCCACCCACACCGCCACCTCGTCGTGCGACCGCTCCGCTGCCAGGTCGAGCTGGAAGTCGGGAGCCTGGTCGCCGACTTCCGCGACGACGCGCTGCCAGAACTCATGAAAGTCTGGTGGGCGGTTTGGCACCGGGGTGATCTCTGCCACGCGATACCCAACGGCCGCGACGGTCTTCGCCAGTTCCCGGCCGTCGGCAGAGACGGTGATACGAGCGCGGTAGAAGTCAGGCGCCTCCACCGCCACCTTGAACTCGCCCGCGGTCGTCTGTTTCGCGGGGAGCTGGACAGATTGGGTGGCGTAGATGACCTGATCGCCTCGAGAGGCGGAGATCTCCATCGAGATGAACCCCGTGAGCGGCGTCTCCGACCGATTCTCGACCGATACCTGAAGCCCGATCGGGTTGTCAATATGAACCAGTCCGTCGGGTGCGGCCACCTTTGCACGCGCGCCGACCAACTGCTCGAGCGGCGGCTTGGGCGGATCGCCCACCCCGGCCGCGATCTTGATCTCCAGCGGCTCCCCCGGTGCGACCTTGCTCACTTCCCAGACTTGCCGACCGAGCCACGGCCCCCAGACACGCGACCCGCCGGTGAGGTCCAGGAACGCGCCCTTCTGGGTGCTCACGCGGACGTCGCGCCAGTTCTCCGACGCGGCGGCCGCCGCGGCCTCGCCTGTCTCGAGGTTCGCGACGATGGTGATGTCGGGGGAGAGCACGACGAAGTACGGCGCGGCGGCGAGGGCGTTGTTTGTGAGGATGATGCGAAGCTCGTACCTGAAGAACCGGTACTGGATTGCGTAGGTGCCGTCTGTTGCCTCGAGCGTGGTCGGGTTCAGCAGAGTGATGGTCGGGAGCTTGCGCGGCCCATTTGCGTAGAAGAACGCGCCAAGTGAGATCGCGACCCGATCATCCAGCATCTCAGCGTCACCGACTCTGAGCGAATGCAGATTGCCGTCGGCTGCTACCAACGCCTGGTAGTTCCTCCCGATGATGCTGTAACCGCCGTCGGGGTGAGCCTCGACGACCGGGTTGCGGGGTTCGGGAGCGGCGCGGACTGCCCCTCCGGTTGCCAACGCGGGTGCAAGCGGGTTGAGCGCAACGGCCACGACGAATAGCCGAAGGAGAGCAGCGAGTGAGGGCCGAGGTAAACGGCCCTGTGTACGGTCTGGACTCCGTGATGAATGCATGCGCATGTATGCCGACCCGCGCGTGGTCGACGCGGCGGGGATTGGAGGCCACCTATTATCACCGACACTCGGAGACGGCAAAAGTCGCGATCCTGCGGCGGGGCAGCCTCGACGGTTCGGCGACGCCTCCGCAGGGTCACTGAGGACGAGAGGACGGCGCGACGCGAGGAACCCCCTGGTCTTCTGCAAGACGGCGTCAGGGCAGGCCTCCACTTCGCTCAGGACGACGCCTTCCTATACCTCCCGCCACCACCGGCGGGGGAGGTAGAACTGTAGGAACTGCTGCGTGGCGAATCGGTCGGTCATGCCGGCCACGTGGTCGCATACCAGTCGGGCGAGCTGGCGTCGGTTTTGGCCTGGCGTCGCCCCCGGGATGTCGTCACGGTGGTCCATGTAGAAGCGGAAGAGCGCGCCGATGACGCGCTCCACGTGCTCGGCATCCGCGGCCGCGCCGGCCAGGTAGACCCGTTCGAAGAGGAAGTCCTTGAGGCAGTTCGTCGCCTCCTGCACCTCGGCGCCCATGATCACCGCAGCTTGACCGCGGCTGTGCCGGACGATGTCGCTCACCATGGTCGTGATCCGCCGGGCGTGGGTATCGCCAAGCACTGCGACACAGGTCTCGGGGAGCGACTCAGGCGTAATCAGGCCGGCACTCATTGCGTCGTCAATGTCGTGGTTGATGTAGGCAATGCGGTCCGCGTACATCACCACGTGTCCCTCCAGCGTCGCCGCGCCACCTGAGTTCCGGGGCAGGTCCTCCATGCCCTTGCTGTGGTGGCTGATGCCGTCCCGCACTTCGAAGGTCAAGTTCAGGCCCTGCCCGTCCTTCTCCAGGACGTCCACAACCCGCAGGCTCTGCTCGGCGTGGTGGAAGCGCGCTTCGGGGTCGGACTCGCGGTAGACGGCGTCGAGCGCGTGCTCGCCGGCGTGCCCGAACGGGGTATGGCCCAGGTCATGGGCGAGCGCGATCGCCTCGGTCAGGTCCTCGTTCAGGCGCAGCGCGCGGGCAATGGTGCGCGCGATCTGCGCGACCTCGAGGGTATGCGTCAGCCGCGTGCGATAATGGTCGGCCTCCGGGGCGATGAAGACCTGGGTCTTGTAGGTCAGCCGGCGGAAGCTCTTCGCGTGGATGACGCGATCCCGGTCGCGCTGGAAGGCGGTGCGGATGGGGCAGGGCTCCTCGAGGCGCTCCCGGCCCCGGCTGTCAACGCTTCGGGCCGCGAGGGGCGAGAGGGTCTGGGCTTCGAGTTGCTCTCGTTCTTCTCGTGGCGTTGCCATGGGTGGTGGCGCTCAGGCCTGCACGACCAGCGTGAAATCCGCCAGTCGCCGGAAGAGCTGGTTGATCTGCCAGCAGAGCGCAAGGCGATTGTTGCGAATCTTCTCGTCCTCGGCCATGACCAGGACGTCATCAAAGAAGCGGTCAATGGGCCCGCGGAGGGTGCCAAGCGTTCTGAAGAGGCCCTCGTAGTCCCTGGCCTCGGCCGCGCGCTCGACTTCGGGCAGCGCCCTCTGGTACGCCGACCAGAGCGCGCGTTCGCTGTCGTGCTCGAAGAGAACCGGGTTTACGTCGCCGCCCGCGAACCCCTTCACTATGTTGCTGACCCGAGTGGAGGCAATCACAGTCGGTAGGAAATCGGGCGACTCGGACACCTGCCGCAGGTCGCGAGCCCGCTCCGCACTCAGCCTGATGTCGTCCACGCCGACTGCCAGCGCGGCTGCGACCAGATCGTAGCGAATACCGTCGTCGCGCAGACTCGTCTCCAGGCGCTGCCCAAGGAACGCCAGCACATCGCCAACGATGTCACCCTTGGCCCGCTGCAGTTCGACCTGCTGCTCCAGCGCCGCGAGCGCCACCTCCACCAGCCGGCGGGACGAGACAGAGAGGTCGGCACCCAGCAGAACAGTGACTACGCCGGCGGCCTCCCGCCGCAGGCCGAAGGGGTCGGCAGAACCCGTGGGAACAACCCCGATAGCGAAGAGGGCCGCGATGGTGTCAAGTTTGTCGGCGACGGCCAGAAGCTGACCAACCGGTGTGCGAGGCATTTCGTCATCGGCGAAGCGTGGGCTGTAATGGTCGGCGATGGCCTGTGCGACTTCCTCGGATTCGGCCGGCTGGATTCGGAGGGCGTATTCCCCTCCCATTACCCCCTGGAGATTCGACAGTTCGGCCACCATCTCGGTGGTCAGATCCGCCTTACATAGCAGCGCGGCGCGATCGAGCGCGGCCTTCTCCTTGGGAGAGATGCCGAGTGCACCGGCCAGCGCGGCGGCAATGGCGCGAACCCGCTCCATCTTCTCGTACATGCTGCCCAGGTTCTCCTGGAACACCACGCCCTTCAGATCCTCCGCCCGGTCGGCCAGCGGCCGCTTCAGGTCCTGCCCGTAGAAGTAGCTCGCGTCAATCAGCTTCGCCCGCAGCACACTCTCCCAGCCGGCGACGACTGTCTCGAGATTGTCTTTCCCACCATCGCGAAATGCAATGAAGCAGGACATGAGCTGACCCGTCAGCGGGCGGTCCCAGAATCCCTTGCCTAGCTGCAGCTCCTCGCGAGACTCCCTCCTGGCTTCCTGCCCCTCCAGCGGGAAGTAGCTCTGGACGTGCTGCATTTCCTCCACCAGGACAGGGCGAGGCAGACGAAGGTAGGAGGGATCGAAGCGGCCGAGGGCGGCCGTCGGGAACTCAACCAGAAAGATCGTCTCCTCGAGGAGTGAGCCAGCCACGATCGGGGCACCGGCCTGCTCCGAGATCTCGCGCAGTTGCTTCTTTATCGCCGCCCTGCGTTTCTCGGGTTCCACGATCACGAACCGCTCCTCCAGCGCCCGCTCGTACTCCGCCGCGTGTTTCACCTCGAACATCCCGTCGGCGAGCGTGGGGTGGCCGCGGGTGAGGCGCCCGCTGGTCAGTCCGGCGAGCGAGAACGCGACCACCTCGTCATCCACCAGCGCCAGCAGCCAGCGGACCGGCCGGCCGAAGCGAAGCGTGCCTGCGCCCCAGCGCATGGACTTGGGGAAGGAGAGGCCGGTGATGAGGTCGGGCAGGAGCGCCGC
>Ga0315288_10007506_pt1 | contig 13815 bp, 6 predicted proteins | sample YL17G11_20_MG_FD_203454 | JGI IMG/M metagenome (GOLD analysis project Ga0315288, IMG submission 203454) | Sediment microbial communities from Yellowstone Lake, YNP, Wyoming, USA - YL17G11_20 | ecosystem: Environmental > Aquatic > Freshwater > Lake > Sediment | place: USA: Wyoming | collected...
GCTGGAAGGGCTGCCCGTTGCGCAGAATCTCCATCCGCGCCAGACCGCCAGTCGCCGCTCCCGATGACCACGCTTCGAGGCGCATCTCGTGAGGATGGCCGTCGGCCGGGTATGAGCTGCCCGGCGGTCGTCCATCCACCGACACCACCAGCAGCGGTCCCGTGGTCGCAAATGTTCGGCCTTGGGCCGCAGCGCGAGCCACCGCTGCGATAGAGAATCCGCCTTCCACGAACGTGTAGAGACGCGCTGCTCCTGGCACGGCCCCCTCAGGGCGGTCGAAACAGGCATCCGACGAGGCGGTGAGCGCCACGCGGTAGCCACGATTGAGCAACAGCGACCAGAGCTGGAAAGACTTCTGATTCGCCGCGAACTCGCCGGCGCCGGTGATGACGTCGAGCCCGTCGAACGTCGGACCCGCCAACACATCGAGGGGCAACTCAACCGCCATATTCGACACGCGCATCTTCTCCTGCCTGGGGTACCCGCCCTCGCCGCCCCACGGCCCGGTCCACCAACGCGCCGGATGCGTGTAGAAGACGGATCCGCCCTGCGCGTGGATCAATGCATGGGACTCGAAGTTGGCGAAGGACGGTTTCTGTGACTCATAGTCTCCGGCGCTGGCCTGGAGCAACAAGGCGATCACATCGCTTCCGGCTGGAGTGCGGCCGCGCAGGCCCAGGCTCCAACAATGTCCCAGGCATCGTCCGGCGTCGCCCTGGTAGTAGTTTTTCGGCGCCTCGAGGTTCCAGGTGAGCACGCAATCCGGGGTGGAACGGCGCGCCAGTTCCGCCTCGAGTCGCTCCGGTGTCGGATCATCCAGCGCCCACGCGTGACCCACCGAGAGATACTGGAGGTCCTCCGCCCGCGCCGCGAGCGCCACTTGGTCGAAGTCCGCTGCAACCGTTTTCTCCCCGTGAATCATGTGATCGTGGCTGTCCCCGGCAAACCAGCCGCGAGGGCGCAAATCCACCTGCCGCTCCAGGACCACCTCGATCCGGCTGACCTCACCGGCAGGGAGCTCGATCTGTCTTTCCACCGCCCTGACTTCCGGACCCCGGGTGACGCGAAGCCTCGTCGGGCCGGGCGGAAGGAGCTTCGTGAAAACGCCCGTGGACCGGAAGCCGCCGCGAAGGCCCTCCCCCTCCGTGACCGTCCGACCGGTTGCATCGACGATCGCCACGGTGCAGGCGACGGGTTGTCGCGTTTCCGCGCTGAGGATCGTTGCGCGCAGCTCTGCCTGGCGTCCGGACTCCCCCGGCCCCACACGGCCCTCCGGTGTCTCCGCGCAGAGCGATCGCGCCACGGGCATCAGGGCGAGCCAAAGTATGGCCGCGGCACAACCGATCCCGGCCCCGCGCCGGCAAACCCGTTGCCCCATGGATGGTGTCGCCAGAGCGGGGGACGCGGCTTTCACGGGTTTCAAAGTGACGATCACTCTAGGTGGCTGAAAGGGACCGTGCCGTCAGGTGGCCCCCTGTCCGGCATGGGCCTGCCCTCAAACTGCCGCCAGGGAAACGGTTAAGCGTTGGACCTGTCCGTCGCGCGCGAAGATCGAGCGGCTGGTGGCGGCATCCAAGCTCAGCTCGTCCAGATGTCTCTCCATGCCGTCCGCCCACCTGACCACCAGCCCAGTCTTCCGGGCCAGACGATAGATGACGGGGACCTGGCCGTAGGTGAACGCCAGGGACTTGGGGGGCAGGCGCAGCCGGCGCGGGACACCGGTGACATCGTAGTAGGCAAAGGAGGTGGCTTCCGACAGGAACTCCGTTGGCCGCAGCAGCAACGGCCGGAACGTAAGCCGTCCCTCGCGCACGCTGACCCCCAGCTCCCCGAGCCGACACAGAATGTCTTCCTTGACCTGACCGGTCAGGCCCGGCTGGCGGGCGCCCGCGTGAGCCGGAGTGTGCGAGTAGGGGTCCACCGGGAAGGCGCCGTACTCCTCCGGCGTCTTGTGGTCGCCGATGCCAGCGCGGATGTCGTAATAGGCCTTTGCCAGGTGCCGCAAGATGGCCGGGGAGGCGCCGGCACCCATGGCCCGGAAGTACGTCTCCTGCACCGCCAACAGGAGCTTGGAGACCATGTGCCAGTATATGGAACCGAGTCCTTCGTAGGCGAAGAACGTGCCGGAGCGTCCCGTGAAGGATTCGTGGTCGAAGAGGCGTTCGAAGAGGGCGAGCACCCCGGGGGATTCGCGCTGAACCAGGCGGGCATGCCGGGAGCGCGCCAGTCTGGCCAACGCCAGCTTGACCTCGCGGGCGTTGGCGAGAGAGCCGTTGAAATGGTAATGCCCCCGAACGTCCTGCTCCACCAGCGAGCGGTCGCCCTCCGCCAGGAGCGCGCGCAGGAGACGGGATCTCCGGACGTCCCGCGGCGGGAGGTTGTTCCGGTCGATGAACCGCGGCAGCTCGCGGTTCGGGTAGAGCAAGTAACTGTGCTGATCGGCGCGGTACATCGCGCTGTGTCGCAAGGCCACCAGGACCTCCACCGACTCCAGCGGGGTGAGGCGGCCGGAGCTGAGCGCGGCCACCTGGCCCTCCAGCATCTCGTAGAGCCGCCGGATCGGGAGCGCCTCGCGGCGGTCAAATCGGACGAGGTTGTAGGCGTGATAAAGCCGGTCGGGTCGTCGGTTGGCGGCGATGGCGTGGTCGGCCCACGCGAGAGCGGTGGTGAAGAAAGCGAGCAGCCGGGCTCCTTTGACCGCCGCCCGTTGTCCGGAGGGCCCGCGCCCGTACAGTCCCTGACGGTAGCGGCTCCCGGCGCGCCCCAGATCGTCGAGAACCCGCTTGCGATTGCGGTCGCTGAGGCGATGCGCCAGTAACGGGCGATGGTGCTCCAGGATTGCGCTAATCCGCTTGAGGTATTGGACGACCTCCACCGACAGGCTCACGGCTGTCCGTTCCAGCGGTGCAAAGACGTCCAGGCAGAAAGCAAGATAGCGGCGCAGGTAATAAAGCGTGACCATCGAGACGCCATTGCCCACCAGAGCATTGTTGGCGTCATTCCACTCCGGCCGCTGCGTGTTCAGCCAAATCCCGGCCTCAGGGATGAAGTTGGATAGTTTGGCCAGGAGGGAGACGACCAGTTTCTCGGTGAGGTTCACGAGCCGCACCTGGTCTTGTTCGTCCCACAGGAGCTTGCCGTCGGCGCCTTGGGCCTGGACGCGCTGCCGCACCAGGGCCTCGATCTCGGGGGCAAACCGGACGGTCTCCTTTGGGTCTTCCAGCAGGCGCTCGTAGGGTTGGAGCCGGTAGGGAACATTCGCGTAGGCGAAGAGGTCCCGGGTGAGCAACGCCTGCAGGGCAGCCGGCTCGTGCCGCTGGAAGATCTCCAGCAGTTTCAGCAGGTAGATCAACTGGTGGTCGCCCCAATAGCCGATGTGTGCCCACGGGTCCGCCGGGTCAATGACCTCCCAGTCAATACCCTCGCGCGTGATGCGATAGGGGTTGTAGCCGTCGGTCGTGGACGCGCTCACGAACCGGCCGATCATCCCGGAAACATAGCCCGGGAACGACCAGGCCAGAGCTTCCCAGTTCTGGAAAATGTCACGCCAGTTCCCCTCATAATTCAGGACGCGTGTCCCGTCGGCCCTGCGTGTGACGATGGAGAACCGGTTCCACGGGCGGCTGGGGTCGCCATGGCGCCGACTGAAGGTCAGAGGCAGATATTCCCGGCAGAGACGCTCGAGCTGTAGATCACCTGTCGCCGCCGCCCGCGTGACCAGGTCGGTGTAGTGCGTTCCGGGCTTGAGCCGCCGGAAGAAAGAGGCGTTCCGGGCGACGACGGCCCGGTTCGCGTGGGCGACGAAGGTCTGCAGGTCCGCGGGGTCCACGTGGTAGCCGTCGGCGAAAATTCCCCCGCGCATGACGTTGAAGAGGACGTTGCTGCTGTGGCGCACGTCCCTCAGCGGCTGAGCGGTTCGTTGCAGACCATCGGCGCTGGCCACGATCTGCTGCAGTTCCCGGGTGCCACAGTCGATGTCTGCCTCCACGAGCGCCCGCAGCCGCGCGGGTCGGCGCAGCAACTCGGACAGCTCGGCCACCTCCGAGGGCCCGCGGCCGACGTCGGCCACCAGCATCCACTCGACCGTTTCACCACGGCGGAGGGTCCGCTCGGCCTCGAGCCAATAGGCGCCGCGTTCCCCACGCACGTCGGTCTCCTCCCGGAGCGGCAAGCCCTGGCGGAAACGGTCCAGTTGCACCGAAGACAAGAGCCGCCGGCGTGGCGCCAGGCCCACCGACCAGACAGTCGTGGTGCGTAATGATTCCGCCGGCTCGGGGCGGTCCACCGGGATCGAACTGAGCCGGAACAGCGCCAGGCCCGTCTCCGGCAGCAACTCGTTCCGCTTGTAGGCGTCCAGCAGCGTGCTCTTGTCGAGCTGGAATTGGCTCCCCACGCCGCAGGGCATAAGATTCTGCACGCCGTCGAGCAGGCGAGCGCGGACGGCAGCGGTCCCCGTCTCGCACAGCCACGCCTTGCGAGCAAACCCGAACCGCTCGCTGTTGAACCAGCCATACCGGAACGTGAGGGCCAGATCCTCGTTGCACTCCTCGAAGATGAGCTTGTTGCCCCACGCGTTCTTGTACAGGTTCCGGCGCACGCGGTAGACGCCGGCGTAGCGCGACGAAAACGGTTCCCAAAGCTGGCGCCGGCCTTGCCGCTGCACCACCAGGACCGTTTTGCTGCCGGTGATCTCCCCCGCATCATGGATCTTGTCGTCGGTGTAATAAGGAAACAGCGCTTGGTCCGGATTGCCGCGTCCCGCGGTCAGCGCTCCGGTACTGGACAGGAACATCCAATGGTCTGAGGCGCTTACGAGGCTCAGGAAGAAGGGCCGCATCCGGTCGAAGTTGGCGATCTGGTAGAAGGGCTCGCCGTCCAGGAGAACCTGCGTGCCGCGCACGGGGTCTGCCGGGAAATGGAGCGGGTTCCTTCCGACGCACAGGTTGGCTTTCATGGGACGGGTCTTCATTGCGAGGGGGCCTCTTCTGGTTCGCCAGGCTCAACGCCACGCGGGCGGCGGGCTAGTCAGCCTTGTCGACCTGGAAGGGAATGTTCGCATGCGCGGCGTGGCCCTTCCCATCGAACGCGTAGACAAACAGGCGATACGCCCCGGGCCGCGCCGGCGCTTTCAGCGTGATCTGGCTCTGCTTCGGGTCGTCGATCAGGCCGGTCAGCGTCTTGGGCTTGGACTCGGCGTCGCCGCCCGTCTTGAGATCGGTACTTTCCTCCATGATCTCCCACCGATAGGTGACGGGGTCGTTATCCGCGTCGCGGATGTCCACCTTGGCCGTGCACGGCTGCCCCGCCTTCAAACGGACATTCTGGGGGGCCGTCTTGCCCTCCAGCCAGGTTCCCCCCAGGCGGGGACTGCGATTGGCGGGTCGGACCCCGTTCCAGAGGTAATGCATGACGTCGACGGCTTCCGTCTCTTCGCCCGATTCCAGGAACACACCGTACCAGGTGGGCGTGCGTTCCTGTTTCTGGCCCCAAAGGAAGACGTAGGAGCCGAGGCACTGCTTCTGATCCGGGCGGATGGCCGTCTCGTAGCGCTTGAGATAGAAATCCGCTTTCGCCGTGCTGTCATTCTCGATGGGTGCGCCCCATTCGGTCTTGCCCACCTCCCAGTGCCCGGTCGCCCCCCACTCGGTGACGATGTACGGGCCCGTCCAGTTCGATTCCTTGAGGTACTTCGGCAGGTTGATGATGTCCGCGTACATCTGGATGCCAATGAGGTCCAGGTCCGGCGCCCGGGCCTTGAGGTCGCGAATCATGTCCGGGCTGATCCCGGCGAGCATGGTCATGGTCGGGTGGTTGGGGTCGATCTGGTGGATCATCTTGGAGATGGCGTTGACGGCGTCCCAGACCTTCGGGTTCTTGGCGTTCAGGTTGAGTTCATTGCCGATGCCCCAGAGCAGCAGCGCCGGGTGGTCCTTGAGCTTGAGCACCTGGCCTTTGATGTCCGCCAGTTGCGCGGCCACCGCCGCCGGGTCGTCGTAGTTGAAGCCGTGGCGCTCGCGCGCCACCTCCAGCCCCATGGTCACGAAGAGGCCGTTCCTCAGCGCCCGATCCAGCACCTGCTGGCCGCTGTCCTGGCCGTTTTCCATCCGCCAGGTGCGGAACGAATTGCCCTCGTGCTCCGCCAACTTCTCCTGGTTCCCAAACTCGAGCCCGGCCCCCTTGATGTAGAAGGGCTGGCCGTCGACATACAGCTGGTAGCGGTCGCCGGTCTTGCGAATTTCCACCTTCACGGGTCCACCCGGACGCGGCTTCGGAGCCGCCGTAGCGGGGGACAGAGGCGCCGGCCCAAGGCCGACCAGCACCGCCAGCGCGATGAGGAGTTGAGCCTTCTCTGCAAACGTGCGATTTGTTTTCATCGGATGATTCCTGGTTTGACGGTTTACGGGAGTGTAGCGCGACCTAGTGCCGCATCAAGATGCCTTCCAATTCCTCCAACGATTTGCCCTTGGTCTCCGGGATGAAGAGCAGAATGAAAACGAGGGCCGCCGCCGCCATCAGGCCGTAGCCCAGGAACGTGCCCGCCGAGCCGAAATGCGACAGTTCCCAGGGAAAAATGAACGTGACGCTGGCACTGATTGCCGAGTTCCAGAAGCCGACCAGGGACATGGCGACGCCCCGGTACTGGTTCGGGAAGATCTCCGACAGGAGCACCCACATCACCGGCCCCAGGGAGATCGCAAACGACGCCACAAACCCGACGATCGCGGCCAGGACCAGCGTGGCGCGGATGTTCAAACCGGCCGTCACCAGTGCATCCTTGTGGGTCTTCAGCCGCTCTGCCCCGAGGGTCTTTTCGAGATTCGAGAGGAATTCTTTCTCGGTGCGAAACACGGGCTTCTCCGCGGCTTTCAGGTCCGTGACCAACCCGGCGGGCACCTTATTGTTCTGCAGTGCGACAAACGACTTCTCGGTGATCTGGTAGCTGGCGTCGTGAAAGGCCCAACTGCAGGTCAGCAGCGACACCGCCATGCCTGCGGCGCCGATCAGCAGCAGTGGCTTCCGGCCCAGGCGGTCCACAAACCGGATGGCCACGAAAGTCATTCCCAGGTTCACCAAGCCGACCAGCACCGCCTGCCGGAAGGCGGCATTGGTCCCGCCGCCCGCCTGCACGAAGATCGTGGGCAGGTAATAGAAGATCGCGTTGATGCCGGTGATCTGCTGGAAGAACGCGATGGCCAACGCGATGAACATGATGAACCGCATTCGCGGGCCGAACACGCCGCTCACCCGGACCTCCGGCGCCCGCTCGGCGAAGCTTTGCCGGATCCGCCCCAGTTCCTCCTCCGCCTGCACCAGTCCGCCGGCTTTTACCAGGATCTCCTTGGCCTGCTCCACCTCGCCCCGGCCATACAACCACCGCGGGCTTTCGGGCACCGCAAACAGCAGGAAGAAATAAAGGACCGCGGGCACGGCATCCATGCCCAGCATCCAGCGCCAGTTGTTCTCGCCCACGTCCAGGAGGAAGTAGTTCGAGAAAAACGAGGCCGAAATGCCGAGCACGATCATGAGCTGGTTCAGCGAAACCAGGCTCCCGCGGTACTTCGGCGGCGAGATTTCCGCAATGTAGACCGGCGCAATCAGGATCGCGCCCCCCACCGCGATCCCGCCCAGCACCCGGGCTGCGACAAACAGGCTGAAGTTGGTGGTCAGCGCGGAAGCCAGCGCCGACGCCGTGAAGAACACGGCAGTCGTGATCAGCACCTTCTTCCGGCCAAACCGGTCGCTGAAAAAGCCCGCCACGGCCGTGCCGGCCAGCACGCCCCAGCCCAGGCAACTCACCGCCAGGCCGAGCAGGAAATCACCCCGATCCCCGGTCAACTGGAAATACTTCTGGATGAACGGTACCGCGCCGGAAATCACCGTCGCGTCGAAACCCCAGACGAATCCCCCGAGCGCAACCGTCAGGGCAACCAGGATCATGTAACGTTTGCTGTGTGTCATAGTGTGTTGGATGCGTGGTTAGGACCGATCCATTTGTCGTCGAAGCGTCCGCGGGTGGCCAACCGCCATGGGATTGGCTCCGCCGGCGGGGACGGAATGGTGGGGCGGTTCGGCCATCTGGCGTGTGGGCGTGGTGGTGTTTGTTTCGGAATCAGTTTGTTGGCCACCCTTTTCAAGTCCGCCATCGGTGTCAACCCGAAAGAAATGCCCCGCGGGGGCCGTGGGACCGCTACCATCGTCGCGGGTTGGGGGGCAAGCTCAACAGCGTTCCGAATCTCCCTGTCTGCCGCGCTGACTTCCTTTCCGTTCTGGCACCGGCGCCAAGTCGTTCCGCCTCAGCACCTCGCCCACGGTCTGTTGGCTGACTTCGTGTCCCGGATTGCTCGGGGGCCTCCAGCGATCCCATCGCAGACTTCTCCCTTCAGGGTCGCAACAAGAGAGCATCCTGACCCGCCCGGGGAGGCGGGCCGACCAGGAATTCGATCCAGCGCATCCATTCCTCCAGATCCAAACCACCGTCTCGGTTATTGTCGCGGCGATCGAACGCGCTGCCCCCGGCTTGTTGCGCTTCTTCAAGCGTGACGACGCCGTTTCGAGCGACATCCCATTCCTTGAGGAGGCGTGGCGCCAGCATCTGTCCTGGAGCATTCGCGCGGTTCGGTGGGGAATCCAGCGGTTTTGCAGCACCGGGTTGATCTGCCGGCCGACGATTCTGAGGGGGCGGTGGGAGCGACGCCTGGAGCCATTCGCTCAACTCGGCTTCGTCGACCTTGCCGTTGGCGTCAGAGTCGATCTTGGTGAAGCCTTGCCGGATGAAGCTGGCCAGTTCAGTGCGGTTCACCAATCGATCCTGGTTGGTGTCGGCGGCTTGAAACAACCGCGGGCCGACCGCCCCGGCGAGTCCCATGCCGGCTGGCCCGTTGCGCCCACCCGGCCCTCCGGGGCGTCCCGGGCTGAAGGTCAGCGCGGTGCCTGGGATCTGGCCTTCGAGCTGTGCCTGCAGGGATTCCGCCCGGCCAGCAATCCAGTTCTTCAATGACGGTCCGCGGTCCCACCCTGCAGGTCCTCGCCCGCCCGGCCGTTGCGCTCCACGCGGAGCCTCCGCCTCCCCATCCCGCGCCTCAACGCCACCCACGGCGCGCGCAAACTCCTCAGGGGTATACAGCGCGTCACCGGGGATCGCGTCGCGGATCAGCGTCACGATGGCGTCCACCTGCGCGTGGAGTCGCGCGGGCTGGAAGAAGTGTTCGAGGATTTGCTGCACATGACGCCGGTAGGCCGCGGCGTTTTCAGGTTCGGCCATGACCTTCTCGATGAGCGGGTTCGCGCTCACGTTCGGCGGCATGAACCGGCCCTGCATTTGGTCCGTCGGTGTGCCCACCATGGGGAATTTCCCGAACGCGTGGTTCAGGTCCCAGGGAATGAAGCGGAACCGGTTCGAGCGCGGGTCGAGGTGGAGATAGTAATTGTGCCCGACGGCCAGGTAGCTATCGTAATTCGCCAGCACGACATTGGCCGCGAGGAAGCGCAGGAACGCATCCACCTCCAGGAAGGAGCCGATTTCGCGGTGAAACGTCGCAGCGTCGGCCTCACGGACCAGGCGCGCGAAGGCCATGAGCCGGGCCTTCTCGTCCGCCGAGGCGTTGGATTTGGGATCGTAGGCGGTCTGGTACGCGCTCCAGACGTTACCAAGGTAAGGGACGCCAGTGGCCGTTTCCGGCTTGAGCAGCAGGCCCTTCGAGGTCCCCAACTGCTTCTCGAGCCACCGCTCATCCACCTGTTCGATCGCGGTGTAGAGGCCCAGGTAGCGCCGATCGAAGCGGGCAGGAACCGTCAGGTAAACACGCACGAAGGCGGTGCGTGGAGCCGGAATCCCGGCCCGGCGGAAGAGATCGTAGGCGATCGCTTCCTGCATCTGCGTGGCGTCCATCGTGTTGTTGTTCAGATTGAGCTTGGTCAGACCGAGGAAGCGTTGTCCCTTGACCAGATCATTGAAGTCCAGCTTCAGGGAGCGCTTCAGGGAATCGCCGGCGAAGTTGAACGAAGAATTCCCCTTGTAACGCACGGATACACCCGTCCAGCGGTGGCCTTCCCATTCGAGCTCGCCTGGAACCTCGGGATAATCCCGCTCCATGCGTCCGGGACCGCGCGGCCCCATGCTGCCCTCCGGTCTGACCGGTTCCATGGCGGTCCAGTGGGCGGCCTCGAGGATCAGGTGCATCGTCCATAACCGGTCGAGACCGAAGAACCGAGCCGCCTCATCGGGGGGCTTGGACGATGTCTCAGGCGCGGCCTCCTCGCCGCACGCCAGCACGCAGGCCAGCAGCACGAGACCCGCTCCAGGGATGACCCGCTTGAGGTCACTTCCGATGCCGAGGGCGGTGTGACGGCACTTTCGGGTGTGGAGAGCTGGGTTCTGCTTCATACGACTGGCGGCTGATTCAGGAAGCGTGTTTCACCAACGCGCGCCCCGCCGGGAGGATCTCCACGGTCTCGAGGGCGAGAAGCCGTTCCAAGAGACGTTCCAGGTAGGTGGCGCGGATCGGGCCCCAGCCTTCGTCATCCAGGCCGTGCGTGTTGAAGATGAGCCAACCGGACTCTCGCGCCAGCAGGTTCTCGATCTCGCGGTCGATGGCCGCCTCGCAGTTGCCTGGGCCGAAGCTGGTGCAGGTCAGCTTCGCCTGGCCCGGGCGCGGTCGCGGGTTGATCGCTCCGCCGCCGGTCCTGAACGCCCGCACCTGGGTCGGCAGCCAGCGCTCCAGCTCGGGCGTGGAGGCATTGTACGGAAAGTTGAAGATTGCCTGTTTCGGGTCGAAGCCTTCCAGCTTCTCGGAAAACACCCCGAGGCATCGCCGGACCAGCTCCTGCGCCTCTTCGAGCGGGAGCTTCTGCAAGTTCTCATGGCGGTATCCGTGAGGCATGACTTCGTGGCCCCGACGCTTCAACTCATTCCACAGGGCGAAATCGCCCAGGGGCGACTTCTGGATGTAAGCGTCCTCGGGGAGACCGGCGGCAACGATGTTCAGGCAGGCCGACAGCTTGTGCTTTTCGTAGATCTCAGCCGTTCGCGTGAACGATTTCTTGAAGCCGTCGTCGAAGCTGAGCGTGACGAGGTGTGATTTCATGGTGGCAGCCGCTTTCTCAGCCAGCAGATGGCCCGGGACGGCGAGGGCTGCGGAGGCAGCCCCCACCGCTTTCAGAAACGTTCGACGGGAATTGTTCATAGGCGAAGGCTTGGTCACAGTGCTCGTTACGCTGTTCAACGGATCACTTCGAGGACAGCCTCGGTCCATTCGTGGAATTCCGCGCCTTCCCAGCCCACATCCGCGACGATCACGCCGAGGCCAGGCGCCCCGTCGCCGGGCACCTGCACGGTCGTCTGGAGCGTGCCGTCGGCGTGCGGCGCGATGCGGACCGATTCGACACCGGTCACTCGGAAGCCTTCCGGGGCGTGGGCCACCGCTCGGAAGGTCCGTTCGCGTGGCGAGTGGTTCGTGATCCGCAATGCGAACTGCACAGATTTGCCGGGACGCGCGGTCATCCAATACGGATGCAGGACCGCCCAGCTTTCGTCCAGACCGTAATTGGGATCATCGAAGGGTAGCAGCTCGGTCAGCAAAGGAATCCGTCGCCGCAGCGTCTCCCGCATCTGCGACACCTGCGCCGGGGAAAATCGGAACGCGGGCTCAACATGTTGATTGAGGATCAGGCATCCCGCCGGCAACTTCTCGAGTTGATCGAGGCAACGGAAAAAACCCTCTCCTTCGCGCAGAAAGTTCCGGTTCTGCAGGCAGTAATCATCGATGCCCGAGGGCGTGAACGAGTCGCCCGCGAAAAACGCGGACCAGCCTCCGTCCCGTGCGGCCAGCAGGGCATTGTGATGAAGCGTCTGGCCGGGGTAATCGAAGATCGTGAGCTGGTACTCCTTCCACCGCCAAGTGTCGCGGTCTCGGTGCTTCGCGGTGACCGTTGTCGGATTCTTGGTGAGGCAAGGCAACCGGTAATCACCCGGCCGCTCGATCAAATCAACCAGGCTGCCGCAGGCATGGACCTTCGCGCCAAACTCCGAGACCAGCGCTGGCAAGGCGTCCGTGTGGTCGTCATGGTAATGCGTCACGAAGACGTGCTCGACCGAGGTCAGCTTCCCGGCGGCGCGCAACTTCCGCAACTCGTCGATGATCCCGGTCCCGCCGCAGTCCACCAGGAACCCCGACCGGTCGGCCGCCAGAATCAGTCGCGAATTCGAGATGGGGATGATCGCTTCGGGCAGCGGCAGGGTTTCCGCCATCGCCATCCAATCGAGCCGGGCATCCGACCCGAGAACGCGCCGGGCCTTGGCCCGGATATGATCGTCTTTGAAGTACCATCGCAGCGCATCGATCGAGAGGTAGTTGGCATAGACGGCGCGAATACGACTTTGCAGACGGGCAATGGCGGCAGTCGGATCGCGGATCACGGGCCCGCGGAGAGGCACCAGCAAGTCCGGCTTTTCGGCGGCGACACGGTCGAGGCTCGCCATCAGTTCGCCCAGACGCCCCGCCCAACCATGGTACCCGCCGATCTTCGCGTCCGGGATGGCGTCCTGCAGGCTGAACAAATCCTGGAGCTTTCCGTCGTCACGGATCAAGTCGCCCGTGAACGCAACCTTCTTGCCCTCGAGTTCGACCAGATAACTCACCGCGCCCCGTGTGTAGCCTGGCGTGTCGAACACCCGGATCGAAAGATCGCCCCAGGCGATGGTGTCGCCCGCCTTGACCGTGCGGCTCACGGGGATCGGCTCGACCGGGACCTTCGTGGTTTGCTGGGCATAGTCGTGGAACCGTTTCTCGCGCAGCTCAGCCCAGAACTTCTCGGGATGGTTCAGGAGATCCGCTTCCCGCTCCGGGGCGACAATCTTCGCGCCTTGTCGCGCCAGGCCACGCGCCGCCCAAGTGACGTCCCGGCGCGCCTGCGTCAGGAGGACGGTATCGGGCGTTGGACGCTGGCCGGAGGGGTCGCCGTACACGACGAGAGATTTGCCATCCCGCTTGATAAAGGCGCCGTTCACCGGGCCGGGAATGAACCGGAGTCCCGGTGGAAGCGGTTCGCCGGCACGAATGATTCCGCCGATCAGAATGAGAAGGGTGAAGCCCAACCAAAGCATCGGCAGAGCGAGCGGTACGGGCGTGGGACGAGCGATGGCAAGTTGCTTTGCGGGCACAGTCCGATGGTGTCTGAAACTGGCCGGGCGCGCAAGACGGACAGGAACCCTACCGCCGGGCCACGGAGCGAGGGCGGCCAGGAAAACACCAAGCCCGGGTTTTCCCTTCGAGCGCATATGCCGAATGGAGTCTGGTCTTGTCTTCAGGCAGTCGCATGGTACCGACTGTCGCCTGCCCCGCGAAGTAGGGAAATCCCCTACTGGAGATCGCCGCCGTCATCGTTGCGCGATTGAAGGCGCATTTAGAAGGGTGCCGCAACAGATGCCGCGTGCGCTTCCCGGAGGTCCAATCGGCTGCGGGCATTGGCCTGGTCCAACAGCGATTCAGGGATAAAATCGTCATATTTCTCCACCGCTTTCACTGGCAGCAACCGCGCGAGGGCGAGGGCGTCCCGCTCCGATGCTGGGATCTGGCGAAGATGTTCCCGGAAGATTCCCAGCGAAGGCAGTTGGTAGGTGATTGAGAGGCGATCTGTCTCGTGGATGATCTTCGTCGACTTGGCGAGGAGCGACAAGGTCAGCAGCGCTCGCGTGCCCACCCACGGAAACCACTGGATGCCTTGCCGGCCAACGACGACGTCTCTCTCCGCCAACCCGGCTGTGCCGGCCGTGCGACGGGCGGCGCGCAGAAGCAGTTTGCTGCTTTGATCGAGATA
>Ga0315288_10007507_pt1 | contig 13815 bp, 19 predicted proteins | sample YL17G11_20_MG_FD_203454 | JGI IMG/M metagenome (GOLD analysis project Ga0315288, IMG submission 203454) | Sediment microbial communities from Yellowstone Lake, YNP, Wyoming, USA - YL17G11_20 | ecosystem: Environmental > Aquatic > Freshwater > Lake > Sediment | place: USA: Wyoming | collected...
ATACTTGCCGCTGGAAAGAAAACATTGTTTCAGGTTCCGGTAGGACTCTTCGGCTGATATTGCGCCAGATTCATTTATCCTTGGGTTATCGAACATCCGGGACCCTTCCGAAAAGCTTTTCTTGCAAAGGCCCCTGGCGCATACCAGGATCGCGCGCCATATCTTAATATTAAAAAGTTTTGCATCCCATAGGTCAGCATATGACAAATCGCATTCGGTCAAATTGGCCCCGCTCAAGTCCGCATTCCAAAGCCGCGCGTGTGCAAGCGTCGCCTTTGTGAGGTCTGCGCCCTTGAAATTGCAATGAGTGAGATAGCAATCCGATAAGTTCGTCCCTATTAAATCGGCGCTGTCGAGATTGACATCGAAAAGGTGCGACCCCGAAATGTCCGCCTGAGATAGGTTTACTTTGGAAAGGTCCACTTTTTCTAAATGTACTTTTCTGAGCACGGCCTTCTTCAGATTGCATCCGCTTAAATCCTTTTTGTCGTTCAGCGCCTCAGTCAACTTTCTTGAGTAACCGTCTTTATCCTGGAGGTGGTCCCAGCAAAATTCCGATAAGCCTAGAGGCGGCTCATTGCACCCTTTGTATTTACATTCCATATCGTACCTATTTTTAATCTTTTGAATTTTCGGGCGGCGAAATCCAGCCTTACAGCGGTTCGGCCCTGTGGGTTATGTTTTTGTCTATGAAATCTACTATAGATTTCTCTTTTTCGGTATTGAGATGGGTGAACGCCACACCCATGCCCGGATAGTAATGTGACTGGAGTTCTTTGTCAGACAGCCATACGACCCTGCCGCTGGCTTCCAGCGCAGCGGGCGTGTTCGGTATGCTAAATTCTAAATCCAACGGACTGTTGATCGGAAAGGTGTACGGCGAGTAAATATAAAGCCCGGCAGCGCTTACGTTCAGTACCCTCCCGTCGAAAATCTTGGGTTTTCTCTGACTGCCTACTATCCTGTACTTAACATTCAGGTGGATGTCCAGCCGCTGGAACTTCCTCCTCAAGTGCAACTTATCCGCTGCGGCCTCGTAAAAACTGTTCACCGCCTCTTCTTCATCAGTATAATATTCGAACACATAGTCAAGTTTTACGACCTTGAAAAGTTCTATAACGGGAAGGGGGACCCGCAAAAACCTGAGCTTCCCTTTATGGTTTATGGTATTTTTATATGCGATAGCTAATATGGAAAGGCCGTTGTAGTCCACGATGTCGACATTTTCCAGGTTTAAGATTATATTCACCTTCCCGCTGTTGGCAAGCCAGCCGACCGTCTCTATTATGTCCGACGAATTAATATCTATATGTCCGTCAATATCTAAGATATTTACGTTATTTACTTCTCTTATCCTAATAGCCATAAGCGGTTTTCATTTATGGTTGCCTGAAAAAAAATGTACTTGCTCCTCTGCCCATACGATTTACATCTTTTCCCACGCCAGAAAGCGTTTCCCCGCAACCTAGCAGGACAGCGCAAATAGACAAAAATAAAAATGCTAAAATAACCTTTCTCATGTATCGCCTCCCGTCTTATTTCATAAGACCTTGCGGATCTTGCGGTTCCCCGTTTTTTCGTATCTCAAAATGTAGGTGCGTTTGAATATATTTGCTTGAGGCGTTCCCCGTCTTCCCCACGAAACCTATCAGGTCGCTTTTATGGACCTTTTGTATAGGATTGATTCCCCAATTGGACAGGTGGCCGTAGAACGATTGAAATCCGTCAGGATGGTATATCATAACGTATTTCCCGTATCCCGTGGGGACATTCCCGCAAAATGCGATCCCGCTCCTGGCCGCGTAAACCGGCGTGCCTAACGGAGCCTCTATATCTAAACCTGAATGGGACCGGCCATTCCTCCTTTTAGCGCCGAATTCCCCGTCCCCTAAAGCGTCACTTCGTATCGCGATCTTTTTAGACTCAAGTCGTATAGGATTGACGAAATATGGCTCACTGATCTTGTAAATAACCAGCGATACAGGATCGTATAATAGAACTGTGATCAATGCCGTTACGGGCACTGATATAAAAAATAAAAACCGCCACTTCATAATGTATTATTATACCTTGCAGAAAAAGCCATATCTCTTTTTAAAAAAATATGGCTCTCTCCCTATTAAATCCACTATTGCCTTTGAAGTATGTTGAAATCTTTGCGAAGCTAAAAAGATCCTTTATTTAGTGCCAGTCTGTGTTGTTTCCTCTTTTGCTGCCTCGGAGGGAATGGCTACAGTTCCTTCTACCGCATTCTTTGTCATCTCGGCCGTGCCTGTTATCGGCTCAGTAACCAGATCTTTAGTCTTAGCAACGTCACCCGAAGTTACCTGCCCGACGGTCTTGACCTCATTGGTAACAATATTGGTTCCTTTTAAGGCAGTGTCACTAACAACGCCAGCGGACTTTTCTGTCACATTGGCAGGATAACTAAATAGCCTCTGCCAGAAATTTTTCATCTTCGTTCCCAGGCTTTCCTTTTCCGCCGCGTAAGAAACCGCTGTCAGCATTACGCATAATGCTAATATTATGCATATTACACCGATCGTCCTTTTAAACATATTCTCCTCCTTTTAAAACTCGCCTTACTATACTATAAACTTTAAAAAGTTTCAAGCAAAATGCGTGCTGGTCGGGTCGCGGGATAAAAATTATCCGAAAAATACCATGCGTATCGAGACAAAAAACAATATTATGCCAAATGTCTTTTTTAACAAGGCGTCCGGCACATATTGAACTAGAATTGCGCCTATAAGTCCTCCGACAACAAAGCCGCAAGCCAAAAAGGCCGCCATGCCGATCTTAACATTTCCGCCTTGGTAATATTTAATAGCGGCAATTAGAGTTATGGGCGGCACCATCATGGCTAGGGATGTGCCCTGGGCTTGATGCTGGGAAAGGCCATAAGCGTAAATTAAGATTGGAATTATAATAAGTCCGCCGCCTAAGCCCAAAAACCCCGAAACGATGCCTGTGATTAACCCTGTCATTATATACGATAGATTCATAATCTCCGTCCCTCCCCGGCCCTTTACTTCAACAAGCCCATGATGAGCTGATTTATCGTCTTGCCATCTGCCTTACCCCGCGCCTTTTCCATAACGACCTTCATCACTTTTCCCATATCGGCCTTGGTAATGGCGCCGGTAGTGGATATGGCGTCTTTGACGACGCTTATCAGTTCATCTTCGCTCATCTGATTCGGCATATAAACCTCTAGGATCTTGAGCTCCTTCGCCTCCTTGTCCACCAGGTCCTGCCTGGAGCCTTTCATAAACTGCTCTATCGACTCCTTATGCTGCTTTATATGCCTTTGTATCGTTTGCAGGACATCGGGGTCTGCGACTTCCTTTACATTTTTCTTTATTGCGACCATTTTAACGTCGGAGACGAGCATCCTAAGCACAGACAACTTTACCGAATCGCCTTCCTTTAAGGCAGCCTTCATGTCATCTTCTAATTTCTGGCATAAGCCCATAATTACACTGCCCCCTTTACTATTTACTTTTTAGTGATAGTTTACAATAGGAAGGTATTGGAAGCTTCTAACTAGGATACCTTTACGACCTTTGTTGCTTGCTCGCCTTTCGGACCATTTACGATTTCGAACTCAACCTTATCCCCTTCTTTCAAGGTCTTATAGCCTTCTCCCTCGATAGCGGAATGGTGCACAAATACATCCTTGCCGGTTTCGGCGATTATAAAACCAAATCCCTTTTTGTCGTTGAACCATTTTACCGTACCCTGTGTCATTAACCTTTCACCCCCTTTTCATGCCTTTTATAAAAAAAGCCATCGGAAGCTTTACGAAAGCCTCAGATGGCAACCTGCGTTAATCTGATAATTTATTTTGCACTAAAAAGCTCACCTAATAATTATAGTAAATATATCATATCGTCTATCTTTTGTCAAGTTTTTTATCTCATATGGGAAACTTACCGATTAGATTCTTTTTGCAGTCTTTGATAAGGTGGGTTTCTTCTTTAATAGTAATTTTTGAATAGGATTGAGATGGTCTACTATAAGGACCCCTGATAAATGGTCTATTTCATGCTGTATGGCTCTTGCTAAAAGGCCTTCTGCCCTAAGTTGTATAACCTCCCCTTCTTCGTTCAAAAAATTAACATGGACTGTTTTTGCCCTTTTGACTTTTACCGTAACTTCCGGGACGCTAAGGCAACCTTCTTCCTGTGTTTCCTGCCCATCCTTTTTGACTATAACAGGATTTATCAATTTTATCAAGCCATCCCCAACGTCTATAACCGCCAACTGTCTGTCTATGCCGACCTGAACGGCGGCCAGGCCCACGCCCTGGTTTAGATACATAGTCTCAGCCATATCGGCAAGCACCTTCTTTTCTTTATCGCTTACCTTGTCTACTTTCGCAGCTTTTTTGCGCAAGATAGAATCTGGAATTTTTCTGATCTTTAAATCCGCCATCTCTATTTTACCGGCCTATTCTTTGCATCGACCCGCACGACTTTCATCTTGATGTCTCGCGCGGCCTTGTCCTCTATCATGCCATATGAAAAGATTATGATCAGATCTCCTATTTTTCCCAAATGAGCTGCGGCGCCGTACAATCCGATCGCGCCAGAGCCCATCTTTTCCTCTATTGCGTACGTTTCGAAGCGGGCGCCGTTGTTGATATTGACAACTTGAACTATCTCGCCAGGATAGATATTTGCCGCTTTCATCAAGCCCTTGTCAATGCCCAGGCTCCCTTCGTAGTGAAGGTTTACCTTCGTAATCGTCGCCCTGTGTATCTTGGATTTGCACATAATTCTAAGCATATTATTATATCCCCTTAAAATCTTTGATAAAGCTCTCTATGGCTCTGTCGTATGTCTTCTCTTTAGCTTTGCTAAATACGCATGCCGGGAGCTGCTTCATAGGAAGATGGTATCTGAGGCATTCGCAGCAGATACCTTTTCTTGAGCAGGGTTCATACGTGCAGGTGCAATAGGTCTTATTGTTAGGTTGATTCTGGCACTTCATTCGCTGATATCGGTGAGATTCTTTCCGTCAAAATATAGTTTTTGGGTCTTAGAAAGATAGCCCGCATCTACTGGTATGGCGCCGTATTGTGCCCTGTATACCCACATCTCTCTAGGCCCTTGCCACCTCGTTTTATCTTCCACCATCTTAATGTCATCCGGTTTGCCCCACAAAGATTCGACTTGCTGCTTCGTCATCCCTATCTTTATAGATTCTGTCCCAAAGGGTTTCTTCAAAACATCATTGGGTGTAGGCACGCTTAAAGCTGCGCACCCAACGATCAGGCTAAGCACAATGAGACAAAAGAAAATGGCCACTGTAGTACTAGCTGGCGTGAGCTTTCTTGTTTGCATGTTTTGTATCCTCCGGTAAATTATATATAAGATCGCATAAAAACTTTAAAAAGGTGTTTTTATTATCCTCTTCGATTTCGTTTAACTCTATGCCAACGTCAAATGGCGCGCGGTCTTCCAAGGAGAGTTTTTTCTTCCACACAACCCGTCCTTTCGCGTGTATGGCGCTAGGTATGTTAGGAATGTTTAATTTCAGCTCTACCAGGTCGGATTCCTTTATGACCTTATCGTGTATTATAAATCTAAGCCCATCGGCGGATATGTCTTTGGTGGCAGTGTTATGTATCTTGTTGTTGCCGGATATGGCGTAGGACATATCTATCGGCACCGACAACCGTATATATCTCCTTCTTTCAGCAAATTTCCTCATGGCAAAATCCTTTTATCAGATAAGATATATAACATATAAGGGTTTTATAGTCAATCTAATTCCGTAACCCCTTGATCCTAAAGCCGGTTAGTTTAAAAAAAGCCGCGCGATAAATAAAAAGCAGGGTTATCGTTATGATTAATAACCCTGCCGCAATAAAGAATCCAATCAATTCTATTTAATTTGTGTTTTGAGTTCGTCCGGCTTTACTGGAGTTTTATCATAGTCCGCTATCGGGAACGAAATCACGTCAGCCATTCCGGAAACCGTCCTGGGGAACGCCTTACCGACTCCTTTTAAGGTCCCGCCGGTTAACCCCCAGAATGGGTTTTTAGAATCCCTTGTGACCTGAATTATTGACCTCGGTATCTCAGTCCAGCCAAACAATATATTTTTTATTCCTCTTTCAGCCTTCATGCCGGGTTTATGTTGTAATGCATCTTTTGTGCCAGCCTTGGGTGCCGCACTGCCTTTATTGTCAGGTGTAAAATTCGTGGTTTTTGCGTCGCCAGCGTACGAAATCCCAGCTATAAATACAACAATCAAGATTATGATGCCAATTTTTAAATATTTCATCTTATACACTCACCTCCTCTATTATAGTTTACAGAAGTATATCATAACTTACAAGCAAAGTCAAATCTATTTTCTTTGTCGTGAATTTTTAACGCGTGTTTTCCGAACCTTTTATAGCGAAAGGAGTTGGGTTCATTTGAGCAGGCGCTTCTACGGCCTGCTGGGAGGGCGAGGCCGCTTTAACAAGATTATTATTAAGCCAGTTTTTCATATTTTCCAAAACCTCTTTATCTGCCTCGTAGTGTATCCTATGTATGCCGTCATTGATCTTTTTACCAAAAAACCGACCCAGATATCCATAATATGTCAAAACGCGGCTTGAGTTGCCGCTATCCTCCAGGGCCTTGTCCAGCGTTGAAGCATATTCCATAACGCTATCTTCGTCTTCCTTGCCTTGTAATATAAAAACAGGTATCTTGGTCTGTTTGACGATGTCCATAGGATTTTCGGCTAACTCATCCTTCATCTTTTTAACAAAACATAGTTTCCATAATATATACGCCCAATTATGTTTTGAATTTTTAACTTTGTACTCGGTCTCCTGACGACATTTTATCGCTAGCTTTAGGTAGTCCTCGCTCCACTTATAAAGCGCGGCTAGTCTCGTAAGGGCTTCGATATGTTCGTCGCCAGGTCCTAGATATATAGATGGCGCCATAATAATAAGCGCCCTTACGATGTCTTTATCGGTCGCTGCGTTCAGGGCGTATAGCGCACCTTCGGAGTGGCTGATAATGGCGATATTTTTAAGGTCTACTTCCGGCTGACCAGCTAAATAGTCGAGCGCCGCACTCACGTCTTTAATCTCATCACTATTCGTATGCGATGAGGCGTCGCCTCCGCTGGCGCCTACCCCGCGCTTATCGAACCTCAATACACAAAATCCGTTTCTCGACAGATAGTCTGCGATGCACTCAAAAAAACCTTGATATTGTCTGTTTTGGGGGCCGTCGCCCCACACTAAAAGCACGGCCGGAGATTTGCCTTCTCTTTTCGGGATTGTCAGCGTACCGGACAACAGCACTTTCTTGCCGGCGAAAGTTATATTTTTTGATATGTAGTCACCGCTGTCTAATACAAACTCTTTAGCCTCTAGTTCTCTAGGCGAAAAGCTCCTGGTGATCCTGAGCCCTTCTTCCGGTATCTCTATCTTGATAAGGCTCCTGTCAGATTTTGCTACCCATATGCATACTTGCGGGTAATTCTTCATTTTAAGCAGCAGGTTCTCCGTTTTTATCTTCCTTGATTCTATCTTTAAGTATTCGTCTTTTATGGATGTCAAGGAAATGGATTTCTTCATAGGCGGCAAAGGTGATGGCGAAGAACATACCAATACATTAAAGCCCTGGGACCTTCCTTTCTGGAAATCGTAGTTTTTTAATAATGGCAGGTATGTTAAAGGGGATTCTTTCTCGAAAATGAAAACAGCTCGTTTTATCGGTATGTTCTCCAGATAAGCAAATTCCGAGTCAAATCTGACAAGGAAAGATGCTGCATTTTTGACCTTTTCAATGTAAAGAAACTCCGTGACCCCATTGCCTACCATCTCCTTGGCGTAGCTATTAAGGACATAATCCTTATCCAGATCTATGCGGCTTTTTGATTCTGTAAAAAGCTCGGCAAACGGTATTTTTGAGACGGATTTATAAACCAACTTATCCTCTGTTACGAAACGGTCGATCGTTACCGTCCCTATATCGTGGCCGTCTAAATTGATCGTGTAATAGTATGACTTATGATTCTCTTTATCAAGATATACAAAAGACCCTATAAACGCGATTACGGACAGGATGAAAATCAATAGCACGCTGATGTATAATTTTTTCACAACGCCACGACCCCCTTCTTATCTCTTGAGTGTAACCTTCGAGGTAAGGCATTAAAAATCTAGGGCAAGGACCTCAAAAGCAAACCTGCCAGACCATTTATTCGTATCTTTAGTAAAATCGGCGCCTTTTTTAAGCTCGCTTGTGATCCCCCTGGGACAATTAGTAAGTATTTTTTTGAATGGCAGCGAATCGTTTGGTTTTAGGACGATCTTTGGAGGAGAGGATAAATACGGAATTGCGACCGGAGTGAGGCCGCCGACACCGAACGACGGTTCGTGGGGATGGAAAACCACCTCGTATATTACGGCGCCATCCCGGTCCAGGAATTTCACTTTCATTAATATGTATGTTATGTTTTTATAGCCGCCATTTTTCAAGGTTCCTTCTATGACAGGGCTTCCTTTAAGCGGGCCGGATTTTTCTATCGTTGCGTCAAGCTTGGAGACCTCTATATATTTAGTATATAGTTTAGCGTTGACTTTCTGCAGTAGGTACTGATACGACCTTTTGAGCTCTTTATCTTTTAGCTCGAGGTAGACAATGTATCCGATCAGGGTCAATACCAAGACACACGATATTATAAAGCTTGAGATGAGCGCGACTATCAGGCTTTTCTTTTTGATTATCATCTTATCTTGTAATCCTGCTTTTTATATGTATCCCTGATCGAATTGAATATGTCGATATAGTCCTTGGTCGCATAATCGGGATATGTCCATGGCCAGGGAGTGAAAGTCTTATCTTTGTAAAATAAAGTCGATTCCGCAAATATCCCCTTGTCCAAATAGATGCGATGTGTATAGTCCTTTGTAGAGAATAGCACGAGCTTTGCGAGATCCAGGTATCCGGGATCTATGTTTATCGTCCTCTTCCCGGACCTTAGAAATCGGTCCTCTATCGCATTGGTCCTAAGTTTCACATCGTATATATTTTTTAAGTCGAGCAACTTTTCGAAACTCAAAAACTGCCGCTTCAGATTATCGCCCATCTCTTCTTTATAGTAATCCGTGTGAGCGAAGTCGAGTATCCCGCTTGCGAAATCGACCCGCCCATAGACCTTTTCTAGAATCTTTACGACCTTTAAAAAAGCGCCAACGTCGTTTGATAATAAAGCTGCTATCAGCTTCACTTTATTCGGACGTCGCAAGCGGCCCATTCCAGACCCCTAAGATGAAGAGTTCGAAGCGATCGAGCGGATATAGTCAATAAGGTGTTTGCCCGAAGGCTCTTTGATGGCAGAGAACTTTATGCCTGAATGAAAAAATCTTTTGCCGGACGCGTCTTCCCCTTCAGCCTCGTCGCACCAAACAATTGTACCCTCGACTTCGGATATTTTTTTTGAGTTAGGGAGCTCTACCCTCAGGTCTAAAATTGTTCCGACCGGAAGCTTGGCATCTATAAGCAATTTCATGCCGCCCTCTGAAATGTCCACGGTTTTACCATTGCTCGCCAAGTGCGGCTTCTTCCTTACCGTGTAATCTACTTCCAGGGTTTTTTCAAAACGTACATGCTCTCGCCGGTCTTTTCCGTCCCAATATTCTTCCACAATTGCATGAGACGCACGGCTCTTGCCGGATAACCTCTCCCCCTTGTAAACCATGAATAATACCATCACCAATAGGACTATGAATAGAATCTCCAGAATCAAAAACATAAGTTCTCCTTGTCTTGCCGTTAATTATATATTATGACGGGAATAAAAAGCAAGCCTATTTTATGGCGATCCGTTAGTGGCGATAATTTGGAAGGGGCCCTTTTACCGCGGCAAGCGCTGGGTCAGCATTCTCAAGAATGCGTCAACTATATAAGGGTCGAACTGACGTCCGGAATTTTGCTTAAGGTCCTCCACTGCCTCCTCAAAGGTGAGGGCGCTCCTGTAGGGCCTTTCGCTGGTCATGGCATCAAATGCATCTGCAACCGCAAGTATCCTCGCTCCAATAGGTATCTCTTCCTCTCTGAGCCCGTCCGGATATCCCATGCCGTCATACCGTTCATGGTGGTGCTTTATTATGGGAATGCCCGGTTCCAGGAATTTTAGATTTGAGATTATCTCGACACCTTTTATGCTGTGCAACTCTACCTGCGCCTTCTCCGAAGGTGTGAGTTTTCCGGGTTTCAGCAAGATGAGGTCGGATACGGCGATCTTTCCTATATCGTGTATCTTTCCCGAGTATTTTAATATATGAATGTCTTCTTTAGACAGTTTTAAAATCTTGGCTATCCCTATTGCGTAATTCGTTACCCTCTCGGCATGGCCGCGCGTGTAAGGGTCTCTGGCCTCTAACGCTAGCGATAATGTGTTTATCGTATTGTAATAATTTAAATGCACATTCTCGTGTAGCTTGGCGTTCTTTATGGCGATAGCTGCCTGTGAGGCAACGGCTTGCAACAGGTCCACCTCGCTATCTATAAATACCCTTCTCGCGCGGGAAAAGGCGTTTATCAAACCGAGGACCTCATCATTGAACACTATCGGAACCACCACAAGGCTATTGAAACCTTCTTTCAGCAGATTCGGCTGGAATGGGACGGTATTATCCTGCAATATATTTGCGACCATCAAAGGCAATCTGTTCTCTATGATGTCTGTTATGCTGGATTCCGCATTCATAAATTTGCATTGTTCCTGATATTCATTGCTTAGGCCGCAGGAGGCCGTCAATAGCAGGGCCATGTTCTTTTCATCAAAAAGCCGTACGGAGGCCGCCTCAACACCCATCATCATAGAGACGCTCTTCACTATGACATCCAAGACTTCCTGCAAACTTAAAGAAGAGACCATCTTCCTTCCGAGCGTGTAAAGCGTCATTATCTCTTCGTTGGCCAACTCGAGCTCTTTGGCGCGCTCATGGACCTTAGCCTCAAGGGACTTATTCAATAATTGTATCTTCTGGTTTGCCTCATTGAATTTAATGGCATTTTCCTTGATAACTTTATTTGTTTTCCATAATCTTTTAATGAGAAGCTTCAGGCGCCTGGATTGCTCCTTTTCTTTACTCATGTCCCTGGAGATGCCCACGATCGCAATTGGCCTGCCATCTTTGTCTCTGACAAGCGATGTCGCGATGCCTCCCCTGATCTTAGTGCCGTCTTTTTTTGTGATCCACCCCTCGCCCTTCCATTCATTTTCATCTAAAGTTCTATCGAGTATATTTTTTATAAAGTCCGGCGGATTGTCATTAGCTATAAGCACCCCTATATTTTTCTCTAGCAGATCGGACCTGCTGAAACCGCCTTTTGATGTGAAGGCATCATTGACATACAGCACCTTACCTTTCAGGCTTGTAATGCAGATGAAGTCACTCGCAGCGTCTAACGCAGCCAACAGCCTGAGATGTTCATCCTCGAACATTTTTCTACTGGTTATATCTCTTACTATCTCCAGCACCTCCTTGACACGACCATGACCGTCTCTTATCGGCGATGTGGAAAGTTCGTAGAATTTGATTCTGCCGTCTTGCGTAAATGCCACGCGCGGTTCGCTGTGGGCTGGTTTGCCGTTTTTGAATGTTCTTAAGACCGGGCAACCGTAGCAGATTTTCTGTTTGTGCTCGAAAGTTTCATAGCAGTGCTTTCCGCAGATCTTTTTAAGCGGGCCGAACCACCGGGTCTGGGTTTTGTTTGCCCACAAGATTTCAAATCTTCTATTCAGCAGACACAACCCTAGTTCAGTATTCTTAGTAAATTGTGAAAATTCGTTTGGTAGGAATCTCGAATGATTATTTCTCGATGTTTTCCTGGCAGTTAACATCTTAGGTTACCTGTTTATTTTTTTAACAAAGCGCAGGTAAAAAATTGGCCGCGTCACTTATCAGTAACCCGGCCGTCTTCGGAAGCATTAACTACTACGACAACCAATATGTCTTTAGGTTGCCCTGAAGACCCGTGGTTTTGCGCCCCAGCCTCTCGGCTGGTGTGCGCGCTAGACTTTTTCCTTCCAGCGCGACAAACCTATGCTATTTATAGGTTTATCTCGTAATATTATATTAATATTAATGCTGCCGTATAAACAAGTTTACACTATGTTTTAGTGTTTGTCAATACGCGGGGCTTGAAATTAGCCCTTTTTCTTTGAGATATAGCCCTGGATCGCTTCCCTATTCTTTTCAGACAGGTTGTCAAAAAATATCGCTATGTCGTAATGCCTTGTCGAGCCGTCGATTATGACCGGATGCTCCCTGACCACCACTCCGTCAACTTCAAGACTCTTTACCGCTTTCTCGTCTTTAGATGCGTCTGGCAACATCAGCATAAGCCTAACCCGCGACATGAGAGGTATCTCTTTATCCACCTTGCAGTATATGCCCGACGCGCTCACATTCAGCGTGTGGGTCATAGTATCGAAGTCGCCTGCATTCAACTTCAAGGAAAGGCCCTCGTCTTGAATCCTAGGGAAAGATCTCCTTTCTTCGCTTACCATTTGTCTGGCTCCTATATAAACTATTTCGGTTATCAACACATAACTTCACTGGAACGTCATGCATTGATACCCAATCTGATTTTACTATACTTTTATCCCGGCGGCCATATAAATTTTCTTCCGCCCAATAAATGCGCGTGCAGATGAAAGACGTCCTGGCCGGCGTCTTTATTGCAATTCATAACTATCCTGTAGCCGGATTCCTGTATCCCTTTTTCTTTAGCTATCTTTTTAGCGGCCAGAATAAGATTTCCTATCAGGTGCACATTCTCATCTGTCAGGTCCGATATCTTTTCTATGTGATATTTAGGTATAACTAATATATGAACGGGCGCCTGCGGCCTCGCATCTTCAAAGGCCATTATTTTATTATCTTCAAAAACTATCTTTGCGGGGATCTCCTTCTTTATGATTTTACAGAATATGCAGGTGTCTTTCGCCATACTATAGCCGCTCCATCTTATAATCCAGGTCGCCCAACCCCATCTGGGCGGCATACTTTAATTGCGCCATCCAATTTGTCTGCGGGTTGCTCTCTTTAAGCAAATCCTTCCCTGCGCACTCATTCATAATATCTATCGATGCCTTATCTATGCTGACTGGATCAGAAGAAGCGAGAATGCCAAGGTCCCTGATTATCTTCGGCGCATCTTTTGAAAGACAATCGCAATCTTTTGTTATCTTGATCAAGAAGGATATGAACCCGAGCTTCCCCTTTAAGGCCCTGATTACTCCGTACGCATATTCTACCATCTTTTCCTGTAAGTTTTCAAGTGTCACGCTCCACTTTATATCTATAGCCTTTGTCCTGCAGACGATGACGCACTCTCCGCATCCGACGCAGGAATCGCGAGCGATGACAGCTTTTTTGTCTTGCAACACTATGCATGATGCGGGGCAGTTCAATACGCATTGCCCGCACCCAACGCAGAATTTTTTATCGACATCCGGGACGACGCCCGAATGCTGTTCGTATTTCCCTCTTCTGGCAGCGCATCCCATGCCTAAATTTTTCAACGCTGCCGCGAGACCGGTTTGAAAGTGTCCTGTCACATGGGTCAAGACCAAAAGGCTGTCGCAATTTACGATCCCGGAGGCTATCTTTACCTTTTCAAAATGTTTTTTGAATATGGGCACTTCTGTGAAATCCCTTCCGAGCATACCGTCCGCTATCAATATGGGCGCGCCGACGTTATCGGGGCCGAATCCGTGTTCATGCGCGATCTTTATATGGTCTATAGAATTTGTTCTCTTGCTGTTCTTGTATAAGAC
>Ga0315288_10007510_pt1 | contig 13814 bp, 15 predicted proteins | sample YL17G11_20_MG_FD_203454 | JGI IMG/M metagenome (GOLD analysis project Ga0315288, IMG submission 203454) | Sediment microbial communities from Yellowstone Lake, YNP, Wyoming, USA - YL17G11_20 | ecosystem: Environmental > Aquatic > Freshwater > Lake > Sediment | place: USA: Wyoming | collected...
TTAGTAGGAGGAAAAAGATGAATAAGAATTTTTGGCTCTTGAAGTATTTTTGGCTTATTGTGATGTTTGCTTTTATCTTTGGTTTGTCGGCCGTGATATTTTTATTACCGACTAAAGAATCTTCGGAAAATTCGAAAGATGTGAATCTTATGATGGCGGATAAGATAAGTTTGGATGATCCAGAACCCTATGTGCCTGGATTGGAAGAAATACCAAACGTGACGATTCATCATACCGACGGGGTAGAAATTCCGAAGTGGTGTTTTTTTCCTGTGGCCAACGAATCGGGCTGGTATTGTAATATAAGATCGCTGGTTGGCTCAAATGGCGAGATGGATTGGGACACACGACGATTGACTTTGTATAAAAGCATTGGCCGTGAGGGCGACGATCAGACCTTCAGAGAATACATGGTCAGGGATCGAGTTAAGCAGGAAAAATACCTGCGAATCGCCGAAAATTATTTAAGGCAGGAGTGTGGTTGGGTTCCTGCTGACTTTGAAATAGTACTTTAATCCAATCATATCCGTTATGTTTGTTTGTAAAAAACAGGCATAGCGGATTTTTTATCCCTCACCTTTTTTTCCACAAAGGTGAGGGATAAAAAATCCCCCTTGAATTCATAAAAAAATCCAAGAGGGCCAAAGGGGCATCATTACTATACTATAGAAAGAAACCTGTCAACCCCCGAACAACTTATCTGTTTCTTCTCGCAATTCACGTCTAATTTCACCCAACCGACTCAACCACCTAACGATACTCCAAAACAACTTGTCTGCGACTTTCTTAATCACGACACCTCTCCTTTAACCGTAGATTGTCTATATTTATGCCCTCGCTAACAAAATCATGCCATTCTTATATTATAGCACATATTTACACCTGTCAACGATTCGTGTAAAACCCAGCAAGATTCTCGGGTCAAGCCCGAGAATGACATTTTAAAACTTAGATAGTAAGAGAACTACCATCATCCTAAAAACCGCTTCTTCGCGAGGCGGTTTTTAGGTAGGTAAAATGCTTGACAAAATAGATGTATTATGATATTGTATAGAGGTTAATTTATGAAGAAGTAGTACATGTTCGAATTGAGGTATTTTATCGTGGAGTTCCCATTCGTTGATCGGGTTTAATTTTGGGGCTGTTGGTTCTGGCGCGGTTAAAAAGGGAGGCTCTAAAAGATGGAAAATCTTTTAATGATTGAACCGTCCGGCAAGGTGTCGGATGTGCCGCTCATTGACGAGTTGACGTGTAAGATGGTCGCCGCCTGGCGTAGCCGTCGCGACAGTGATTATCTTTATATGGGTTTTCGTGTTTGTGCCTGCGGTGCGTTCAGCGACTGCCAGGATCACTGGGTCGGTAACGGCGATGGCGATGGTCTGCTCACTAATTCGCTTTGTGTCCATTATTTGGCATTCCACAGGGATGACATCCCACAGGAGGAACTGGATAAGGTGCGTGCTCTCACTTTTGGCGAGGAGGAGCCAAGCGAGAAGGAGCTCGTCTATCCGAGTGGAGTTTGTTAATTTTGTGTTTTATATCCGTTATGTTTGTTTGTAAAAAAAAACAGGCATAGCGGATTTTTTATCCCTACCTTTGTAGTGGCTCGAAAAAAAGTTCCGAACAGGCCCGTCGGCCAAGTTCGGAACTTTTTTATTCTTTTATTTGGCTTAAATGGGGAAATTGTGATAAGATTAAATATATGCTAAAATTTGATGTGATCACAATTTTCCCGAATGTTTTTACGACTTATTGTGGAGAGTCAATTCTTAAACGCGCTCAAGAAAAAAAACTGGTTCAAATTAATGTCCATAATTTGCGCGATTACACGCAAGATAAACATCATTCAACAGATGACACGCCTTATGGCGGCGGGCCCGGCATGGTTATGATGGTAGAGCCAATTGCTAGTTGTTTAGAAAAATTGCGATTTAAGTGTGGTCAAAAAAACGCCAAAATTATTTTATTATCAGCTCGTGGCCAAAAACTCAATCAAAAAATGGCGCAAGATCTATCGCGACTAAAAAATTTAACTTTAATTTGCGGCCGCTACGAGGGCGTAGATCAGCGGGTTAGCGATCATTTGATTGACCAAGAAGTTTCTATTGGCGATTATGTTTTAACCGGCGGCGAATTGCCAGCCATGGTGATGATAGACGTAATTACTCGTTTAGTGCCAGGTGTAATTAAGCCAGAATCGCTTAATGAAGAGTCATTTAGTTTGACTGATGGTACTGCTAAAGCTACGACTGACGGCCATGTATTAGAATATCCACAATATACCAAGCCAGAAGATTTTAAAGGATGGAAAGTCCCTGAAGTATTATTGTCAGGCGATCATAAAAAGATTAAGCAGTGGAAAGAAGAAAATACACACGGAATTTCTAATTTCTAATTTTCAATTTCTAAACAATTTTTAATGAATAAATTTTCAATGCTTAAAAAGACTTGCTGACTCTTAAGTCATTAGGACATTAGAAATTATAAAATTGGAAATTGTTTGAAAATTAGAAATTGAAAATTGAAAATTTTATGTTGTATCTTGCATCCGATCACGGTGGTTTTCATTTAAAAGAAACCATCAAAAAATATTTGGAGGAATTGGGTGTCGCTTATCAAGATATGGGGGCCAATCAATTAGACCCTGACGATGATTATCCTGATTTTGCCAAATTAGTTTCTGAAAAAGTCGTGGCAGAACCAGACAGTCGTGGGATTTTGTTTTGTGGCACTGGCCTCGGTATGTGTTTGGCAGCCAATAAATTCAAAGGCATTCGGGCAACCGCGCCCTTTGATGAATTTGGCGCCCAACAATCGCGCGAGCATTTGGATGCTAATGTTTTGTGTTTGGGCGAAAAAACCATAGCCGAAGAAGAGGCCAAAAAAATTGTTCAAATTTGGCTGAATACAGATTTTTCTGGCGACACAAGACACCAGAGGAGGTTGAGCAAGATAGAGTAGAGAATATCGTTTTTTAAATATCAAATACCAAATAACAAATAAATCACAAATTTCAAATTCCAAACGGCGCTTAAAAATTTTTGATTACTGGATATTGGAATTTATTTGAGATTTGTAATTTGGGATTTGTCTTTTTTGGATTTATGGAAATAATTCCAACAGTTATTGCCAAAGATTTTTCTGAAGTAAAAGCTAAAATTAAAAAAGCCGAGCCGTTTTTTGATTGGCTGCAATTGGATATTATGGGTGGCAAATTTGTGGCTAATAAAACTTGGCAACGCCCCAAGGATTTACTCAAACTAAAGACAAAATTAAAATTAGAAGCGCATTTGATGGTGGCGAATCCCGAGCAAGCGGTTGGTGGCTGGTTGGATGCGGGAGTCCAAAGAATTATTGTTCATTGGGAGGCTGTAGTTCGGGTTGGCGTAGAAGCTCAACATATTGTGTTTTTGCAAAAAATGATTGATCAAGTAAAAAGCCAGCAAAAAGAATTTGGCTTAGCATTAAATCCTGAAACACCAGTTGATATTTTGACTGATTGGTTAACGCAAATTGACTTGATGCTACTGATGACGGTGCGTCCCGGCCAGGGCGGTCAAGAATTTATGCCGAAAGTTCTCCCCAAAATAACACAGTTGCGCCAAGTGTGGCCTGATGGTAAAATTGGCGTTGATGGAGGGATTGATTTGGAATCCGCCAAGCAATGCGTGCAAGCTGGTGCTAACATTTTGTCAGTTGGTTCGGCTTTATGGCAGGCAGACGATTTAGGGCAAGTGGCTAGATTGTTTAAAGGGATTTAGAATTTGGAATTTAGAATTTAGAATTTAGAAATTAAAAATTGGAAATTTAATTATATCCCCCACCCAGGCCTCCCCCTGTGTGCAGGTGGAGGGGTTAATAGAATATGATTCAGTCAACAACTTCACAAAAAGTTTTATCTATCGTTGCCGGCCTATTAATGTTGGGGCTCGGTATTTCCACGGTTATTTGTGTAATTAGATTGCAAGAGGCAACCCTTAATGTTCAAGGTATGCAGGGGCAGATTACCGCTTTAACCGCGCAGGTTAAGGATTGGCAAGAAAATTACGCGGCTTTGGCCAAAGAACAAGCCAGTGATGCCGGCGTTTTTGTTAAAAAAATGGGAATTACCTTAGCGTCCCCCATGGAAAACGCTGTTATTACTGACGCGGTTAATGTTCGGGGTTATGCCAATACTTTTGAGGGCAATGTCCAATTACGTCTTAAGGATAGTACGGGCGTGGTTTTGGCCTCGGGTTTTACTACTGCTTGTATGGGTGATTGGCCATGCTATTTTGAAAAAGAATTAAAATTTAATCAACCCGAAGCTGATACAGACGCAGTTTTAGAAGTCTACACAACTAGCGCTAAAGATGGATCAGAGCAAGATTTGATTTCAGTTAAGGTGAAGATTAAGGGTAAAAATTTAACCACTAATAAAGATGATAAAACAGTGACAATAATGTCGTTTGACTACGGTCAGAGTTTTCGTCCAGAGAATATCCCCGCGCAGAATATCGTTTTTCGGGATGAGGCGAGTTGGCGATCTTTTTGGCAAAAACACTCTGCCGATCCAGTCCCTTGGGTTGATTTTACAAAGTCAACGATTATCGGTGTGTTTTTAGGCGTTAAACCAAGCCCTGGCTATGGCGTTAAAATTATAAGTGCTCAGAAAAATGAGTCCCAAATTATTGTCAGCGGTTTTGAGTATACGGAAAATCCTACTTGTGTTTATCCGGGCGTTGTTGTATATCCACATCATTTAATTCTTTTGCCGTCTAGCCAAAATGAGGTCGTTTTTGATATTAAAAAGATAGTAGCTGATCCTTGCAATTTTTGATTTTGGAAAAAAATAAAAATAAATGTTTGATATTATTTCGTTTGGCTCTGGGACTCAAGATATTTTTATCCAGAGTAAAAACTTTACTTTTTTAAAAGATAAATCATTTGTCAGTGGTCAGGGGCTGTGCGTTGGCGCGGGCTCTAAGTTTTATGTTGACCAAATGCTGACGACAATTGGCGGATGCGGAGTTAATACTGCTTTTACTTTTGCTTTACAGGGGCTGGCAACTGCTTATTGTGGCAAGGTGGGCAACGATTTGGCCGGTCGGCAAATCGTGGAAAAATTAACTGAAGTTGGTGTGGTTACTAATTTGGTGATAAAAACAGATAGGTTGATGACTTCACATTCTATAATTTTAACAGCACCAGATAAAGAACGGACAATTTTAATTTATAGAGGCGCGTCTAATTCTTTAATCGAACAAGATATTAATTGGGACGAATTAAAAAACGCTAAATGGTTTTACATAGCGCCAATGTCTGGTGATTGCGCGCCGCTTTTTATTAAATTAATTGAATTTGCGCAACAAAATAATATTCAAGTATCCGTAAATTTGGGTGTTAGTCAGATTAAAATGGGGCTAGAAAAATTACAGTCTCTGTTGAATTTGCCAGCAGTTAAAATTGTGAATCTTAATCAAGAAGAAGCGGCCCAATTAACTGGTGTTGATTTTAAAAACGAAAAAGAGATTTTTAAGATATTAGATGAAGTGATTGCGGGTATTGCGGTTATGACCAAGGGGCCACAAGGCGTGGTGGCTTCTGATGGAGAATATTTTTATTCAGCCGGCGTGCCCCAAGCTGGCTATTTGGATCGGACTGGCGCTGGCGATGCCTTTGGTTCTGGGTTCACCGCGCCCATTATTCAAGGTAAATCAATTGAACAGGCAATTCAATTAGCTACGGCTAATGCCACTGGTTGTGTACAGGAACTGGGAGCGACTAATGGTTTGCTTAAAAAAGATGATTGGGGGATATGGCCAAAGGCTGAAGTTAAAAAAGAGAAATTTTAAGCTTGAATTTTTTGTAGCATTATGAAATCATCGCGAGCTTTTACGTTAATAGAATTATTAGTTGTTATTGCGATTATTGGTTTGTTGGCGGCGGTTGTTTTGGTCAGTTTAAATAGTGCCCGGGCAAAGGCAAGAGACGCTAGGAGATTGGAAGATTTGAAGCAGTTTCAGACTGCTTTGGAGTTATGCTATGACAAAATAGGATCATATCAAATCAATGTTGAAACGATTATGACAACGCCTTGTCAAAGAGAACAATTTCAGGATCCTGATTTTATGGGAGACCCTTGTCCGTCGTATTGCGGTGGCTGGAGACAAATCTGTGGTGAGTTTATGTCATTGCCGCCTCGCGATCCCAAGGGCTATGATTATACTATTCATACTACTAATGATTTTAAGCATTATGTTTTTTTGGCTCAAATGGAGACAAACGCTTATGCGATGACGCCGGCAGAGGTATTGAGTTTCGTCCAAGCCAGAGGTATCACTACATGGACGCCATGTGCAAATTTCAATTATGTAATTGGTAATTAATTATTATGATAGATCCCGTGGTTAAAAAAATATCACAGTTATTGCGGACTAAAGCATCGGTGATTTTGGATATAGAAAAAAAGATGCGAAAAGTGGCTAAAAATAAAAATGCTTTGGCCGATGTTTTGGCGGATAACGAAAAATTAATTGAAAAGTGCGCGGCAAATTTTGGCTTGGCGCGACACCCGGATGCTTGCCAGATTTACCAGGCCCTAATTAACAAAACCAAAGAATGTGATCGGCAGTTGATGGACTATTTTCACCAGCCGAATTTTTTACAAGCAGAAGACTGCCGAAGCGTTTTAAATAAAGCTAAAGAAATTAGTCGGGTCAGCCCCGGGTTGTTTTTAAAGCCAGCTAAAGCGCAGGAGTTACTGCGCGCTAATCCGCCACGCAAAATTTTACAAGCTCTGGGTTATTGCGATGTAGAAGAGCTATTAGCCAAAGAAAGCGTTTGGGAAATTTTTTCTGCTTTGCGTTTTGTGGAAGACCGGTTGTGGCTTAATGATGTCTTTTTTAAGCCCTATCAGAATTTATCTCTGGATGATTTTGAAGAACGCGAAATTCAAGTTATTGTTTTGTCCGACAAGTGGGCAAAAATTGGTCAGGAATTCGTTGGTAAAAAACTCCATCATTTGAGCCATCTCAAAGAATTGGGTTTAGTTTTTATTATTCCTTTTTCTGCGACCGGGGATGGCGCGATTTTGGAGGTTTTGACTTTAGTTTTACATTATTTTCATGAAATTGATTTTTATAGCCGATTGTTTAAACGTTATAGTCAGGCAGCTGATTTTGGTAAAAAATTAGTAGAATCATTGCAAGGCCAAGTTTTAGGTGAATTTTTGGCTGGTCGCAAGAAACCGACTTGGCGGATTATTCAACGTTATTTAGCTAAAGAAGACGCCACTGACCCGCGATTACTTGAACCGCACGTTAATCCCGAAGCTATTCATTGGTATAAAGCAGAAGCGGATTTGGCACATTGGGGCCAGATAGAAGTTAGTTTAGGGTTGGAGTTTTGGGATGGTCTGGATTTTGTGGGCGATTTTTTTATGATGCCTAAAGGTTATTCATGTCCGTTGGACGGTTTAGACCATAGAGTAATTAATTTTTCAGTGACGCGTCAATCATTACGCGATGGTTTTACAGAAATGCTGGTCAGTTTTGATTTAATTGATAATGTTATTTCTTTAAGTCGGCAATGCGCTGTGGAATCTAAGTATTTATATCACCAGCAAGAAGCTTTGTGGAACGAGATTTTTATTCGATATATGGGACGAGACAAATTAGAAGAATTAGTTTTAGATAATTTAGACAAAGGATACATTGAACTATAAATTTCTAATTATTCTAATTGACCTAATTAACCTAAGTAAACCCCAATGGCCAATGCCTAATTTCTAAATTAATCTTATTAAGTAATAAAATTTAGTCATTGGGTTTTAGTCATTGGTCATTATTTAGAATAATTAGAATAATTAGGTTAATTAGAAATTTAATAAGTTATTGGTTTTTTGATAAAAGATGTTAAATAGTCTTAGAAATATTTTTCAAGAATTTAGGGAGCAGCGTCATGCCATGGGTGCTTTTAATTTTTGTAACACGGAAATTTTGCGGGCGATTGCGGAGGCGGCCGTAGAATTAAAAACACCAGTGATCGTGTCCACATCCCAAGGCGAAGGCGTTTTTTTGGGATTTAAACAGGCGCGATCTTTGGTTAATGCTTGGCAAGAACAACTGGGGCTAGATTTGATTTTACACTTAGACCACGGTAAATCTTTGGACATTGTAAAAACCGCTATAGACGCGGGTTATGACTCGGTGCATTTTGATGGTTCCATCTTACCTTTTGAAGAAAATGTGAAAATAACACAACAAGTGGTAGAATATGCCAAACAAAAAAATAGCGTAATGGTTGAAGGCGAGCTTGGTTATCTGCGTGGCGCTTCGGCTCCGGGGCAAAAAGTCACGATTGAAAAAAATGACTTGACAGATCCTGTAATGGCAATCAAATTTATTCAAGAAACTGGGATTGATAGTTTGGCGGTGGCGATTGGTAATATTCACGGAATCGCCCAAGGCGGTCAAGATCCGCATTTGGATTTAGCGCGTTTATCCGAAATCCAGCGGGCCGTGGTTGGTAGCGTATTCCTGGTGTTGCATGGTGGTTCAGGTATTCCGGACGAGGATATCAAACAAGTGATTAAACTGGGCATTGTTAAAATTAATGTTAATACAGAACTTCGCGTGGCTTATGTAAATGCCTTGCGTAAATTTTTGCAGGGTAGCCCTCATGAAACTACGCCGTATAAAGTTATGGAGCCAGTTGTGGAGGCAGTTAAATCAGTTGTGATTAATAAAATTAAGTTATTTAATCAGTAGTTTTTTTGTGATTTGTAATTTGATATTTGTAGTTTGATAAATTTATGTTTAAAATTTTACACCATCGTTCAAAGTGTATTGCTTGCGGCGCATGTGCTGTTTTGTGTCGAGATTTTTTTGAAATGTCTGGCGAGGGCGGTCTTAGCGATTTAAACGGAGCTAAATATAGCCAAGATAAGGCAGAGGGCGAATTAAAAGTTAAGACACCCGGTTGTTTGCAAGAAGCGGCCAATGCTTGTCCTGTGCAGGCAATTGAGGTTGTTAATTATGAAGAGCTAAAGCCCAAATAGACTTTGGCTATTGCGTAAAAAGACAATTTAGCGTATACTGCCTCTCTATTGTGTTAAGCAAGAAGGAGAGTTTTTATCTCCTGCGAGTTTATTTATTTTTTTATGTTAGTTCTATCGGCTAAAATTAGAGATCAAAAACCTAACGCGTTAAGGCGCGACGGCCAAATCCCAGCCGTGGTTTATGGCCCCAAGACAAAAGGCCGCAATTTAGTGGTGGCGGATTTGGATTTTGGTAAAATCTTTAGCCAGGCCGGCGAAAGTGATTTAATCAGTTTAAAACTACCCTTAGCTAAAGACAGGACGTCTGTTAGTCACCCGTCTGAAATTCAGGTTTTAATTCATGAAGTTCAAAAACATCCGTTAAGCGGGGATATTATTCATGTTGATTTTTACGCGCCTGATTTAACTAAAACAGTGCAAGTAGCGGTGCCTTTAGTTTTTACTGGCGCATCCCCAGCCATAGAAAATCTTGATGGAATTTTAGTCAAGAATATACAAGAAGTTGAAGTTGAGGCTTTGCCCAAGGATTTGCCTCACAAAATCGAAGTTGATATTGCCCGTTTAAAGACTTTTGAGGATAAAATTTTTATTAGCGATTTGCATTTACCCCAAGGAGTGAGTATCTTAGCCAGCGCCGACGAAGTAGTAGCTTTAGTGACGCCGCCGCGATCCGAAGAAGAATTAGCCGCTTTAGAGCAGGCACCTGAAGAAAAAGTGGAAGAGGTGGAAGTGGTTGGTAAAAAATTGGATGAAGCAGAAACTGCGGAACCAGAAAGTTAGAATTTTAGATTTTAGATTTAAGATTTGATGGCTACCAATAAATTAACCGATTTTAAATTTTTAGATTTACAATTTTAATAGCGGCGGTTTCGTTTTTTTAAATTTTAAATTTAAAATTTTTTCAGATGCCAGGACGAACTAACAATTTGATTTTTCGCCAGGGCACTCACAGGCCTTATTTTCGGTCTGTTTTTTGTTCTGGTTGTTGGTTGCTTTTGGTAGTTGCGGTTTTGGGAATGGTTTGGTGTTCATTTGTCTATGCACAATCTGTTGACGATCGCAAGGCAGAATTGCGCGGTCAATTAGATAAATTACAGCAAGAAATTAATTCTTATCGTCTTGAAACAGAAAAATTAAATAAAGAATCTAAAACACTGCAGCGCGATATCAACCTTTTAAATAATCAGATTCGCCAATTGGAACTCCAAATTCAACAAAGCGAACTCGCGCTTAAAGAAACGGAGATTTTGATTGAGCAAAAAAACAGTCAAGTTGGAGCCCTGGAAAAAGATATTGCTGGCCGTAAAAATATTCTTTCTGCCTATCTGCGTGATATCTATGTTTATGAACAAAGTAATTTATTAGAAATTATTTTTTCTTCAGACAGTTTATCTGATTTTTTTGCGAAGATTCAGTCCTTAGAGGTGATACAGGCATCTTTAAAAGATAGTTTAGATGTTATCGGTCAGCTAAAAACTGATTTAGGCAAACAAAAGGAGGATTTGGAGGCTGACTTGGAAGAGCAAAAAAGTTTACAAGCTTTACAGGAAATCCAGCAGATTACTATTGTAAATAAGCAAGGAGAAAAAAAGACGCTTTTAGTTGAAACCAAAGGCGAGGAAGGTATTTTTAATAAATTAACCCAACAAACTCAGCAAAATATTGACGCGGTTCGCGGCCAGCTCTATATGTTAGAAGGCATAGGCGTTTCTATGACTTTATCAGAGGCCGCGGAAAGAGCTAATAAAGTAGCAAAAGTAACGGGTGTACGGCCCGCCTTTTTATTGGCTGTTTTAAAACAAGAATCAAGCTGGGGCAAAAATGTTGGTCGGGGTAATTGGCGTCTTGATATGCGGCCGCAAGATCGGGACGCTTTTTTGACAATTTGTCAAAAGTTGGGGCTGGATCCCGAAAAAATGCCAGTTTCGGGCAAACCGGGGTATGGTTGGGGCGGGGCTATGGGCGCGGCCCAGTTTTTACCAACAACCTGGTTGGCTTATGAGCCGGAAATTGCTAGAGTAGCTGGTCACAATCCACCTTCGCCATGGAATTTGGAGGATGCTTTTGCAGCGGCAGCCCTAAAATTAGGACGTGATGGCGCCACTGCCAAAACAGATCAGGCTGAGTGGAAGGCGGCCATGATTTACTTTGCCGGTTCACGTTGGAATAATCCGGTTTATGCTTTTTATGGGGATAGTGTTATGGGTTTGGCGCGAGTTATTCAAGAGCAGTTAGACCTAATTGGGGTGTAGTAAAATTTATTTTTGACAACAAAACACCCTGTAGGCGCAGGGTGTTTATGGTTCTGGATACTTTGTTGTCATTCCGGCCTCCCCTCGCCTCGCCGAAGCTTTGCGTAGGCGGGAGCCGGAATCCACGGCGTCAACGTGGATGCTAAAACCTGCCTTGTGCCACCGCTAAAGCTAAGGCGACACGCGGTCGCATAGCTACGGCGAGGCAACGCAAGCCGGAGGCACTGCGCATTTCATATTCGTTTAATATAAACTTAGCGCATGTGTTCAGCATGACGAACACTTTTTATGTACTTAACGATGGGACTAGCGGGACGTATTTGCTTAAGTTTTCCAGTTGTTTATCGGACAATTGCTGTGCTTTGGCAATTGCGTTGTCCATTAGAGCAGAATCAAAATCAACCTCTTGTCCGATAGATAGCGATTTTTGTCCAATATCCTTTTTAGTATTTTTTTGAATATAATCTTCGCAGTAAATTTTTTGCTCGGCAGATAGTTTCAAATCGGGTTGGTTTTGAGTGATATAATCTTTAAGGGCGCGTCTTGATAGATGAGTTAAACCGTCTCCTTTGACTGCTTTTTGAGTAATTTTTTCGCTGTTATTTGTTGGCGTAGGAGCAATCAGACCAGGTTCTGGTTCGTTAGCGTTTTGATTTTCTGGTTCGCCCAATGCCAGCGTATCGGTAGATTCGTTCTTTGTGGTATTTTTAATTCCTTCATTTTGAATAGTGTTTTCATTAATATTAAGATTATCTTCGCTTTGTTCGGTGGCCGTTTGTGATAACTCTCCATTTTCTGTCGGTTCTTGTTGTCGGTTGGTATAAGCGTAAATGCCGCCAGCAATCAGGATAACAATAATTGCTGGCAAGATAACGCTTTTAAAATATCTTTGCCACCAATCAGCGAAATTTTTTCCCCAACCGGTTGACTTTTCAAATTCTGGGCTTAATAGAAATGGCTCTTCGGACATTTCTGACGGATGTTTTTTGTGTTTTTTAGACATAAGGGACACCCCCTTTCTACTTTTTGGCGAATGCTTTTATTATTGGTTGTAAGTTGCCATCGATGATGCCTTCTAAATCATGCCAGCTTTTGCCAATCCGGTGGTCAGTAATGCGATTTTGTGGGAAGTTATAAGTACGGATTTTTTCAGAGCGATCCGCGGATCCGATTTGTTGGCGCCGCGCCTCATCGGTGGTTGATTGCATTTCTGATTGTTTGCGTTGCAATAATCTGGCCGTTAGAACCTTCATTGCTTTGTCCTTGTTTTTATGTTGTGATCTTTCGTCTTGGCAAGAAACAACAAGGCCTGTGGGTAGGTGGGTGATGCGCACGGCCGAAGAAGTAACATTAACATGTTGGCCGCCAGCGCCCGATGAACGAAAAACATCAATTCTTAAATCTTTTGGATTGATGTTGATATCGGCGGCTTCGGGTTCTTGTAATACAGCGACCGAAGCGGTGGAGGTGTGAATTCGTCCTGATTTTTCGGTCTTGGGAATGCGTTGGACACGATGGACACCACTTTCTTGTTTGAGGGCTTGCCACGCGCCTTGGCCGCGAATTTCAAAAATAATTTCTTTAAAACCAGCCAAAGAACTGCGGTGGCTAGTCAATAGCTCTACTTGCCAGCCTTGTTTTTGGCCGAATTTTTGATACATCAAAAATAGGTCTGCGGCAAATAAAGCGGCTTCTTCGCCGCCAGCTCCAGCCCGAATTTCCATTATAATATTATTAGATGGATTCATGGTTAATGGCGCGATAATTAAAGGTGTTTGCCTGTTTTTTGTACTTTTTTGACTCGTTTCTTTTTTGTGGTTTTTTGTCCTTTAGCCTTGGCAACTTTTTGTTTAAACTTTTCTACCATACCGGATTTATCTACGATTTTATCTTTGCCAGTATAAAAAGGATGGCATTTAGCGCAAACTTCAATGCTTAAAGACTCGCGCGTTGAGCCGAGGGTATATTCCGCGCCGCAAGCGCATTTTACCTTGGTTTTGGGAAAATATTGAGGATGGATTTTTTGTTTCATAAAGGTCATCTTATCATAGTCGTGTTTTTTTGACAAGTGTTATGCGGTTGACCGGGGCATTAGGGTATCGGACATGGCCTAAAACTGCCACAAATCCTTGACAAATTTAGAATAGTATGATATAATACGGGTGTCAAAGTGAGAGAGCGGAATGACAGAATACGTTGCTCATTTAATAAGTATATCGCAAATCAAACAAGAAGTAAACAAGGATGGGTTGTCATACTGAATACATGCGGCGCGCAGTACCTTCGGTTTATTTCAGCATCCACGGCGTGGATTCCCGCACCCTGCTGGGCATCTTCGACCTTCGCGGGAATGACAACGCTGGCTGGATCCTAAAATGAATTTAGGATGACACCGTTAAATGACAGACGATACAACGATTGTCAGGTCAGCGTGGCAAAATAAGAGGCCGCAGCATCAGCCGAAAATGGCATAAGTAAGCCATTATTAGCCGAAATTCTGAAAATAGTGCCACAAACCCTTG